>Ga0194113_10001007_pt1 | contig 38195 bp, 47 predicted proteins | sample TA2MahC200mmetaG_FD_146193 | JGI IMG/M metagenome (GOLD analysis project Ga0194113, IMG submission 146193) | Freshwater microbial communities from Lake Tanganyika, Tanzania - TA2015017 Mahale Deep Cast 200m | ecosystem: Environmental > Aquatic > Freshwater > Lake | place: Tanzania: Lake... | reverse complement strand
ATTCTTCATGACCATCCCCGAGTCGGTGCAACTGGTCATCCAGGCCGCCGCCATGGGCAGGGGCGGGGAGGTCTTCGTCTTAGAAATGGGGCAGCCAGTCAAGATCGTCGACCTGGCGATGGACATGATCTCGCTGTCGGGGCTGGAACCAGGACAGGATGTAGGGATTGTGTATACTGGGCTCCGGCCTGGCGAGAAGGTGTGCGAAGAACTGTTCAGGGAGGGGGAACACCCTCAGTGTACGAAGCACGAGCATATCTACATGGTCGAGCCTAGCAAACTCGACGGCTTGAAAGTGCGGAAGGACGTCTTCGATCTCGAACGCCTAGCCCGGGAAATGGACATGGGGGGGGTCAGGCGGAAGCTTCAGGAACTTGTGCCTGAGTACCAGCCAACAGATGTTGGCGCGGAGACGGTGTAGCGGGGCTGGAGATGCGGATCGCCCTAGTCACCGGCATCACCGGGCAAGATGGATCGTACCTGGCGGAGTTTCTGCTCGCCAAGGGGTACACGGTCCACGGGCTTGTGAGGCGGTCCAGCACCTTCAACACCGACCGCATAGACCACCTGTACCGGGACCCTCATGACCCACAGGCGCGTGCGTTCCTGCACTACGGCGATCTGACCGACGGCACGGGACTGCGGCACGTGCTGGAGAGGGTGCGGCCGGACGAGGTGTACAATCTGGGCGCGCAGTCGCACGTGATGGTCTCGTTCGTGCAGGCTGAGTACACGGCCGACGTCGTGGCGACAGGCACCCTGCGCCTGCTCGAGGCCCTGCGGGATCACATGAAGGTCACGGGACGCCAGGTGCGTCTGTACCAGGCCGGCTCATCCGAGATGTTCGGCGCCTCTCCCCCTCCGCAGAACGAGCAGACGCCCTTTCATCCAAGAAGCCCCTACGGTGCCTCCAAAGTGGCCGCGCACCTGTACGCGGTGAACTACCGCGAGGCGTACGGCATGTTCGTGGTCAACGGCATCCTGTTCAACCACGAGTCGCCGCGCCGAGGCGAGACGTTCGTGAGCCGCAAGATCACCCGGGCCGCCGGGCGGATCAAGCTGGGGCTCCAGGAGAAGCTCTACCTGGGCAACCTCGACGCCAGGCGCGACTGGGGCTTTGCGGGTGACTATGTCGAGGCGATGTGGCTCTCGCTGCAGCAGGCCGAGCCGGGCGACTACGTGGTCGCCACCGGGGAATCCCGCTCGGTGCGTGACTTCCTCGACGAGGCATTTGGCTATCTGGACCTGGACTGGCGCGAACACGTCTTCGTAGACCCCCGCTACATCCGTCCGGCAGAGGTCGACCACCTGCAGGGCGATGCCGGCCGCGCCAGGGAGAAACTCGGGTGGCAGGCGAAGGTCGGGTTCCGTGAGTTGGTGCGCATGATGGTGGATCACGATCTTGACCTGGCACGCCAGGAGAAGACGCTGAGGGACGCCGGGCATGAGATCTTCCTGAGAGGCGTGGGAAGCGGGCATGGATAGGTCTGCCCGCATCTATGTGGCCGGGCACCGGGGGCTGGTCGGCTCGGCCATCCTGCGCCGGCTGCAGGCAGAAGGGTGCCCCAACCTGCTGTTGCGCCAGCGCTCCGAACTGGATCTGACCGACCGCGCGGCGGTAGAGCGGTTCTTTGGCGAGGAGCGGCCCGAGTACGTGTTCCTGGCCGCGGCGCGCGTCGGGGGGATCCTGGCCAACAACACCTATCCGGCCGACTTCATCCGCGAGAACCTGTTGATACAGACCCATGCCATCGACGCTGCCCGGAGACATGGATCGAGAAAACTGCTGTTCCTGGGCTCGTCCTGCATCTACCCCCGCCTTGCACCGCAACCCATGAGAGAGGAGCACCTGCACACCGGGCCGCTCGAGCCCACCAACGAGGCCTATGCGGCCGCCAAGATGGCCGGCATCGCCATGTGCCAGGCATACCGACGCCAGTACGGCTTCAGCGCCATCTGCCTGATGCCCGCGAACCTCTATGGGCCTGGGGACGACTTCGACCTCGAGACGTCGCACGTGCTGCCGGCGCTGATCCGCAAGTTCCACGAGGCCGAGGTGGGTGGCGCACAGCGCGTCGTGGTCTGGGGCACGGGTAGTCCCAGGCGGGAGTTCCTGCACGTGGACGATCTGGCCGACGCCTGCCTGTTCCTGATGGACCGTTATGATGCCCCAGAGATCATCAACGTGGGGGCAGGCGAGGATCTGAGCGTGAGGGAGCTGGCGGAGGTCGTGCGCGAGGTGGTCGGGTTTGCGGGCGAGATCGTCTTCGATTCGAGCAAGCCCGACGGCACCCCCCGCAAGCTATTGGATGTCAGCCGGATCACCGCCCTGGGCTGGAAGCCGCAGATCTCCCTGCGGAAGGGAATCGAGCAGACGTACGCCTGGTTCGTCGAGCAGGCGGGCAGAGGCTAAGTGCCGCTCGTGGCGAGGACCTCGAACATGTCGTTGTGCAGGACGAGGCGCTGGATCTGGAGGTTGAAGGGCAGTTTGGATAGGTCGAGGACCGGGTTGATCTTGGAGAGTTCTTTCTCGATGAGGCCCTGGGGGACGCTGGCGCCGTGCACCAGGGCGTAACTGACGACTGCATTGATGCGCTGCTTGCCTTCGACGGTCAGGACGGCCCTGACCTGGGCCGGGTAGAGCCTGTCCCCGCTCCTGATCGTCGCCGCGATCTCCATCTGACCTTCCCAGAACCTCACCGACGGCCGCAGGACCGTCGTTGAGGACTTCGCCAGTCCCTCCTCCACGGCACTGGCCGTGACCCTGGCGACCACGGTCGCCCTCGCCGGTCGGACCAGCCTTATCTGACGGGCCGCGAGCGCGGGCATCTCCAGACGGACGTCCGCGAAGTGGCCCATCACCTCGCCGCGGAAGCCGCCGAAGGAGGCGGGCCTTCCGTGGACGACGAGCGTGTCAATCGAAAGGACGTCGCCCTCGAGCGCTGATCCCAGCACCTGGATCTCGAGGATCGAGGCTGGGTCGAAGTGCGCCAGCAGGGCGGCCCGCACGAGGTTCTGGACGGCTTCGTCCGGCATGGGCTGGCGGGCCTGCGGGATGGCGGGGATGGGTGACGAGAGCACGATCAGGGCGACGGCGGCGGCGATGCGGATCACTGGTCTGCTCTCGGGCATCAGTCAACCTGGGACCAGGGCCTAGGAGGCCTGCAGGGTCAGGACCCGCAGGTCGGGTACGGCGCGGAAGTGGGCGTCACCTTGCGGCCCTGCCAGGACACCGAAGCCCAGATGCAGCGCGGTCGCGGCGACGGCCAGGTCGTTGGCCGGGATCATACGGCCCAGGCGGCTCAACGTCGCGAACAGCTCTGCCCAGCGCTCAGCGATCTCGGGGCCGAACTCGACGATCGGGACCCGCGCGGTGAGAGCGTCCTCCCAGGGCGCTGATCCGCGCTCGACGGCCACCAGCGCGCTGGTGTCTATGACGAGCCCGGGCGCACGCTCCATTCGTCCTCCGGAACGCGGTCTGCTGCGCTGATCCGCTCCAGGTCCCCTGCATACGCGGCGTCGGGCGCGCCTGCGGCGCGCCATGCGGCGAGAGCGTCTCTAACAGATGTGCGCGGCACCCCGGGTAGCGGGATGATCCGGGCCACCCGCTTTCCGTTCCGCTCCACGACGAAGGCATCCCCTCTGTAGCGCACTCTGTTAAGAATATCGCCCAGATTCCGTGCCAGTTCAGTGGCTGAGATCCTATGCTCCATCCCAGATCGGACTATACAGGATTCTGTGGAATACGGGAAGTCGGGGCGGATGGGGTTCGTCGAAGAACCACTTCACCGCCACGCTCGTGTCCACCACCACCGGAGTGGCGGTGGTCACCGCTGGCGGTCCTCGCGAATCCCCGGCGTGCTGTCCGGGAACGGTCCGTACCTGCTCCTGATGGCCTCTCTGACCCGGTCCACCTGCTGCCAGATGTCGGCAGGAGATGCTTTTGGGAACCGCGCAGTCGAAGTGGCGGGGCCGAGGGCCGGACTGCGGTCGGGCGGAACACCGGGCGCCAGGTCAGGCACCGTTGTAGGCGTCCGGCGTAGGGTCGTGCCAGGCCTCGGCCGGCAGCTCGAGGCGGCGGTGCGCCTGCTCGGACTCGTAGGCGTTGTGGGCGCGGCAGCGGAGCTGGATGTTGTCCACGGTGGCCGGCCCGCCCGCGGCGTGGGGCACCACGTGATGGAACTCCAGGAAGTCCTGCTCCGCGCAGCGGCCGCCCTCGCCCACGAAGCCGCAGCGCCCGCCGTCGCGCTCCCAGACCCCGCGCCTGACCTCTAAGGAAGGCCCCGCAAGACCACCCGCTGTTAGACGCCCGCAAGACCGCCCGCGAGATTCGCAGGCTCCCCCGTTCGCGACACCCGTCCTGCAATCCCCTGGTAGGTAGACCTCAAGGGCGCCCTGCTTCACGAGCCCACGCTCCTGTCGTTACCTTCGCGGCGAAGAACTCCTCGGCCAGCCGCGCTACCGTCGCCTCGGCCACGTACTCCCTGATCTTGCGCCCCGGGACGCGCGCAGTCTGGCACAAGGGGAGCTATGCTCTCGCTCTCGCGTGGCCGGGATAGTTGACGACAGCCACCCTGACCGTGCCATCTGTGACGAGGCCATCCGCCGCGGCACCGATGTACTCGAGTGAGACAACGCGCCCGTGCTCGTCACAGGCAACGGTTACCCCCTCCCGGATTTCCTCGGTATCCGCCTCCCGGGCATCCTCGCGGAGAAGAATGTACAAGACATCGGCCTCAGGATCGTAGGTGACTTTCATCTCAAGGCGCCTTCCTCCTCGACAAAGATGATGCGCAGGAGACCTCCCGCTCGTCGCTGCTGGGCCTCGTGTCGCCCCATCTTCGCTGGAACAATGCGTCCAGGGCCTCGGAGAACTTCCTCCACATCCGTTTGTCCTCCTACGACGCCCGTCTGGGCCAGCCGAGGGAGTCTCTCATACAAGGCGTGCCGGGTCCATCGGATTGCACCAAGATACCGCGACAGGGACTACATCACCTCCAGGCCTCCCGAGAGATCGATCTTCCTCCACGCCGCCCCATCATACCATGACCCAATCTGAGCCTCGCTGTGGACTTGGTGCTGCTGTGCGTGGCGTTCGTCGGGGCGCACCTGCTGCGGTACGAGTGGAGCATGCCGCCATCTACCGGGGGCAGTGGCGGTACGCCGGCTTCCTGGACCTGATCCGCCTGGGGCAGGCGGCGTCTGCGGCGAGCCTGGTTGCCGTGGCAGGGCTGTTCCTGCTGACCCGGCTCCAGGGGATATCCCGGCCGACCTGGACGGTCAGAAGAGCGGGTCAGGGAGATGTGCAGGGAGGCCGGTGTACAGATCAGGAGCATGGGAAGGCTGATAGAGTAGGTCCGCTTCGGGAAGGCCCCGCAAGACCTCCCGCTGCTCGACGCCCGCAACACTGCCGCAACGCACCCGCGACCTCTGCTCCCCCAGCGAGATTCGGAGTCCTCCTCCACCCCCCGGCATTCACAACCTCCCCCGCCCGTAACACCCGCTCTACAATCCCCTGGTAGATAGGCACCCCGGCGCGCGCTGCGATCGGCGGCTGGTCGTGGGTTACCGCGCCTGCCCGAGGCTGGGTAGGGGTGGAGATGGCGGGCTCGTCGGCCGATATGTCCTATGGGGGCGGAGGGCGGCAAGAACGGGACGCATCCTAGACCAGTACATATGCTTGACCACCCGTCAACTAGCACATATGCTAGGTGCACGGGAGGGAGGGCAACTCGATGAAACGGGAGGGCCAGCGTGCGGATCGGACCGGAATGCGTGTTCCTGATCCCTGTTGTGCGGGATTCGGATCGGAGGCCCCATCCTCCCATCCTGTGGAGACTCCTGCAGGACACCCTAATACGGACCTTCGGAGCGGTGACTGGCCCAGAAGCCGTCGTCTACCAGAAGATCGGAACGGTTCCTGGTGCATGGTCGCCCGCTGAGGGGAACCCGCCTGTGGAGGATCTGAGCAGAAAGTATGCCGTGGCGATCCAGGCTGACCGAGTGGACGAGCTGCGAGCGCTGCTACGGCGGGCAGGCAACAGCTTCGATCAACGGTCTGTCTACCTCTCGGTAGCGGGAATCGCCGAGCTGATAGAGATCCGGCCCGAAGATGGTTTTCTGGAGGTATGATCTAGACGCTCTTTCCTGTCGCGTCACATTAGCAGAAGACGAGGTCAGTGATGACAAAGAAGGAGACTTTTCAGACGATTACCGGCAGGACTCTGAGCCTGGAGGGGCTAGAGGAGCGGGAACGGGAGTTTCTGGCCGCTGTTCAGCGGATGTACGAGGAGCAGCCGGAGTGGTCAGAGTTTGCCTCCTGGTGGGCTGAGGCGTTCCGTCGCTCGCGTCTTTCCGTGGATTCTGTTTGCTACCGCATCTGTCAGGATCTTGAAGCGCGTCTAGGTATCGTCCAGGGTAAGGTTTCACCACCTGACTACCGTGACTACTTGGCCGACCTGATAGAGGTCCGTTTTGGTTCCCGATACCGCTTCTGCAAGGAAACCGGCACAGATCCTGGGCACTTGAGCCGCGTCTTCGCGAGCCGATCGGAGTTCTCACTCCATGCGCTCCGGATGATCTTGGAGAAGCTAGATGCCGCCCTCGTGATTGAACCCGCTGAAGACCTGGCCAACCGGGTGAGTCCCGAGCGAGCCGCCAGAGCACTTGCAGCCTTCACACGATAGGGCTGCTCGGTGTGACCTCCTGGCCCCACAGCCCCTGCTGTCGTACCCCGATGGCCGCCACCGCCATGTTCGCCACGCGCCCATCGGGCCGCGCACCCGCACCGCCTTTGCGTCCAGCCACGCGTGCGGGTGCTGACCCCCGCGTCGTCACCAACGTCGCGCTCGCGGTGCTCACCCCGGGGCTGATCCTGGCGGTTCCGATCTTCGACTCGCTGACGGTGGCTTGGCTGCGGATCGCCCACGGCGGGTCGGTCTTCCAGGGCGGGACGGACCACCCCTCCCACCGCCTGGTTGCCCTCGGCCTGTCGGAGCGGCGCGCGGTGCTGCTGCTCTGCGGCCTCAGCGCGCTGTCCGGCATCGCCGGGCTTCTGGCGTGGCAACTGGATGTGCTGCCTTGGGGCAGGCGGCGTCTGTGGCGAGCCTGGTTGCCGTGGCAGGGCTGTTCCTGCTGACCCGGCTCCAGGGGATGTGCCGGCCGACCTGGACGGCCACGACGAGAGGGTCAGGGAGATGTGCAGGCAGGCTGGCGTCCAGGTCAGGAGCATGGGAAGGCTGATAGAGTAGGTCCGCTTCAGGAAGGCCCCGCAAGACCACCCGCGACACCACACGCCCTCCGCGAGATTCGCATCTCCTGCCCGTAACGTTTGCCCGGTAGTCCGCGGGCTGGTCGGCCGATACGTCTTGTAGACAGGCCGGAGCGGGTTCTGAAGCGGCTGGTCGCCGCCATGGCCGAACTGGTGGCGCAGGTATCCCGTCTTACCGGCGAGGTTGGTAGCCTGAAGGGACGGGGTCTTGAGGCCGGCTACCGGGAGGAGGCCCATAGCTGCTTCGTTTGACGGCTGGGAGGTCGTCGCCGCTAGTAGTGGTATCGCGCCTGCAGGAAATCGATTCGGTCCTCACTCACTCGGTACACGATTCGGTGCTCCTGCGTCAGCCGACGCGACCAGACACCGGGCGCCAGGTACTTGAGGGGCTCCGGCCTGCCAATCCCGGCGAACGGATCCCTCGCGATTGCCCTGATGAGGTCAAGCGCGCGCAGCGCCACCTTCCGGTCCGTCTCGACCCAATGGCGGAGATCCTCGATGAACTCGGGGTGGAAAACGGTGTCACGGGCCCTGCGTCCCCTGGACTCCCGGGGGCTACTTCCGCTCAAGCCCCAACTCCTTGCGCAGGGCTTCGACCGTCTGCGGCCTTCCCGTGCGCGCGACGGCGCGCCCAAGCGCTCTCAGCAGCCGCTCGGCGTTCTTCGGTGACCGGAGCAGATGTGCGGTCTCCTGCAGCCCGTCGAGCTCCTCCGCCGCGATGAGCGCCACCTCCGGCTTGCCCCGCCGGGTGATGATCACCGTCTCCCGATCCTCAACGGCACGGCTCATCAGGCTGGCCAGGCGCGCTCGCGCATCCGTATATGTGGTCTGAACTGGCATGGTATCACCTGCGATCCTTGGGCGGGCTATTGTACAGATTCACGTACTGTACAGAGATAGCGTACATGATGTGGTACTTCGCCGTCAAGCGGGCGAATCGAGTCACCTGAACTGTTACCGGGGATCCCATCGTCGCGTCAGAATACCTGTTACCCGACGACGTCCCTAGATGCTGGTGCAGGAGGCCCCGGTGAGTCCCACGTCCAAACGCGAGTATGTCCAAGCGGTCCGGCAGCGGTACGAGCGGGCGACCCGCGTCACCAAGGTCCAGATCCTCACAGAGGTCTGTGCCACCACAGGCTACCACCGCAAGGCCGCGATCCGCGCCTTGACCCAACCGCCCCGTCCAGCCACAGCGCGGCGCCGCGGCCGCCCATCTCCCTATGACCCCCGGCTCCTGTCCGTCCTGGAGCACATCTGGGAGGCCGCCGGCTACCCCTGGTCGGTCCGGCTCAAGGCCCTCCTCCCCCTCTGGCTGCCCTGGGCGAGGCAGCATCTTGACATCCCTGCACGGGTGGAACACCACCTCCAGACCATCAGCCCCAGCACGATCGATCGCTACCTCCGGCAGACCAAACATCGGCTGCGCCGCCGCCTCTACGGGCGCACGAAGCCCGGTGCCCTGCTCAAGCACCATATCCCCGTCAAGACCGAGCACTGGGATATCGCTGCCCCTGGCTTCACCGAGGTCGACCTGGTCTCCCATTCCGGCGACTGTGCCGACGGCGACTTCATCCAGTCCCTCAACCTCACCGACATCTACTCCGGGTGGGGCGAAACCCGCGCCGTCATGGGCAAGGGCCAGGTCGCAGTCGGCGCCGCCGTGGACGAAATCCGAGACGCGCTGCCCTTCCCGTTGCGCGGCCTCGACTCCGATAACGGCTCCGAATTCATCAACCACCACCTCTTCCGCTACTGCGAGGCCCGCGAGATTCAGTTCACCCGTGGCCGGCCTTACAAGAAAGACGACAACGCCCATATCGAGCAGAAGAACTGGACGCACGTCCGCCGTCTCCTTGGCTGGGACCGCTACGACTCCCCTCAGGCCCTGGCCGCGATCAACGACCTCTACAGGGGGGAGCTCAGGCTCGCGACTCCGCCGGGTCTACGACCTCCCCAAGACCCCGCTGGACCGCCTCCTCGCCGCCGAGGACGCCGATCACGCGACCCTCCAGACCCTCCAGCAGCTCCGCGCTCGCCTCGACCCCTTCACTCTCGCCGAAACGATCGAGCGGAAGCTCCACCACATCTATGGCCTGGCGCACCGGGGCCCCGTCCAGGCCACCCGGCATCCACGCCCGCACCAACGGTTCCAAATCCGACGCCTGCGCCTCCAGACCACCCGGGCCGCTGCACAGGCCCGGTAACACGATTAATGACAAGACGATACCCCGCTCGGTAACACTCATTTATGACTCGACAGGACATGGCCGCGGTGGAGTGGTGCGGTTGGTCCCGGGGACGGAGGCCTAGCCGGACTACAGGGTCAAGACTCGCAGCCCGGGTATGGCTCGGAAGTGCGCGTCATCCTGAGGCCCTACCAGGACACCGAAGCCCAGATGCAGTGCGGTTGCGGCGACAGCAAGGTCATTGGCCGGGATCAGGCGACCCCGGCGGCTCAATGTCGCGAACACCTCCGCCCATCGTTCGGCGATCTCGGGGCCAAATTCAACGATCGGGATCCGCGTGATCAGCGCGTCGATCTTGGCACGTCGCCGGGCGGCACGGGCAGGGTCATCCGCCAGGCGCACGCCCGCCAGGAGTTCAGCGTAGACGATCGCCGGGAGGACAGCGGGTTCGTCACCGGCAGATGCAAGGACTTCCTCCCATGGCCCCGATTCGCGCTCGACGGCCACCAGTGCGCTGGTGTCTATGACGAGCCCGGTCGCACGGCCCATGCGTCCTCCGGAATGCGGTCTGCCTCACCGATGCGTTCCAGATCACCGGCAAACGCGGGGTCGGGCGCTCCGGCTGCGCGCCACGCGGTGAGAGCATCCCGGACCGAGGTGTGGGGGGCTGCGGGCAGCGGGATGATCCGGGCAATCGGCTTTCCATTCCGCTCCACCACGAAGGCATCTCCCTTGCAGCGCACCCTGTTAAGGATATCGCCCAGATTCCGGGCAATCTCGGTGGCGGATACTCGATGCTCCATTGTAGCTAGCATTATACACAATTCTGTAGAATACGGAAATCAAGAGCGGGCCGGTTCATCCCTGAGGTCAGGCATCGTCGAATAGGCCGTGTATGCAGTGGGCCTCGTAGGCGTTGTGGGCGCGGCACCGGAGCTGGATGTTGTCCACCGTCGCCGCCCCTCCCGCCGCGTGGGGCACCACGTGGTGGAACTCCAGGAAGTCCTGCTCTGCGCAGCGGCCGCCCTCGCCCACGAAGCCGCAGCGCCCGCCGTCGCGCGCCCAGACTGCCCGCCTGACCTCGGCTGGGACATGGCGCGAGCCAGCCGCCGCGCCTGGGCTCGAACGCGGCCGGTCGGTCGCCCCGAACTTCTGCTTGGCCAGGTCGCGTAGTAGCACCGTCAGGGCCCGATTGAGGATCTTCGCCAGATCGCCGTCCGGGATCTGGTGGCGCAACAGCGCCTGCACTCCCCGCAGCTTCTGTACGGTATCGGCGTCAACCGTGAGCTGGATCCGGTAGCGCTGGGGCGCAAGGGGCGCCACGATGGGCGGGCGATCCGGGGGCGGTGCGGGTGCCGGGGGCAGTGCGGGCGCCGGGGGGGGCGCGGCTGCCTGTGCAGTGAAGTCCGGCGAATGCAGGGCCGGCGGCGGCGCTGGTTGACTCGGGGTCGGGAGCTTCCGAACCTGATCCGGAACCGGGGGCTGGGGGCGCAGCGCGGCGACGAGGATCTCGACCTCGCGACGGCCCTTGTAGCGGGCCTGTTCGAGGAGTTCGGCGTGGTTCTGGGGTGTCAGGTGCGCGGCCAGGAGGCAAAGCGTCGTAAGGGTCACCGTCCCCTCGGCCAAGCGCTCGAGGACTACCGGCAGGCGCCGGGCCAGGCGGGCCGCCTCGATGCGCCGGTACGCGGCGTGCTCCGAGAGATGGAGTACACGCGTGCAGTACACAAAGAGCGAAGAATGGCCCGCGGCCAGGTACAGGCGCCGCCGGTCGAGCTCCGCCAGGTTCGCGATGAGTGAGACCGCCGCCTCCCGCTCGGCGTGGGCGAGGCGCCCGACCTGCGCGGTCAGCTCGGCGTCCGAGAGCCGGGCCGCCGCGGAGAGCAGCCCCGCGAATGAGACGCTGGTGGATGGGAGGCTGGCGGATGGTGGGTCGGGGGCTGGGTCCATGGCCGGGTCCTCGGTGTGTTCATCGCCCGGGTCAAGTGCGGTTTGCAGGTCCGGCAGAACTAGGTCCGGACCTAGTTGCCGGGGGGTGACCATGAACCGGTATCGCGACTGGCTCGAGCAGGCCAGGATCAATCTGGCCCGCGCGGAACGGAGCGTGGATATGAGCGACCACGCCTGGGCGTGTTTCGCCGCGCAGCAGGCTGCCGAGGCCGCGCTAAGAGCCCTGCACCTTCGCCGGGGCCAGGTCGCGTGGGGACATTCGATCATTGACCTCCTGGACACCCTGCCCGCGGAGGCATAGCCGACAGATACCCTGCTGGAGAAGAGCCGGGTGCTGGACAGGTATTACATTCCCACACGGTATCCCGACGTCCACCCGGCGGGGCCCGCCGCCCGCCACTACACGGCGCAGGAGGCCGGGGACGTTGTGTTGTAGGGATCGCCCGCGAGGTGCTCGAGCACTGTGAGCGTCAGAGTCTGGAAGCGTGACCCCAACGCAGTTCTGTCCAGGCTCCAGGCCTGGGCGCAGCAACTGGGCGAGGACCCCAGGGTGCTGGCCGTGGTGCTCTTTGGCTCGCTGGCCCGTGGCGAGGCCACGGCAGCGAGCGACGCCGACGTGCTGATCGTACTGCGGGACTCGGTGGAGGAGTTCGGCGAGCGCATGGTGCGCTACAAGCCGGTCGGACTTGGGGTCAGCGTGGAGGTCTTCCCCTACACACTGGACGAGGCGCGGAGGGCGCTCAGGGACGGCCGGGGAGTGATCGGCGTCGCGCTGAGGGAAGGGCGGGTGCTGCTCCCTAGGGGGCGCGGCCAGGAGGCCGTGGGCGAGTTGCTGAACGCTCCCGCCTGAGTCCCTCCGCTCCGGTATACGGCCGTCACTGAGGCAACCGGCGAAACGCCCGCTGGCGGCCGGGGCCAAACCGGTACACCAGGAAGTGGGAGTCAAAGGCAAAGCTGGGCGTGACCGTCTCCGAACGCCTACTTTCATTGACACTGGGCGTGCCATTTGGCACACTGGAAACGGACAGCCCGGCTGGGTCGACAGATCGCGGAGAGAATCATGGCATCCACATCTACTACCATTACGCGCTCCGCAAGGATGGAGCGCATCAAGGCCAAGCCCCTGCGGGAATGGTTCGGCCAGACGCAGGAGCAGTTCGCCACTGCGGTCGGCGTGGGCCGGCGCACTGTGGCCCGCTGGGAGGCCGCGGGCACCGGTCCTGAGCGGTACACCGCTGAGGGCAAGGTGGCTGCTGACATCACCGAGATCCGCAAGCTGGCCACGAGGTTGATGGGTGAGAAGACCGCCAAGGAATGGCTGCACGCGCCGCTGCCGCTGCTCGCCGGACGGACCCCCATCGACACCATCCTCACGGACCGCGCCTCAACGGTCCTGCGCATCCTGCGCGAGGACCTGGAAGGCGGGTACTGAACCTCCCCGGACGATGCACAGCATCAGCATTCCCTCCCTGACAGGCGGGACGCCTTCAACGCCCTATACACCTCACTCGACCTTGCCGTGGCTCTGGCGGAGCGCATCAAGCGGACGGGCGCGACGCGCGTTGAGATCGTCGTGGGTATCGCACGCGTGCAGATCCGCAGAGTGGCGACGCTCGACGACCAGGCCATGAGCGAGTTGGGGACAAGCCGCGAGGAGGTCACGACGGAGGACTACACTCTGCCCCAGCGTCTCGGGCGCGCGCTGTTCGCGCAGGGCGCTGGCGCCATTGCCGTCCCCGCGGCGATCGCCGCCGTGGTCAAGTGGTTTCCTGAAATGCGCGTAGAACGTGGCCTGTCCACGCTGACGATCGCGACTCCGCGTTCCGGAACCAACCTGGTCATCTTCCCGGATAACCGGGACCCCTCCGACTCCAGGCGCGAGGTAGAGCGCTACACCTGCCTGCTGCAGGGCATCCCGACAGGTAGCGGGCATCAGCAGGCTTAGCAGCGGCGAGGTGACCGCCGTGTCAAGGTGGAAGACCCGTGGGTTGAACGATGTCGGACTCGGAATCATCAGATTTCCCTCCCGCAGGATTGTCGCCGTCACCTCAAACTGACCCACCTGGAACCTTACCGTCGGCCCGAGGATGTTGGGCGACATCCTGGCCAGGCGTTCCTGGACGTCCCTCGCGGTGCTCTTCCCCACGACGGTCGCCTTCCCCAGTCTCACGACCCGGGCCTGCCGGCCGGCCAGGGCCGGCATGTCGAGATGAAGCCCGGCCGCTTGAACCAGTACCTCTCCGCGGACACCGTGCAGCAGTACGGGCCTGCCTACGACCATCAGGTCCTCGAATGCGAGGACATCACCTACCAGGACCGTGCCTGAGGCAGAGATCTCAAACTGGGTTGAGGGGCTGCGGTGGAAGCGGCTGCTGCGATGATCGCCACCACGGCGGCGGCGCATGCAAGGCCGCGCAGAACGGTGCTTGCGGTCCTGCGGCAAGAGCAGGATTCTCCCGCGACCGACCCGCAAGCCAGGCCCAGTCGAGCCGATATCCCAATCGGGGGCTGCCTGGTGGTGCCGGGCTTGGACCGGGCTGCGGGTCTGGACAGTGGTGCGGAAGGGCGGGATGATTGGGAAAAGGCCAGGAGGTGTACTGCCATGCCCGTCCAGCTGCTGACGCGCCGCTTCACGGTGGAGGAGTACTACCGCATGGCCCAGGCCGGGATTCTCTCCGAGGACGATCGGGTCGAGCTGATCGAGGGAGCGATCGTCGAGATGGCCGCGATTGGGAGCAGACATGCTGCGTGCGTCGGCCGACTCACGGCCCTCTTCCCCCCCGTGCAGGCCGGGGGAATTGTGTGGGTCCAGAACCCCATCCGCATCGGAGAGCATTCCGAACCGCAACCCGACCTGGCGTTGCTCCGCCCGCGGCCTGACTTCTACGCCTCCGCGCATCCGGGCCCCGGCGATGCCTTCCTGCTCGTTGAGGTGTCCGAGACGTCCGCCGACGCCGACCGTGAGGTGAAGGTGCCCCTCTACGCCCGCGCGGGCATCCCCGAGGTTTGGCTGGCGGATCTGGAAGGCGAGGTCATCGAGATCTACCGGCAGCCCTCGCCCGAGGGCTACCGCGAAGGTCGGAAGGTCCGCCGCGGCGAGGCGCTGTCCCCTGAAGCTTTCCCCAACCTGACACTGGCCGCGGACGAGATACTGGGCTGACGCCCGCGCAGCATGCCGTGCGAGTAGCACCCTTGAGCCGCTCGGCGCTTGCCACGAAGCAAACCAAGCAGCCGTTGACAGGTCTCGTGGAGGCGTTTACGATGTATGCGATGTCTACACTTACCGTGTAGGTGGGAATCCATGCCGGCGACAAGGCAACGCAAACCAATCAGCGGACGGGTTTCGGAAGAGAACGAACGCCAACTGCGCGCTCTTGCACGCCAGGAGAGACGGACCGTCAGCCAGGTGCTGGCCCGGCTTGTGGAGGAAGGTCTCCGAATGCGCCGGCATCCCGGCATCACGTTCGTTGACGGCCCGCAGGGAAGACGGGCACACCTGGCAGGGACTGGCTTTGACGTGTGGGAGGTCGTTGCTCTCCACCGGGCTTACGAGGGGGACGTAGCGCGCCTCCTTGGCGATCATTCGGGATTGGATCGACGCGAGATCGAGATTGCCGTCGCATACGGGGAAGCCCATCGTGACGAGATTGACGGATTCCTTACCGAGAACGATCAGGCCGGCTGAGAGTGCCCCGGCTCTGGCTGGACAACCATCTCTCCCCAGCACTGGCTCGGAGCCTCCGAGCGCGGGGGCATGATGTAGTTGCCCTTCAGGAAGAGCCACGGCCTGTCCGGGATCTCCCGGATGAGCTGCTGTTGGTGGAAGCCTCGCGCCGAGAACGGGCAATCGTTACATACAACGTGCGAGACTCCGTTCATCTGCATCGGGCTTTTCTGGCAAGTGGCCGCTCACATTCGGGGATCGTCGTGGTATCGAGCCGGGCCATCCGCCAGGACGACATCGGGCGCCAAATGCACGCGCTGGCGGGTCTCCTTGAAGAGCACGAAGGGGCGGCTGATTTCCGGTACCGCCTGGTGTGGGCTACACCGCTACAACGGTGAGGCGATCGCTGGCCGGCCGCTGGCGGAGATTCTCGAGAAGGTAACCACGTGCGCCTAGACAAGTTCCTCCAGTCCAGCCGCCTCGTGAAGCGGCGCGCCATGGCGAACCGCCTGTGCGACGCCGGGCGTGTGGCGTTGAACGGCCGCCGGGCCAAACCCGCCGCCGAGGTCGAGGTGGGCGATCTGGTTGAAGTGAACTTCGGCCCCCGGCAGCTCGTGGTGAAGGTGCTGCGCCTGCCCGAGGGGCGTCCGTCCCCTGAGCCGCCATACGAGATCGTAGAGGATCGGCGCACGCTGGAGGCGTGGTAGGATATTCTATCCGGCCTCCCTTGAGGGTGAGGTTGAGGACGGTCCCGGCGTCAATCCCCAGCCGGCGCCGGAAGGCGGCGTTGATGCAGGCTTAGAGCAGGGTTACGCTGACAAGGGTGGGCCGCAACGGTAACGGCTCATCGAACGCCAACATCGGAAAGGTAGGAGCGATATTCATGCCCATGATCACCAGCATCACCGCACGCGAGATCATTGACTCACGCGGCAACCCCACGGTCGAGGCCGACGTCACGCTGAGCGACGGGGCAACCGGCCGTGCCGCGGTGCCCTCGGGCGCCTCGGTGGGCGAGCACGAGGCGCTGGAGCTGCGCGACGGCGATAAAGCGCGCTACCTGGGAAAGGGCGTGCGCGCGGCCGTCGCCCTGGTGTGCGAGCAGATCGCGCCCCGGCTGTCCGGCGCCGATCCCCTCGACCAGGCCGCGATAGACCGTGCGATGCTCGAGATGGACGGCACCGACAACAAGAGCCGGCTCGGCGCCAACGCGATCCTGGCGGTCTCGCTGGCCGTGGCTAAGGCCGCCGCCGCCTCGCGGGGACAGCCGCTGTGGCGGTCGCTGGGCGGTGAGGCGGCGTGCCTGCTTCCCGTGCCTCTGATGAACATCATCAACGGCGGCGCGCACGCGGACAACAGGATTGACGTACAGGAGTTCATGATCGCCGCGGCCGGCCTGCCCACGTTCGCCGAAGCGCTGCGGGCCGGGGTCGAGGTCTTCCACCACCTGAAGAAGGCGCTGCACGCCCAGGGCATGAGCACCGCGGTGGGCGACGAAGGTGGCTTCGCGCCCGACCTGCCGTCCACCGAGGCCGCGATCGAGGCGGTGCTGGCGGCGATAGAGTCGGCGGGATACCGGCCGGGTCGCGACATCGCGGTGGCGCTCGACGTGGCGGCAAGCAGCCTGTTCGAGCGCGGCGCGCAGGGCGCCGGAGGCGGTACCTACAACTTCGCGGGCGAGGGCCTGCGGCGCACGGGCCCTGAGGTGATCGAGTTCCTGGCCGCCCTGGTCGAGCGCTATCCCATCGTCTCGATCGAGGACGGCCTGGACGAGAACGCCTGGCCCGACTGGAAAGCGCTGACGGCGCGCCTCGGCGGCCGGGTGCAGATCGTGGGCGACGACCTGTTTGTAACGAACCCCCGGTTACTGCGCCGCGGCATCGCCGAGGGGGTCGGCAACGCGATCCTGGTCAAGCTCAACCAGATCGGCTCGCTGACCGAGACGCTCAAGACGATTGGGATCGCGCGGGCGGCGGGCTACGCCTCGATCATCTCCCACCGCTCCGGCGAGACCGAGGATACCACGATCGCCGACCTGGCCGTGGCCACCGGCGCCGGCCAGATCAAGACCGGCGCGCCCTCGCGCAGCGAGCGCGTGGCCAAGTACAACCAGCTCCTGCGGATCGAGGAGGCCCTGGGCGCACGGGCGCGGTACGCGGGTTGGGCGGCGTTCCCGGTGGGCGCGCGGAAGTAGGCACAAGGCCCTTCACAATGAGAGAGCTGCTGCGCGACATGTGGGAGATCCAGTCCGAGAAAGATGTGGAGCTGATAACTTCGCCATTGTCCGGCCAATTGACTTCGTGCGCACTCTCGGGCTGTGAACCCAGCTGCCCCGGCGCCCCGAGGTCGAGGGGCGGGGGAGTTCGGATCAGGAAGGCCGTTCCTCAGGATCGGGCTTCCCGAGAAACACCGTTACGCTCCTGAGCTCGTCCTCTGTGGAAAGTGACGCCAGGAGGTGCTCAAGGGCTCGTACCTGCCCTCCGATGTCCGCCTGGGCGATCGTCCCAGGGTGCACCAGTACAATCCCAAAGTGCCCGCGTTCACCCAAGGCCCACGCGCGCGCCAAGGTGGCGAAATCGTCGATGTTGTACGTGACCACCGCGCGCCGTTGCTCGGCTGCTGCTGCCAACAGGTGCTCGTCGCTGCGGCTGCGGAGCCAGGCATCGTCCTGAGCAGCCACGACGTCAAATCCTCGGGAACGGAGCGCGTCGGCGACGGCTCGTGAGAAGTGAACATCGAGCAGCAGGCGAGGCGGCACCTACGCGGGGATCTTCCGAACGAACGGGTACTCGCGCATCAAGTCCTCCATGGGCCGCTCGTTGCGGCGGATGCGATCTTCGATCTCGTCCGGATAGGTGCCCCCATACGCCAGGGCCAGCCGCATGTCGGCTTCCGACAATGCGGGCAGCGCCTCGCGGACCTTCTCGGGCGATCCGTAGGCATGCGCCAGCGCCACAATCTCCCAGACGTCGAGCCCGCTACCGCTGAGGTGCGCTCTGACGCCGCCCGGTCCCTCTACGAAGACGATGCCCGGAAACCGCCGCATCCGCAGCGCACGGTCAAGGAGCTCGTTGATGACCCGGCCGAGGGGCCTGTCGTCCCGGCGGGCAATATCGCGCACCTCGGCATCAACTTCCCGCTCAAGCCTCACCGAAACCGGCCTAACCACAGGCATTCCTGTCACCTCTACGCTACATTGTAGCATGCTTGGCCCGAGTCGTGCAGCCCCTCGGGGGGCAGACCGGTCCCTCCGCCGGTGCTGCCCACGGAGCGGCGTCAGGTGCGGGCACAGGCGCTCCCACTCGTCCGGGGAGCGCTCATTCTCAGCCTTCAGCGCCTCGATCTCCTCGGGGTAAGCGCGGTAGTACCGGAGAGGCGCATCGACCTGCCGGGGGCTGAGGTGTTCAAGGATCTGGAGGGTTCGCTGCGTGTCCTCCCCGCAGGCCTTGTGGATGGCGACGACCTCCCACACGTCAAGGCCGGTCCCTTCGATGCGGGCGCGGCGGTCCCCCGGAGCACCGGCGAACGCGATGCCGGCATGGCGGCGGGTCCGCAGCGCCTCTTCCACCGGTCGAAGCAGGACCCCGGCAGGAATCCGGGCGGCGCCAGCGAATCGCGGGATGGGGCAACCTGCCGGAGTCGTCCCTTCGTCGCAGCAGACGTCATGGCACACGCAGAAGCGCGCCGTCCTATCCTGCCCCCGGGCTCTCCCCGCCGCGTAATCCCGCGCTGGGCCGGACCGCTCGTGGCCACCGGCGTGCTGCTGGCGGTGGCGGTCGCGTTCGGCGGGGCTTACTGGGACGGGTTCAAGGTGCGGCGCGACTTGGGGGTCATGGTCCAGGAGCGGGACACGCTAAGGAAGCAGATCGCGCAGCTCCGCGAGGAGATTCGACTGCTGAACACGCCGGAGTACATAGAGCGGATGGCCAGGGAGCAGTTGGGGCTCATCCGGCCAGGGGAGATCGCCGTCATCCTGGTCCGCCCTACCCCTGGTCCCACCCCCGCGCCGCGTTGACACTCCTGGAGGGGCACGGGTGTAATCCGTCGCGCGCCAGAATCAGAGAAAGAAAGGAGCGTGTCTGTTAGAACATGGCGTTGGAAACAGGCAGCATCGTCGAGGGCACGGTGGTCAAGATCACCAACTACGGTGCCTTCATTGAACTCCCCGAAGGAAAGAGCGGTCTGGTGCACATATCCGAGATCGCCGACACCTATGTCAAGGACGTCAAAGACTACCTTAAGGAACGGGAGAAGGTCAGGGTCAAGATCCTCGGCCTCAACGACAAGGGCAAGCTCGACCTTTCGGTCAAGCAGGCGCTCTCGCCCGAGGAGCGTCAGGTACGAGGGCGGGCGCGCACCTCGTTCGACGACAAGCTGAAGGCCTTCTTGAAGGAGAGCGAAGAAAGGCTGCTCGACCTGAAGCGCAACACCGAGGCGAAGCGCGGCGGCCGGCGCCGGAAGTAGCGCGCACCGCCGCTTCGATCACCGCCACGAAACTCCGGTGGCGGTTCCTACTCAATCCCCAGAAGCCTGACCACCTCTTCAAACGCCCTCCAGATAATGTCGTCGCGCTCGAGCTGGCGCGACCTGTCCGAGATCTCCTCCCGCGCATCCAGTTCGGCCAGTTTCCCATCCATCTGCAGCAGCCGGTCCTGGATTTGCTGGATCTCGATCAGGACCGAAGCATCCGGCAGGGCGGACCGGATCTTTTCCAGCGCGTCTATCTCAACCTTGCGGGCCAGCCGGTCCATCTCCTGGGCATCCATCTTCGAGTAGACCACCAGCCCGCGGCGCTCCTCCAGCGCCTCGATCGCGATCTCGCGCAACTTCTTCAACAGCGGTTTGACCTCAGGCGTCATGGCGCAGCTCCTGGTCTCTGTACTGCAACTGGTAGAGCTTGGTGTAGATGCCCCCGCGCGCGAGCAGCTCGCGGTGCGTGCCTTCCTCGGCGATGCGGCCCTTGTGGATCACCAGGATGCGGTCCACGTGCTGGATCGTCGAGAGCCGGTGGGCGATGATGATCGAGGTCCGGTTCTGCATCACGCGGCCCAACGCGTCCTGGATCAGGATCTCGGTATCAGTATCCACGCTGCTGGTCGCCTCGTCGAGTACCAGCAGGACCTCCGGGTTGTGGGCAATCGCCCGGGCGAACGCGATCAACTGCTTCTGGCCTACCGAGAGAGTGGCGCCTCTCTCCTGCACCTGGGCCTGGTACCCTCCTGGGATCCGCTCGATGAACCGGGCCGCGTTGACGAACTCGGCCGCGCGCCGCACCTGCTCTGAGGTGATCGAGGAGGTCCCCAGCCGGATGTTATCTTCTATCGTCCCGGCGAACAAGAAGACGTCCTGGAGGACCAGGCCGATGTGCCGGCGCAGATCGCGCTGATCCCAACCGCGGACGTCGCTGCCGTCCACCAGCACGCATCCCTGCTGCGGGTCGTAGAACCGCGTTATCAGGTTGATAATTGAAGACTTGCCGGCGCCGGTGTGTCCCACGAACGCCACGCTCTCGCCCGGAAGGATGCGAAACGACACGTCCCGCAGCACCCAGTCGTGCTCCGGGGCGGGCGCAGAATGCCCGGCCGGCGCCTGCGGGCCGCCGTCCTGGTGGGGCGAAGTGGGCTCGTAGGCGAACCAGACGTTGCGAAACTCGATCTCCCCCCGCACGCGATCCGCGCGCAGCGGCGCGGGTGGATCCTCCACCTCGACCGGCTCGTCGAGCAGGCGGAAGAGCCGCTCGGATGAGGCCATGGCCGCCTGCAGGATATTGTACTTCTCGGCCAGGTCCTCGATCGGCTCGAAGAACCGCTGGGCGTACTGGACGAACGCCACCACCAGCCCCACGCTTATCGTTCCTGCCAGCGCCTGCGCGCCGCCGTAGGCGATGATGATCGCCACCGCCACCGCGCTCATGGCACCCACCACGGGGTGGAAGATCGCGAACGACCTCAGCGACGCCATGGTGGCCGCAAGGTGCTCGCGGTTCAGCTCCTCGAAACGCGCCTGCTCCCGGGCTTCGCGGCCGAAGAGCTGCACGATCCCCATCCCCATGATGTGCTCGTTGAGGAAGGCGTTGATGCGGGCCAGGCGCACCCGGATCGCGCGGTAGGCCTCGCGCGCCACCGCCCGGAACCGCGCGGTAAAGAGGATGATGGCCGGCAGCACCAGCATGGTGGCCAGGGCCAGGCGCCAGTCGAGGTACAGCAGGATGGCGACGATGCCCACCAGCGTCACCAGGTCGCCGAAGATGGCCACCACGCCCTGGGTGATCATCTCGTTTAGGGCCTCGATGTCGTTGGTGACGCGGGTGACCAGCCGGCCGACCGGCTGGCGCGTGTAGAAGCCGACCGAGAGCCGCTGGAGGTGGGTGAGCAACTCCATCCTCAGGTCGTACATCGCGTGCTGCCCGACGCGCGCCATCATGTAGGTCTGGGCGTAGCGGAGGACAAAGGCGGCGACCAGCGCCCCCAGGTAGGCGAGAATGACCACCCCCAGCCCTTCCAGCCGCCCGGGCGTGATGTGATCGTCAATGGCTATCCGCACGATGTAGGGCCCTACCAGGCTGGCCGCGGAGGTGAGCAGCAGCAGCACAACCGCCAGGACGACGGCGGCGCGGTAGGGGCGCACGTAGCCCATCAACCGCCGCATCAGGCGGGCGTCGTAGGCCGCGCCGATGATCTCGTCTTCGTGGAACACGGTGCTCATGACACAGGGGCCTCGTCGGCCTCCAGGGCCTCCTTTAGGAGCTGCTTCTGATAGAGGTCGGCGTAGAGCCCGCCGGCATCCAGCAGGGCGTCGTGCGTGCCCTGCTCGACGATCCTCCCGTCCGCCAGCACTACGATCAGGTCGGCGCCGCGCACCGTCGAGATGCGGTGCGAGATGATCAGACTTGTGCGCGCCGCCATGAACCGGCGCAGCGCCTGGAGGATCTCCTCCTCGGTGCGCGTATCCACGCTGCTGAGCGCGTCGTCCAGGATCAGGATCTCGGGGTCGCGCGCCAGCGCCCTGGCGATCGTCGCGCGCTGCTTCTGGCCGCCGGAGAGGGTGACGCCGCGCTCCCCGACCACGGTCCGGTACCCAAGCGGAAACCCGGCCACTTCCGGTGCCAGCCGCGCGGTCTCCGCCGCCTCCCGCACGCGGCTGCCGTCGCCACCTTCTACCCCAAAGGCCAGGTTGCCCTCTAGGGTGTCGGAGAACAGGAAGGATTCCTGGGGCACCAACCCGATGCTTCCCCGGAGCACCGGAAGACCCATGCGGCGCACGTCAATCCCGTCCACCAGCACTGCCCCGCCGGTCGGGTCAAACAGGCGGGGAATGAGGGAGACCAGCGTGGTCTTCCCACAACCGGTCGGGCCTACGATCGCCACCGTGACCCCCGCGGGGATGCGGAGGTTGATCCCGCGTAGCACCGGCACCCCGTCATAAGCAAACGAAACGTCGCGGAACTCGATCTCACCGCGCAGCCGTTCGGGCTGCACCGGCTCCGGCGGTTCGGCGATGGCCGGCCGGCTGTCCAGTATCGTCTCGATCCGCCGCATCGAGGCAAGCCCCTGCTGAACGATGGTCGCCACCCAGCCCAGGGCGATCATCGGCCACGACAGCATCATCAAGTAGCCGAAGAACTGCACGAGCTGGCCCAGCGTGATGCGGCCGGCGACCACGGCGTTGCCTCCCTGCCACAACACCGCCGCGGCCGCGCCACCGAGAATGAGCGTCATCGAGGGCCAGAGCGCGCCGGCGGTGCGGGCCAGCCGCAGCGAGCGCGCCATGTACTCGCGGTTGATCACGCCGAAGGTGGCTATCTCGGAGGACTCCTGCGCGAATGCCTTCACGACGCGGATTCCCGAGAAGTTCTCCTGCGCGCGGGCCGAGAGCGTGCTGAACTGCTCCTGAACCTGCTCGTACTGCCGGTGGATGCGCCGGCCCAGCAGCACGAAGACCAGACTGACCATGGGCAGGATCACCATCACCACCAGCGCAAGCGGCGGGTCTATGGTGAACATCAGCGCCCCCGCCGCGGTGAACATGAAGATGGTATTGAACGAGTGCATGATGCCCACGCCCACGAGGCGGCTGATGGTGTTGAGGTCGTTGATCGCGCGGGCCATCAGGTCGCCGGTGCGGGTGTGTTGGAAGAAGGCCTGGTGCATCCGCTGCAGGTGCGCGAAGTAGTCGTTGCGGATCTCGTACTCGATCCGCCGGCCGGCCCCCAGCATTTTCATGCGCCAGTGGTACCGTATGAACCCGCCGGTCAGCGCGATCCCCACGTACACCGCGGCCAGACCCACCAGCAGGCGCGGCGCGGCGCCGGAGCGGATGCCGTCCACGGCCAGCCGAAGCACCCACGGGTTGGTCACGGACAGCCCGGTGCTGAGCAAACTGAGGGCAAAGCCGATCAGGTAGGCACGGCGGTGGCGCAACACGTACCCGCGCAGGCGCCGGCTCACGCGCCCTCCTCGACCGCCGCACGAGATTGGATCACGGAGCGCTCCAGGGCGGCCCCACGCGCACCCCGGCTGCCTCCAGCGCGGCGCGGGCCGCCTCCGCAAGGGCTCCGGCCCCCGGGGTGTCGCTGTGGACGCACAGGGTGCGCGGCCGCAGCGGGATTCTGGTGCCGTCCGTCGCGGTTACAGTCCCGTCGGTCGCCAGCGCCACCGCGCGCGCGGCCACCTGCTCCGGGTCGGTCAGTAGGGCTCCGGGCTCGGTGCGCGGCACCAGGGTGCCGTCGCGGCGGTAGCCCCGGTCGAGGAACGCCTCGTACGCCACCGCAATCCCGCGGGACTCGGCTGCGGCGGCCATGGCCGAACCGGGCGGCGCGTACAGCCACAGCCCCTCGAACACGACCGCGGCCTCTGCGATCGCCCCGGCCAGCGCGGCATCGGCGACCGCCATGTTGTAGAGCGCGCCGTGCGCCTTCACGTGCCGCAGCCGCGTACCCTCGCACGCGGTCAGGGCCGCGACCGCGCCGATCTGGTAGATCAGCATCGCCACCAGTTCTTCTGGCGCAACGTGCATCGCCCGCCGGCCGAATCCCTGGAGATCGGGGAAGCCGGGATGCGCGCCCACCGCGACCCCTGCCGCGACGGCCGCGCGGATCGTTCGACGGATGACCACGGGATCGCCGGCGTGGGCGCCGCACGCCACGTTGAGCGAGGTCACCGAGCGCAGCAGTTCGGCGTCCGCGCCGATGGTGTAGCCCCCGAACCCCTCGCCTCCGTCCGCGTTGAGGTCAACCGTCGCGCGCATCCCCCACCTCCCGGCCTTGTACCTCGTGGGGCCGTGCCACGCGGCCGGGGTCCCCCTGGTCGAGTCGCTCCAGAAAAGACCGCATCGCGCGGTTCACCGCACGCGGCTGTTCGAGCATGACCATGTGCCCGGCCCTCTCGATGACCACCATTTCGGATCCGGCTATCCGCTCGTGGAGGTAGCGGCCGTACTTCACCGGGGTGAGCCGGTCCTCGGCGCCGCAGATTACGAGCACCGGCAGCACCAGATGGTCCAGCTCGGACATCACGTCGAAACCGTCGGCGGCCTCCAGATCCGCTGCAAGCACGGCCGGGGGCGCGGCGTGCAGGAGCGCCAGCGACTTCTCGCGCAGGCGCTCCGGTGGGTTCGTCCCCAGCCACATGGCGCCGAACTGCTCGATCGCCGCGGGGTCCGCGGCGCGGATCCCTTCGAGAATGCGCGGCGCGACCCTCAACCGCGCCCCGGTGCACATGAGCACGAGCGCGCGGACTTCCTCGGGGTAGACAAGCGCCCAGCGCAGCGCGATCGCGCCGCCGAGCGAGTGGCCGGCCAAAATGAGCGGGCCGTGAGCGGCGTCCTGTCCCGGCGCCTCGCGCAACGCCCGGAGGAAGCCGTCCACGCTTCTCGGGGTGTCGCCGGCGCGGCCCGGCAGATCCTCGGCGCGCGCGCGGGGAAACGCCAGGAGCTGGTTCTGCCAGGCAAGCGCCCGACCTCCGGCGCCGTGGAGCAGGAGCAGGCCGTCACCCAAGGCCGCCGTGCCCAGCACCGCCGTGCCCAATGTCAGCTACCTGCCGGCGGAGCGAGCCCAACCAGAAAGGGATTGGTACGGCGCTCGCGGCCGACCGTGGTCTCCGGACCGTGGCCGCTGTAGAGAACGGTCTCGTCGGGCAGCGTCAGGATGTGCCGGGCGATCGCCCGCATCAGGGTGTCGTAATCCCCTCCGGGCAAGTCGGTGCGGCCGATGCTGCCCGGGAAGACCACGTCCCCTACGAAGGCCGCGCCGTCGCCCAACAGGCAGATGTGGCCGGGACTGTGACCGGGCGTGTGCGCGACCCGAAACCGGGCGCCTCCCAGCGTCAGCTCATCGCCGTCGCGCAGGAGGCGATCCGGCGCAGGTGGCGGCGGTACGGCGACGCCGAAGAACAGCAGGGCCTGCTCGACCGCGGTCATCAACACCGGGAGTTCGGCCTCGCCGGCCAGGAAGGGTGCGCCGGTCGCAAGCACCAAGTCGCGCACGGCGCCGATGTGGTCGAAGTGGGCGTGGGTGGCGATGATCGCCTCTGCGGTGAGGTTGCGGCGCGCCAGCGCCGCCGTCACACGCGGGGCATCTCCCCCGGGGTCAATGACCGCAGCGCGGCCCGTGGCCCCGTCGTGGACGATGTAGCAGTTGGTCGCGATTGGACCGAGTTGCAGTGTCTCGACTTTCACACCGGGGGGCCTCCCGCGCAAAGATACCCGACCACAGGGAAACGAAGCCGCACCACGGAATACGTCCCCGGTGGGGCCTTACCGCGCCGGGCGCGGGAAACCGAGCAGGTAACGGCGGGCGGCCTCGATGCGGCCGGGCAGGCGCTCGCCCCAATCCGGTCCGGCGATGTCGCCGGAGGGCATGAACATGAGGGCGTGCGCCGGGCCCAGCGCCAGGCCGAACAGCACCCCGGGCACCGGGGTGTCGCGCCACCGCACCGAGCCGCGGTCTACCGCGAGCGCCCGATCAATGCCATTCGCAGCATCGCGCAGGCGCCTGTAGGCCTCGCGTTCGGTCAGGGTAGTCACCCTTTCATTGTAGCGCATCAGGAGGAATCGCGCATGGACGGAGCCGCAGCGCACCGCTCCCTCACCGTCCACCCGGCGCTGGCCGCGCTGCGTGGGGGGTTGATCGTGTCGTGTCAGGCGCGGCCGGACCACCCTCTCCACGGCCCGATCTTCATGGCAGCGATGGCCCGGGCCGCATCCGGCGCCGGAGCGCTGGGGCTGCGGATGAACGGGCCCGAGGACATAAGCGCCGCGCGCGCGGCCGTGGACCTGCCCATAATCGGCCTGTACAAGCGGCCCTACGACGACTGCCAGGTAGTCATTACGCCCACCTTCGCCGAGGCCGAGGTGGTGGCCGCTTCCGGCGCTACGGTCATAGCGCTGGACGCCACCGGCCGCCGGAGGCCTGACGGGGTAGGCCTGGCGGAGATGATCGCCCGAATCCACGACGAACTCCGCCTGCCGATCCTGGCGGACGCCTCCTGCATCGAGGACGGATTGGCCGCCGCATCCGCTGGCGCCGACGCGGTGGCGACCACGCTGTCGGGCTACGTGGACCCGGAGGCGCCTCCGCCAGAGGATCCCGACCTCGATCTGGTCGCGGCCCTTGCCGAGCGCGTGCGCGTGCCGGTCATAGCCGAAGGTCGGATCAAGACCCCTGCGGAGGCGCGCGAGGCACTGGACCGCGGGGCGTTCGCCGTGGTGGTGGGTACCGCGATCACCAATCCCAGGGAGATCGCACGGGAATTCGTGCAGGCGCTGGCCCCGCATGCAGGGGGGCGGAGGGCGCAGGGATGGTGACGCAGGGATGGGCACGCCGGAGCGGTCAAAGGGTGATGGTGAAGGGGTGATGGGGATGAAGTTTGGCGTCTGCGCGTGGATCTACGGGGATGCGCCCCTCGAAGACACGCTGGGTAGAATCGCGGCCGCGGGCTACGACGGCGTCGAGCTGCCGGGCGAGCCCGACCGCTGGGCGCCGGAGGAGGTGCGGCGGGCGCTCTCTCGCCACAACCTGGCACCGCTGGCGCTTACCGCGTCGTGCATGTTCCCGCAGACGCCGCGCGATCTCGCCAACCCTGATCGCGCAATCCGGGAGCAGGCAGTGCGCTACATTGTGGATTGCCTGCGGTTCGCCAGGGAGGTGGGCGCGCCGCTCGTCCAGATGCTGCCGTCGGGCGAGACGCGCCTCCGTCCGAAGGCGTCGCGCGATGACGAGTGGTGGTGGTCGGTCGAGGGGATGCGGGCCGCCGCGGTCGAGGCCGAACGGACGGGCGTTCGGATCGCCATCGAACCGCTCAACCGGTACGAGGCGTACCTGATCACGACGGCGAGCGATGCGCTCGCGTACCTGGCCGAGGTGGACTCGCGGTGGGTCGGGCTCACGCTCGACACCTTCCACGCCAGCATCGAGGAGCCGGACATAGCAGGGGCGATCAGGGCGGCCGGGAAGCATCTCTTTCACTTCCACCTGGGCGACACGAACCGGCAGGCACTGGGACGCGGGCACCTCGATCTGCCCTCGGTCATGGAGGCGCTCCGCGCGACCGGCTACGCCGGCGCGGCCGTACTGGAAGTCATGCCACCGGGACCCGATCCCTTCCAGTCAATAAAGGACAACCGGTCACCGCAGGTGTTGGACGGGTACCTGGCCGAGTCGCTCGCGCGGCTGCGGGCATACGCCTGAGCCACCCTGCGCCTGAACCACCAAAGGAGGAGTTGGCAGTGCGCATCTATATCTCCGTGGACATGGAGGGCATCACCGGCGTCGCCGCCGGCAAGCACGTGCAGCCGGGCGAGAAGGACTACGACCGGTTCCGGCGCCTGATGACCCAGGACGCCAACGCCGCGATAGAGGGGGCACTGGAAGCAGGCGCGACCGAGGCCGTGGTCAGCGACGGGCACGGCCCGATGACCAATCTGCTCGTGGAGGAACTCCATCCGGAGGCGCGGCTGATAAGCGGCAGCAACAAGCTGCTCTGCCAGATGGAGGGCATAGACGGCGGGTTCGACGCCGCGTTCTTCGTCGGGTATCACCAGCGCGAGGGCGGCGGTGACGGCATCCTGAACCACACGCTCGTCGGCAAGATCGTCTACGAGGTGCGGCTGAACGGCGAGCCCGCGGACGAGGCCGCTATCAACGCCGCCACGGCCGGCGCGTTCAGCGTGCCGGTCGCCCTGGTGACCGGCGACAGCGCGGTCTGCGCCGATGCCTCTCGCCGCCTGCCCGGTGTCGTGGTTGCGCCGGTGAAGGAACCGGTTGACCGCACGGTCGGGCTGAGCCTGACCCCAAGCCGGGCGCACGCGCTGATCCGCGCGCGCGCCGCGGATGCGGTGCGCGCGGTTCGGGACGGCGGCGTAAAACCGTACCGGCCTGCGACACCGGTGACCTTCGAGGTGGACTTCAAGCGCACGGCTCCGGCGCACATGGCCACGCTGTTCCCGGGCGTGGAGCGCCGCGGCCCGCGGACTATAGCCATCACCGACCCTGACTATGTGCGGGCGTTCAAGCTGTTCTGGGGATGCCTGATCGTGGGGATGGCGGCCTCGGAGGGGCTGTTCTAGGTGAACCGCTATCGGATCGCCGTCATACCAGGCGATGGCATAGGGACCGAGGTGGTCCCCGAGGGGCTCAAGGTGCTCCATGCCGCCGCCAGCCGCTTCGGCTTCCAGATCCGACCGGTGACCTTCCCGTGGGGCTGTGAGCACTACCTGCGCCACGGCGTGATGATGCCCGACGACGCCCTGGAGACGCTGCGGGAGTTCGATGCGATCCTGCTGGGCGCCATCGGCGACCCGCGTGTGCCCGACCACGTTTCGCTGTGGGGGTTGCTACTGCGGATCCGCAAGGCGTTCGACCTCTACGCCAACGTCCGCCCGATCCGGCTGCTCGAGGGGATCGCCTCGCCGCTTGCAGGGCGGCGGCCCGAGGATGTGGACATCCTGTTCGTGCGCGAGAACACCGAGGGGGAGTACTCCGGGATCGGCGGCCGCCTCGCCACCGGCACTCCCGACGAGGTGGCGGTGCAGACGACGCTCTTCACGCACCGGGCCACCGACCGCATCCTGCGCTACGCATTCGACCTGGCACGGCGGCGGCGGGGGAAGCTGGCACACATCACCAAGTCCAACGCGATGCAGTACACCGCGGTCATGTGGGACGAGGTGGCCGATAGGGTCGCGCGCGACTACCCCAGTGTGCAGGTATGGAAGCTCCACGTGGACGCCGCCGCCTACCAAATGGTGCTGCACCCCGACTGGTTCGACGTGATGGTCGGATCGAATCTGTTCGCCGACATCCTCACCGACCTGGGCGCAGCGCTGCAGGGCAGCCTGGGCCTGGCCGCCAGCGCCAACCTGGACCCCAGCCGCGCTTCCCCCTCGATGTTCGAGCCGGTCCACGGCTCGGCGCCCGACATCGCGGGGCGCGGCATAGCCAACCCGATGGCTACGATCTGGTCCACCTCCCTGCTGCTCGAACACCTGGGCGAGGCCGAGGCAGCGCGCGCGGTGTTCGAGGCGCTATGCGGAGTAGTGCGCCGGGGCGTGGTACGAACACCAGACCTAGGCGGGGGCAGCAGCACCGCGGAGGTAGGCGACGCCGTGGCCGCGGCGATCGGCTGAGGACCGCGCCATTGAGGAGCATGCCGCGGAGGAGCGCACAGCGGCCGGGTCGGTTCTAGCTAGCCATGGTGCCAGAACGCGTCCCAGGCATGCCAGAAGTTCTCGCCGATGGCGCGCACTGTGCGCGGCCCGACTACCTCGACGCCTGCGCGGCCGCGGAATGCCTCCGCTTTGTCCGGGGTGGTCAGCTCTACCTGAAACGTCACCGGTGCGGCGAACCTGAGCGGAGACGGCCAGCCCTGCCGGCCGGTCGGTGCTCCTCCGGTCGCGGCTCCTCCGGTCGCGGCTCCCCGGACCAGGGCTTCCCTGACCCTTGATTCTATCAGCGCGCGGGCCTCGGCCGGCGCCAGGTGCCGCGCGGAGAACCGGCCCAGCCCCTGCTTCACCGCAGCGGTCACGAGCTCGGGACCGAGCAGGGCCTGGGCCTCGCGGCACACCGCCTCATCCCCGGACAGAAACACGACCGGGGTGTTCCAGCAGCCGGCGATCGCGGCGACGATGCCGGTCTCCCCGACCTCGGTCCCGTTGATCGTGGCGGCGTACCAGGATTCCGAAGAGACGGTGTGGGACAGGACACCGCCGGGCGTGCCGGACATCGCGTGCGCGGCCACAAGCAGGGCGGCATCGCATCCGCGTTCAAGCGGCTCGATGTGGCGCGTCCACGTATGGCCGAGCACGTAGCGGGCGCCGGGCTCGATGCGCTCGGGGATCAGGCTCAAGAAGCCACGCGCTCCGGGATGGCTTCCCCCGTGCCCGTCAATCACCACGACCTCGGTTGCCCCTGCGGCCAGAGCGCCGCGGACCGCGGCGTTGATCTCCTCGGTGTAGAGACGGCGCCCCTCCTCGTAGAGCGGCAGGCTGCCGCCTACCTGCTCCCAGGTGGAGATGCCGGCCACGCCTTCCATGTCGGCCCAAATCACAACGCGCATCAGGTCTCACCTCGTCCGGGAATCTGCGGTCCCTGCTGGATTCGGGCGGAGGGGGATCATTCCTGGTGGCCCCAGGGGGTTTTGGCGGCACCGCGCGTTTGCTGGAAGTCACGTTCGCCGGGGTCGCGCTGACTGCCTGAACCCCGCTTGAGGTGAGGCTCTCGCGGCCAGCGGTATTGTGCATGCCCCGCGCAGACCCCCCACGAAGCGTACCCGTGGGCCTAGCCTGAGGCGTGGGCTGAAAGCGGCAATCGACAGCATAAGCTAAGACGCTCTCGGCACAATAAGCTGGGACACGTCCGCAGAATAAGCTAGATTTCCATCGGCAGAATAAGCTAAAATCTACGAGGGCGCCATGCGCCCAGGGTAGGGTGAATCGTGGCAGGACCACAAGGCAAACTGGCTGATTCCCATGAGGCGCTCAAGAAGCTTCAGGACCGTGGTTTGGTCGCCATCCGCTCGGCCGAGCTGACTCGCACGCATCGGGAGCGGCTCGTACGCGGCGGCTTCCTACAGCAGGCCATGAAGGGTTGGTACATCCCAGCCCGGCCGGACGGAGCTGGCGGCGAAAGCACGGCTTGGTACTCCTCTTTCTGGAGCTTCTGCGCGGCCTACCTGAATGCGCGGTTCGGGACGGAGTGGTCCCTGTCTCCTGAGCAGTCTCTGTCTTTGCATGCTGGCAACTGGGCCGTGCCGCGCCAATTGGTCGTCCGCTCGCCCTCCGCACGCAACCGCGTCACCCCGCTGCCACACGAAACCTCTCTCCTCGATGTACGGGCTGCGCTGCCGGCGGAAGGACACAGGGAAGAGCAAGAAGGTTTGCGGCTGTTCTCTCTGCCGGCAGCGCTGATCGCCTGTTCCCCAAGCTACTTCCCCCGGAGGGCCACCGATACGCGCACGGCCCTCACGATGGTGCGTGATGCTTCGGACCTTCTAGCCGTGCTCCTGGCCGGCGGCCACAGCACAGCGGCAGGCCGTCTCGCCGGCGCCTTCCGCAACATCGGCCGCGCACGCATTGCCGACGACATCCTCAAGACGATGCGGGCAGCTAGCTATGACGCACGCGAGAGTGATCCGTTCAGTGACCGATCCGTGTTCGCTCTACCCGTGCGCGAGCACTCTCCCCACGTCAACCGCATTCGCATGATGTGGCAGCAGATGCGGGGCCCGGTGATAGAGATATTCCCCGCCGCGCCTGGGACTATCGCTGACGTCAACGGGTATCTGCAGGCCGTTGAAGACGTGTATGTTACGGACGCCTACCATTCACTGTCGATCGAAGGATACCGCGTTAGTCCGGCCCTCATCGAGCGCGTACGCACCGGCGCGTGGAACCCTGATCATGACTACAATGACCGAGAACACCGCGACGCGCTGGCCGCGCGCGGCTATTGGCAGGCCTATCAAGCTGTCGGGGCGAGCGTGCGAAAGGTGCTGGGGGGAGACAACCCAGGCGCAGTCGCTGACGCTGACCATGCCGACTGGTACCGGGAGCTCCTTGCGCCGAGTGTGACTGCCGGAATCATCAATGCAGCGGACCTCGCAGGGTACCGCAGTGGCCAGGTCTATATCCAGCGCTCAAAGCACATACCGCCTCGCCATGAAGCAGTTCGTGATCTCATGCCAGCGTTCTTCGATCTGCTGCGCGCAGAGGAAGAACCCCGTGTGCGCGTGGTACTGGGGCATTTCGTCTTTGTGTACATCCATCCCTATATGGATGGCAATGGCCGCATGGCGCGATTCCTGATGAATGTCATGCTTGCCGCCGGCGGCTATCCGTGGACGGTCCTGCCGGTTGAGGAACGCAGCCAGTATGTGGCGGCGCTCGAGGCGGCGAGCGTCGAGCAGAACGTTGAGCAGTTCGCGGCCTTCCTGGCTCGTCTGGTGCAAGCGCGGCTCGAGGGCCGCCCTATGCCCACATTGCCCACCAATTAGAGGAAGGGTTCACGAGGAGACCTGGTGGCCCCAGGGGGATTTGGCGGCACCGCGCGTTTGCTCGAAGTCACTTTCGCCGGCGTCGCGCTGGCCGGCTAGGCCGCGCTGGGCAAGCGGGCAGGGAAGGTATCGGTTAGAACTGAGGCCGCCCGAGGATCTTCGGAGCGGCGGCCTTGGCGCGTGCCCCGGCGAAGGGATTTTGGATGTGATTGACGTTCCCTCAATAATGTAGTAGGTTTACATTATCGAGGGAACGATATGCGCAAACCCAGCCGACCTGCAACTCAGACGGCGCCGCCCGATCACCGAGCTCTATTTCAGATCGCTGCGGATCAGGGCGGCTACTTCACAAGCGCTCAGGCGCACGAGGTAGGATTCAGCACCCGATTGATCGCCCATCATGTGGGTACTGGGCGGTTCATCGCTTTGCGGCCGTGGGGCGGAGTGTACCGGCTACGGGACTTTCCAGAAGGCTCGCACGACGCCGAGTGGGCCGTTCTGGTGACGCTTGGACCAGATGCGGTACTGAGTCACGAGACGGCCCTTCGCCTACACGATCTAAGCGACGTCGCGCCGCGACTCGTGCACGTTTGGGTTCCTTACGAACGCCGACCTCGCATGCGTCGCTCTGTCCCCCGTGGCGTGCGAGTGCACGTCGCACGTGCCCGACTCCGGCAGACGGATGTGACCCTAGTCAACGGCCTTCGGGTGACAACGCCGTTGCGCACGCTGATCGATACGGCCTCAGGAGGCACGCAGCCCGAACAGGTCGCGCTCGCCCTCGCGCAGGCGTTCGACCGTGGGTGGGTCACACGTACTGAAGTCGAAGTCGCCGCGCGCGCGCGCGGTCCGAAGGTTGCCGAGCGTATACGCACGCTACTCCTCGAGGCGAACCGATGAAGTACAAGACGGCCCAGGCCCTGCGTCAGGCGCTAAGGGCCCGACTGGAAAGGATTGCACACCAAACCGGGTTGGACATGCCGACGCTGCAACGCCGCTTAGTAATCCAGCAATTCCTCGCGCGGCTGCTGAGAGTCGTCGACCATGGATGGGTCCTCACGGGGGGAGCGGCACTCGACTGGCGTCTCGCACAGCGCCAGGACTTCCAACGGCGGGTTACCGTGGACCTGGACGTCCTCTACCGTGCGACTGAGGAAACAATCCGAGCTGCCTTTTCCGCCGCAGCCCAGGTGGACCTCGGTGACGGGCTCCGCTATGTCATCGTTCCGACGCGCCGGACCGATGCTGCGACGGCGTCGTACGGGTTTCACCTCACAGCGTACATCGGCACGGTGCCATACCTGAAGGCGCGGGTCGACGTGGGCGTGGTCGACCCTCTCGAATGGGAGCCCGAGTTCTTGCCCGCTCCCCTATCGATCCCGGATTTGGGCATCGGTGGTTTCACGATCCCGGGCCTCCCGATTCCCCACGCGATTGCCGAAAAGGTGCACGCGATCACGAAGATAGTGGACGGCTTGGAACGATCACGAATGGCCAAGGACATGGCCGATCTGGCGCTGATGGCACGAACCGAGCGCTTTGCCGCGTCGGAGGTGCGTGCAGCATTGGAGGCGGTCTTTGAGGCTTACAGAACACACGCCATGCCAACGGCAATTCCGGTGATGCCCAATCGTTGGACTGGCGACTACGCAGAGATCGCCACTGAGTTGGGGCTCCCGCCAGATTCGACCATCGGACACTCATTAGTCAGCACCTGTTTGGACCCTGTGCTGAGCGGGCAGGCGCGAGGGGAATGGGATCCAGACTCGCAAAGCTGGCAAGAGTGAAGGTACAGCGGTCAAGGCGACTCTGCCGGCGCCGCGAACGCTCTCAGGGCCGACGAGGGGATCTGGTGGCCCCCAGGGGATTTGGCGGCACCGGGCGTTTGCTCGAAGTTACCTTCGCCGGCGCCGCGCTGGCCGCGTAACTCGACCGCCTGAATTTGCTCGGCGCGGCTCCCCGAGATACCTGGATCGGGTCGCACGAGCGATCCGCAGGGGCACGCTTCCCTTCTCTGCATGGGCAACAAAGTCCCAGTCCACCCACTGCTTCCAGGCTGCGAGATCATCCTCAACCTTGTCATTCAGCCTGTTGCGATAGTACCCTGCACTCTCCACACGCCGCCGCCGCCAGGGGATCCAAACATCTCGCAGCGCTTCATAGGCAGTTCGGCGGACCGTGAAGTCTTCGGACTCATCTCTCATGATATGTGCCATGAGCCGACTGGCTTGACGATCGCGGGAGGCCATGAGCACGAGCCCAAGGCCTGAGGCAGCCGTCCACCTCACCTGCGCATCAGGATCCCTCGTCAGCAACTCGACGTACTTCCGACGATGCTTGTCTATCTTCCAGTGCAATGTCAGTACGCTAAGGGCGATCTCTCTCATGTTGCGGCGAGGGTGCCGCAGGAACCTCAGCACGTCGCGTTCCAGTTCTTTCGTTCCCGCCTCCCCGAACCAGTGCAGAAGGCCATAGAGCCCGTGATGGTAGAACCGGCGCCTTCCGAAAAGTCGGAAGACCTCCTCCATGACCACCCGGGCGACCTCCGGCTCCTGGAAGTAGATCGGTGCAAGCAGGGTTTCCTCTTCCTCAAGGAGGCTCCGGTGCTTCCTGAGCAGCCGTCTGACCTTGTCAGGATTCCCCGCACGGACTGCGCGAAGATACTCCCTAACCCATACGTAGAACTCCCACATCACAAATCACCAGGCGAGAAGATGCCGGACTATGCGCACTTCTCACCGTTTGGCTCAGGCCCCTGCCCAGAGCACCCCTCTCAGAGTTACAGTCACCGAGGCAACCACCGTCGCTGGCAAACACCGGGATTCTTGCGACTCGGGCGCGTCGACGTCTGTCGCGCTGTTCGGAACAGATTCAGAGACATCGGTCTGACGGAATATTACCTCCAGCCTATACTCAGACCGTGCAATGGACAGTCGAGTACACGATTAGCACCTGGAAGCTATAAGACGTGAGGGGCGACGATATGGCCAAGAGATTCGTGCATCTATAAGAGAGGATGCCACAAGAACGCCAGGCTCGCGCGAAGGTGCGTGCAGATGCCATCCTTGCATCCATGCCTCTCCAACAACTGCGACGCGCACGTGAACTCTCGCACCAAACGCTCGCAAAAGCCATGGACACCACCCAGGGCGAGATTTCGAAGCTCGAACACCGCACCGACGCCTACATCAGCACCCTTCGCAGTTACGTTGAGGCCCGGATGGGCGATTGCGGATTGTCGCGGAGTTCCCTGAAGGAAGCTACGAGATCACGCAGTTCGAAGAGATCGATGGTATCTCGTCCCGTTGACCTGGTGGCCCCAGGGGGATTCGAACCCCCGTTTCGGCCTTGAGAGGGCCGCGTCCTGGTCCCCTAGACGATGGGGCCACGCGTACAGCAGTACGCCGGGGGACCGGCCGGCCGGTTCATTATACGGGCGAGGCTTACGGGAGGCAAGCCGCCCCCGGCCTGTCTCCTACGCCGTATCACCGCCCACGCGCTCAAGGAGCGCGCGGATGTAAGCGTACGCTTCGCGGTACTGCTCGTCGAGGTCGGGCACGCCACCGACGTCAATCCCGACATAGCCGTCGAAGCCGTGGCTGCGCAATCCGCGGATGAGCGCCTCCCAGTCCACGGTCCCGCGGCCAGGTGCAAGATGCTCGTTGTCGCGGCCGTCGTTGTCCGATGCGTGAACGTAGAATATGCGCCGCCCGAGCTTCTCAACCGACAGAGGCAGGATCTCCTTCTGGGCGTGCAGGTGGCCGGTATCCAACACTGCGCCCAACGCGGGGTCGCCAATCTGCTCGATCAGGCGCAGCAGCGCATCGGTGTTGCTCACCATCTCGCCAACCCGGGGTTCCAGGCACACGCGTAGTCCCGCGTCACGGGCGATTGCCACGCAGGCGCGGACTCCATCAACAAGGGCGCCCCAGGCGCGCTCCCATGAGAACCCCGCCGGAATCCGCACATCGAACTGGCGCTTGAAGTCCACGGCGTCATCGTAGGGTCGGTGGCGCACGAATTCCACCGGCGCCGCGTAGCTGTCCACCTGAACCGTCGGGGCTGCGAAGTAGACCGTAAGCTCAGTTGCGATCTTGAACAGTTCGAGGGCGTGCCTGCGACGCTCCGAATCGGTGCTGACGAGATCCGGAAGCACCGGGCAGAAGTTCATCATGCGCAGACCCAGATCATTGCATCGCACCCGGAGGTCTGCGCGCGCGGAGTAGACGGCGCGCAGGTTTTCCTCGCGCACACCCTCCAGTTCGACCGCGTCGAAGCCCAGGGCAGCCATCTCGCCGAGCACCCTGTGCGTGTCTTGGATTGAAGGAGGATAGCCGTACTTGTTTATGGCATACAGCCAGCAGCAGTTTATCTTCACGACACGGCCTCCCTGTCCGATGGTATCTTGCCGCCACACGACCGCCGTATCACGAGCTCAGGCATCAAGGTCACGATCCTGCTCTGTGGGGGTGATTGCGCCCCAACGGCGTCGAGCAGCCGGTCCGCGGCCAGCCGGCCCATCTCCGCCTTGGGCTGCGCCATCGTGGTGAGCGGAGGGTCAACGTGCGCGGCCAGGTCAATGTCATCGAATCCGACTATGGCAACATCCTCCGGCACACGGCGTCCCGCACGGCGGATTTCTTCCAGCGCGCCGATCGCCATGAGGTCATCGAAGGCGAAGACCGCGCTTGGGGGCCGCCTGAGACTCAGCAGCGCTGCCATGGCGCCGCGGCCGGCCGCGATCGAAGCGGTACCCCCGGCCACAAGCTCTGGGGCGAAGCCGATACCTGCGTCCAAGAGGGCGTTCCTGTATCCCCGGAGGCGACTGCGGTGGGAAGACGACTTCGACGGCCCGGCCAGATACGCGATGCGCCGGTGCCCGAGCCCAATCAGGTGAGCGGTCGCGCGGCGGCCACCCCCCTCTCCGTCGGTCACCACCGCGGCGGCGGCCGGGTGCCTCAGCACGCGGTTGATCAAGACGAGAGGAATCCCCTCCTCCACCAGACCGATCAGGTATCCCGACGGGACACGAGAGGCGCACAGGATCAGGCCGTCAACCTGCCTTTCCAGCAACACCGAGATCACAGCCCGCTCCCTGGCCGGGTCTTCGTCCGTGTCGCAGAGCACGACGTTGTAACCCCTTGCCGCGGTGGCATCTTCGACCGCCCGAACCAGTGGTGGAAAGAACGGGTTGACGATATCGGCGATGACGAGGCCGATCGTGCGCGATCTTCGCGTGACCAGCCCCCGCGCCAGCGCGTTGGGCCGATAGTTCAACCTCTCGATCGCTGTAGTGACCCTGCGGCGGGTATCATCGCTTACGTAGGGCGCCCCGTTGATGACGCGGGAGACCGTCTTGGTGGAAACCCCGGACAGGGATGCAACCTGCTTGATTGTGGGTGGAGACGCCCGGGTAGGCCGCGGCACAGTACCCTCCGCTATCTGACCTTGGTCCTGACAACGTTTACCGACGACTTGGGTATTTCCCCGGCGTCACGGCCACTTCCTGCCACTACGATTCAGACATAAGTTCGGATAGAGGCTGAAGCGGGCTTCCGGCGGGTATTCCAGCCAGTAGGGGCGGGGTCGTCAACAAGAACCTTGACGACCTCGTGCTTTTCACCTAGGATCAGGGTAGT
>Ga0194113_10001006_pt1 | contig 38226 bp, 23 predicted proteins | sample TA2MahC200mmetaG_FD_146193 | JGI IMG/M metagenome (GOLD analysis project Ga0194113, IMG submission 146193) | Freshwater microbial communities from Lake Tanganyika, Tanzania - TA2015017 Mahale Deep Cast 200m | ecosystem: Environmental > Aquatic > Freshwater > Lake | place: Tanzania: Lake... | reverse complement strand
TGCGCGTCGCGGCGATTGCCTAGGCCAAGCCGATTTCTTGGTAGGGGCATGAGGGCAACTAGTTCGCCCTAGCCGTTTGTTAGTCGAAGGTAGTTACCCTGGCATAATGTAATTGACACGGGCCGTTCGTCGATTACCCCCATGGTGCTGGTGCCCAAGCCTCAGGCGATGGCAGAGGGGCAGAGGGGCCGGGGCAGCGTGGTGAAACAAGGTTGAACGGCACGGACACGCCGCCTAGGTTGGGGGTGGTATGACTGGAAATGCACCCCAGCTCGAGCTGAGCGGCGTGACCCGGCGGTTTGAAACCTACGGCGGCGAGCCGGTGACGGTGCTGGCAGGAATCGACCTTGCGATTGGGCACGGCGATTCGCTCGGGATCATTGGCCCGTCGGGCTCCGGCAAGAGCACGCTGCTCAACCTGATCGGCACACTGGACCGGCCCACAACGGGCCGGATCAGGTTTGATGGCCAGGACCTGACCGGGCTTGCGGAGGCGCCGCTGGCCGCGTTTAGGAATCGGCAGATCGGACTGGTCTTCCAGGCCCATCATCTTCTGCCTCAGTGTTCGGTGCTCGAGAACGTCCTGCTGCCCACGTTGGCTTGCCCTAACGAAGTCCTCCGCGACGGTGCGCCCGACCGCGCGCGGCGCTTGCTCGACCGTGTGGGATTAAGCGCCCGGTTAGGGCATCGGCCCGGGCACTTGTCCGGGGGCGAACGCCAGCGGGTGGCGGTGGTGCGGGCGCTGATCAACGAGCCGCAGCTCCTGCTCGCGGACGAGCCCACGGGCGCTTTGGACCGGGCGTCGGCGGAGAACCTGGGGCAATTGCTGGTCGACCTGAATCGCGACCTGGGCCTGACGCTGATTGTGGTGACGCATTCGCTCGAGTTGGCGCGTCGCCTGCGCCGTGTCGTCGAGCTGCGGGACGGGAAACTGCACTTGAAGGAGCAGGGAACCGGCGCATGAGAGTCCGGGGCCGTTCGAGATCCAGGAGCCACCGCACGGGGGGACAGGTCCGTCGCAGGGCGCGGCGTCTTGCGCGCACCGTAGCCGGTCACGCCCGCTGCGGAGGGGGGCGCGTGGGTGACGGCGGGGCCGATCTGCGGGCGGTTGTGGATGGCGAGGTTTCCCCAAGAAACATCCGTCGTTGGGAGGAACGACTGTGACGACCGCGCGTCTCATCGTTCGCAGTCTGCTGTTCCATGCGCGGTCGCACTTAGGGGCGCTGCTCGGAGCGGCGATTGGCAGCGCGGTGTTGACGGGCGCACTAGTAGTGGGGGACTCGGTCCGCGAGAGTCTGAGACAGATGGCCCTGGCGCGCCTGGGGCGAGTGTTGCTGGCCATGGCCACGGGGGATCGGCTTTTCCGCGCGCAGCTCGCGGCCGAACTGCCCCTGACGCTGAGCCAGCGTGGCATTGGGCAACCGGGGCTATTGCCTGGCGCACCGGTGTTGGCCCTGCCGGCCACGGGCGCCAATAGCGACGGGTCCGCCCGGGCCACCGAGGTGACCGTGTTGGGTGTGGACAACCGGTTTTGGCAGATGGCCCATGAACCGCCCGCATTCGTCGAAGTGCCCGCCGATGCCGTCGTGCTCAACCAAGCGCTCGCGCGCCAGCTCGAGGTGAGGGCTGGCGATCAGGTCTTGCTGCGCGTGCGCAAGCCCTCGGCGTTATCGCGGGATGCCCCATTGGCGCCCGAGGAGGATGCGACGGTGGCGTTGCGGTTGAACGTCCAGGCCGTGGTGAGCGACCGGCAATTCGGGGGGTTCGGCCTGCAGGCAAGCCAACTGCCTCCCTTCAACGCCTTCGTCTCACTCGGCCAACTCCAAGCCAGAGTCGAGGCCGCCGAACGCGCCAATCTGCTCCTGCTCGGCGAACCCAAGGCACCGGCGTTGCCGCCCGGGGTGACCGGGCCCGTCGCCCTGCCGACGCCGGTGTTACCGACGAATCTGGTGCAGGTGGTGAACGAGGTGCTGCGGCAACGCTGGCAGCTTGCCGATGCCGCTCTGGAGTGGCGCGATGTGCCGGAGGCCGGTGTGCTCGAGTTACGGTCGAGCCGAGTGTTCCTGGACGCGGCCGTGGGGGAAGCGATCCTGAGCGACGCGCTGGGCACCAACTCGATTCCGGCGCAACTGGCACGCAGCTTGCCGCAAGTCCAGCCGGGCGGGGTTCTCACTTACTTCGTGAACGAACTGCGGCTGGGCGACCGCGCAACGCCTTACTCGATGGTCTCGGCGATCGGGCCGCCGGTGACCCCGGTCGATTTGGGCGACGACGAGATCGTGATCGGCCAGTGGCTGGCCGACGATCTCGCGGCAAGACCAGGCGACTTACTCACGCTCACGTACTATGTGGTGGGCGCCATGCGCGAACTCGAGGAGCGGTCAGCCCAGTTCCGGGTTCGCGCGGCGATGCCCCTCGGCAGCCCCGGGTGGGACCGGGATCTGATGCCGGATTTCCCGGGGATGACGACGTCGGACAACTGCCGGGACTGGGACACGGGTCTGCCCATCGAGACGGACCGGATACGGGAGAAAGACGAGCAGTACTGGGATCAATACCGGGGCACGCCCAAGGCCTTGATCACGCTGGCGGCGGGGCGGAAGCTATGGCAGAACCGGTTCGGAGATCTGACCGCGGTGCGGTTCTATGCGTTGGGCACGAATCGGCCGCCCCAAGCGATGACTTCGACGTACCCCGGCCGCGTGGACGGCGTTCGGATCCTGCAATCGTACAGCCGGGTGCTCACTCCGTTGCTGCTGCAACGGCTTGCTCCAGCCGAGTTCGGCCTCAGGTTCCAGCCCGTGCGCGAGCAGGCTCTAGCTGCCAGCGAGCAGTCCCAGGATTTCGGCGGGCTGTTCATTGGCTTCAGCTTGTTCTTGATCGCCGCGGCGCTTCTGTTAATGGCGCTGCTTTTCCAGTTCATGGTCGAGCAGCGCGCCACCGAGGTGGGGACACTGCTCGCTCTGGGTTTCACGCCGAGACAGGTACGGCGGTTGCTGCTGTGCGAGGGGGCGGTGATTGCGTTGGCGGGTGGCCTGCTGGGGGCTTGGGGCGGCTTAGGGTATGCGCGGGCGATGTTGCGGGGGCTGACCACGGTGTGGAGTGACGCGGTCGCAGGAGCTGGACTGGAGTTTCATGCTTCAACCACCACGCTGGTCTTGGGCGCGTTGGCGGGCATGGCGGTGGCTTGGCTGACCATGTGGTTGGCTTTGCGCCGCCAGGCGCAACAACCCGCCTACGCGCTCCTGGCGCAAGGGGCGGAGCTGGAGAGCCCGAGCGCGACCGACCCGAGTCGAGGCAAGCGAAGTGGCGCCGGGATGCTGGCGACCATCAGCGGGTGTTTGGCGGCGGGTTTAGTCGCTTGGGCCTTCGCCCGAGGCGAGTCAGGGACGGCACCGCTGTTTTTCGGGGCGGGCGCACTGCTGCTGCTGGGTGGTTTGGCCGGCTGCGCTTTAGCGCTGGAGCGCCTTGCGGGTGCGGACGTGGCGGGGCGGTTATCGTTGGGCGGACTGGGTGTGCGCAGCGCGACGCGGCGGCGGCGGCGCAGTCTGGGCGTGGTGGGTTTGTTGGCGTGCGGCAGTTTTCTCATCGCGTCCATTGGCGTCTTTCGGCTCGAACCGCCCAGCGGCGCCAGCCTGCGCTCGGCCGGCACGGGCGGTTTCGCCCTGATCGGCGAAGCCACGCAACCCGTGATTCACGATCTGGACAGCAGCCGCGGGCGCGAGGCGTATGGGCTGGATGCCCCTGCGTTGGGGGGCGTATCGGTGGTGCCCTTCCGCGTGCGGGACGGCGATGACGCCAGTTGCCTGAACCTGAACCGGGCGCAACAGCCGCGCTTGTTGGGAGTTCGGCCCGAGTTGCTGGCGCAACGGGGTGCGTTCACCTTTGCGAAAGTCGCGTCGGGGCTGGCCAAGGACAATCCGTGGCTACTGCTGCGTGGGCACGCGGGCGGCGCGCCTGACGAGGTGCCGGCCATCGGCGATGCCGCCTCGATTCAGTGGGCCTTAGGCAAGCGGGTGGGCGAGACGCTCGAGTACCAGGACGAGCGCGGGCGGACGTTCAAGTTGCGGCTGGTGGCGGCGGTGGCGAATTCGGTGTTGCAGGGCAATTTGGTCATCGCTGAAGATGCGTTTATCGCGCGCTTTCCAAGTGCCACCGGCTATCGCATGTTCCTGGTGGACACGCCGGCGGACGCCCTCGGGCCCGTGGCGGCGGAGTTGACGCGTGGGTTGCGGGACCTGGGTTTGGAGCTGGAGCCGGCGGCCCGGCGGTTGGCGGCTTACAATGCGGTGCAGAACACTTATCTGGGCACCTTCCAGGTGCTCGGCGGGTTAGGCCTGGTGCTGGGGAGCATCGGTCTCGGGGTGGTGGTGTTGCGCAACGTGCTCGAACGCCGGGGTGAATTGGCCCTGCTGCTCGCGGTGGGCTTCCGGCGCGGCGCGCTATGCCGAGTGGTGTTAAGCGAACATGTGGCGCTTTTGTTGGCGGGCTTGGCGGTGGGAGTAGCCGCGGCCGGAGTCGCCGTGTTGCCTTCGAGGTTGGGCCCTGGTGTCCAGGTTCCCTTCGTTTCGCTGGCGTTGACGCTCGGGGCCGTGTTGCTTAACGGCGCGGTGTGGACGTGGCTGGCCACTGCTGCAGCGTTGCGCGGGAACCTGCTGGCCGCACTGCGCGACAACTGAACCTGCGCGCCGCAAACCGCGGTGGGCATGGAAAGCCGCGGCGCGCAGCGGACTGCGCTCCCTATCCGCCGCCTGGTCTTGTCGTCGACCTCGGCGGTTGATGAGGCAGCTCGCGCTGGGTTCGGCACCGAGAAGATTTATGCATGTGTTGACACGTTTCTGGAAAGGCACGCTGGCTGCCGCCTGTGGCGCCGTCGCGTTGGCTCAGACGCCGTCCCTCTATGAAAACCGGTTCGAGCAGGCCGAGTTGGGCAAAGTGCCCGACGGCATGCTCGTGCTCGACGGCGCCTTCGCCGTCCGCGAGGAGGGGGGCAACCGGTTTCTCGAATTGCCCGGTGCGCCCCTCGAGACGTTCAGTGTTTTGTTCGGGCCGGCGGCCCGGGACGGGCAGAGTGTTGCGGCGCGGATCTTCGGCACCGCCAGAGGCCGGCGGTACCCCACCTTCGCCGTCAGTCTCAACGGTCTGGCGGGTTATCGCCTCCAAGTCAGCCCGGGCAAGCAGCACGTCGAGCTCTACAAGGGCGATGAGGTCAAGCTGAGCCGAGCCTACGCATGGCGACCGGGCCAATGGACCCACTTCCGACTCCAAGTGCGCCAGGAGGAGCCTGACCGGTGGAAGGTCGAAGGCAGAGTATGGGCGGAGGGCACGGCGGAGCCGGACCACTGGACGCTGGCCTGGGTCGAGCCCGACGAGCCGCGCTCGGGCCGGCCGGGGATCTTCGGCAGTCCCTATGCGGGGACGCCCATTCGGTACGACGATTTGGTGGTGAGCAAGGTCCCGGTGCCCTAGTCCCCATTTCTCACCACCATGCGGCGTCTGAGACGCGAACCTTCAAGTAGCGCCGAAATTCCTGTCGGCTGGGTGTCCGGCAAGCGGGCGCGTCTGCGGGTTAGAAAACCCGCGGTACAGCAGACTGGAAAGTCTGCGCTACGCTGGCGCCGGAGTCTGCGCTACGCTGGCGCCGGTGAGAGATGCGGGCTGGGTTCCCCGGGTGCACAACGCGCGGGCGGTCGGGCGGGCCGATTCGACCACGCCATGACACCGGCGAGAGGCCCGAAGGCCGCACGCACGGCGGTAATGCTGGGGTGCTTGCTGTGGGCCGGGTTTCTCACGTCCCCGCTGCCCGCCGCAACCTCACCACGCCCCAATCTCATCGTGGTGTTGTTCGACGATCTGGGCTGGGGCGACTTCTCCTGCTTCGGCAACCGGGACGCGACCACCGAGCACGTCGATCGACTCGCTGCGGAAGGACTGCGGTTCGAGCAGTTCTACGTGAACTCGCCCATCTGTTCGCCGTCGCGCGCGGCAATCTCGACCGGCCAATACCCCCAACGCTGGCGGATCACGTCGTATCTGGACCGGCGCGCCCACAACGACGAGCGCGGCCTGGCCCAGTGGCTGGCGCCCGAGGCGCCGATGCTCGCGCGAGCGCTCCAGCAGGCCGGATATGCCACCGGTCACTTTGGCAAATGGCATTTGGGCGGCCAGCGCGATGTGGGCGAGGCGCCGCCCATCGGCGCTTATGGCTTCGACGAGTCGCTGACCAACTTCGAGGGCCTCGGGCCGCGCGTGCTTCCGCTGCTCGAGGCATACGACGGCCAGCCGGCCCGAAGACACGCGCTCGGCTCCGACCAACTCGGCCAGGGGCCGATCGCCTGGGCGGACCGCTCGCAGGTGACCGCGGCCTTTGTGGCGGGCGCCATCCGGTTCATTCAACATGCCCAAGCCAACGGCCAACCCTTCTACCTCAATCTTTGGCCCGATGACGTTCACTCCCCTTTCTTCCCGCCCAAAGACCGGCGCGGCGACGGTTCGCCGCGCAGCCGGTACCTGGGCGTGCTCGAGACCGTGGATGAACAACTGGGCGTGCTGTTCGACTTCATCCGGTCACGCGAGGCTCTGCGCGCTCACACTCTGATTCTAGTTTGCTCGGACAACGGTCCCGAGCCAGGGGCGGGGCAGGCCGGGCCGTTCCGGGGCTACAAGACCATGCTCTACGAGGGCGGCGTGCGCTCTCCGCTCCTGGTGTGGGGGCCAGGCCTGATCCCGGCCGAGCGGGCCGGCACGGTGAACCGGCAGTCGGTGCTGGCGGCCATCGACTTAGTGCCGTCGCTGTTGGCGGTGGCGGGTGTGCCTGGGCCTGCAGGGATCGAGTTCGACGGCGTCGCCTTGCCCGAAGTGTTGCTCGGCCAAGCGCGATCCTCGCGCAACCGACCGCTGTTCTTCCGGCGCCCACCGGATCGCGACCGTTTCTACGGTGTGGACGATTTGCCGGACTTGGCCGTGCGCGACGGCCGCTGGAAGCTGCTCTGCGAATACGACGGTTCCGACGCCCAGCTTTACGATCTCGAGGCTGACCGGGGCGAAACCGTCAACCTCGCCTCGAGCCAACCTGCGGTGGTCCAGCGACTGTCTGAGGCCGTGATCGAGTGGCACCGAGCCATGCCGCCCGACCACGGGTTGACTTACCGGGCCAACCGCCCGCCCGGAGAGGCGCGCCGTTGAGGTTGCTTGGAGCGAACCAGCGCGGCCTGCGGCGGCAACCGCGACGCAATGAACCCGATCCACCTTCACCTCGTCACGACGCACGCGCCCCTCTGGGGAATGCTCTTTGGCGCGGCGCTGCTCGTTTGGGCCCTGGCCCGCCGGAGCGACGAACTCAAGCGAACCGGGCTCGGCCTGGTCCTGCTAGCGGCGCTCTTGGTTGCGCCAGCCTTCAGCTCGGGCGAGCCGGCCGAGAAAGCGCTCGGATCGGCGGCGAACTTGTCGCGGACCGTTATCGACCGGCACGCGGAGGTGGCCCAACTCGCGCTGGGGGTGTCGGTGCTGGCCGGGACGGCGGCGCTGGGGGGGCTGTTCGCCTTTCGCGGTCGAACGCTGCCGCGTTGGTATGTGCTGGGGGTGGCGGGCTTGGCCTTGATGGGCGGAGGTTTGTTGGGGTGGACGGCCAACCTCGGCGGGCAGATACGCCACACCGAGATGAGTCCGTCGCCGCCATGAGACGGGTCGACGCTTTACCGCACTGTGAAACCGCGTCCTCGAGGCCACACGAGACACTGCTGTCACTGTCATGACACCCGAACCCGACCTCGAACTAGTGCACCGCGCGAAGGCGGGTGAGTTGGCGGCCTTCGAGCAGCTCGTCAACCGGCACGAGCGCCAAGTCTACTCGCTGGCCTTCCGCCTACTCCAGAACCAGCACGACGCCGAGGACATCACCCAACAGACCTTTCTCAATGCGCTCGAACATTTGAACCGGTTTCGGGAGGAGTCGAGCTTCGCCACCTGGGTGTCGCGCATCGCCACCTACGGCGCCCTCAAGGTCATTCGCAAGCGCCGCGGACTCGAGTGGGTCTCCCTGGAGGCTGCCACCGAACCGGCGGACGACCGGCACGCCATGCCGCATCCGGAATTCATTGCGGACTGGCGGCAGTCGCCGGAGGAACTGGTGAACCGCAACGAGACCCGCCGCTTGATCGAGGCGGCTCTTGGCCAGCTCGAGGAAAAGTCTCGGCTGGTGTTCCTCTTGCGGGATGTCGAGGGCCTGTCGGTGCGCGAGACGGCCCAGGCCCTGGGCATCAGCGAGGTCAATGTCAAAGTCCGCCTGCTCCGGGCGCGACTCCAGTTGCGGGAACAACTGACGCAAGCGTTCGGCGATCCAACCCGTCGCCTGGCGCCACACCAGCATGAGTCGATGGACCATGAGTAGCTGGAATGGCGACCCACCCGAGGGGCTCGCCAGGCACACCGGGCGCCTACGGCTCCGAGGGGTGGGCTGGTGTCCAGAGCTCGAGCGCCGACGACCGCCCCGACCGGGGGCGCCGGCGAGTTGCCGCCAGCCTGTAACCTTTTGGGCGTCTGCCGCTCGATAACCGACAGGAAACCGGTATGAAATGTGACGATTTGCTCGCGCTGCTGAACGATTATGTGGACGGCGACGTCGCGCCGGCGTTGTGCGCCGAACTCGAACACCACCTGGCCGGCTGCAATCCGTGCCAGGTGGTGGTGGACAACATCCGTCAGACCATCACCCTCTACAAGGCAGGTGAACCCTACCCGTTGCCTCTCGAATTCCGCAACCGGCTCCACGCTGCCCTCCATGAGCGTTGGCAACATGCCCCCACCGGCGATTCCGCTCCGACCCGCGCCTCGACCGAACCTCCCCCTGACTCCTGACTCCGACTCTGATGGGGCTTGTCCCTGATGGGGCCTCTCCTCTCCTGGCGGGACTTCCGCCCACCTGGCGGGACATCCGCCCATTCATTCATTCATTCAGGACGTCGGTGGCATCGAGGGCAAGCCCATGGACACGAGTAGCTTGCCGCCAGTCGCCAGTTCACTGCCTAAACGACCTATCGATTAAGACAGGTCTTTAGACATTGACACCATGGACACCACGTCAGCGTACCGCGCCGGGTTGGTGCTGGCGCACGGCAGCGCGGGGGCTCGGCGGAGGGAGGCGAGGGCGGCCCGGGGGATCCGGGCGGCGTGGGGTTGGGCGGACGTGACCGTCTGCCTCGCTAAGAACCCGGGGCACGGTTTTGAGCCTGCATTTTGTTCTGTTCCGGGCTGGGCGTTTTGGGGGAGAATCGGAAGCAAGTCACAAGTCACACGTAGCATGAGTATGAGTACCTCTCAAAGAGCCGACAAGGCCGCCAAGGCGGCCAAAACCAAAGACACACCCGCCAGCCGCTGGATTTCGTTTCGCCCGGAGATCCGCGTGCTCGATTGTACGATCCGCGACGGTGGTCTGATGAACAACCACCACTTCGACGACGCCATCGTCAAAGCGGTCTACAAAGCGTGTGTCGAGGGTGGGGTGGACTATATGGAACTGGGGTACAAGGCCTCGCGCAAGGGGATCAAGGTGGGCGAGCACGGTTGCTGGAAATACTGCCTCGAGGACGATCTGCGGCGCATCGTAGGGGATAATCCGACCTCGCTGAAGCTGTCAGTGATGGCGGATGCCGAGCGCTGCGATTACCACGAGGACATCCCCCCGAAGAAGGAGAGTGTGGTCGACATGGTGCGCGTGGCTACGTACATCAACCAGATCCCCACCACGCTGGACATGGTGAAGGACGCGCACGATAAAGGCTATGAGACGACCGTGAACGTGATGGCGGTCTCGACGGTTCCGGAGCGCGAGCTCAACGAAGGGCTCGATCTGTTGGCGACCTCCGAGACGCAGGCCATCTACGTGGTGGACAGCTTCGGCGCGTTGTACAGCGAGCAGGTGCAGTTCTTCGTCAAGAAGTACCTCCAGTACTGCAAGTCGAGCGGGAAGGAAGTGGGCGTGCACATGCACAACAACCTGCAACTGGGGTACGCGAATACCATCGAGGGCATCATTCTGGGCGCCAATTACCTGGATGCCACCATGGCTGGGTTGGGTCGGGGGGCGGGCAACTGCCCGATGGAGCTGTTGATCGGGTTTCTGCACAACCCGAAGTACGAGCTGCGCCCGATTCTCGAGTGCGTACAGAACACCATCGAGCCGCTCCGGTCCAAGCTGCTGTGGGGCTACGATCTGCCTTACCTGCTGACGGGCTTGCTCAACCAACACCCCCGCGCTGCGATTCGGTTCAAAGAGGCCGAGCTCAAGGGCGAGAAGGGTGACGTGCTCAAGTTCTACGACACCATCACCGAGGAGCAGTAGCGCCCAGCGCCATGGCCAACCGGGCGTCAGTCTCGACGCGCACGCTCGGAGCGGGTTGGCTTGCCAGCCTCGTTCTCATGGTTGAATTGGCGGCCGCCCCGGGCGTGCCGCGGCTCGAGAGCGCGGTGCTGGCCGCGCGTCAGCCACATGAGGCCAACCCGGAGGTCATCTGGTACGACAACTTCGACATCGACCGGCTGTCGACCTACCTCGAGCCGAAGGCGGGGTCCCCAGACGCGCGGCGCTCGGCGGACGAGGGCCTGGGCGGACATGGGGCGGCGATGGAGTGTTTTTACGCCCAGGGCAGCCGCGGGGTCGGCAATCGCAAGCTGGTCTTTGGCGATTGTCCGTTCGGCAAGCCGTTGCGTTCGGGCGAGCGCTTCACGGACGTGTACTGGCGCATCTACGTCAAGCATCAGCGTGGCTGGCAGGGGTCGCCGGCCAAGTTGAGCCGTGCGACGGGATTTGTGTCCGCGGCCTGGAACCAGGCGTTCATCTCCCACGTCTGGAGCGCGGGACTGCCGTTAACGCTGGACCCGGCCAGCGGCGTGCAAGGCGGCCAGGTGGTCACCACCAAGTACAACGACTTCGACCACCTGCGCTGGCTGGGGAACAGACCCGTCGGACGGTTCCTCCTGCACGCCACGGCCGAATCGGGACGCTGGGTGTGTATCGAGTCGCGGGTGAGACTGAACACGCCCGGCCAAGAGGACGGTTTGGCCACGCTCTGGGTGGACGGCGTGCTCGACTCGAGCCGGGCCAACCTGGATTTCTGCGGCACCTACACCGGGCGCGGGGCCGCGGTGAACGCCATTTTCCTCGAGGCCTATTGGAACGATGGGTCGCCGGCGGACCAATACCGCTGGTACGACGATTTCGTGGTCAGCACGCATCCGATTGGGCCTTTGACGGCGGATCCCAACCCCACGCTGATCCGCCAGCCGGATCCAGAATGCCACCGCTGGGAGGCTCAAATCGCCGCCGATCCTCAAGGCGCGGGGCTGGTATGGGCGTCTGGCCTCCTGCTCGGGGCGGATCGACGAGTCACGGTGACCGCCGAGAGCGGGGGCTTCGTCGGGTTGGCGGCCGGGCAGAGCGCGCTCCCCGCGGGGCCGATGTACTTCGGCCGCGTCCGGCAGCGGGACGCGACAGGCGAATGGTCGGCGTGGAGTGGTTGGCACCAACCCTTCTGGGTGGCGAGCGGCGTGGGGCCGACCCAGGCACGCGTCGGGATGGGAGGCGGCTTCCCCGCTCTGGTGGTCCAGTTGTTGGGGGAAGCGGCGGCGGGCTACGCGCTCGAGGCGACGACCGATTTCGACCAGTGGTCCGTGGTGGCGCAGGTGGGGTCGCCTACCGGCTGGAACGAGTGGCCGGTTCCCAACGCGGGGTCGCCGGCGGCGAGGTTTTTCCGGGCCCGTAAACTGCCTGGTTCCTGAGCGGCCGAAGGCCGAGCAGGACCGGGCGACAACTCAAACGATCATGAATCCATCAGGTCAAGGCGACCTCGGCGGTCGCGCGTGCCGGCACCCCCACCGCAGCTCACTCCTCTGGCTTTTCGGCCTGGTCGGGCTGGTCCTCGGGGCGGCGGTTGGCTGGGCTCAGGCGAAAGTGCAAGCGTCGCGGGGGCAACTGAAGTTGCCGACCTACCCCTGGGCCGCGGTCCCGCATCCGTATTTTCGAGGCACGGACAACCGGAACATTTATCCGTACCCCATGTTGGATTTTCTGAGTCGGGATCGGACGGAGCGGAGCTACCGGACGGTGGTCTTGGAGAACGAGCACCTGCGCATCATCTTTCTGCCCGAGTTGGGCGGGAAGATCCACGAGGTGATCGACAAGGCGACGGGCGAACCGATGTTCTACGTCAACCACGTGGTTAAGCCGGCCCTGATTGGCCAGGCCGGGGCTTGGACCTCCGGGGGGGTCGAGTGGAACACGGGGCCCCAAGGCCACACGGTGGGCTGTATGCAGCCCATCGAGGTCGTCATTCTGCCGCGCGGCTCGGATGGCTCGCAGGCCGTGGCCATCGGTGAAACCGAGGGGATCTACCAGACCCGATGGACCGTCGTCGTCACGTTGCGCCCGGGCCGCTCGTTCATCGAGGAGCGCATCCGCATCTACAACCCCACGCCCACCATTCGCCCCTACTATTTCTGGAACTGCACGGCAGTCCCGAACACGCCCGGGTTCCGTTTCATCTACCCGATGACCCTGGGGACCGACCACGGCGCCGAGCGGTTTTTTCACTGGCCGATGCATGAAGGCAAGGATCTGACGCGGGGCACCAACTACCAAGATGCCTCCTCGATCTTCGCTTGGCACTGCGATCAGGACTTCTTCGGGTCCTACAACGACGATCTCGACCGTGGGGTCGTGGCCTACGCCAACCACCATCAACTCCCGGGTAAGAAGGCCTGGACGTGGGGCTGGGGCAGCTACGGCACCATGCACCAGATGGACCTCACCGACGACGACGGCCCCTACAACGAAGTCCAAACCGGCCCGCTGCTCACCCAGGGCGAGGTCGGCCGGCTCGATCCGGGCGAGACCCTCGAGTGGCAGGAGTGGTGGTACCCCATCCACCGGCTTGGCGGCTTCACCTACGCCAATCGTGACGTGGCCGTCAACGCAGCGATCGAGGGCGGCGCCGTCCGCCTCCGAATCCTGGGCACAGCGGACTGGGGCACGGTGACCGTCCGCGCGCTGAGTTCAGGGAGAACGGTCAGCCAAGGGGTGACGACCCTCAACCCGCGGCGCCCGGCCCAACTCGAGCTGGCGTTCGAGCCCGCAAGTGGACCTGCGAACATCGAGATCCAGGCCGACCGCCAAATGATCGCCGCCTTCGCCCTGCCCTTGGCCTTGCCTGAGCGCCAACCGCCCGCGAAACCGGCGCCGGCGCAGACCGCCACCGAGCTGGCTCAGGCTGGCTGGCAAGATTACCTCTTCGCCCACTTCACCGCGGCCGCCGGTCGCTTCCAAAAGGCGCTGGATCAAGATTCGAAGTGTGTGTCGGCCCACTCAGGCCTCGCTTACCTCAGGCTCGACGCGGACCCGGCAGCCGCAGCGCAAGCCGCCCAAGCCGCCTTGGCCGTGGATCCGAATTGCGGCCTGGCGCGGTTGGCGCTGGCGACTGCCGCCGAGCGGTTGGAGGACGACACACTGGCGCTGACCGCGGCATGGCAAGCCGCGCTCGAACCTGCGACTGCGGTTGCGGGGCGCGCCCTGGCTGCGCGTCTGTTGATCCGGCAAGGGCGAACGGCGGAAGCTGTGAGCGCCCTTTCCGACGCCGGGCCGTGGCAGGCCGATCCCACCTGTCGCAACCTGCTCGCGTTTGCGCTGCTGGACCGGGGCGACAAGGCGGCGGCGCTGGACGAGGCACGCCAGAACCTCCAGGTGGATCCGTTGGACACCTTTGCCCACGCGGTTTTGTGGCTCGCCCGGCCTGGAGCGCGGGGACTCCAGCTTGGCGAGTTGATCCAGACCAAGGCGCAGGCGGTGCTCGACCTGGCGGCAACCTTCGTCGAGCTTGGCCAAGACGCGATCGCTTTGCGGGTGCTCGCAGACTTCTACTGCGGCGCAGAACCGGCGCAGGGGGCGCATCCCTTGCCGTTTTACTGGGCGGCGCACCTTGCCCACCGACTTGGCCAATCGGGCGCTGCCACCCGATACTTGAGCGCTGCGGATGCGGTCCCGGCAGACCTGGTCTTTCCGCACCGGTTCGCCTCCTTGCGAGTGCTTGAATGGGCCTGTGGCCACCGGGCAGCGGATGGTCGGGCGCGCTTGTACCTGGGCCATCTGTGCTTTCACCTCGGCCGCCACGCTCGAGGGCGCGAGCTTTGGCGACAAGCCGCCGAACTGGGCACCCAACCGGTCATCGCCTATCGCGCCCTGGGCCTGGCGAGCCTCACGCTCGACCAGGATTCCAAGGCCGCGGCCGGGTTATTGACGCAAGCGAACACAGCCGACCCCACCGACGCCATTGTGGCTCGCGACCTGGCCCGGGTTCTCTTCACGCTGGCCGACCAGGCCGACGCGGCCGAGCCCAAGCGCCAGCTCTGGGTTCGCGCGCGGGACATCCTGGCCGGCGCTTTCGCGCAAGGGCAAGGCCGCTCCGACTTCGTCGCCCTTTTGGCCCGGGCGCACACGCTGCTTGGAGACTATGCCGAGACGGCGCGCCTGCTCGACTCGGTGCGCATCACGATCTGGGAAGGGGCGCGCGAGGCCCACGATCTGTTCGAGGAAGCCCATCTGTTCCTCGGCGACCAACACCTCGAGGCGGGGAGGGCAACGGAAGCGCTGGGTGAGTTCGATCGTGCCCTCGAGTATCCGGCAAATCTGGCGACCGGCCGCCTCGAGCACGCGCGCGAGGCCCACATCCACTATCGGCGCGGCAACGCCCTCGCCGCCCTCGGCCAGCACGAGCGGGCGCGTGCCGCTTGGCAACTGGCGGCCGAGGAGGCACCTTCGTCGGACGCGCGGAAGGAAGCCTCTCGCGCGCAGGCGGCGGAGGCCCTCCGGCGGACCGCCACGACCCCTTGAACCTGGCACCTCAGCTCGCTCGATCATGCGCTTAGTCCTCATCTCGAACCGGCTCCCCTTCACCGTAACCGTCAAAGACGGCAAACCGCGCTTCAAGGAAAGCCCCGGCGGCCTCACGACCGGTCTGTGGAGCTACCTCGAGCGGGCCGGCATGGCCGGTGTCGATGGCGCCGACTTCCTCTGGATTGGCTGGCCGGGCTCGACCATTGCGAGTGAACACCACGAGAAAGTCGCCGAGCGCGCCCGCAAGGAGTACAAAGCGCACCCGGTCTTTCTGGCGGAGGAAGCGATGGAGCGCTTCTACCACGGCTTCTGCAATGCGACCATTTGGCCCTTGTTCCACTACTTCCCCACGTACACCACCTTCGACGAAGAGTGCTGGCGCGAGTACCAGCAGGTGAACCAGGCGTTCTACGAGGCGGTGCGCAACCAGTTGCAGCCGGAGGACGTCGTGTGGGTGCACGACTACCAACTGATGCTCTTGCCGAGGCTTATCCGGGAGCATTACCCGACGCTGCCGATCGGTTTCTTCCTGCACATTCCCTTCCCGTCGTTCGAGCTGTTCCAGCTCCTGCCCAGCGCCTGGCGACGCGAGATCCTCGAGGGATTGCTCGGGGCCAGCTTGATCGGCTTTCACACGCACGATTACACCCGCCACTTCCTGAGCTGTGCCGTCCGCACCCTGGGCCGCGAGCACCAGCTCGGCCGCATCACCCTCCGAGATCGCGTGGTGAAGGTAGATACCTTCCCGATGGGGATCGACTTCGACAAGTTCCACCGCGGCGCTCAATCGGCCGACTGCGAGGAGAGGATGAGCAAGCTGCGCGAGAAGTTCGCCGGGCTGAAGGTCATTTTTTCGGTGGATCGCTTGGACTACACCAAGGGCCTGATCAAGCGGCTGCAGGGCTACGATTTGTTCCTCGCGCAAAACCCGCAGTGGCACGGCAAGGTCGTCTTGGTCCTGGTCATTTCCCCGTCGCGGACGGGAGTCGAGACCTACCAAGCGATGAAACGGGAGATCGACGAATGGGTGGGGCGCATCCATGGCGCCTACGGAAGCATCCACTGGACACCCATCCTCTATCAGTATCGGAACATGTCGTTTCCGCAGTTGGTCTCGATGTTCCGGTTCTGCGACGTCGCCCTCGTCACGCCGCTGCGGGATGGCATGAACTTGGTGGCCAAAGAATTCCTGGCCTCCCGCACCGACCAAACCGGGGTGCTGATCCTCAGCGAGATGGCCGGAGCGGCGAAAGAGATGGGCGAGGCGCTCGTCATCAATCCGTTCCATTACAGTGAGATCGCCGAAGCCCTGGCCCACGCCCTGAGTCTCTCGATCGAGGAACAGCGCCAGCGCAACCTGGTGATGCAGGAGCGGCTGCGTCGCTACAATGTCCTGCGCTGGGCCGAGGAGTTCGTGCACGCCCTCCAAGCCACCGAATCCACGCAGATGGCCGCCATGGTCAAGGCCTTCGGCCCCGCTACCCTCGCCACCCTCCGCACCGAATACGCCAAGGCGCGCCAGCGCGGCATCCTCCTCGATTATGACGGCACCCTGCGACCGTTCGTGCCCGACCCTCAGCAAGCCCGGCCGGACTCGGAGTTAGTCGAGCTGCTGGGGGCCTTGGCGAGCGACCGCGCCAACCAGGTCGTGATCATCAGCGGCCGCCCGCGCGCGGATCTCGATCAATGGCTCGGCGCGCTGCCGCTGGGTCTGATCGCCGAACACGGCGTCTGGCATAAGGCCGTGGGGCAAGACTGGCGCCAACTCCGCGCCGTGACTGCCGAGTGGAAGACCCAGGTCCGGCCCATCCTCCAGCTCTACGTGGACCGGTTGCCCGGCGCGTTGCTCGAGGAAAAGGAGTACTCGCTGGCTTGGCACTATCGCCGCGCCGATCCAGACCAAGGCTCCCTCCGCGCCAAGGAGCTCCTGGACGACCTGGCCGACTTCACCCGTAACATCGATGTGCAAGTCCTCGAAGGCAACAAGGTCATCGAAATCCGCAATGCCGGCGTCAACAAAGGCGCCGCCGCACTCGAATGGCGCACCGCCGGCGCCTACGATTTCATCCTGGCCTTCGGCGATGATTGGACGGACGAGGACATGTTCCGCGCCCTGCCACCGGAGGCCTTCTCCGTGCGGGTGGGCCTCGACAACACGGCAGCGCGCTTTCGCGTGCCAAATGCCGCCACCGTGCGCGAGATTCTGCGGCAACTGATCCGGACGCCTTGACCGCCGACCGAGGCGAGTGACGGCGGAGAGCCTGGGATGCCGGATTAAAAGACCTCCGGGACACCCTCTTGCAGGATGCGCAGGTGCTGGGTCATACCCCGTTCCTCCGCCAGGCGGCGCAACCAAGTCGGGGGCTCTTCCAGGTCCTCGAACGAGAGCCGAAACGACCCGTAGTGCATGGGCACCAGCCAGCGGGCTTTCAAGTCGTGAAACACCTTGATCGCCTCGTCCGGCCCCATGTGGACGTTGCGAAACGACTCCGGATGATAAGCGCCAATGGGCAAAAGCGCGATCTCGGGCGGCGACCGTTGCCCGATCTCTTTGAAGCCCTCGAAATAACCGCTATCCCCGGCGTGGTAGAGGCGTCGTCCCTGGCACTCGAGCAAGAACCCGCCGTAGCCACGGTGGTGATCGCTCAACACGCGCGCGCCCCAGTGTTTCGAGGGCGTCAAGGTCACCTTCCAATCGCCGCGCGCAAAACTCTCCCACCATTCGAGCTCCAGGACGCGGTCGAAACCTAAACCCCGAGCAAGGTCGCCGACACCCCACGGAACAATGGCGATGCGCGGAGAGAGGAGGCGCCGCAGGGTGGGTTTGTGGAAATGGTCAAAGTGCGCGTGGGTGAGCAGAACCGCATCGGCGCGCGGGAGATCCTTGATCTTCAACCCGGCGTGCCGCTGGCGTTTGAGCAGGAACAGCCAGTTGGCAAAGTTGGGGTCGATCAGCACGTTTAAACCCTCGAATTGCACCAAGAACGAGGCGTGCCCAATCCAGGTCAGCGCCACTTGCCCTTCCCGCAGCTTCGGGAAGCTGGGGTTCAGGTGCCGGCCCGCACGCCGCGTCAGCAGGGCCTTCCAGACCATCTCCCGGAAGAACTTGCGCGGACTGAAGGCGTTGGTGGGCGTGAACTCCTTAAACGATCGCGGCAATCGCCGCCGCGCGCGTTTCGGAGGCTGGGGCTGGTTCGCGCCCGGGCTCATGTCATTGGCTGTGCCGCACGTCAACTGATACTCCGGCTCTGGCCCATTGACAACCTCCGAACGCGACGAACACGAGCGGACCAGGCACTCGGCGCCTAACCGAAGTGCTTGTCCCTGAACCACCAGAGAAAGGCCCCCCTCTTCATATGGTGTAACAGGTTTCAAGTAATTGACAACGCGCCCATGATCTACGGGGGTGGCGATCTGCGGTTGGTCGAGTTGAGCGCGGATCTATCCGGACTCGAGGCGGGTGGCATCAACCGCGTGGTGGTCACCAACGCCAGCGCCGTGGCCGGGCCGAACATCGGGCTGAAGGCGGAGGGTTCACAGCTCTTCAAAGTCCAGGGCAAGTACTACCTCTTCAACATCACCTGGCCTAGGGGCGGCATGCGCACCGTGATCGTCCACCGGGCCGACCAGATCGCCGGTCCGTACGAAGGCCGCCTGGCTTTGCAGGACAAGGGCGTGGCGCAGGGCGGCCTGGTCGATACGCGGTCGGGTGAATGGTATGCCTGCCTGTTTCGCGATTACGGCGCCGTGGGTCGCATTCCGTATCTTGTGCCGGTGACGTGGGAGGACGGTTGGCCGGTGCTGGGTGCCGTGAATTAACGAGGACAGCCGTCAAGCCGGCGCTTTCGCCCTTCTCGCCATGCGGCTCGGGCAGCCTGGACCGGAACGAGCTGGCCGACACCGGAACCCGGCGGGTCAGCAAGGCCGCACCGATGCGGACGGGGCCAGCGGACTCAAGCGAGGCGAAGGTTTTCCTCGCCAGGCCGTGCCAGGGGCGACACGATCGACGGCGGCAACGGTTTCTCAAGACGGATTGACCATGGCCGCCGAAGAACGAGTGTTGTGTTTTGAACGGAGACTGTTCGAGGAACTGGGCGTCTTCCAGGGCTTGAGCTTGGAGGTGGAGCGGTACCTGCCGGTGGTCACGGCGCCGTCTCGGCTGCTCTACCTGAATCGGACCGAGGCCGAAAACGACCGGCGCTATAAGCAGCTCATCCCTTACGTCCTGATCCTCTGCCACGGCAAGATCCTGCGCTACCAGCGCGGCAAGGGCGGTCAGGAAAAGCGGCTGCACGGGCTCTATTCGGTGGGTATTGGCGGGCACATTTCCGAGGACGACCACGGGCTGTTTTCCGCCGACCGCGGCTATCGGGAGGGCATGCGACGGGAGTTGCGGGAAGAGGTGGCCATCGAGGAGGTTGCGGAGGCGGCTGTGGCTGTCATCAACGACGACAGCACCGACGTTGGTGCAGTGCACTTCGGTGTCGTGCATGTGGCCCACGTCGGCGCCGAGGAGGTCGCCGGCCGACGCAGCGGGATCCTCGGTCCGGAGTTCGTTCCCCTACAAGAGGCCACCGCCAACCCGGCGCGTTACGAATCCTGGTCGCGATTCTGCCTGGAACAGCTCGATCGGCTACTGGCCAAAGCGGCGGCCGCCGGGGTGGTGCCGGCCGGCGGAGGGTGAATCGCCGGCTCGCCGAGAAGACCAGGACGTTCAGACCAAGAGGTCGGGAATCGAGATGACAGTGTGAGCGACTCTTCCTTCCAGCACCCCGGTTCCACCGGCTAGATTAGGAGGCTGCCACCGGGCCGGCCGTTCGGGCCCACCGACCTGCCTCGCTCGGCGCGCCCACTTCATAATGCGGCAGACGGGCCGGCGCCTTGTTGGGGGTGGTCCTTAGTGGATTCAGGCTCCAAGGAATGGTGACTATTGCCGGACCTCCGCTGTCGATGTTCCAGGGTCTGCAGAATGGCATCCAGGACCGCGTCGAGCTCCTTCGCTAAATCCTCCGCCAGGAAGCGAAGGAGAAAGAACCCGTGCTGTTGCAGGAGTGCATCCTTCCGGCGATCCCGCCGGTAGGCTTGGGCATCCGAGAGGTGCTGGGCCCCGTCCAACTCGATTACCAGGCCGGCGTCAGCACACAGGAAGTCCACCTCCATGCTGCCCATGCTGTCGAAAGGGATGGGCAATCTCACATTCAATCGGAACCGTCCTGCCGTTTCTGCAAGGGTCTCGAGCCGGCGAAAGAGGAACGCTTCGGACGTGCTCCGCGCCCGATCGGCACCCACGGCCTCGGGCAAGGGGACGCGCGCCGTGTGGACGAACAGGTTGGCCAGTGGCGTGTCCACACCGTCCCGGATCAATCGGCGCACGCTGGCGGCGTAGTCACGTTTCCATTCCGGGTCGACGGGCAAGGGCACATCCGTAGGCCAGCCGGGCAGGGCGCTGGCCGGCAAGAGGATCGTGTAACCAACGGCTTCGTAACCCTGACACCGGCGATCGAACATCCGCGAGAGCATCGGCACGTCAAGGTCAGCATAGTCGTAGACCCTCACTTCGCGCTTGCCTTCGTGGAGCCGGTGCAGACGCCCGACGTACTGGGCGATGGTCCCGCGCCACGAAACCGGCAAAGCCAGAAACAGCGTGTCCAGTCGCGGGTCGTCAAACCCCTCGCCGATGTACTTCCCGGTCGCCAGAAGGGCACGTTCGCCCGAGGCCGCCGGTTCCGCTAGGCAGCTCAGTGCTTCACGCAAGGCCTTCCTCCCCATGCCGCCTTGGAGCGTAATCACTTGGGGGACACTCGGGCGGAGCCGGTCAGCCAGCGCTGTGAGGTGCTCGGTCCGCTCCGTCAACACCAGCGGGGATCGGCCATTGCGCAGGGCTTCCAGGACATCCTCGCAGATCAGCCGATTGCGGCTGTCGCAGTGGGCGAGCGCTTCCTGCAACTTCTGAAACTCGATCCGGAGATCTTCCTCGGGAGCGAAGGAGGATCGAAACCCGGTGGGCCGGACGATGACCTGGTGGGTGAAGGGTCGGGCTGCGGCCTGCTGTCGGGCATCCACGCGGTATCTGACCGGCCCGCACTGCATAAAGATGATCGGATGATGCCCGTCCTTGCGCACAACGGTGGCCGAGAGACCCGTGACAAACCGGGCCTTGGTCCGACGCGCGACCTGCTCGAAGCTGTGGGCGGAAAGATGGTGGCATTCGTCCACGACCAGATGGCCGTAATCCGCCACCCGATCGTCCACCACGCCCTTGCGCACCAGGCTCTGCATGAGGGCGACGTCCAGAGCACCGTTGAGTTTCTTGCGGCCGCCGCCCAGACGCCCGATCTCCTTGGGCGCTAGGCCGAGGAAAGTTGCGAGGCGACCGACCCACTGTTCGAGCAGTTGCTGGCGATGGACCAGCACCAGAGTGTTCACACCACGCTGGGCGATCAGCCAGGCGGCAATGACCGTCTTCCCGAAGGCGGTGGTAGCCGACAGGACCCCCGTCTCGTGCGCGAGCACGGCCTGCGCCGCCGGCTGCTGTTCGGCACGCAACTCGCCCTGAAAACGGACTGCAAGCGGACGACCGGAGAACCGCTTGTCGCACACGACCGGGCGGATCCCGAGCCCCTTCAGGAGCCCCTCGGTCTCTTCGAGGCAGCCCCGAGGAAGGCCAATGTGCTGGGTACAATCTTCCGCACAGGCGATCACCCGGGGCTTGTCATAGGTCGGCAGGCGCATCGCCTGGGCCCGGTAGAACTCAGGGTTCTGAAACGCGGCCAAGCGAATCAGGCGATTCCGCAATGCGGGTGGCAGGTCCTGCTTGGCAATGTAGATCTGGTCGGCCAACGCCAATTCCAGTTCCGCCGGCACGGAGCCCTCGATAGGGGCTTCCTTCCTCCGTCGCGAAGGAGGAGCGGTCCATGGGGCGTCATCTTCCCCTTCGGTCGCAGCCATCCTGACGCCCACGATGCGCCCCCGGTCCTCAGCCGTCTGCACCCTCCCGTCGAGTTCCAGCCTCGAGACGCGGTGGATCGAGGCGAGAAGCGCCCACTGATCCGGGTGCGGCTGGAAGTCATCGCCGAGGAACACACTGTTGCCCTGATCTCGCGCTCGCCGTTGGAGGGGCAGGGCGATCAAGTTGCCGAACCCGCCTTTCGGCAGGGTGTCCTGGTTCGGGAAGAGCCGGTCATACGACCGCAATCCCAGCTCAGGCCGTCGCTCCATCGTCTCTGTCAGGACCAACGATCCCAATTTGCGAGCCAGGTTCGCCGGCACGGCCTCCTCGAAGAAAAACCAGATATGCCCTCCGTTGCCCGACCGCGATCGTTCCAGTGACGCGGGGACACCGAGCTTGCGGCATGTTTCCAGCAACGCGGACGCGTCCTCACGCCAGTGATCTCCGTCGAAGTCCACCGCCACGAAGCGACAAGTCTCGTCCCGGAGCATCGGGTAGATACCCATCACGAAATCGCGCCCGGCACCGTCGCGGCCCGATAGGTGCCACCGAACGACCTCGTCGGTCACCGGGAGAAAGCACTGGTGCGGACACTCGGAACACTTGATGCGCGGCTTCTCGCACACGCCCCGCTCCCACTCGTTGCCGCAGGCGGGTTGGTAGCCCGATCGTCCCGTCTTTCGGCTCTCGAATCGACGCGGATACACATCCTCACGCCCGCGAAACAGCGAACGGAACAGCGCGATCTTCTCGGCGGCTGATGAATGCTGCGTCAACGTACCGCCGGTCACCATCCGGGTGTCCGGCGACGCTGTCGAAGTCGAGGCTTCCGACTCACCGGTCGAGGTCATGCGCCGACGATAACGCAGCCTCGCCGGCGAGTCGATCCGATCCCTTGAGCTGAACCGAGGATTCGTGCAGGGGGGACGAAGGCCCGCTCAGTCCTCCTGGGATTCTTCAGCTTCGGGATCGTACCCCGGCTCAGGGGGCGATCGGGATCCCACCACGGGGTAGCAGGGCGCCCAGTCATCCGGAACAGCAGCAGCACGGAATGGACGTACACCGACGCCAACCAACCCTTGGCCGAAAGCCCCTCGCGGTGACTCGTGGGGATGGGGTTGAGACCCAACTGGGGCTGGGCTGCGGAGAACCTGGCTGCGGACTGGGCCGAGGGCCGCGGGTTCAGGGCGCAGAGGCGCAGGCTAGGGCCAGCGGGCCGTCGAGCAGGGCCAGGGCGGTTGCCGCAGGTAGGTCGTTGGGACCGATGGTGATCCACTGAGCCGCGACTTGGTTCCGGAACCAGGTGATCTGTCGCTTGGCGAATTGCCGGGTCCGCTGTTTGACCAGCGCCACCGTCTCGGTGAGCGAACGTTGCCCGGCAAGGTACTCGACAACCTGGCGGTAGCCGATGGCCTGCATTGCCGTGGGGTTTTGAGCGAGTCCGGATTCGAGGTGCCGCTGGGTTTCGGCTACCAAGCCGCGGGCGAACATCTCGTCGACGCGGGCTTCGATCCGCACCCGCAAGTCTGCTGGGGCGCGGGTGAGGACGACGAACATGGGCGCCGGGGGGTGAGCGGGCGGTTGGCGCTCGAGTTGGGGGCTCGATGGCCAGTTCGCGCGGGCGGCGGCCACCGGTTGGCCGGTCAGGCGGACGATCTCGAGGGCCCGTTCGACACGGCGCCGGTTTCGGCGGTCGATCCGCGCATGGGCGGCGGGGTCGCGCTCGGCCAACTGACGCAAGAGCTCGTGCAGCGGGGTGGCGGCGAATTCCCTGCGGAGTTCGGGGCTGGCGGGGGGAGCGGGGCCTAGGCCCTCGAGGAGCGCTTTGAAATACAGGCCGGTCCCGCCGCAGAAGATGGGTCGGCGGCCGCGCGCGGCGATGTCGGAGTGAGCGGCTTGGGCTTGCGCGACGAACTGTGCAGCGTCGAAGGGGGCGGAGAGGTCGACGACATCGAGCAGGTGATGGGGGACGATGGCGCGGTCGGCGGCGGAGGGTTTGGCCGTGCCCAGGTCGAGCCCGCAGTAGACCTGCATCGAGTCGACGGAGACGATTTCACCGCCGAGGGCGCGGGCCAACTTGATCGCCACAGCGGATTTGCCGACCGCAGTGGGCCCGGCCAGGAACACGGCGTTGTCCCAAGGGGGATTCAAGCCGGGCGACCGATTCGCGGGGTGTCGTCGGGGTCGGGTTCGGGTCGGAACGAGAGCAGGATGAGCAAGCCGACGCCGACACAGATGGCGCTGTCGGCCACGTTAAAGGCTGGGAAGCCGACCTCGCCACCGCCGCGCGGGTGCAAGTGGAAGTAGAGGAAATCGACGACGTGCCCCAAGCGGACGCGGTCCAGGAGGTTGCCGAGAATGCCGCCGAAGATGAGGCCCATGGCCAGTTGGCCGGTGCGGGTGTGGGTGTCGAAATGCTGCAGGCTGTAGTACAGAACGACCAAAGCGAGCAGGGAGATGACGGCGAGCAGTCGGTTGTTGCCGTAGAACATGCTCCAAGCCGCTCCGGTGTTACCCCAGTGAACGAACTTGAAGAAACCGTCCAGGAGCACCCATTGCTCGGCGTATTGGAGCTTATCGATGACGGCGAGTTTGGTCAGTTGATCCGCGACGAAGACGCACGCGGCCACCCCGACCATCATCACGTTAGCACTGACCACCATAGTGGACCTAGGGGTGCGCGGGGCCGCGGAGGTTCAGCGCAGCCAGGAGTCCACCGAGCCAAAGATACGCGCGATCGGTCGGGGTCGGGAGGACCGAGTTACCGGCAAGCCGCCGGTGGGAGATGCTTGGGGTCATGGCGTGCGGGTGAGCGCCGACAGCGAGGTTCGCTGGGTCAGCGCGGACGGCGCAGGAGCAGGTTGTCCTCCAGGTCTCGCCACTCGCGGGTGGTGGGCAACGTTTTGCGGCGGGCGAGCCGCTCGATGTAGTACAGGGTCGGCTCGGCGATATGTTGGTTGTTGAGGAAGGGTTCCGTGTACTGGATGGCAGCGTAGAGTTTCTGGTCGATGTGATGTTGTTGGCCGACGTGGTTGTTCCAATCCACGCCTTCGGTCAAGAAGCCGTGCGGGCCGTAGTGGTGTTTGGCGATGGCGCGCAGGATGGTTAAGCCATCGGACTCATACTCGCGCTGGGCCTGGCGATTGCGGCGCCGAATGTCGGAGGCGGCCTCGAAGTAGGCGAGGGCGGCCTCGGCGTTTTCCCACAGGTAAGCGGTGTCCCAGGTTTTCTCCATGTACAAGAGTCCTTTAGTGGCGACTTGGTTGCGGTCTTCGCGCATCTTGAATTGCTCGAGGCCGACCAGGCAAGTGGCGTAGGCGAACTGGCGGATGGCGGGGTCACGGAGCACGCGGGAGACGGCCATCAAGGTCCGGAAGGCGACGGCATAGGCGACGCTTTCGTGGGGGTCGTAGGTGTCGTGGTTAATGCTGCCGAAGATGCCGCCGGCGCGGGTGAACACGTCGGTCTTCTCGCGCAGGTCGCGGCGGTAGTCGGCCAATTTCCGCGCGGTCAAGGCAGCCTGCAATTGCAGGATGAATAGGCCGTCGGCGGAGGTTTGCCAGAAGGCGTCGTTGCCCCCCTCGGGCGTCTTGCGGTAGACCTTGCCGTCGGGCGTGGTGCGTCTGGGGAACCAGCCGTTAGGCACGGACTCGACGTGGGCAGCGATCCAGCGGGCGGTGCGGATGGCCTGGGCGCGCATCCGGCCTGCGCGCGCGTCGGCGCCGAGGTCATCGGCAAAGGCGAGGAGTTGATAGGCGACCTTGGCCATCGACCCCGGGCAGAACCAATCCGAGTTATGTTTGTAGTTGAGGCAGAGCTTGCCGGTGGTGGTCTCGCGGTAACCGCGGATGAACCCGGTGGTCTCGTCCAGGAAGCCGCAATCCAGGACGTGATCGAGGATGGCCAGCGCCTGCGACTGCCAGTCCTGGTTGCCGAGGAACCGGCCGAACCGATAGATCTCCCAAGCGCCTCCCACGGCGTTGGCCGCCCAGCCGGGGCCTTCGAGGTTGCCGAAGTCGTGCCAGCCCATGATTTCCCCTTCGGGATTCACAAAGCTCGAGATCGAGACCAAGTGGCCGCACTCGCCTCTCTTGAGCGTCTTGTCCAAGGTGAATCGGAGCGAGTCCAAGGTCGACTGCACGACGGTGTACTCGGCGTTTTCCGGCACATAGAAGGTGCGCCGGGAGAGGTCCGTGGTGGTGGCGGCGGCGAGGGGCGCGGCTCCACTGGACGCCAGGAGTAACCACGAGGCCAGCAAAAGGAGGCGGGGGCTTCCTGGCTGGCGGGAGCAGTGCGCCACGGCGGAGAGGCCAACTGCGGGTCGGCGTAGGTTCATAAGTTCGGCTGGGACCTTAGCCGGGGCGGCCGCTCAAGTGAACACTAATCGGCTGGTGCACGGCGGACGGGCCTGGTGTGGCGAGCCGGGTGAGGGGTGAGGAGCGGTGGTTGGGCCTGGTGTCTCGGCTGGCATTAGGCATGCGGTTTGGGCAGGATCAGCGCCATGAACAATCCGAGCACGCACCTCCTCCTTGGCCTGGCTCTGGCGGGCAGCTTCTTCGTGGGGCAACCGGCGGTAGCGGTAGTGGAAGCAAACTGGCCACAGTTCCGCGGGCCCGGCGCCAGCGGTAGGGCTGAAGGCGGCGCGGCGCCGACAACGTGGGATTTGACGACGGGGGCGAACGTGCGGTGGCGGGTGCCGGTGGCGGGGTTGGCGCACGCCTCGCCGATTGTGTGGGGCGATCGCATCTATGTGAGCACGGCGGTTCAGCCTGGCGCGGCCGATCTGAAGGTGGGTTTGTATGGCGACATCGGCTCGGTGCCGGACGCGGCGCCGGTGGAGTGGCGGTTGTTGGCGCTCGAGCGCGAGACGGGGCGGACGCTCTGGGACACCCTGGCCCATACGGCCGTGCCGCGCGTCCAGCGGCATCCCAAGTCGACTCACTGCAACTCGACGCCGGCGACGGATGGGGAACGGATTGCCGCCCTGTTCGGTTCGGAAGGTCTGTTTTGTTTCGACGTCGCGGGCCGGCTGCTGTGGCGGAAGGATTTGGGCCCGATGAACTCGGGCTACTTCGCGGTGCCGAGCGCGCAATGGGGCTTTGCGGGCTCGCCGGTCATTCACGGGGGGCGGGCGATCGTGCTGTGCGATGTGCTCGAGGATTCGTTTGTTGCGGCGTTCGAGCTGAGCAGTGGGCGGGAGGTGTGGCGGACGCCGCGGCAGGACGTGCCGACGTGGGGCACCCCGACGGTGGTCGAGGGATCGGGCCGATCGCAGATCATCGTCAACGGCTGGCATCACAGCGGCGGGTACGATCTGGTCAGCGGTCGCGAGCTGTGGCGTTTGGATGGGGGTGGGGACATTCCGGTGCCGACGCCGGTGGTCGAGTCGGATTTGGGCTTGGTATACTTGACCAGCGCACATGGGCGGTTCCGGCCGATGCGCGCGATTCGGCTCGACGCCGCGGGGGACATCACGCCTGTCGAGTTGAGTCAGACGAATCAAGCCATCGCCTGGGTCCACCCGCGGCAAGGCAACTACATGCAGACACCCATCGTGGTGGACCGCTGGCTTTATGGTTGCACGGACGCGGGTGTGCTGACCTGTTTCGACGCCCGGACCGGCGCGATCCAGTACAGCGAGCGGCTCGGGGGTGGCGGGGCGGGGTTCACGGCGTCGCCGGTGGCGGTCGGGGGCCAACTCTACTTCGCGAATGAGTTGGGCACGGTTTACGTCGTGCCGGCCGGCCCGACGTTCTCGGTCGCGGCAACGAACCACTTGAGCGAGACGTGCATGGCGACGCCGGCGTTGGCGCCGGGGACAGTGCTGTTCCGTACGCGGGCGCACTTGGTGGCCATTGGGGCGGCGGCCAAGCCGGTCGAACCGGGTGGGGCCAGCTTCAAGAACCGATACCTCGAGTATGAGCTTGGCCCGGACGGGCGCAACCGGCGGTTCGCCGACCGGCAGACGGGGCAGGACTATCTTGCGGGCGCGCCCGGTTCGTACTTTGCCAAGGTGGTGAAGGCGGGGGAAACCCATCATGCCTCGAGCGTGTCGCGCGTTGGCAGCCGGCTCGAGGTCGAGTTTGGCAGCGCCGGTGCGCAGGCCACCTTCAAGGTCGAAACGTTCGACCACTACTTGACGATCAAAGTGCTTTCGGTCGTGGGCGAGGGCCTGGAGGAACTGGTGTACGGAGAGGTGCCGCTCACGTTGAAGGGGACGCCGGGGGAGACCTTCGCGGGCTGCGCGTTGGCGTTGAATCTGCAGACCAACGTGCGCGAGTTGCCCGGAGCCAACGCCCGGTTAGGCGCTCGTTGCTATCCGCGGTTCGGATGGGCGGGAGCGAAGGTTGCGCTGATCGGGTGTCCGGCGGAGGCGTTGCGGTCGGTGATGCAGGAGGTGGTGCGGGCGGCGCCGGACCTGCCGCAATCGTCGCTAGGCGGTCCGTGGGCGCTCGAGGCGCAGGTCAACCGGGGTTCGTACCTCTTCAACTTTGGCGATCTCTCCGAGCAGACCGTGGACGACTGGATCGAGTTGGCGCGTCGGTTGGGCATGACCCAGATCGATTTCCACGGCGGCAACTCCTTTCGGTTCGGCGATTGCGAGCCGAATCGCGCCACTTACCCGGAGGGGCGGGCCAGTCTCAAACGCGTGATTGACCGGCTGCACGCTGCGGGCATCCAGGCCGGCCTGCACACGTACGCGTTCTTCATCGACAAGAAATGTCCCTGGGTGACGCCGGTGCCGGACCCGCGTCTGGCCAAGGCCGCCACGTTCACGTTGGCCGCCGCACTTCCGGCGGAGGCGGACGCAGTGCCGGTGGTCGAGTCGACGCGCTCGGTGTCCGCGGTCACGGGTTTCTTTGTGCGCAACAGTGTGACGCTGCAGATCGAGGATGAGCTGATCGTGTTCGCCGAGGTGGCGCCGGAGCCGCCGTATGGGTTTCGCCGATGCCAGCGCGGGGCTTATGGGACCCGGGCAGCGGCGCATCCGGCGGGGGCGAAGGTGCATCATCTCAAGGAGTGTTTTGGGCTGTTGGTGCCGGATGGAGACTCGAGTTTACTGAGCGAAGTGGCGGGGCGAACCGCGGCAACGTTCAACGAGTGCGGGTTCGACATGATGTATCTGGACGCGCTCGACGGGGAGGACATCTTGGGCGGCGCCGCCAACGGTTGGCATTACGGGTCGAAGTTCGTCTTCGAGTTATGGCGCCAACTCGAGCGGCCGGCGCTGATGGAGATGAGCACCTTTCACCATCACCTTTGGTACGTGCGCTCGCGGATGGGGGCCTGGGACCATCCGCGGCGCAGTCACAAGCGGTTCATCGACATCCATGTCGCGGCGAACGAGGCCGGGCGCGGGATGTTCTTGCCGATGCACCTGGGGTGGTGGGCGGTCAAGACCTGGACCGGGCCGCAGGGTGAACCCACTTTCCCGGACGATATCGAGTATCTGTGCGGCAAAGCGCTGGGCTCGGACACGGGCTTCTCGCTCATGGGGGTGGACCCGGTCTCGTATGGCAAGAGTCCGGCCTTGCAGCGGTTAGGGCAGATCACCCGGCGGTACGAGGCGCTGCGTCACGGCGGGCAAGTGCCCGAATCGGTGAAGGCGGCCCTGCGCGCGCCTGGGGTCGAGTTCACTCTGGCAGAGACGGCCGAGGGCAGCCCGGTATTTCGGCCCATCGAGTACACCAAGCACAAGGTCGAGGGCTCGGTCAGCGAGAGCCACACCTGGGCGGTGACCAACCAGTTCGGCGAACAGCCGTTGCAGTTGCGGCTCGAGGTCCTGATGTCGGCGGAGCCCTATGACTCGACGAACGGGGCGGTTGTGGTCGCGTTCGATGAGAGCGCGGAGTTCACCGAGGGGACAGCCGCGGCTGGGGTCAGCGCCAGCCTCGAGCCCGTGACGGACCGTGTGAAGGTCGGAGGGGTGAGCGGTCGTTGGACGGCCGCGAATACCCGGGCCGAACGGCAGGGGACGTGGGCTCACCGGGAGAAACGGTTCTCGCCGGTGCTGGACTTGGGCAAGCAACAGGCGTTGGGTGTGTGGGTGCATGGCGATGGACAAGGCGCGTTGCTCAATGTGCAGTTGCGTTGCCCGGAGCATGTGGTGGCTGGGATAGGCGAGCATTACATCCGGACGGATTACAAGGGTTGGCGCTACTTCGAGCTGATCGAGCCCGAGGGTGACCGGTACAGCGAGTACACCTGGCCGTACGGATCGCCGTACGAGATCTACCGTGAATCGGTCGATTACCGGCGCATCGAACGCGTCGGCCTCTGGCTCAACCATCTCCCTGCGACCGGCCGCGCCACGTGCCACATGAGCCCCATCCGCGCCCTGCCATTGGTCCGCGCGCGACTGAGCAACTTCCGAGTGACCCTGGGTGCGCAGACGCTCCGGTTTCCGGTCGCGCTCGAGAGCGGGGCGTATCTCGAGCTGCGGACGCCCGACGCAGCGCAGCTCTACGATGCTGCGGGCGCACTGGTGCAGGAGATCCAACCGGAGGGGCAGGTGCCACTCCTGGCGGCCGGCGTGAACACGCTGCAGTTCGCGTGCGACCGGGAGGGCTCGGGTACGTACTACCCGCGGGTGCGGGTGACCACGATTCGTGTGGGGCCGCCCTTGGGCGGTGGAACGGGGTCCCAGGAGTGACGGGGGACCAAGCGCCGGCACGTAGGGCGGTCGTCGTGGTCGGATTTGATTTACATCAAAGCCGGGAGCAAGGGGGTCCCGCAGGGTGGACGCCATGAAGACACGTGGCGTAGCTGGATGGGCCAGGGTGCGAATGCTCTTTTCCCTTTTGCTCGGACTGGTCCTGATGGGCAGGCCGGCGCTTTGGGGAGCGGATTCAGCCACGGCGCAACGGCTCTTTGCCCAACCCCCGCGCGCCTACGCCACGGCGCCGTTGTGGGTCTGGAACGATCTGCTCACCGAAGCGCAGATTCGCGGCACGCTGCGCGACCTTGCCGGGCAACAGGTCCGGCAGGTCTTCGTGCATCCGCGGCCCGGCTTGATGACACCCTACTTGGGCCCGGACTGGTTCCGGCTGTGGAAGGTGGCGTTGGACGAGGCCGAACGGCTCGACATGAATGTGTGGATTTACGACGAGAACTCGTATCCTAGCGGTTTCGCAGGCGGTTGGGTGCCGGAGCTGATGCCGGAGTCGCGCGGCATGGGGTTGGTGTTGCGGGAGTCGAAGGTGGCGCCCAAGTGGGCCGACGCAATCCTGGCGGTCTACGACTTGGGTGCGGGAGTCGAGGGCGCGCGGGCCGATGTCACCGCCAGGGTTAAGGCCGGAGCCAGTCTGCCGGAAGGCCGATACGTGGTGGCGACGATCCAGCGGGCGGGGGACTCCCCGTGGCACGGGAACCGATGTTACGTGAATCTGTTGACGCCCGGGGTGACGGAGAAGTTCATCGAGGTCACCCTCGAGGCTTACCGGCGGGAGATCGGGGCGCAGTTCGGCAAGCGCGTGCCGGGCGTGTTCACCGATGAGCCGAATATCCGACCGGCGGGTGGGCTGCCGTGGGCGGAGGATTTGCCCGAGCAATTCGAGCGGCGTTGGGGCTATCGCCTGCTCGAGCATTTGCCCAGTCTCGTGCTCGAGGTGGGCGATTGGCGGCGGGTGCGCCACAATTACTTCTTTCTGCTCAACGAGCTGTTCATCGCGCGTTGGGCCAAGCCCATGTACGACTGGTGCGATCGCAACGGGCTCGAGTTCACCGGCCACTATTGGGACCACGAATGGCCGCATTGCGTGGGGGTGCCGGACAACATGGCGATGGCAGGTTGGCAACATCGGCCCGGGATCGACACGCTCATGAACCAATACGCCGAGCACACCTACGCGCAGTTCGGCAACGTGCGGTTCTGCCGGGAGATCTCGAGCGTGGCGAACCAGCTCGGTCGGGCGCGCACGTTGTGCGAGGCGTACGGGGCCGGCGGATGGGATCTGCGGTTCGAGGATATGAAGCGGATTGGGGACTGGCTGTTGGTGCTGGGGATCAACACCCTGGACGAGCACCTCAGCTACATCACCTTGCGCGGCGCGCGCAAGCGCGATCATCCGCAGTCGTTCAGCTATCATGAGCCGTGGTGGGAAGCCTATCACCAGGTGGCCACGTACCTCACCCGGCTCTCCGTCGCAACGTCGCAGGGGCAACAGATCCATCGCGTCCTGGTGCTCGAGCCGACCTCGGTCGCTTGGATGTACCAGGGGAACGAGGCCAAACTCAAACCGTTGGGCAGTTGGTTCTTCGACCTCCTCATGGCGCTCGAGGCCGCCCAGGTCGAGTACGACCTCGGTTGCGAGGAAATCATCGCGCGCGTCGGCGAGGTGACGGGCAAAGAACTGCGGGTGGGCCAGCGCCGTTACGCCACCGTGGTCCTACCGCCGCTCACGGAGAATCTCAACGCGCGTACGGCCGAGTTGCTCGCGGCCTATACGCGTGCCGGGGGTGTGGTGTTGGCCTGCGACGAGCCGCCCAGCCGAGTCGATGGGCGGTTGGACGACCGCGTGCGGCAGGCAGCGCGCGCCGCGGGTTGGCGGCGGGTCGGGGCGGCGGATCTGCCCGGCCAACTGCGCCCGGTCATTGCTCGCGACGGTTTCGAGATTGTGCGCGACGCTGGCGATTCGGGGAAGCTGTTCCATCACCGGCGCGAGCTCGCGGACGGCCAGCTCCTGTTCCTGGTCAACTCGAGCCTCGATCATGCCTCGGCCGGCGAAGTGTTGACCCCGCTGGCCGGTCTCGAACGCTGGGATCCGCAGACCGGGCAAGTAACGCCGTACGCGTTCACTCGAGCGGAGGGCCTCACGCGAGGCCGCTTCGAGTTGCCGCCCAGCGGCAGTTTGCTGTTGTTCTTGAGCCGCAAGTCGCGCCCGGCTGCGGCCGTGGCGTGGGGCGAACCGAGGCCGATCCCGGCATCGGGCGCACTCGAGACGCAGCGGCTCGAGCCGAACGTGTTGGTGCTGGATTACGTAGACGTGACGGCTGGGGGCGAGACGCGGAAGGATGTCTACTTCTATCGCGCCAACCAGTTTGCCTGGCAGAAGAACGGCGTGGCGCGCAACCCGTGGGACAGCGCGGTCCAGTTCAAAGATGAGCTGATCGCCAAGACCTTCCCGCCTGAGAGCGGCTTTTCGGCTAGTTACCGCTTCACGATCCAGGGGCCCGTGCCGGCGACCTTGGCGTTGGTCCTCGAACGGGCCGACCTGTACACCATCACCTGCAACGGCCAGCCTGTCCGGATCCGGCCCGGGAGTTGGTGGTTGGACCAGGCGTTTGCGAAGCTAGACATCGCCGCACTGGCTCGCACAGGAGAGAACGTGGTCGCCGTTAAGGCGGCGCCGTTCACGATCTGGCATGAGCTCGAACCGGCCTATGTGTTGGGCGAGTTCACGGTGCGCCCGACTGAGCGCGGGTTCGCAATCGCGGCGGACGCACCCCTCACCCTCGGGTCTGCAGCCGCGGTGGTCTCGCACGGGATCAACCCGGACGGCACCATGTGGCTCAGTGGCGGCATCGGGTTCGAGCAAGACGGCCAGGGCAAGGCGATCGCGGACCGGAGTCCATTCGTCGTCTTTGACCTGGGGCGAGTGACGGAGCTCTCCGGGATCCGCATCTGGAATTACAACGAGAACCATGTGCGCGACCTCACCGCCCGCGGCGCGCGCTCGCTGCGCATTAGCGGCGCGACCGACTTGGGCGCGGCACCCTATCCGGTGCAACTCGGCACCTTCGACCTGGCGCAGGGCAGCGGCCAGGAGGCGCCGGCCGAGCTGTTGCGGGTGAGCGCAGCGGGCGTGCGTTATGTGCGGTTTGACATCCTCGAGAACTATCACGGCGTGAAGTTCCCCGCCAGCGGCGAGCCGCTCGACCATGGGTTTGTGGGGTTGGCCGAAGTGCAATTCCTGGGGGCAGGTAACCAGCTCGTCCCGGGAGTGAGCCTGCAGAGTGTGTCGGGTGAACTGGCCACGCACCAGCGCCAGGCACAGCACCTGTTGAATGGGAGCGGCTTGGGCGAGAGTGTGTCGGGCTGGAACCGGCAAGGGCATCCCTTCTACGCGGCTGGCGTGGCCTACCGGCAAGAGTTCCGAGTGAACGACCTGAACGGCAAGTTTACCGTCAAGCTCGGCCGTTGGTTGGGCAGCGTGGCGCGTGTCTCGGTGAATGGCGATTTGGCGGGGTACATCAGCGCGCCGCCGTGGGAATGCGAGGTGACCGACGACCTCCGACGCGGCGAGAACCGGGTCGAGGTGGTGGTCATTGGCACGCTGAAGAACACCCTCGGCCCGCATCACGCCGGCTCCGGGTTGGGTAGCGCCTGGCCGGGCATGTTCCAGCGCGGGCCGGAGGCGGGGCCGCCGCCCGGCTTGAGCTACCACACCGTCGGTTACGGTCTGTTCGAGCCGTTCACGTTGCAGCAGGCCTTGCGCAAGTGAAGCCCAGCCTCACGTCGCGGGAACGGCTCCTGAATGCCCTGAACTTGTCCGAGCCGGACCGAGTGCCGCTGGATCTGGGGGGCAACCAGACCGGCATCCACCGGGTGGCCTACCAGCGCCTGATCGAACGCCTCGGCCTCGACGAGCCGATCGCCATCATGGACTTGGTCCAGCAGCTCGCCCAGCCTTCGGAGGCCGTGCTCGAACGGCTCCGCATTGACACCCGCTATGTCTGGGCGCGCGGCGCGGCCAGCTTCACCGGAGGCGTGGTCACTCGCCAGCGCGACGGGCGGACCTGGCAGGATTTCACCGACGAATTCGGCATCACCTGGTCCATGCCCGCCGACGCCCCGTTGTACTTCGATCTGTCTCACTCGCCACTGGCAGGGCTATCGCTCGAGCAGATTCGCCAGTACCCGTTTCCCAAGGGGGATGACCCCACGCGGTTCGAGGGGTTGCGCGAGCGCGCCCTCACCCTCAAACGCGAGACGCCTTACGCCGTGGTCAGCGGCATCTCGGGTGTGGTCTACGAGTTCTGTTGGTACCTGCGCGGACTCGAGAACTTGTTCGCCGACATGCTCACCCAACCGGCGGTGCTCGAGACCATCATCGACCGCACGCTCGAGTTCTGGCTGGATTGGTTTCGGCTGTTCTTGGACGAAGTGGGGGACGTGGTGGATGTGATCATGATCGGCGACGATTTGGCGGGCCAAACTGGCCCCTTGTTCTCACCGAAGATCTACCGGGCGATCGTCAAGCCGCGCCAGCAACAGTTGGTGCACTACATCAAGTCGCGCAGCCACGCCAAGCTCTGGTATCACTCCTGCGGCGCCATCGGCGAGTACATCCCGGACCTGCTCGACAATGGCGTGGACGTCCTGAACCCCATCCAGATCTCCGCCCGCGGGATGGAACCGACTCGGCTGAAGGCGCAGTACGGCGGTCGGGTGGCGTTCTGGGGCGGGGGTGTCGACTCCCAACACGTCTTACCGCGCGGCACCCCGGCCGAGGTGCGCGCCAACGTCCGGCAGAACCTCGACGCCTTCAAGCCCGGCGGCGGTTACGTCTTCAACAACGTCCACAATATCCAAGCGGACGTCCCGCCGGAGAATGTCCTGGCCATGTACGACGCCGCCCACGAATTCGGACGGTACTGACCAGGGAGCGGCGTGGGGCGGAGCCGGGCGCACTGAGCCTCGCGCACCGGGGCGCGGGGCGGCGCGACACTCCGTCGCCTCAGCTCTTGCCGGCCGCGAGCAGTTCGTTGAGCTTGGCCATGACCTGGAAGGCGTCGGCCACGTAGAGCACGTCGGCCTTGCCCCGAGCCCACCCGCAGTTCGGATCGAGGCTGATGGCCCGTCGTTCGGTGATGAACCGCCAGCCCACCGTGTGCGGTTCTTCACCGTGGCAACAGGTGGCTAGCCCCTTGGGATGCCGCGGCGTCGAGCCGGTCTGCCCCACCTGGTTCAGATGCGACAGGAAACGCAACACCGCCTGGCCTTCGCCGCCCAGATCCACCAGCGACTTGGTGCTGCCCAACGACGCGCGCGATTGCCCGAGGAAGTCGAGGATGAGTTGCTCGGCCTCGGGCACGTGGGTTTGGCCGTCGGCCTGTTTCTTGGTCCAGCCTGCCCCAGCCACGAACAGGAGGCGCGCGTCAGGCCGGATGGTCTGCGCCTCGACCGCAGGTTCGAGTTGGCCTACGACCGTCGTGCGCTCGAGGGCGTCCCCTGTGGCGATCGGCACCTGCTCGAGTTGGGCGGGGGCAGGCGTGCCTTGCCAGGCCGCATGGCAGCCGGGGTCGACCGCCACCACCCAGGGCCGCACGGTCCGCTGCAAGACCGCCTCCATGCGTTGGCGGTAATACCATCGGTGGACAGCCAACTTGCCAGCGGTGACGCTCAACCCCGTCACGTGCGTGTCCACCCGGCCCCCCAAGCGGAGGGCCACCCCGGGCAGACACCGCAACCAACGCGATGTACCCGCCGCCAACACCAGTGTCGCCTCCGCCGCCTTCGCAATCCCCTCAGCCGCGGCAGCGTCCGTGGCGTAACGGGCCTGGGCGAACGCCGCGCCGGCAACGCCCAAGAACCTGGTGGCGCCGCAACAGGCGGCTTGGTCCGCAGCCGTTTGGACGTTTTCGCCTACCAGACCCAGCGCCAACGTCGAGTCCGGCAGACCGTCCTTGAGGGAGAGCGCCGCAGTGAGGGCTTCCCGCCCCGCCTTACCGAGCGAGCCGTCGGCATCGGCATGTGCCAGCACGAGGATTCTTTCCATAGGTCAACTTATTGATGAGTCACCGAGATGGACTCCGAGTCGGCGGTAGGGCGCGCAGTCCTCTGCGCGCCGCAGACTGCTGTGGACAAAGGGGGCCGCGGCGCGCAGAGGACTGCGCGCCCTACCAGGAGACTGTCGTCTATCCCACGCCCTCATGAGTAAGTCAATCGGTGCCACCGGTGAGGCGATGCCGGAGAAGCGCTCGTGCCCGTTGGGGCGAGCCCAGATCCCAGAGCTGGCCCGGCACTCCATCCAGGACCTGCGACCGCCAGGGGGCCCTCCGAGATCACTGTTGGAGCCATTCGCGCAGTTCGGCGGCGATCGTTGCGGGCGCGGCGTCCTTGACGATTCGCGTTTGGCGCTGCTGCTTGGGCAGGGTGACGCTGGCGAAGGTGAGTCCTTCGCCCGCCAGTCGGACGGGCTTTGCCTTTTGGAGCGCGGGCATCACGGTCCGCATGTTGGCCATGCCAACTTGCGGGTTGTTCTTCGGCTCCGGCAGGCTGCCGGTCGCCCAACCGAACACCGCCGGCGGTCCGGCACAACGCGAGACTCGGTGCTTGCCACCCTCGACCCGCTCGAGCACCTCGAACGAACCGTCGGCTCCGACTTCCAACCGGTCCACGCCCTGGAACTGATCCACAATCCCCAACCGTTCCCCAACCATCTGCATCGTCGCCCCCGCTCCCCGGGCGGCAGATTCCCAGCCGCCGAACACGAGCAGGCGCGCGCGGTCGAGACCGGGAATGGCCTCGATGGCTTCGGTGAGCGCGCCGGCGACTTCCGCGGCTTCGGTGAACCCGCTCGCCGGCCCGTCGAGGGCGACCAACTCGAAGGGCGCCTTCTGCGCCACGGTCATCATCACCTGCTGAAGTTTGGCCTTGGGCGCCAGGCTGACCAGCCACACCTTGCTCGAGGGGTGTTGCCGAGCGAGGTACGCGGCTTCGTAGAGGGCGTGACTGGCCCAAGGATCCAGCACCGCGGGTAAGATCATCTCGTTCTTGAGGGCGGGGCCAGCCGGGCCGGACAGCGGCTCGAGGGTCTGGAGCGGGTCCGGCACCAGACTGGCGCAGACGACGATTTGGTAGGCGTTGGGCGTGCCCATGTGGAACGTGAGCATCGCCCTTTCCCTCAGATTTGAAAAGCCCGAACCCAGTCCCGCCCACGCCCAGGGGCAATGCACGAAGCGTTTTGGGCTCGCCAAGGTGGCGGGAGAACGGTCGGCGTGGGCCTTTTGGCTTGGTGGCGTCTGCTGCGGCCAAATGCGGTGGGGAAGCACCCATCAAGGCGAAAATTGAGCCAGGCCTCCCTCGCCAGCCTGACCGCTTCCGCCACGCCGGCCAGCGGGACACGTCCGCCCCATCGTACCTGGCAGATGTATTCCCACGACCTGCCGTCGGCCACGTCCTCGAGAAGAATGGCAATGGCGTCAAGCCTTCACAGTTTACAGTTGATCGGAGTGGCTAGAGGCTGGAGACACGGCGCGGCGCTCCCGGATTCATGTTCCTGACGGCTGGTACCACGTGCTGGGGCGGAGGAACGGCGGAGAGGGGCGCGAGTCGAAGGATGAGCGTTCCAGTGAATGCGAATGGCAAGTAAACTGCTAATTCTGCCTCTTCACCTGATTCCGTCCGCGCGGGGTCAGAAGGTGGAGGCGCAACCGGTGGATCGGTTCCGCC
>Ga0194113_10000998_pt1 | contig 38416 bp, 37 predicted proteins | sample TA2MahC200mmetaG_FD_146193 | JGI IMG/M metagenome (GOLD analysis project Ga0194113, IMG submission 146193) | Freshwater microbial communities from Lake Tanganyika, Tanzania - TA2015017 Mahale Deep Cast 200m | ecosystem: Environmental > Aquatic > Freshwater > Lake | place: Tanzania: Lake... | reverse complement strand
CGGCGCCGTGGGGCGGCAGCGATGTGGGGCTGGTGACGGTGATCCGCAACCTGGGCACGACGACCTCGCCGACGACGACGGTGGCGTTTTACGGGGAGGAGGCCGGCGCTCAGACCCTTCGGGTTTCCGAAACCCGAAGGGTCTTGCCCTCGCTCGTCACCGACACCCTACCCCCGCTCGCCGCAGGCGCGACCTACACCCTCACCACCCCCTGGAACTACGGCGCGCTGCCGGAGGGGAGCTACGCGCTGACCGCGACCGTCAACCCCGGCGCGGCGGACTTCACGGAGGTGGTCACGGCCAATAATACGACCGCGCTTGCCCTGCCCGTCCGCCCCGACCTGTCGGTGAATCCGCTCTACGTGTGGGCTGCGCCGCTGCCCGATGGCACAATGGTCGTGACCGCGGCCGTGTCCAACTTCGGCAGCGTAGCCGCGCTCCCTGCGGTGGTGGACATCTACGTGGATGCGGTCTTCAGCGACACGGCCCGCCTGCGGACGCTCACCCTGCCGGCGCTCGCGCCTGCATCGCAGATCTACGTGACCGCGACCTGGGATAGTCCGACGTCCGGCGAGCACACCTTCTACGTGGTGGTCAACGCGGACCGCAGCGTGGCCGAGCTGACCTGGGCCAACAACGTCGCCAGCGCGTGGGCCGCGGGGCCGCTGACCGATCTACGGGCGGCGAAGGACGGCGGCGGGGCGGCCTTGACCTGGACGCACGGCGGCCGCGGGGTGGCGCGCTACGAGGTCTACCGGAGCACAAACCCGTACTTCGCGCCGGGCGACGCCGATGCGCAGAAGTTGACCGACGTGCCGCCGCCGGCTGCGGGCGACACGGTCAGCTACACCGATGCGGACGCCTTTACCTCGCCGACCGGAGGGTATTTCTACGTGGTGGTGACGGTGGATCGGGCGGGGCTGAGCTATCTCGCTTCCAACCGCGTCGGCGCGTTCAGCTTTGAGCTGACGCCGGGCGCGCCGTAGGTCGCTGATAGCAGCGACCTGCCAATGCGCCGTCAATCCGGGCGCATCTCGATTTTGGGGGCAGGGCCGCCAGGGGCCGGAACGAGTGAGAGGTGGTAACACAGATTGGCTAGTTGCGCACCGACCCGAAATGCGGTAGAATAGGCGGCGTGCGCGAGCGCACGCCCTATCCTGTTCACGGAAGGTTCGTATGATCGTCACTACCACGAAACTGTTCGAGCTTGCCTATGGCAAGTTTGCGATCGGCGCGTACAACATCAACAATTTGGAGCAGTGCATGGGCCTGTTCCGGGGCAACCTGGACAGCCAGGCGCCCTTCATCATCCAGATCAGCAAAGGGGCGCGCTCCTATACCCACAAGCTGATGCTGGAAGCGTTGATCCGCGCCGCGAATGGGGTTTTCTCGGATGCAGTGTTCGCGGTGCACCTGGATCACGGCGACGAGAAGACCTGTATGGACTGCATCGAGAGCGACTTCTACAGCTCGGTGATGATTGACGCCAGCCATGAGCCCTACGCAAAGAACGTGGAGATCACCCGTCGCATAGTGCAGGCGGCTCATGGCCGCGGCATCGTCGTGGAGGCGGAGCTGGGCCAGCTCGGCGGCGTCGAGGAGCACGTATCCGTCGCGGAGGCCGACGCCAAGCTCACCGACCCAGATCAGGCAAAGGATTTCGTGGCGCGCACGGGCTGCGATTCGCTGGCCTGCGCCATCGGCACCAGTCACGGCGCGTACAAGTTCAGTGGAAGCCAGGGTGTGCGTTTCGATGTGTTGGCCGAAATCCAGAAACGACTGCCGGGCTATCCGCTGGTCATGCACGGTTCATCCTCGGTTCCCCAGGAAGAGGTCGCACGCATCAACGCCGCGGGCGGCAAACTCAGAGGCGCAAAGGGCGTAGATGAGGATGTGTTCGCCCAGGCTGCCCAGCTCGGCGTGACCAAGGTGAACATTGACACCGACGGCCGGCTGGTCTGGACCCGCGTGCATCGCGAGTTCTTCCTTCAGAACCCCGAGAAGTTCGACCTGCGCGATCCCGGCAAGACCTTCATGACCGAATACGCCAACTTCATCGCGCACAAGAACCACAAGCTCGGCAGCGCCGGGCAGCTCGCCGCAGCGCGCGCAGCCGCGTGACCATTTGCGATTTCAGATTTGCGATTTCGGATTTCAGATTGTGGGTTGCGGGAACCGAGATCGTCGGCCTGCGATCTGCAATCTGAAATCTGCAATTTGCAATCTCCCTTCTCCCTGACCTCCGTCACGTGAAGAAGTGACGCGGGGCACTTCCCCGAACATCTCCTTCGTGCTACCCTGATCCACAGAATCGGATCGGAGTGCGCACATGTCCATCATCCAACTCACGCGGCTCAGCAAGGACTATGCCACTGGCGCGGGGCCGGTGCGGGTTCTGCGCGATGTTTCGCTGACGGTGCAGCCTGGCGAGTTTGTGGCCGTGGTCGGGCCGAGCGGATCGGGCAAATCCACCCTCATCAACATGTTCACCGGCATTGACCGGCCCACGACCGGCGAAGTGGTGGTGGTGGGCACGCGACTGAACGATCTGAACGAGAACCAGATGGCGCGCTGGCGCGGCCGCAACGTGGGCGTGATCTTTCAGTTCTTCCAACTGCTTCCCGCTCTCACTGTGCTGGAGAACGTGATGCTGCCGATGGACTTCTGTAACACCTACCCGGCAAGTAAGCGTCGAAGCCGAGCCGAGCGCCTGCTGGAACAGGTGGGCATGGCCGACCAGTCCCACAAGCTGCCCAGCGCGATCAGCGGCGGCCAGAAGCAGCGAGCTGCCATCGCGCGTGCGCTGGCCAACGATCCGCCGCTGCTGGTGGGAGACGAGCCGACCGGCAACCTGGACACCAAGACCGCGGACCGCATCTTCGCGATGTTCGCCGACCTGGTGCAGGCGGGCAAAACGCTGGTAATCGTGACGCACGATCGGGAGCTGGCTGCCCGGGCGCCGCGCATGGTGCGGGTGCAGGACGGGCAAGTGCGTAGTGCGTAGTGCGTATTCCGTATTCCGTAGTGCGTATCGCGTATTCCAAAATCCAAAATCGAAAATCCAAAATCCGCTCCATGCCACACACCCTTCGCACCATCCGCATCAAGACCATCCGCGACCTGTGGCGCCACCGCAGCCGCACGCTGATGGTCGTGCTCAGTATCGCCATCGGCGTGTTGGGGATCGGCATGATCGTGACGACGTGGGACATCCTGCGCCACGATCTCGGCCGGCGCTATGCCGCAGTGGTCCCGGCCCACATGGAGATCTATGTGCCTGCCGGCGTCACGGTGGACGACCTCCGCGGCCTGGAGACCGCGGCCGGTGTGGCGCGGGTGCAGGGCCGGGCTGCTTTCAGCGGCCGCTACCGGTCGAGCCGGACCAGCCGCTGGGAGCCGCTCGACCTGATCGCCGTGCCCGACCCGGCCGGCCAGTCGGTCAACATCCTGCCCTTGCAGGCTGGCGTCTGGCCCGGCCGCGATCAGATCGCGCTCGAACGTTCGGCGCTGGGCGAGATGGGTGCGGACATCGGCCAGGCTCTCGAGGTCGAAGATGCGCTCGGTCGCAGCCGCACCCTCCAGGTCAGCGGCGTGATACACCAGCAGGACGATTTGTCTACGATGATCCGCGGCAGCCCGGTCGCGCTCGTCAGCCTGGACGCCATGACCCGGCTGGTGGGTCACGATCGCGTCAACACGATCTACATCACGGCCGCCGACCTCGCGCGCCAGGCCGAGGCGGCCCAGGCCGTGCGCGGCCGGCTGGAGCGAGCCGGCTACGCAATCGGCCGGGTGACGCTGCGCGATTCATTCGAGCACCCGGCCGAAGATGTGTTGGGCGTGCTGATGCTCGTGATGGGCATCTTGGGCGCACTGGCGCTTGTGCTCAGCAGCCTGCTCGTCACCAATACGATCAGCGCGTTGATCGCGCAGCAGATTGACCAGATCGGCGCGATGAAAGCGATCGGCGCGAGCACGGGCATCGTGTTGCGCATCTATGCACTGACCGTGCTCGCCTATGGGCTGTTGGGCACAGCCGTGGCTGCTCCGCTGGCCGAGCGACTGGGCTACCGGCTGGCCAGCTATCTGGCCGCACAGATCAACGTTGATCTCTACCCGTTTCGCCGTTCTTTCCTGGCGCTGAGCGTGATGTTGGCCGTCGGCATCATCGTGCCGTTCATCGCCGCGGCCAAGCCGTTGTGGGATGGCGCGGCGATTACCGTGCGCCAGGCCATCTCAGACTACGGTTTGGGCGGCGGCAGCGGCGAGAATCGGCTGACCCGCTGCCTTGGGCGGGTGCGCGGCTTGCCCCGGCTGTGGTCGTTGGCGCTGCGCAACGCCGTGCGCGTCCCCCATCGCCTGCTGCTGACGCTGCTGACGCTGGCGCTGGCCGGCGCCACCTTCATCGCTGTGCTGAGCACCGATCGTTCCTTCGACCGTTCCATCGCTAACCTCCTCGAAGGGCAATACCGTATGGATGCGCTCTTGTCGTTCAAGGGCACGCAGCGCGTCAGCCAGATCGTCCCGCTCGTCGCATCGCACCCTGACGTGGTCCATGCCGAAGCGTGGCATTTCAGCGGCGGGGTCATGAAGTTGCCGTCGGGACAGGAGCGCCAGGCGACCATCTTCGCCGGCCCCATCAACACCCGGTTCTATCAGCCTGAGCTGGAGAGTGGCCGATGGCTCGCGCCGGATGACAGCAACGCGGCTGTCGTCAACCGCAAGTGGGCCGACGAGGAAGGCTTGCGGCTGGGCGATGTGATCACATTTGACCTGGGCGGGGGCGCGCCCCAGACCGGGTGGGTGGTGGTTGGCTTCAACCGTGACCTGGTGCGCCGGCAGACCGGCGTTTTCCTATCTCTGGAGAGCCTGAATCGTGTTCTCAAGCGTGCTGATCGCACCATCACCCTGCAGGTGCAGTATGCGGCCCACGATCTGGCGTCTCAGCGCCGCGTTTCGGATGAGCTGTCCGATCTGTTGGCCGGTCACGGCATCGAGGTTTTCTCGACGTTGACGATGGGGCAAATCCGCAGCCAGGTGGTGAGCCTCTACCGCATCCTGGTCGTCTTCCTGCTCGTCATGTCCGCGCTGATCGCGCTGGTGGGCGGCCTGGGGTTGATGGGCATGATGAGCATCAATGTCCTGGAGCGCCGCAAGGAGATCGGCGTGATGCGCGCCATCGGCGCGGAGGCGCGGGCGATCGTCCAGGTCTTCTGGGGTGAGAGCCTGCTCATCACGTTGGCGAGTTTCCCACTGGCTGTGGCGCTGAGCGCGCCTATGTCGCGGATCATGGCGCGCGCGGTGGGCATGGCGTTCATCAACACGCCGCTGGATTTCGCATACACTACGGCCGGCGTCGCCTATTGGCTGGCTCTTCTGCTGCTGATCGGTACCGCCGCCAGTGTCGCGCCTGCGGTCAGCGCCGCCAACCTGCGCGTGCGCGAAAGCTTGAGCTATGAATGAGTTGTGTCTGCCGTCATGGCTGGGAATGACGCCAGGCACTACCGGCCACGCCCCGTCTGTGGTACGCTGTGACAAACAGGACGGGAGAGCAGGCATGAACTACAAGAAACTCATTGGTGCGCTGGTCGCGATCCTTCTGTTGGCCGTGGCTGCGCTGGCGGTTCACAGCAGCCGCCGCGTCGCGGCCGAGCGAGGTCCGGCGCAGGCGGCGATCGTGACCACGGCGCCCGCAGCGCAGGTCGCTGCTGAAGGGTACGTCGTCCCGCAGCGGCTCGCGACTCTCAGCGCGTCCGCGGCCGGCATCGTGACGCAGCTTCACATCGCGGAGGGCGCGTGGGTCGAGGCTGGCGCGGCGCTCCTGACCCTGGAGAACGGGGGCCAGGCTGCTGCGTTGGCCCAGGCCAGGGCAGGCCTGGCCCAGGCCGAGGCCAATCTCGCCCTTCTGAAGGCCGGCAGCCGGCCGGCCGAGATCGCCAGGGCCGAGGCGTCCGTCGCCGCGGCGCAGGCCCGGCTCGACCGGCTGAGCGGCGGCGCGACTGCCGAGCAGATCGCAAGCGCGCGGCAGGCGGTCGCGGTGGCCCAGGCCAATCTGGAGTGGGCGCTGGCAGGCCCCACGCCAGAGCAAGCGACCGCGGCCGAAGCCACGGTGCGCCAGGCCGCGGCGTCGCTCAAGCAGGCGCAGGCGAAATACGACGAGGTCGCCTGGCGCAGCGACATCGGCCGCCTGCCGCAGGCGCTGCAACTGGAGCAGGCCACGATCGAGTACGAGCGCGCCCTGGCCAGCCATGCCAACCTGCTCCGCGGCGCTACTCCTGCCGAAATCAAGGTCTACGAAGCGCAGGTGGGCCAGACGCAGGCTGCCCTGGCCGAGGTGCTGGCCGGCGCGCATCCGGCCGACATCGCAGCCGCGGACGCCGACCTCCGTGGGGCGCAGGCGGCATCCGCGCTGGTGCAGGCCCCCGCGCGGCCCGAAGAGCTGGCCGCAGCCGCGGCGCAGGTTGCCGCGGCGCGCGCCAACGTCGCCCAGGCGCAGGCTGCATTCGATCAGACCGTGCTGCGGGCGCCGTTTGCGGGAACGATCGGCGGCCTGCATGTGGAGCGGGGCGAGTTCCTTGCGCCGGGCGCGCCCGCCGTCAGGTTGGGCGACACGCGGGCCTGGGTCATCGAGACCGATGACCTCAGCGAGCTGGAAGTTGTGAGGCTCGCCGCAGGCGAGCAGGTGGACGTTGTGGTAGATGCGTTGCCTGGCCGAACGCTGCGCGGCGAGGTGCAGCGCATCCAACCGGCCAGCCGGGTCAAGCGCGGGGATGTGACCTACACCGTGATCATCGCCCTGGATGCCAGCGATCTGCCGCTGCGCTGGGGGATGACGGCCGCAGTCAGCAAACGATAGACAACTCAACCAACCCAACCGATCCAACAGCAAAGGAGCAGTATCTATGACTAACAGACCTCTCGCATTCCTTGTCCTCATTGTCCTGATCACGTCGTTGTGTCTGGGGCCTGCGGCGACGTCGGGCGCGGCCGCCGGCGCCGGGCCATCCAGCACGCCGTCCGATGACCCGGTCGGCGTTATTCGGGGCGCCGCTCGCACCGAGGGCGGCGTGGCCGTGCAGAACGCGCGCATCGTCGCCCAGAAAGTCGGCGCTTCCGATCAGGTGTCAACCCTGACCGCGCCGGACGGCGCCTATACGCTCTCGGTGACGCGAGGTTCGTGGCGCGTGCGCGCCGAGACCACGGCCAACACGATCCCCACCAATGCGATCGCGCCGACGCTCGAACAGCTCGTCGTCTTTCCACCGTGGACCGCCAGGACCGTTGACTTCACGTTCAGGGTTGCCGCCGCCCAGATTACAGGTCGAGTGCTTATCACGGGCGCGCCGGCCACCGTCCCAAGCTTTCCTGTGACCGTCACTGCGACCAGCCTGGCCTCCGAACTTCAGATGGGCATGTTGGGCCGCGTGTCGCAGCCGATAGACGCCAACGGCTTCTTCACGCTGACCGTGACCGCGGGCCAGCACGTGGTGAGCGTTCTGCCAGCCAATCTGACCTACCTGCCGCCCGCGCCGGCGCCCGCGCAGGCGACCGACGGGCAGACAACCGATCTCGGCACGCTCTATCTGACGCCGCTGCTGAATCTGGCGCGCCTGAACGGCCACGTACAGACGCCGGCGGGGCAGGGGGTGGCCGGCATCCAGGTCACGGCGCTGAACCTCGATCCGAGTCTGAGCCTGCCCAGTCGCTCCACGACCTCCGAAGGCACGGACGGCGCGTTTTCGCTTGCGGTGACCGCAGGCACGTGGCGCGTGGCCGTCGCCCTGGCCGAGGAAGACCCCTACATGCCGTACCGTCTCCAGTGGCAGGCGATCGTCACGGTGGCGGCCGGACAGACCGTCAACGACATTGACCTGCTGATCGCGCCTGCCAGTAGCCGGATCGCCGGCGCGCTGGTGGTGGAGGGCAGCGCGGCCCCGGCCGTGGATGCCTGCGGCGTGGTCGCGGCCTACAAGGCCGGCGAGCCAATCGCCTACGACTATCGCCGATTCACCGGCGGCCAGTTTGACCTGCCGGTCATCTCAGGTACGTTCCGATTGGCCGTCTTGCCGATTCCTGCCGTCGAGCAACTGGCAGGCTACACGCCGCCCGGCTGCGCAGCCGGCAAGTACCTGGCCAAGACCCTGCGCGAGGTGGCCGTGGCAGACGGGGAGACGGTCGCGATCACCGTGCCTCTGCGCATCACGGACGCGACGATCCACGGCCAGTTGTGGGACGACTCGACCGATGCCGCGCTGACCGGCTGGGGCGGGCAGATCATGGGCTGGAGCCAGGGCAACTGGTCTGCGGCGCAGATAGATCCCCTCACCGGCATCGGCGACCTGCCGGCCAGCGCAGGCGTCTGGTGGCTGGCCTACCGGATTGATCCGCAGTCCAGCTATCAGGCGCAGCCCGGCGTGGCGCGTGCGGACGTGCCGACGGGCACGGTCGCCATCACGCTGCCGCTATCCGTCATCCCCAGCGCCGCCACCATCAGCGGTGTGGTGCTCGACCCGGATGGCAACCCGCTGCCGCGGATCGCGGTGGCGGCCATCAACCTGGAAAACCCACGTGGCGGCAGCACACAGGTCCTCACGCGTGAGGACGGCAGTTTCACCATCGGTCTCGACTATGGCACGTATCAGATCTCTATCTTCGGACCGGCCGAGCGCCAGGAGGCTCGTGAGTGGATCAGCCCTGAGCCGCAACGAGTCAAGCTCAGCCCCGCGCAGCCGTCCGAGACGCTGGAATTCCGCTTCCGGCGTGGCAACGCGACGATCAGCGGCCGGATCAGCCTGGCCGCCAGCGTCCAGGCCGGCCAGACAAAACTCCCCGCGCTGGTGTGGGCCGCGAACCGCGACGGGCACACCAAAGGCTGGGCGAGCCAGGACGGCGCGTACAGCCTCCCGGTCCTGCAAGGACAGACCTGGACCGTCGGTGCGATCTACGAGGCGGGCGCCAGCCTGTGGGTCACGGCCACGATGGTGTCGGTTAACAAGGCGGAGATTCCCCTCGATCTGATCCTCACGCGACCCTACACCCTGGCGACCGGTCTGGTGCAGGCCGTGGATCGCGATGCCGCGTTCTATGGCGAGCTGGCTGACGTGTTCAGCGCCTACATCCCCGCGGGCGCACTGCCGACCGACGCGACGGCAAACAGCCAGGTCGCGGCCCTGCGGTCGAGGAAACGGGTGCTACACCTGTCCGAAACTGTCCGGCTGCTCCTGGGGCTTAGACCGAAAGCTCGCGTCAGCGCCAGGCTCGGCTGCCTGCTTTATGGCGACTGCTTGCCGCCGTGGCGGGCCGCGGGGCTGACGACGACTGCGGCCGCTGGCGTCACCCTGCTGACGCCAGCTTACACCATCGCGGGCGAGGACGCGGGGGGTAATCCCATCGTGGGGTCATTGTCTGCGCCGGCGGTCCTGCGCATACCCTATGACGCAGGCGAGCTGGCGAGCCTGGGCTTCACCGAGGCGGACCTGCAGGCGCTCTACTACAACGAGACGCTGGACGCCTGGGAACGCGCGGCCAGTTTCATCGTGGATCAGGACGCGGATGAGGTGGTGATCTTCGCCGAGCGGTTGGGGAGCTATGCGCTGGTTGCCACAGAGGCGCGTAACCAGGTATACTTACCGTTGAGCATCCGTTAGGCGCTAACCGCCCGAGATCAAGGGGGGAAAGCCATGTCTGTTACGAACGCTCTGCCATCCGCTCCCTGGGAAGATCGCGACCTCTCGTCGTCTCTCGATTCCACAGCGTTGGCGCCAGGCCTCTTGTTCATCCTGCGGCAGGCTGTCGTCTTGCGCGCCGGTCTGTTGTGCATCGGCGTATTGCTGTATGCACTGGCCAGCCCTGGCCGGCTCATCTGGCTGGCGCTTGGCATGGTGGCAGAGTCGCTGGTCGTGCTAGCGCTGGTGCTGTGGCCGATCGCGCGGGGCAGACTGAAGCGGTGGTTCCTGCCGATCGTCCTGGCGTGGCTGTTGATCTCGCCGATGGTGGAGCGCGTGGTCGCGCTGCTGATCTTCGAGCCTGACATCTTGTTCGCAGACAGCCGCATGGTGCTCGAAGGCGCGGGCATCGCCACGGTCTGGCTGGTGATCCCGGTGGTGTTGGCGGCCTGGCAGTATGGCCGGCAGGGCTTTCGATGGAGCATGGGCGTGCTGATCGCTGCGCACCTGCTCATGGGACTGCTTTCGGGCAGCACCTTCCCGGCGTTCGGCAGCTACGTATTGAACGCCGGCAGCCGCCTGGTCATGATGGGGATCGTGGGTTATGTGGTGTTGCGCCTGGTCGCCGCGCAGCAGACAGAGCATCGGGCGCTGCAAGCAGCGCATCGGCAGCTTGCCCAACGCACGGCGACCGTCGAGCAGTTGGCCGAGAGCCGGGAGCGCAACCGGTTGGCCCGCGAGCTGCATGACACCCTGGCGCACTCGTTGAGCGGTCTGAGCGTGCAGTTGCAGGCGCTGGCCACGTTGCTGACCTATGATCCCCTGGCGGCCAATGCGCAGCTCAAACAGGCTCAGGCGACGGTGCGCAACGGCATCCAGGAGGCGCGGCGGGCGATCGGGGCGTTGCGCGCCGCGCCGCTGGAGGAGCTTGGGCTTGCGGAGGCGTTGCGCCAGCTCTGCCGCGGCCAGGCCGCTCGGACCGGCATCCAGTGCCAGGCCGACATCGCCCACGTGGACGCGCTAGACCCGTTGACTGAGCAAGCGGTGTACCGGGTGGCCGAGGCGGCGCTGGCGAACGTTGAGCAGCACGCGGGCGCCTTGCACGTGCAGGTCAGTCTGCGCAGTCCTGGGCCGGGCGGCCCCCTGCAGCTGGAGGTGATAGACGACGGCGTCGGCTTCGATCCGGGGGCGACGCCGGCTGGTCGCTTTGGGTTATCCGGCATGGCCGAGCGCGCGGCCTTGATCGGCGCGGCTCTGCGCGTGGAGAGCAGGCCGGGCGCAGGAACCAGGATCGTGTTGGAGGTGTGATGGCAGAGAAACCCATTCGCGTGCTGATCGTAGACGACCAGGCCATCGTGCGACAGGGACTCAGCGTGATCCTGCGTCACCAGGAGGGCATCGAGGTCGTCGACGCCGCGACCGATGGCAGCGAGGCGGTCGAGCGCGTGGCGACGCTCCGGCCCGAGGTCGTGCTGATGGATCTGAAGATGCCGCGGGTCAACGGCGCCCAGGCCACGCGCCAGATCGTCCAGGAATACCCCGCGGTCAAGGTGGTCGTGCTGACGACCTACGATACCGACGAATGGGTGTTCGACGCGTTGCGCGCGGGCGCATGTGGCTACCTGCTGAAAGACAGCGATGGGGAAGAGATCGCGGCGGCCGTGCGCGGCGCGGTGGCCGGCGAGGTGCGTATTGACCCGGCCGTGGCAGGAAAGGTGCTGCGCGAGTTCAATCGCCTGGCTGCGCAGTCTGCGGCCGCCGTCGTTTCCCCGCCCGCGTTGCGCCGCAGCGAGGAGAAGCCGCTTCTCGAGGCGCTCACCGAGCGCGAGCAGGCCGTGCTGCAGGAGCTGGCGCAAGGCAAGAGCAACCGGGAGATCGCCGACACGTTGTTCCTCTCTGAAGGCACCGTGAAGAACTACGTCAGCGCCATCATGGGCAAGCTGCACGCCAATGACCGCACGCAGGCGGCGATCCTGGCGCTGAGGCGCGGCCTGGCCAGGCTGACCTGAAATACGAAACCCCGTATTTTTGCTAAAGTTTTGTCCATAATGCTATAATGTCCCCCCTGGAATACCCGCACACCGTTTCGTGAAGGCGGATCATGAGCAGGCAACTACGCCTCGTTTTTCTCGTCACGGCTTTGATCGTTCTGGCAGGAGCAGGCGGCTGGCTGGCTGCCTCTTCGTTGCTTCCGTATGAGTACCACGGGCAAGAGTTGCGGCCGCCGCAACCCGTGGCCGACTTCACGCTGACGGCCGCAGGGGATCGCCGCGTCAGCCTGAGCCAGTTCCGGGGCAAGCTAGTGCTGCTCTACTTCGGCTACACCTTTTGTCCCGACGTGTGCCCGACGACTCTGGCGGAGCTCGGTCGGGGGCTGCGGAAGATGGGCGACCGGGCGGCCGACATCCAGGTCATCGTGATCACGGTGGACCCTGAGCGGGACACGCCCGCGCGCCTGGCAGAATACGTCGGGCACTTCGACCCAACCTTCATCGGCCTGACGGGCGCGGCAGAGCAAATCGCGGCGGTCGCGCAAGGGCTGGGGATCCACTATCAGAAGCGCGAGGGCACGGCCGCTTCTGGCTACCTGGTGGATCACACGGCCTCGGTGCTGGCGCTCGACCGCACAGGCGCGCTGCGACTACTTTTTCCGTTCGGCGCGCCGGGAGAGGAGATCGCCGAGGACCTGCGACGCCTGCTCGACGAGAGGTAAGCTGATCCCAGGGTTCTTCTCGCTCTGGCCGGTCTGCTCTGGTCGGTCTGCTCTGGTCGGTCTCCGACCGAGCCAGTTCGGGACCGTGACCTGCTGCTCCCGCTTCCCGCTCTGGCCGGTCTCCGACCGAGCCAGTTCGGGTTCTGTCGTGTCGCCTTCCCGCTCTGGCCGGTCTGCGACCGAGCCAGTTCGGGACCGTGACCTGCTGCTCCCGCTCTGGCCGGTCTCCGACCGAGCCAGTTCGGGTTCTGTCGTGTCGCCTTCCCGCTCTGGCCGGTCTCCGACCGAGCCAGTTCGGGTTCTGTCGTGTCGCCTTCCCGCTCTGGCCGGTCTGCGACCGAGCCAGTTCGGGACCGTGACCTGCTGCTCCCGCTCTGGCCGGTCTGCGACCGAGCCAGTTCGGGACCGTGACCTGCTGCTCCCGCTCTGGCCGGTCTGCGACCGAGCCAGTTCGGGTAATGATGATCCACTGAGCTTGGGGTGAGAGTATGTTTTCAATACCTGGACGGATCGCCCTCGTCTCGATCATGCTCCTGACCGTGTTGGCGGCCTGCGCGCCCCTGCCAGCGGCCGGTTCGCCGATTGCTATCGAGTCCGTCTGGGCGCGGTCTTCGCCGGCGGCAGCCGACACGGCCGCGTTCTACCTGATCATTCGTAATTCCGGCGCGGAGGAGGATGCCTTGACCGGCGCACGTTCAGCAGCTTGCCGCGCGGTGGAGTTGCACGAGTCGTATCAGGCCGGCTCCGGCATGATGGGGATGCGGCCAGTGTCGGGCGGCGCGATCGTGCTGTCTGCCCGCGACAAGGTGGAGCTGAAGCCCGGCGGCCTGCACATCATGTGCATCGGCAAGCAAGTTGACTTCCGGGCCGGCGTTATCCTGTCGCTCACTCTCCAGTTTCAGAAGACGGGCGATCAGATCGTCGAAGTAGAGATCAGGGAATAACGGTATGCTATTCGTCGGTTCTCAACTCACAGGGGGAATGTGCACCATGCGTAAAGCTCTGTTCACACTCGTGATCCTGGCGCTGCTGGCGGCCGCGTGCGGCGGCAGCGGGGCCAGTCAGCCGGCCGGCAGCGGCAAGGCGGCCGGCGACGCCAACGCCGGCAAGGAACTCTTCGCCAGGCCCGTGCTCGGCACTTCGCCAGGCTGTATCACCTGCCACTCGTTGGAACCGGGCAAGACCCTCGTCGGCCCCTCGTTGGCTGGCATCGCGGGCCGGGCCGGCAACACGGTCGCGGGCCAGTCAGCCGAGCAGTACCTCCGGCAATCCATTACCGAGCCGGATGCCCATGTCGCCAAGGGCTTTCAGAAGGGCCTAATGCTCAAGGTGCAGCTTACAGATGCCCAGGTCAGCGATTTGACGGCCTATCTGTTGACGCTGAAGTAGGGGAGATACCGAAGACGCGAGCCGCGGCCGGCGCATGTGTAGCGCCGGCCGCGGCTGCGCGATTCTCGATGTTTTACCCGAGGTTCTGCGCGACGAAGTCCCAGTTGACCAGGTGATCCAGGAACGCCTGGACGAAGTCAGGCCGGCGGTTCTGGTAGTCCAGATAGTAGGCGTGTTCCCACACGTCTACGGTGAGCAGCGCCTTTTGGCCCGCGGTCATGGGCGTGTCCGCGTTGGATGTGCTCACGATCTTCAGGACGCCGTTTTCGAGCGCCAGCCAGCCCCAGCCGCTGCCGAACCGACCGACGGCTGCCGCCTTGAACTGCTCGACGAACTTGTCATAACCCCCAAACGCTTCCTCGATCTTCTTCCCCAGCGCGCCGGCCGGCCGGCCGCCGCCGCCAGGCTTCATGCAGTGCCAGAAGAAGGTATGGTTCCAAATCTGCGCGGCATTGTTGAACAAGCCGGCTTTGCCTGGGTCCTTGGCAACCGCCAGGATGATCTGTTCCAGGCTCTTGGTTTCCAGGTCTGTGCCCGCGACAAGCCGGTTCAGGTTGTCCACATAGGCCTTGTGGTGCTTGCCATAGTGGAAGCCCACCGTCTTGGCAGAGTAGTGCGGTTCGAGAGCGTTGTCGGCCCAGGGTAGAGGTGGAAGGGTGAAAGCCATCGTGTACCTCCTTGTTTCGGATGACCTCGCGTAGTGTATCGTCTCGATGATCCGGGGTAGGGGCGACCCCTTGTCATCGCCCACACAAGCTGGCATAGGTCGTACTGCTTCGTGCCCAGTATACCCAAATCCATTGCGCCCGTCAAGGCGCGCGCGACTACTTGAACAGCCCGACCCTGAGGAATTCCCCTTTCTCGTTGAGACCAGGCCAGACCGGGATGGCGCCGAGAATTCCGAAGAGAATGATGGCGACCATGACCGCGGTGGGCGAAACGCGCTTGTGCGCCACCAGCCACCAGATCAACAGCACCAGGACCAACGGCAGTAGATTGGGCATGAAGCTGTTGAGAAGGCCCTGGACATCAATCTTCGTGCCGCCGATCAGGAATACCACGCCGGTGGAGAGCTTGACGAAGCTGACCGCCAGCGCGCCCATCAGGAAGTTGCCCAGGACCCCCGCGCCGGAGATCAACCGGTTCAACGCGCCGCTCTTCAGGATGTTGGTCACCGCCACGCGGCCCTGCTGATACCCCTGCCACCAGAGCAGCCAGCCCACACCCCATACGAAAGCCGCCACAGCCGCGGCGAAGAAGAGGGGGCCGAGGATATTGCCATGCGTTGCGACGCCGACCTGCCCACCGGTGGCGATGCTCATCCCGATCGCCAGGGCCACCGGAATGACAATGCCCTGCTGAATCGTGTCGCCAATGCCCGACATGGGGCCCATCAGACCGGTCTTCACGCCGTTGATCGCATCATCGCTGATGTTGGCGCCAGCTGCGCGCTCCTCCTCCATGGCGATCACCGTGCCATGGATCACGCCGCCAATGTCCGGCTGGGTGTTGAAGAAGATCAGGTGGCGCTTGAGCGCGGCGCTGATGTCGGCTGGCGTCTTGTACAGCCTCGCGATGATGGGCGTCATGGCGTGGGCGAACCCCAGACCTTGCATCCGTTCCCAGTTCCAGCAGGCGTGCGAGAAGAAAAGCCAGCGCAGCCAGGCCCGGAAGACATCGCGGCGGGTGAGCAGGCCGGGCGGCCGCCGATCGGCGGTCTCGCCGGCCGGCGTCTCGGCCGGCGGGCCTTCGGTGAACAGCACATGGATGTAGGCCAGACAAACGCCGATGATGGCCATGACGAGCAGATTCACCTGGCCGCCCATCAGCGATGTGACCGTGAAGGCGATGAAGAAATAGGGCCAGACTGAGCCGCGCAGCAGGAACTTGAGGTTGAGCGCGATGCCGAGGGCGGCCAACATGCCGCTGGCCGCGAATAGCCCCGTCATCACCCAGATGGCGTGCTGTGCGATCCAACCAAGGGCCTGGCTGACCGCGGCCGAGCCGAGCCAGGCGGCCATCGCCACCGGCGCAGCATAGAGCACGAAGAGAAACGGCTGAGAGTAGACATAATTACTGCGCGCCACGGCCTTGATGTCACCCTGGTCCGCAAAGCGATCGGCCCGGTGAGCGATGACCGAACAGAGGGACATGCGCAGCGAGAAGGTCAGGCCGCCCAGCAGACCCAACGGCGCGGCCAGGGCCAGGGCCGCCTTCACGTCCAGCCCGCCGCCCAGGGCCAGCGCGGCGCCCAGGTAGCCGGCGAGTCCAGGATCGCCGGGCAGCGCGCCGCCTGCGGCGATCCAGCCCAGGTAGAGCACGTTGATGTTGGCGCCGATCGCGATCCCCTCGGCGGGCCGACCCATCACGATGCCGACCAGCGTGCCCGCGACGAGCGGCCGATACAACACCGTGAAGCCAAGATTGGCGAACCAGGGCGACAACGCCAGGTAGTAGAGGACGCCGATCGCGGCCGCCATGAGGAAACTCATGCGGGGCGGCTCCTGCGCCGCCGGCGCAGCGTTGGCGACCACGTAGCTGGCGAACAATAGCGCCAGGCTGATGCCCATCGCAAAACCGATCTGTTTCCGTCGAAGTCCCATAGAGATACCTCCTCATTATCTGCCCAACAGCTCCGCGAACGGTTTCGACTTTTCTCCCGGCACGGTCAGAAGGGTGATGCGCACGCCCTGATCGTGCAGATGCCGCAGGGTCGAGATTTCCAGTTCAGAGAGCGCGATGTTCTTGAAGACCGGCTTGCGCCCGGGCCGGCCGCCGACGCCGCCGATGTTGAGCGCCTCGAAATGCAGGCCGCCGTCATACAGCTCGCGCGCGGCCTGGGGCGATTTCAGCAGGATCATCGTGCGCTCCCGGTCGGCCGCGTCCGCGTTCAGCGTTCGGATGGCCTCTGCCAGCGAGACCACCTGCAGCCGGACGTCGCGGGGCGCAGCCAGTCGCAGCACTTCCTGCATGAACGCATCGGCCGCCACGCCATCATCCACGATGACGATGCGGTCAATGTGCAGATGCCTGCCCCAGACCGCGATCACCTGGCCGTGGATCAAGCGATCGTCAACCCGCACCAGGCCAAACGCTTCGATGTTTCACCCCCGCTTGCCGAGCATCGGCCCCAGGTTCACGATGGCGTCTCGGCCGTGTCGCACTGCGAGCGCGGCCAGCTGGGGCAGTGGAACGCTTTCACGCGCGGTCAGGATCTCCAGCAGCATGGGCAGGTTGACGCCCGTCACGCACTCCACGTTGGCGCGTAGCAGCCAACGCGCAGCCACGTTATAGGGCGTGCCGCCCAACAGGTCAACCAGCACCAATGTGTCCGTATCATCGCCCTCCACCCTGGATAGCGCCGCGGTCAGCCGGGCGTCGAAGCTTGCCGGCTCCTCGTTGGCCAGCAGCGACACTGTCAACACACCTTCCGCCGGCCCGCAGATCAGCTCCGCGGTGCGCAGCAGAGCCTCCGCCAGGTCGCCGTGCCCCGCGATCACGATATTGGTCATGCCTCTCCTGATGGTTCTGTGTGGGTTGCTGCCGTGCACTTTAGCGCAAAGGAATGGGTCTGTCAAGAACGCCGTCCCTCTTCTTAGAACCTATCCGAATGACCCCGCTCGGGTCGGTCTCTGACCGTGCCAGGCTCGGTCGGAGACCGGCCTCAGCAGTAATTCGGATAGACTCTTAGCCGCGCGGTATCCGGTCACCGGTCTGGCCGAAGCCTCGCAGGTCTGCTATAATGGTAGCTCGATTTCACACGATCAACAGGATACTCGATGCCGCAAATCACCCTGACTATTCTCAATCGCGCCGGTCTCCATGCACGTGCTGCGGCCTGGCTGGCGCGGACTGCCCGCCAGTTCCGCAGCGACATCACGGTCTTGCATGGCGAGCGTCAAGCCAGCGCCAAGAGCATTCTGAGCCTGCTGGGGTTGGGCGCGGGACAGGGCGCGCTAATCACGCTGCGAGCTGAAGGCGAGGACGCGGACCGGGCGTTGCAGGCGCTTGGTCGGCTGGCTTCGCACGATCTCGAGGCGGGCGTATGAAAACCTTGCGCGGCGTTCCCGCGTCGGCCGGCGTAGCCATTGGCCCCGCCTTTCCCTTTCGCCGCCTGACGCCCCGCTTCGAGCGCCAGCGGTGCGCCGATCCTGCGGTCGAATGGGCGCGCGGCGAGGCTGCGCTGGCGACCGCGGCCGCGCGCCTGACCGCGCTGGCGATCCGCGCCCGCGATCAGGGGTTGGCTCAGCAAGCCGCCGTTCTGCAGGCGCAGGCGCTGATGCTCGACGATCCTGAGTTGTTGGATGCTGTGCGGACAGCGATCGAGGAGCACGCGCTGTGTGCGGAGGCGGCTTTGAGCGACGCGGCCGAACGGTATGCTGAGCTGCTCGAAGCGTTGGACGACCAATATCTGGCCGCGCGTGCGGCCGATGTGCGCGATGTGGCGCGGCGTGTGCTGCACGTCTTGCTCGGCTTGACCGACGCGCCGGGGGCCAACCTGACCCAGCCAGCGATCATTCTGGCGGATGATCTGGCGTCCTCCGACATCGCCTGGCTCGACCCTGCGTTCATGTTGGGCTTCTGCACGGCTGGCGGCAGCGCGGCGAGCCACACCGCGATCCTGGCGCGCGAATTGGGCCTGCCAGCAGTGGCAGGCGCCGGCGCAGAAATCTTGCGGATTCCGGCCGACACGCCTCTGATCCTGGACGGCGGCGAGGGCCTGCTGCTGCTCGATCCCGCCCCCGCGACATTTGCGGCCTACGAGGCGGCTGGCCTGGCCGCGCAGAGCCGTTCCGCCGAGGCCCAGGCGCATGCGCACGAGCCGGCCGTCACGCGCGATGGCTGGCGTGCGGCGGTGCTGGCCAACCTCAGCAGCGTGGCGGGCCTGCAGGCGGCTCTTGCGGCCGGCGCGGAGGGGATCGGTCTGCTGCGCACCGAGTTCCTCTACTTCGAGCGCGCGACTGCGCCGACCGAGGACGAGCAATACCTCGCGTATCGGGCCATCTTCGACGCGTTTGGCGATCGGTCGGTCGTGCTGCGCACACTGGATGCAGGTGGCGACAAGACCCTGCCATATCTGCGGCTGCCGCCGGAACCCAACCCGTTCTTGGGCTTGCGTGGCCTGCGCCTCTGCCTGCGCCGGCCCGAGCTGTTTAGGCCGCAGCTACGCGCCGCCTTGCGGGCTGGAGCGGGCCGTCGTTTGAAGATCATGTTTCCGATGGTGACCGCGGTTGCCGAAGTGCGGGCTGCCCGCGCGGAACTGGAGAATTGCCGCCGCGCCCTCGTCGCGGAGGGTCTGCCCGCAGCCGAGCGGCTGGAGGTGGGGATCATGGTCGAGGCCCCGGCCGCCGCGCTGATCGCCGATCACCTGGCGGCCGAGGTGGATTTCTTCTCCATCGGCACGAACGACCTGACGCAGTACACCCTGGCGGCTGATCGCACCAATGCCGAGGTGGCCGACCTGGCCTCTGCGTATCATCCGGCCGTCCTCCGGCTGGTGCAGGGCGTGATCGTCGCGGCCCATCGGCAGGGCAAGCTGGTGGCCATGTGCGGCGAGCTGGCAGGCGATCCTACGGCGCTCCCGCTGCTGTTGGGGCTGGGCGTGGATGAACTGAGCATGGCCCCGGCCGTCATCCCGCTGGCCAAGCAGGTCATCCGGACGCTGGATCGGTCCGCACTGCGGTCGCTGGCGCAAGGGGCGTTGGCTCTGTCCGAGCCCGATGCGGTGCGTGTGTTGGTGCGAGCGGCTGCGCCTTGAGCTCGTCGGTTTTCCCCTTCAGGTCATTTGACAGACTATCCTCCCTGCGCTATACTTCACAAGAGGGCCGGAGCTTGCGAGATGGTCCAGCACACGCGCCGCGGACCGGTCTTGCTTGCGGAAAGGAGGCGTGATTTACAACAGAAAGCCTGACCGCTGTACGAGTCGGGATCAGTGCATGGCGCTGCGGCGCCTGGCCTGTACAGGCGAGGACGTGCAGTGTTCCGCCGTTGCAGTATCCATCTGCTTCTGTTCAGAAAAGGAGGTGGGCTCGTTCCATGGGCGCTATCAAGATTTCGCGAAGGCAGTTTGTCAAGCTCGCCGGCACCGCATCAGGTTCCCTGCTTCTCCCATCAGGTTCCGCACGCGCCGCGGAGGGCAGGCTGAGGCTCCCGTTGCACAAGGCCATCGGCGAGGCACCGAGCATCTGTCCCTTCTGCGGCGTAGGCTGTGGCCTCATCGTCGCCGCGCAGGGGAACCGCGTGGTCAACATCGAGGGTGATCCCGATCATCCCATCAACCAGGGCAGTCTGTGCAGCAAAGGGATGTCCACTGCCCAGCTCAACACCGTGGACGGCAAGATCAACCCCCGCCGCTTGCAGACGGTTAAGTATCGTGCACGGGGCTCGAACCGCTGGGAAGTGAAATCCTGGGATTGGGCGATGGATGAGATCGCCAAGCGCGTCAAGGCGACGCGCGATCAACACTTCATCGAGAAAGACGCCGAGGGCCGCACCGTCAACCGCCTGGAGGCCATCGCCTCGCTGGGCGGCGCGGCGCTCGACAACGAGGAATGCTCGCTGATCTCCAAAGCCATGCGCTCGCTGGGCCTGGTGTACTTCGAACACCAGGCGCGGATATGACACTCCGCAACTGTTGCGGCTCTGGCAGAGTCGTTCGGCAGAGGGGCAATGACCAATCATTGGTGCGATCTGCAAAACAGCGATTGCATCATGATCGTCGGCAGTAACGCGGCCGAGAATCACCCGATTTCGTTCCGCTGGGTGACCAAGGCCATCGAACAGAACGGGGCCAAGCTCATCAGCATTGACCCCCGTTTCACGCGCTCATCGGCCAAGGCGGACATCTATTGCCGCATCCGCTCTGGCGCCGATATCGCCTTCTTCGGCGGCATGATCAAGTGGATACTCGATGACATGGCGGTCAATCCGGGCCTCTACAACATGACCTACGTCACCGAGTACACCGACCTGTCGTTCCTGGTCCATCCCGACTTCAAGACGGCGGCCGAGAACGATGGGAAGTTCTCCGGGTTCAAACCGGGCGAAAACCCGGACTACGGCACGTACGACAAAGCTACCTGGAAGTTCCAGAAAGACGCCAAAGGGATCATCCTGAAGGACAAGACCCTGAAGGATCCGAACTGCGTCTTCCAACTGCTCAAGAAGCACTACGCGCGGTATGACCCCGACACGGTCTGCGCCATCACCGGGACGGACAAGGCCACGTTCCTCAAGGTCTGCGAAACCTATGCGCGGCTGACCGGGCCGGCCGGCAAATCCGGCACGATCATGTACGCCATGGGTACCACGCAGCACACGAAAGGGACGCAGAACGTGCGCGTGTATGCTCTGCTGCAAACGTTGTTGGGCAACATGGGCGTGGCAGGCGGGGGCATCAACGCGCTGCGCGGCGAGTCCAACGTGCAAGGCTCGACCGACCACGGCATGTTGTTCCATCTCCTGCCGGGCTATCTCACCCCGCCGTCGGCCGCCGAGCAGACGCTCAAGAGTCACCTGGATGCCAAGTTGGCCGGCTACGCCACGGCCGATCCCAAGAGCGCCAGTTGGTGGCTGAACTACCCCAAGTACTACGTCAGTCTGCTCAAGAGCTGGTACGGCGACAACGCCACCGCGGCCAACGACTTTGGCTATGCGTGGCTGCCGAAGACCAACCCCGGTACCAACTACTCCCACATCGCCCTGTTCGAGGCGATGGAAAAGGGCACGATCAAGGGGCTGTTCTGCTGGGGGCAGAACCCGGTCGTGGGCGGGCCCAACAGTGCGCAGGAACGGCGGGCGCTCCGCAAGCTGGACTGGATGGTGGCGGTGGACTTGTGGGAAACGGAGACGTGCGCGTTCTGGCAAGAGCCGGGCGTGAACCCCGCCGACATCCAGACCGAAGTCTTCTTGCTGCCGGCCGCGGCCTCCTACGAGAAGGAAGGCACCATCAGCAACAGCGGCCGCTGGAGCCAGTGGCGCTGGAAGGCCGTGAAACCGCCCGGCGACGCTATGCCCGACCTCGAGATCATCACGGAACTGATGTGCAAGGTCATCGAGCACTATCAGGCTGAGGGCGGCAAGGCGCCTGAGCCGCTGACGAAACTGCGCTGGAAGGGGTGGTACGACGCGAAGCCGCTGCCGCGCGGGGCCAAGAGCCTAGTGGATCTGATCTCGCGCGAGATCAACGGCTGGGCCGAGGCCGAGATCAAGAATGCTGACGGTTCGGTTCTATACAAGGCAGGCCAACTGGTGGCCAGCTTTGCGCAGCTGCAGACAGATGGGAGCACATCGTCATCCAACTGGCTGTACACCCAGTCGTACAACGAGAAGGATGGCAATCGCCAGCAGTGGCGCGACAACGTGGATCATCACCCCGCGGGCATCGCTACTTTCGACAAGTGGGCTTGGTGCTGGCCGCTCAACCGGCGGATTATCTACAATCGGGCGGCCGTGGATCTGGACGGCAACCCGTGGGACCCGCAGGACTTCGTCATCAAGTGGGACAAGGCCCTCAACGATGGCAAGGGGGGCTGGGTCGGCGACGTGCCCGATGGCGGTTGGGCGCCGATGAACATGGAAGGCACGCGCTATCCGTTCATCATGAAGCCCGAGGGCCATGCCCAGTTCTTCGGGCCTGGCCTGGCTGACGGCCCGTTCCCCGAGCACTACGAGCCGCTCGAAAGCCCGATCATCCACCCGCTCTCGAAAACCCAACACAACCCAGCCGTCAAGGTCTGGCGGCCAGACGAAATCGGCACGCCGGACGAGTATCCCATCATCGCCACCACCTACCGCGTCACCGAGCACTGGCAGGCCGGCCAGATGACCCGGAACCTGCCGTGGCTGGTCGAGCTGATGCCGCAGATGTTCGTCGAGATCAGCGAGGAGTTGGCGGCCGAGCTGGGCGTCAAGAACGCTGATCTGGTGACCGTGGAGTCCAAGCGGGGCCGGATCCAGGCGGTGGCGGTCGTCACCAAGCGCTTCAAGCCGATGCGGCTCAACGGCCGGCTTGTGCATCAGATCGGCCTGCCGTGGCACTGGGGCTTCCAGGGCCTGTGCGTGGGCGACAGCGCCAATCTGCTTACCCCGCATGTGGGCGATGCCAACACGATGATCCCTGAGTACAAGGCGTTCCTGGTGCGGGTGAAGAAGGGAGGTGCAGCATGATCCGCGGTGTGTTGGTAGATCTTGGACGGTGCATGGGCTGTCGCAGTTGCCAGGTGGCCTGCAAGGCGTGGAACGACAATACCAATGAGATCACCGTTTGTCTGGGATGCTACGATAATCCTCCCCGGTTCTCGGCCGACACCTGGAGCCTGATCCGTTTCGACGAAGTGGCGGAGGGGGATCAGTTGCACTGGGTCTTCTCTAAGCTGCAGTGTATGCATTGCGAACATCCGGGCTGCGTGGCTGCCTGCCCCGTTGGGGCGCTGGAGAAGACTCCCCAAGGACCGGTGATCTATCACGATGAAAGGTGCATCGGCTGCCGCTACTGCCAGGTGGCCTGCCCCTTCCACGTGCCGACGTTTCAGTGGGACCGGCCGGTGCCCTTCATCCGCAAGTGCACGTTCTGCGCCGATCGCGTGAGCCAGGGGATTGAGCCGGCCTGCGTCAAGGCCTGTCCGACCGATGCGCTCGCGTTCGGTGAGCGGGAGGAATTGCTGGTCGAAGCTCGCAAGCGGGTTCTTGCCCGTCCCGAGAAGTACGTGGATCACATCTACGGCGAGAAGGAGGCGGGCGGCACCTCCTGGCTCTACATCTCACCTGTGCCGTTCGAGATGCTGGGTTTCATCGCGCACGGCGCAGTGAAGATGGGGTTCCCGACCCTTGGCCCAGAGCGGGTGGACAAGTTCGCGTCCGTGGCGATGAGCGTCGTGCCGCCGTGGATCCTTGCAGCTACGGCCACCCTATCTGGGCTGTACTGGTTTACCAAGCGCCGCGAGAAAGGCCTCCAGGCCAGGCGTGAAGCGCAGGCCAGGAAGGACGGCCAGGCAGGGCACGAGGAGGAGGCTTGACATGACCACTGCACAACGACGCCAGTTGCCGATCGGTACGGCTATCCTCGGCGTTCTGATCCTGATCGGTCTCATTGTGGCAGGCTATCGTTACGCCAATGGGATCGGCGCGATCAGCAACCTGAGCGACGGCCGGCCGTGGGGTCTGTGGATCAGCTTTGACCTCTATTGCGGCGTGGCCCTGGCCGCCGGCGGTTTCGTCTTGGCTGCCACCGTCTACCTCTTCCATCTGAAGAAGTACTACCCGATCATCAGATCCGCGATCCTGACGGCCTTTCTGGGCTACCTGTTGGTGGTGTTCGCGCTGCTGGTTGACCTGGGGCAGCCCTGGCGCATCTGGCATGCGCTGATCTACTGGAACCTGCACTCGCCGCTGTTCGAGGTAGCGTGGTGCGTCATGCTCTACACCGCCGTGCTGGCGTTGGAGTTCAGCCCGGCGGTTTTCGAGCGCCTCAACTTGCAGATCCCGATCCGCATCATCCGGCGGATCCAGATTCCGCTGGTCGTCACGGGCGTTGTCCTCTCGACCATGCACCAGTCGTCCCTGGGTTCGATGCTCCTGATGATGCCCGATAAACTCAATCGTCTGTGGTATACCCCCATCCTGCCGATCCTGTTCCTGCTGTCTGCTATCTCGGTCGGTTTGGCCATGACGATCGTCGAGTCGAGCCTCAGCAGCCGGTCGTTTGGCCACCACGTCCACCTGGACATTCTGGCCGGTCTGGGCCGGGCGATCCCCTATGTGCTCGGCCTCTACCTGGTGGTAAAGCTCGGCGACGTGTTGATCGCCGGGGAGATCGGTCTGATTTTCTCTCAGGGCGTACACAGCGTTCTGTGGCTGGTAGAGGTGCTCGGCGGCGTGGTCGCGCCGATCATCCTCTTCTCGCTGCCGCGCGTCCGCCAAAGCCCGCGTGCGCTGTTCTGGAGCGCGGTGATCGTGGTGTTGGGGCTGGTCCTCAACCGCTTCAATGTGAGCTGGCTGTCTCTGGCTGGCCGGCCCGGCATAGGCTATGCGCCGCACTGGATGGAGTTCGCCATCACGGTCGGGCTCTTATCGGGCGGCATCATGGTGTTCATGCTGGCCAACCGGTATCTGTCGATCGCACACCATGCGCCGGCAGAGTCAGGCTGAAATCACCAAACGTGCCAGGCGTCTTGCAAGCGCCTGGCACGTGACGGCGATTCTCAAGGAGGGCTACCTCTAGCCTGTGATCTTGCTGCGATCCTCCGATTCCATCGAACGCCAGGAGCGACCATGACGGCCACCGAACAGATCATCGCGCAATTGCGGGCAGCGCGGGCGAAACATCCTGAACTGGCGGAGCACCTCGATCTCCACGCCGATCTTTGGGCAGTGGAAATGCCCACTTCGGCCGGCGCGCTGGCGTCCAAGATCAGCGCCGAGGAGGCGCGGGCGCGCTGTGTCGCTGGCGTCCCCTTGCTGCGCCCCCAGGAAATTCCTCTCGACTGGACATCGCTCAGTCGCAGGTTTGAGCAGGTGTGCGTCATCGCGGCCCGGCGCCGGCCCGATCTGGCGGGGCCGTTCGGTGAGTTGTTGGCGTTAGCGCAGGCCGCGCCGGATCGGACCAAAGCCTTGCTGCGGCAATATCTGATGGTGGGCGAGGTCGAAACAGACGAAGGGGGCTTGACGCACCAGGCAGAGCTCCTGGCGTTCGTCTTCGGCCACACGCTGCGTCCGGCGCTGCGCGCGTGCGCCGAGCAGCTCGTGCCGCATCTGGCGCTGGAACTCTGGCAGCGCGACATCTGTCCGATCTGCGGCGGGGCGCCGGACTTTGCCATCCTGAATGAGCAGGCGGGGGCGCGCTACCTGGTTTGCTCGCGTTGTGATACACGCTGGCTCTACCCGCGCGTGAAGTGCCCCTTCTGCGGCGCCAGCCGACCCTCGGACCTCTCGTACTATCCAACAGATGATGGGCGGTATCGTCTCTATGTGTGCCAGGCGTGCCGGCGCTACTTGAAGGCGATGGATCTGCGGCAGGCCGGCGCGCAAGAACTGCTTGTGGAGGCTGCGCGCGTCATCACCGTGGATTTGGATGTGGCTGCTCGCGCGGAAGGATATGTGTAAGAGTTATCCTGTCAGTCTTGACCGCGTGCGCTAGGGGTTGCGGTTGCCGCCGGCACAGTGACGACGACCTTTGTGCCCAGGCGTGGTTTTGACTGTATGACCAGTGTACCGCCCAGCAGCCGGGCGCGTTCGTGCATGCCGATCAGACCCAACTGGCCCGACGCGGCCGGCTCCTCGGCCGGGGTCGCGATGGTGAACCCCTTGCCGTTGTCTTGGATGGCTATCTCGACTGCGCTGGCGGTGAACTCGACCGTAATCACCACTTGAGTGGCCTCGGCATGTTTCTTCACGTTGTTCAGGGCTTCCTGGGTGATGCGAAACAGCGTCAACTCTGTCTCCGGCGCAAGGCGTCGTTTCTCGCCTGTAACCCATAGCCTCGTCAGGATGCCATCCTTCTCGGTCAGGCTGGCCGCCAGCCCCTCCAGCGCAGGCACCAGCCCCAGGTCATCCAGGATCGAGGGCCGCAGATCTCGGCTGAAGCGTCGCACGCCCTGGATGACTCCATCTGTGATGCGTTGTAGCTCCTCCAGGCGACGGGCCCTGGCCGGCGAGATCCTTTCGTCAGTTCTTGCCAGCGCCTCAACCTGGCGCGAGAGCATGATCAAGGACTGAATCGTGTCATCATGCAGCTCGCGTGCGATGCGTGCACGTTCATCTTCTTGCGCACGGGTGATCTGCTGGGCGTAGTAGCGCATGTTCTCATACAGATAGGCGTTCTCTATCGCCACCCCGATCTCGTTGCCCACTGAGGAAAGCAACTCGACGTCCTGCGTCGAAAAGCGCCTATACTGCTCATCGGCAAGATCCATGACCCCCAGCGCCCGATCGCGCGACATCAGCGGCACCGCGACAAAGGATCGCATCCCGGCCTGGCTGGCCAGGCTGGTCGTCAACTGGCGCTCCTCCAGCAGGTTGTCCACCACCCGCGGCTTGCCGGTCTGCGCCACCCAGCCGGAGAGGCTCTCGCCCATGCGCAGCCGTTTGATCTCGTCGGCGAACTCAGGCGGGACGCCCCGCTGCACCGTCAAGACCAGGTCTTGGGTTCCTCGTTCCACCAGGAAGATGAACCCCATTCTTACCTGCATCACTTCGAGGATTTTGTCTAGCGCGCCGCTGAGAATCTGTTCTAGCTCCAGCGATCCGGTGACGATGGCGCCGATGACGTTGATCGTTCTCAGCCGCGAAACGGCTTCCTGGCGCAGCCGTTTCTCCCGGTCCTGGGTCGCGATCATCCAGATCACGAGATAGCCGACGAGACCGACCGCCATCGTCTCCAGCAGAGCGTCTCCCTGGTAGGCAGAGATCCAGAACACGCGTGGCAGCATGATCAGGATGGCTGCGCTGAGGGTCGCCAGCCCGCCGGTCTGGCCGAAGGCGAAGGTCGCGCTGGCTACGGGCAGCAGGAACGCGATGCGTTCCATCGCGTGTCGCTCCAGGAAGCCGTCAGGGAACAGCTTGACTTGAGGCCGGAAGTAGTGGAGCAGCGTAAGGATGCCCAGCATCGCGAGGATGATCCAGAGGCTCCGCTCGCTTGCGAGACGTCGCAGTCTTTGTCCCAGCGCCACAGATCGCGATGACATCACCATTGACCTCATGCGCCGCTCACAACGCGTCCTCGAGCATGAGCCAGCCCCGCTTCAACGCTTCGAGCACGGCTTCGGTGCGTGAACCGACCCCCATTTTGCTGAAGATGTTACTCAGATGGGTCTGCACTGTGCGGATGCTGAGGAACAGCTCGCGAGCGATGTCCTGGTTTTTCAGCCCCTTGGCCGCCAGCTTGAGCACTTCGATCTCCCGCTCGGTAAGCTGATCGAGTGCGTTCGTCTCGCCGCGCTTGGGCTGGGGCGGCGCAAAGCGGCTCACCACTTTGCGCGCGATGGCTGGGTGCAACACCGCTTCGCCTGCAGCCACCGCCCGGACCGCTCTGATCAGCTCATCTGCATGTACGTTCTTGAGCAGATAGCCGGCCGCGCCCGCTTCGAGCAGGGCAAAGATGTATTGGTCGTCATCGTAGGCCGTCAGCACCAGGACACTGACTCGAGGATTGGCGGCCTTGATCTGCCGAGTAGCGTCAATGCCGTTGAGCTTCGGCATCGCGATATCCATGATCGCCACATCGGGCGAATGCTTCGCAGCCAGATGCACGGCCTTTTCGCCATCGCCTGCCTCGGCCACCACCTCCAGATCGTCTTCGCGCTCCAACAGCTCGCGTGTGCCCTGCCGCACGACTGCGTGGTCATCGGCTAACAAAATCCTGATTTTGCCCACGGTATCCTCCTCGCGTTGCGCCAGACATCACAGAGATTATACCTCATAGCGCGGCTACGTAGAAATACGTAGCCCGGTTTGCTGCCATCTACGCAGAATCGCGGGCAGGATGGACTTCACGATACGCATTCCTGCGCTGTGCAAGATCGGTGTTTCGCCCGATGACGCCGCCGGACAAGTGTGGTAAGGTATGGTCAAACAGCAGGTCAACAGCCAACAAACAATCGTCTGCAAGCCAGATGAAGGAGGTACTACGATGGAAAACATTCTGTTCGCTCTCAAGGGGATCGAGTTCCTGGTGATCGAGGTGCTGGTGATCGCGGCGGTCGCAGCCGTGCTGATCGGTGGGGTGTATGAGGTCGTGCGCTCCAAGGTGCAGGAAGCGCGGCGCAGGGATCGGATCGCCCAGGCGCCCATCGCAAAGACACCGACGGCCTACCAGCCGGCACGATCATAGCACCGGGTACCAATCCGGGAGATTTACCTATCTTCTCAATAATCCGGGGTAGGGGCACGGCCTTGCGCCTGCCCACCGGGGCGACCGCGAGGGTGCTACAAATTGAGAAGATACGATTTACCCGGTCTCGAATCGAAGATGGGATCAAGCTCCGGCAGATGCCAATTGCCGGGGCTGATTTCCAAGGAGACGCCCCGAACTCTGGTAGAGGACCGTCTGCAAGCGGCGGGGGTTGATCTCCACCACAAAGGACGGCCGGGTCAACGACGTATCGTTCGCCTGGTCGTCCTTTCGCGTCCGCTGCACTCTGCCGACGCCCTGCGGTAGGGGATGATGCGAAAGGCTAGACAAATCCGCCGGCCTGCTTTATAATCCACCAAGACAAGTACTTCTTCCCGCTTCGGCCGGCGCCCGGAACAAAGGGGCGTGCTATCTCCGACCGAGCCAATAGCGGGACCCATTCTGTGATGAACCCTCTGGCTGCACGATTTGGAGGCAGAGATGCTCAAACTGAGATCGGGAGCGCTCCTGGGCGTTGTCATCGTTTGCAGCTTGCTTGCCGCCTGCGGCGCTACGAGCGCATCCAGGCGCAGCGGCGGCGACCTGCCGCAGATCCACAACGCCAGGTTGAAGGTAGGCGATCCAGCGCCCGACTTTCGACTGCCGGATCACACGGGCGGCTATGTCCGGTTGAGCGATTATCGGGGCAAGCTCAACGTCATCATCGCTTTCTACCCGGCCGCCTTTACCCCCGTCTGAAGCGAGGAGATGCCCGCGCTGGACGCCGACTATGAGCGATTCCAGGCGGAAGATGCCCAGGTTCTGGGCATTAGCACCGACTACACCGCCAGCAATACAGCATGGGCCAAGTCGCTGGGAAACGCGCAGTTTCTTGATGCACTGCGCGAGATCAACCGATGAACAAGATTCCGCATAGCGCGCAGCCGCTAGAGCCAGGCCAAAAAAGGGCGGCGACTCTGCCTGGTCCCTTCGTCATTGTTTTCCTCGGCGCCGTCATCATCTTGGCGGCTGGCGGCTTCCTGTTCGCTACCCAGGTCAGTCCTGTTGCCATCTGTGTTGGAGAAGGCCCCTGTATCCTCTACTTTCACACGAATTGGTGCCCGGTCTGCGAGCAGATGGCGCCCATTGTGGATCGGCTGGAGCAGAGATACGTAAGCCATCTCCGCATCGTGCACCTCAACACCGACAGCCGGTATGGGCAGCGGTTGGCCAGGGAATACGGCGTCATCGGTCATCCCACCTTTGTCTTCCTGGATCGTTCGGGCCAGGAGGTTCGCCGTCTGATGGGGGCGTACACCGCCGAGACGTTCGAGCGCGAGATTGAAAGGATCGTGGCGCGGCCAAAGGAGTGAGAGGAGCAGTCGCCATGCTGAGGAGACGCAGTAATGTAATCGCTCTGTCTGTGGTCGGGCTGGCGCTGGTGGGCCTGGCGGCTTTTCTCCTGCTCTTCGTGATGCCAGGCCGCATCGGGGGGCGTCCCACGCTGATTTACTTTCGTCTCTCGACCTGACCGTTCTGTCAAGAGATGAACCCCATCGTGAATGGGATCAGGCAAGATTACGGTTGGAAGATCAACTTCGTCTACGTCGAGTTGGATGAGCCGGCCGGCAAACAGCACGCCCGAGAGGCAGGAGTGATGGGAACTCCCACATTCCTGCTGTTGAACCGCGACGGCGAACGCGCCTATCTACTTCAGGGCGTTCTCTCGCGCGCCATCCTCGAACAGCACCTGGAAGCTCTCCTCGACGCGCCGGCCAGGGGGCGCTGACAGCGGCGGCTGGGCGCGCGACGACTGTGACCCTTGAGCCGCAGCAGGTCACATTCCGCCCAACGCTTGCGCCAGCAGGGCCGCCAACTCCTCCATCGCTGGCGGCTTGAGCAGCCAGCCGGCCAACCCCAACGCTTGCAGCCTCGCCAGTTCATCGTCCAGCGGGTGGCCGCTCAGGATCACCACCGGGGTGGTCAGCCCGCGGTCCTTCACTTTCTGGAGCAGCGCCCGGCCGCCCATCTCCGGCATCACCAGGTCGCTCAGAATCAGCCCGATCTCCGCGTGTTGGTCCAGCAGCGTCAGCGCCTGGCGGCCGTGGGCCGCGCTGAGGGTGCGATATCCGAGCAGCTCCACGATGTCCGTCAGCGCCTCGCGCAGGATTGGATCGTCCTCGACGATCAGGATCGTCTGCCCTGCGCCCGCAGATGGCTCGGCTGGCGCGACGGCCGGCTCGGCGGCTGCGGCCACGGCCGGCAGGTAGATGGCGAAGGCAGTCCCCACGCCGACCTCCGAGCTGACGCCGATCTCGCCGCCGTGTTGCTTGACGATGCCGTGCACCTGGGCCAACCCCAGCCCGCTGCCCCGGCCTGGCCCTTTGGTGGTGAAGAACGGCTCGAAAATGCGGGGCAGGATTGCCGACGCAGTCCGAGCCGCGCGGTCCTCCGTCTGGTCGCGAAAGACCACCACCATTCCGGCGATCGCGCTGCTGGCGTCCCTGATGGGCGCACTGCTGTCCGCGACGGGGCGCTCGGTCCCGTCTCTGGCGATCAGCAGGATGTGATTCGCCATGCCAACGACCGCGCCCACCTGCAGCACCCGGTGAAGCGGGCTCTCCACCCCCATGCGAGTCTCCTCGTTGACAAGCGAAAACACTTGCGCCAGAGGTTGGCCCTTCGCATCCGCCTCGCGCCAGCCGGTGAGCGCTTCGGCCGCAGGGTTCATCCGCGCCACGCCACCGGCCGCATCAGTGGCGATCACGCCGTCGCCGATGCTGTAGAGGGTCGTGCGGATTTCCTCCTGCGCTTGGCGGCGGGCCTGCTCGGCGCGGAAGAGCCGCACGTAGAGATGCCGCTGGCGATAGAGGTACCAATAGCCGGCGATCGCCAGCGCAAGCGATACGATGCCGAACAGCGCGATCAGCGGCCAAAGGGTCGTGCGAGGTGATGCTGTACGTGCGGAAGATAGACTCATAGTAGCTGTCCGAGACTAGTTCTGGCCTGGCTCCTCAGCGCGGTCTGCTGGGCGCATTAGTGAGAGCATACCGAATGTCACCATAAGCCTCCTCCAGGTGCAAGTCGCGTTTGCGACGAGGCGAGCAGCAGGTCCCGAACGCTGTCCTGAAAATAGGACGCCCACAGCCTTGGTCTCGAGGCTGTGCGAAGCCTCCTTCAGGATTAGCCGGTTTCTGCCGCCGACCACCAAACCGGCTAAAGCCTCGAATCCAGCCCGCCTGTTTTTCATCCGCCGTCCCACAGGGAGGCTTCACACTGGCGCCGGCCGCGGCATGGGCAACTGACCTGGATCATTTACAGCGGCGCATCCGCCAGCTAGAGTACGAGCAGTTTTTCGCTTGTATGTCAGGAGGGCTCATGTCACAGACTGGTTCTGCGCCGGCCGCAGCTACGGACGCGGCCATACGCCTCTCGACGCTGGATCGCTTCCTAACCCTGTGGATATTCCTGGCGATGGCGGCCGGGGTCGCAATCGGCTATTTCATCCCTGGCGTGGAAGCTTTCATCAATCGCTTTCAAGCCGGCGCGACCAACGTGCCCATCGCGATCGGCCTGATCTTGATGATGTATCCGCCCTTCGCCAGGGTGAAGTATGAGCGGCTGCCGGAGGTATTTCGCAACACGAAGGTGCTGGGGCTGTCGCTGCTGCAGAACTGGGTCATCGGCCCGATCCTGATGTTCGCGCTGGCGATCGTCTTCCTGGCTGACAGGCCAGAATACATGCAGGGTCTGATCTTGATCGGGCTGGCGCGCTGCATTGCCATGGTCATCGTCTGGAACGAGCTGGCCAGGGGAGATACCGAATACGCGGCCGGGCTGGTCGCATTCAACAGCGTGTTTCAGGTGCTCTTCTACAGCGTCTACGCCTACGTCTTCATCAAGGTGTTGCCCGAAGCTCTTGGGCTGGCCGGCGCGGTGGTGCAGATCAGCATCGGCGAGCTGGCACAGACCGTCTTTATCTACCTGGGCATCCCAATGATCACGGGGTTCGCCACGCGCTTTGTGCTGCTGCGCTTCCGAAGCCGCGACTGGTACGAGACGCGCTTCGTCCCTCGCATCAGCCCCATCACGCTCGTCGCTCTGCTGTTCACCATCCTGGTGATGTTCAGCCTGAAGGGCGAACTGATCGTGGCGTTGCCGCTGGATGTGGTGCGCATCGCGATTCCGCTGGCGGTCTACTTCGTGGCCATGTTTCTGGCGACCTTTTGGATGGGGCGGCGGGTGGGCGCCGACTATCGGATGAGCGCCACGATGTCGTTCACCGCGGCCAGCAACAACTTCGAGTTGGCGATTGCCGTGGCGGTCGCGGTGTTCACCATCGGCTCTGGTCAGGCGTTCGCGGCGGTTATCGGCCCGTTGATCGAAGTGCCGGTGATGATCGGGCTGGTCAGCGTGGCGTTTGCGTTGCAGCGACGTTGGTTCTGAAGACCAGCACGACCACCAGCGCCACGGTAAGGTTCAGGACGACCTGGGCCGTCAGCGCGGCCGTGCTCCCGCCCAGCGCGGCCGGCGCGGTGGGCACGACCCAATCGCTGAAGTTGCTGAACGCGTGGAACAGCACTGCGATCAGCAGGCTGCCCCCGGTGTTGTTGTAGACCCAGGTCATCAAGACCGTCATCGCCAGCACAGCCAGGATGTGCCACGGGATGATGGGCCGGATGCCAGGCAGGTTCAACGGGTTGTATAGATGTTCAGATAATCTTCTGGACTCGAGGCTTTAGCCGGTTGGCCTCATGACCCAGAGAAACCGGCTGAAGCCTCGATTCCGGATCGCGCAGCCCGAATCTTTATCTGACTTACTATAGTGCCACGGCGCCCAGAGCGCAGCCAGGATCAGGCTGGCGGTCAGCGCGCTGAAACGGGTTTGCAGCCGCGGCAGGGCGAACCCGCGCCAGCCGATCTCCTCCGCGACGCCGGTCAGGATCAGGGTGCTGAGGAACACCGGCAGCGCCAGCAGCCACGGGCTGGCCGCGGGCAAGCCCAGCGACTGCGAGTCGAAAAAGACCGGCGCGGGCCGCCGAACAGCCGCCCCAGGTTCACCGCGGCCAGCCGCAGCGCGATCGGGTAGAGCGCGATGAAGAGATACCAGCCGACCCCGACCCGCCACTGCCCCAGCGGACGCAGCAGCCCCCGCACCCCGGCCCGGCCCGCCAGCGTCGCCGCGACGCCGATCCCGGCCAGCGCCGGCCCGAAATGGTAGAGCAGGCCGCCGATCAGCGCCACGACCGGCGGCACGGCGAACGGCAGCGCGCCGCGCGCGGCGAAGAGCGACAGGCCCCAACTGATGACATAAGCCAATACGAAGAAGACGGCCAACGGGTAGCGGCGGATCAGGTTGGGTTTACGCGTGGACATCGAAGACTCCCCTCCAGTCTGCGCAGGTAGACTTCGCATTGGTAGCCGCGACTTCCAGTCGCCTGGCTCACACCGCCATCAGTGCAAACAACGCGAAAACCGTTGCGTCCATCGGCGCCTGGATCAGCCAGGCCCAGGTGAAGCCGCGCGTCTCGATTATGCTCTCTTTTATCTGGAGTGTAGCCGTAAACCCTGGGGGAAGTCATGCCTCGAAAGATGTATTGGTGGTTTATTTCGATTTCATTCCGTCGGCTCGCCGTAGCGCACCAGGGTGAGGGTCAGGCCCAGATCGCGCAGTTTGGACATCAAGCCGTAGAGCGCAGCCTGGTCGAGGAGCGGGCCGGTCAGGACGGTCTCGCCCTGCGCGGTGTGGCGGATGCCCAGACCTTCGAGCCACTCCGACCAGCGCGCATCCAGGCGTCCTTTGACCCGAATTTCGACCTGTTGCATGGCCCTTCTCCCCTGCATGTGCCAGGCGCTCGCCGAGCGCCTGGCACATGACGACTTCGAGGGAGTGAGACACGTCGCCTTCGCTGCCACTACCGGCCCGCGGCATCCCTGGCGGCCCGGGCGGCCACAAAGTGGCTGGCGCACGTCAGACCCCAGCCGACGACCAGGTAGGCCAGGATCCCGTACATCATCTGAAGCGCCAATGGGCGCATACCGAATTGGATCATCTTCTCGGGGGAGAGGGCGTAGATAGGTTGAGCGCCAAGCCCGCACAAGTCCCAGGCGGCAAAGGCGAAGAACACATAGCCTGCCAACCGCAGATCAGCGGCCAACGCCTGCCGGCCCTTAAGTGTGACGCGTTCCCTGGCCCAGAACCAGAGCAACAGCAGCAAGAAGACTTCGATGAGGATACCGCCTGTGCCAAAGATCGCGCCAACCGACTTGCCGATGGCCGCCGCTACGCCAAGCGGGAAGATCAGCACGAGCAGGCTGACGACCCCGAAAGCCCAAACACGTCCCGCCGGAACCCTCACGCCAAGCGCGACGCCGATGGCGCCGGCGATCATCGCCAGGGGGAGCGAGAACAACCACAGATAGAGCGCCACACCGCCGGCCGCGCCTTTCTCGGCCAGAAATCCGTTCATCCCCAACCGGCCAAGCTCCGGTTTCATCCAGGCGCCGCCCAACACCGTGTAGCAGAGCAAAGCGATACAGATGGTGACAAGGATGACATTGGCTGCCTTACGACCCCGCGAGACGGGCATAACACCTGTGCTGTTCATGGTTGATCTCCTTTGCTGATGATTGAGTAGACCGTTTTCTCCACGGTTCTGCCCGTATCATAGCGATCAACCGGGTAGAGTGTCATCTATCTGGGGATAGATTGCGGGGTGTAGGGGGATTACGCAATCAGTCCCAACTCTCTCGCGCGGGCAATAGCCCGCGGCCGTCCGTCCGCGCCGAGCTTGCCCAGGATGTTGTGGACGTGCGTCTTGGCCGTGCCCACGCTGACGAAGAGCCTGGCGGCGATCTCGGCGTTCGACAGGCCAGCGGCCACAAGACGCAGCACCTCCAGCTCGCGCTCGCTGAGGGGTTCGATCAGGGGTTGTACGATAGCCGGTCTGCCCTGCGCGCTCGCGGGGCGCAGACGGCCGAGCAGATCATCCACGAACGCGGGTGCGACGTGGCGCACGCCGGGCAGCAGCGCGGCGATGGCCGGCCCGCCATCCAGGAACGCGCGGCGGCAGCCTTCCGGCGCAGCCAGGCGCACCGCCTCGGCGAGAGAGGCCAATGCCGGCGCGCGCTGACCGAGCGCCAGCGCGGTTTGCGCTTGCAGAACGCAGACGGTGATGAGGGTTCCGTCGAGGCTCCCCTGGCGCGCATAACGCTCGAAGTTGGCGAGCAGCGTGCGCGCCTCGACCGCACGATCTTGCGCCAGGAGCGCGCGGGCGAAGATGACGTATTCGGCCTCGCGCACAAAGGTCGGTGTGTCGGTGGGGGCCAGACCGGCCGCGGCGGCCCAACGCGCCGCCGCGGCGACATCGCCTAGCGCCAGGCGGAGATCCGCCTCGTATGCGGCTGCCAGCGCCTCGGCCAGCGGCAGGTTGAGCGCAGCGGCTGACCGACGGGCGGCGGCCGCGGTCGCCAGGGCCGCCTCGGTCTCGCCGGCGAGCTGCTGGATGCGCGCCAACGTGAACGCGGCTTGCAGCGCGCCCGAGGTCGGGCCGAGCTGCCCGCTCAACGCAATCCCTTGCGTCAGATGCTGGCGGGCGCGCGCCAGGTCATCCAGGTCGTAGTAGACCAGGCCGAGCGCCAGGTGCGCGTGGCCTGCCAGCGGCAGCGGGTTGCCGCGGCCATCCACGGCCAGGTCGAGCGCCTGCCGGCCGAGCGCCAACGCCTCCCGCGCCCGCCCCTGGCGATGCTCCAGCTCGGCCAGGTTGCCCAGGGCGCTCACCGCGCTGATGGCGTGGCCGCGCGCTTGACCCACGCGGGCCAGCTCGTGCAGAGTGGTCGTGGCCGCAGGGATGTCGCCGCTGCTGATCTGCGCCGAGGCCAGGTTCGCCAGCGCCGCGCCGCGCAGACCGTGCGGATCGCCGGCCGCCAGCAGGGTCAAGGCGCGCTCGGCCAGCGCGATCACCTGGGGGATGTCGCCGCGCAGTTGGGCGACGTAGGTTTGCAGGCAAAGCACCAGCGCCTGGCTGAAGGGCGGCGCGTCTGGCCCAAGGAGGCTCTCGGCCAGGCTGGCCCAGCTTGCGACCGCGTCGAATTGCCCCAACGCCAGCAGCGTCCAGCCCTTGAGCGCCGCCATCTCCGGGTTGCCGCGCAGCCGAGCTTCGGGCAGCGCAGCCAGCCAGCGGCTCAGGGTGGCGAATTGGCCGCGGTTGATCGCGCCTGCGGCCGCCTCAGACAGCAGACGCTCCGCCGCATCCCAATCCGCCGCAGCCAGGAAATGCTCCAACGCCTCATCCAGGCAGTCGTGCTGCTCGAACCACGCCGCGGCCCGGCGGTGCAGCTCGGCCACATCCAGCGCCCCACGCCGCGCGCGCAGCAGATCGCGGAACAGGTGATGATAGCGATACCACTGCCGTGTTTGGTCGAGCGGCACGACGAAGAGGTTGGCGCGGTCGAGGTGGTCGAGAAGCTCTTGCGCAGGGGAGCGGGGGAGCAAGGGAGCAGGGGAGAAGGGGAGCGGGGGATCCCCTGCCCCCCTGCCCCCCTGCTCCCCTTCTCCCCTGCCCAAAACCGCGTCGCATAACCCCGCGCACAACCGGTCGAGGATCGAGGTTCGTAGCAGGAAGGCCTGCAGTTCGGGCGTCTGGCGCTGAAACACTTCCTCGACCAGATAGTCCAGGATATAGCGGTCGCTGCCGCTGAGCCTGGCGACGAAGCGGCCGGCGTCTGCGCTCTGCTGCATGGAGAGGGCGGCCAGTTGCAGGCCCGCGATCCACCCCTCGGTGCGCTGGTGGAGGGTCGTCACGTCGGCCGCGGCCAGATCGAGCCGCATCGCCTGGCGCAGGAAGGCCGCGGTTTCGGCCTCGGTGAACTTCAGGTCGCTCTGCCGGATGTCGAGGATCTGGCCGCGCGCCCGGAGCCGCGCCAGCGGCAACGGCGGATCCTCGCGGGTGGCGACCACCAGCCGCATCTGCGGCGGCCCGTGCTCCAGGAAGAAGGCCACGATTTGGTGTACTGGCGGCGACTGGATCAGATGATAGTCGTCGAGGACGAGCAGAAAAGGCGCGGGCAGGGCCGCCAGGTCGTTGGCCAGGCTGGTGAGCGCCGCGATCATCTGCGGCGGGCCGGGGGTCTGCAACAGCGCCTGGGCCGCCTGGCCGATGGCGGGGTCTATCTGCTGCAGGGCGGCCAGCAGATAGCTGACGAAGCGGGCGGGGTCGTTGTCGCCTTCGTCGAGGGAGAGCCAGGCGAATTGGGGATTGGGGATTGGGGATTGCGGAGCCGGACAATCCCTGATCCCCAATCCCGCTGCGCGGGACGCAAGCAGTCCCCAATCCGTAATCACCGTCGTCTTCCCGTAACCGGCCGGCGCGGAGACAAGGATGAGCTTGCAGGCATCCCGCCAGCCCGTCATAAGCCGCTCGACCAGGCACGGTCGCGGGACGAGGTTGGGCCGCGGAAGCGGGAACAGGAGCTTGGTGGCGAGGATCGGGGCGGACATGGGCTGCACACCTCCGAAGCGATTGTAACACAAGTGAAGTGTAAGCCCAAGAAGCTCATTCCTACGCGCGCCTGCTCATGGCGTGCGCCGTGTAGCCCGCCAGGCCGCCGTTCACGATGAGCCACGGCAGGCTGAAGCCGACGCCAAGCGTGAAGTAACCGTAGTGCGAATCCAGGCTCGGGCTGACGTAGAGGTGCGTCAGCGCCAGGTAGGTCGTGACGAACACAGCCGCGCCGAAGATCGCGCCGGTGAGAATTGCCCGCCAGCGATCCGGCAGGGCAGGCCGCAAGAGGCGGAACGCCAGGTCAGCGCACAGGCCGGTG
>Ga0194113_10000993_pt1 | contig 38541 bp, 37 predicted proteins | sample TA2MahC200mmetaG_FD_146193 | JGI IMG/M metagenome (GOLD analysis project Ga0194113, IMG submission 146193) | Freshwater microbial communities from Lake Tanganyika, Tanzania - TA2015017 Mahale Deep Cast 200m | ecosystem: Environmental > Aquatic > Freshwater > Lake | place: Tanzania: Lake... | reverse complement strand
CTACGTTCTGCTGCGAGATTTTGCCCCGCAAGGCGGGGCTGCCGACCTCATTTTGGGGTCGGCTAAAATCTCTCCGCTTCTCTACCTCCCTATGGATAACTCCTATTTTTCATTAAAATTTACCCACACGATTTGGAGAAGACCCATTAATTTTAGGCCTATATTTTATGTATTCATAATACAAAAAGTCAAGAACATAACTTGATTGTATAGGAATTTCCTTTTTGGACACGGATGTACACAGATTATTAGAATAAACTAAAAAGAAAATAATTATCTGCGGTTATCTGTGTAAATCTACGTCCAAATTAATTTAAGGTTGCCCACCTTCACTTTCCGCGAAGCAGTTGGAATCCTCATCAAAAAGTAAGGTAAAAAAATCTTTCCAGGTATGTATTTTTTGCTTAATATACATACTTCAATCTGATATCCCCTTTCAACCCTGCAAAAGGAGGATGCCATGGAAAACAAAATCCCGGATGGACTCTTAACCCTATATGAATCATTGCTATCAGCACAGCTCCGCGTCGTACGGCAACTAAAAGCCCCAAGACCTGGGAAACCCAAACGTCAAACCAAACAAGGTAAGTCTAATATTGAGATGGCTTTAGACATACTTCGTCAGGCCCATCAACCCCTCCATGTCTCGCAAATCCTTGACCAGATCAAAGCCAAATTCAAAATAACCCTGGATCGCGAATCCCTGGTTAGCGCCTTAGTCAAAAAAGTTCACCGACACCACGGCGTGGTCCGGACGGCCCCCAATACCTTCGAGGTGAAGTGAAAAAAGGAAGAAATCCGCATCACTCCAATCGGGAACGTCTCAGCGAGGATGATCTCCTGCGGAAACTTCTTTATTTATTGTTCCGCTATCGCGGCCTCGTCCGAATCACGATCCTGAAAAACATCGCCCTTTTGACGCATTCCTTGTTGACCTTATTTCAGGGGGCTAGAGGGGGCAATAGCTGGCTTTCTCAGGCCGCGGTCGCCCGTTGTCTCCCTCTGGAGATCGGACCCAAGGGAAGGCAACTGCGCCTCTTCCGGTTCTTAACGAATCCCAAACTCGTGCCCGAAACGCTGATTCCTCTCCATGTCGCCTTGGTCTTCATTCTGTCCGACAGCGGTTGCCCATGATTTTCGATCAAACGACCATCCGAGGGATTCCGACCTTGCTGATTGGGTTGGTCTTTGAAGGTTGAGTTCTCCCCGTGGCTTTTTCTTGCTTCACGTGTCGGATTATCTAAAAGAGCCAAAACATTTTGGAGCATGCCTTGATTGTGGCCGTCATAAGCTGCTTTTCGGTGGAGAATCGGCCACTTCTCATCATGGACCGCGGCTATGCGCGGGGAACCCTGCTGATGAAAACTCTTCCATCCCGACTATCACCCTTCCGAAGCATCCCAAAAGTGAAGGTGGGCAAGCTTTTTTTCACTAAAAGTCTCATGGGAAAGAATAAGGTGAAATTTGCGGGCAGAAGACCTACCCGACCGGTTTTTTTCAGGATCGCGCAGCGGGTTCCAAGAAAAATAAGGATTGAAAGAGGCGGATTTTCAGGGAGATAGGACGACCGTTCCTCCGAGATCTCCGAACTCCTTTTCCAATTGCGGGTAGACGGGTTTGCCCAGGAGGAAGGAGTAGATTTCATCCGCCTTCTTCCGGGGTTCGATGTCGGCGAAGCGCTGGGGGTAGAGAATCTTGCCGGCCGCGAAGCCGTCAGCCACGGCCGTGTCGATGTTGGTTACATACCAATTGTACGGGAAAAGGAGAAAAACCTGCCGGTTCTTCATGGCCTTGAGGTGCCGGTAGAACTCCGTCTTTTTCTGGTAATCCTGGCGGATATTGCCCAGGCCCCCGCCGTCGATGAAGAGTATTTCGGGGTCCCAGGAAAGAATTTTTTCCTTGTCCACGAAAGTGTGGCCTTTGGGAATGACTTCTTTGGCGAGATTTCTGGCCCGGACCCAGTCCAGGGGAAAGTAACTGGCATCGGTGCTCTCGATCCCCTGGGTTCCGCGAAAACCGATACCGCCGATGTAGACCCGGGGTTTCTTGCTTTCTTCGTATCCTTCAGTTCGTTTTTGAAGATCCCGGCGGGCCCCTTCAATGAAGGCCACCAGCTCTTCGGCCCTCTTTTCCGCCTGCAGAATCTTTCCGGCCAGGCGAAGGGAATCAAAAACAATATCATCAAAAGTGGCGAATCCCCCGTAAGAAAGAATGACCACGGGGATGTTCAACTTTTTCTGCAGCGCCTCTGCTCGGCCCGGTTCCATGTTGGCCACAAAAATCAGCTGGGGATTAATCTTCAGAACGGCTTCCAGATCCGGTTCTCTGTTGATACCCGCCGGTCCCCCGGGTCCGACGGGCGGAAGTTTGGCCAAATCCGGATTGGCCCAGAGATAGGCTCTTCCCACCGGAGGTGTTTTTTCGAATCTTTCCACCCCCACGACCTTCTTCATCATCCCCAGGTAACAGATCAACCGCAGGGATCCCGGTCCCAGACAGATAATCCTCTCCGGGTTTTTGGGAATTTCCACCGTCCGTTTTTCTAAATCGACAACCGTCATTCTCTCCTTAGCGAAAGCAGCCTGCCCGAGGGCGGCGTTCAGAAAAAGCAGAATCGTAAAAAGAACCAATCTCCTACCGCACATTTTCATCGCTATTCTCCTCTTCTCTACCTTTCCAGCCGTTCACCGCAATCACCACGGGATACCCCTGAACTTCCTGAAGAATCACCTCGACCCCGTAAACCTCCCGGATCACCCGGGGCGTAACCGCCCGGCGGTCAGCCAACGCATAGACCCTCCCCTCTTTTAGAAACAGAAGCCGATCGGCAAACCGCAGGGCCAGGTTGATGTCATGAATCGCCAGGATGGCGGAAAGTCCCTGATCCTCAACCACCCGACAGATCAAATCCATCACCTCCAGCTGGTTCTTCAGGTCCAGACTGCTGATCGGCTCGTCCAGGAGGAGAACTTTCGGTTCCTGGGCCAGGGCCCGGACGATGATGACTTTCTGCATCTCTCCCCCGCTGAGCTCATGGATTGGCCTCATGGCATAATCTTCGAGGCGCATGACCTGCAATACTCTTTCTACGATCTGATAATCGCTCTCCGCTGCTGCCCAGCGGATATAGGGCTTCCGGCCCAGGAGAACGGTGTCATAGACGGTCAATCTCTCATCCCCGTATTTCTGGGGAACATACCCCATGGCGCGGGCCACTTCGTTTCCGCCCATCTTCAAGAGGTCTTCTCCGTCCAGGAGCACGCTTCCCATTTCCGGCCGCAAAATCTTGTTCAGGCACTTGAGAAGGGTCGATTTTCCGGCCCCGTTGACCCCCAGCACTCCCAGGATTTGGCCCTCGGGCAGCTCAAAGGAAACCCCTCTCAAGACGGGGCGGCTGGGATATTGAAAATGAACCCCGGCTACGGAAAGGATCATCGGTGGTACCCCTTCCACAATAAATAAAGGAATAGAGGAGCGCCCATGAAGGAAGTCAAAACCCCCACCGGAAGCGTTCCCGACCCCACCACCACCCGCCCTACCGTATCGGCCAGGAGGAGAAGGAGGCCTCCCAGAAGGCAAGAATAAGGAATCAACAGGCGGTGATCCGAACCGATGAGTCGCCGGCCGATATGGGGGGCCAGAAGACCCAGGAAGGCGATCACTCCGTGAAAGCAAGTCACCAGGGCGGCAAGGACCGTGGCGATCAGCATTCCCAGGACCCGCATTTTTTCCACTTCCACCCCGAGGCTCTTGGCCGTTTCTTCCCCGGCCAAAAGGGCGTTTAAATCCCAGCGATGGAGGACAAAGTAGATGGTGATGGCGAAGGCGGCGATCCCCAGAAGGCCGATCTCCCTCCAGGTCGACCGGGCCACATCGCCAAACGCCCAGAACACCACGGCGGCGATTTCCACTTCCGAAGAAAAATATTGAATCAGGACGGTTCCGGAGACAAACAGGGAGGAAAGAGCCACCCCCGCGAGAATGACGGCTTCCGGAGACATCTTCTTGATTCGGGCCAGAGCCAGGATGATCAACGTCGCGGTGACCGCCCCGGCGAAAGCGAAGAGGGTGACCGTGTACATGCTATAAATGTTCAGCGGGCTGGCCCCCTGGGTGCGCAGGGCTCCGGACTGCATCCCTCCGGCTCCAAATACCACGATGGCCAATGCGGCGCCGAAAGCCGCTCCCTGGCTGACTCCCAGCGTAGACGGAGAGGCCAGGGGGTTTTTCAGCAGGGATTGGAAGGTGACTCCCGCCAACCCCAGTCCCCACCCGGACAGGAGCGCCGCCACGATTCGGGGGAGGCGGATGTTCCAGATCACGGTTTCGATCGCTCCCTCGGCCCGACCGAAAATTGCCCGGATCAAGTTGGCCACGGAAAGATCGTATGATCCCACGGCTATAGCGTAAACCATCAGAAACGCCAGAAGCCCCAGGAGAACGAAAAAAAGCCGGATTTTCTTCCGTATGGCGCCGCGGTAAATCAGGGTGATAGGATCCCGCGCTGCCACCGGACTGATTTCTCTCATGAAATCACCTTCTCGGGTAATCTGTAAAGAAGGCGCCCTTTTCCTCCAAACAAGACCGACAGATTTCTTTCTCATGCCGGATCTGAATCTTTGAGGCCATCACTGGCTCTCTGCAGACCTGGCACGGTCTGGAGGGCTCAATCCGGGCCTTAAGGGGGAGGACCTGGGAGATTTCCTTCAGGGTAAAAAGCTCTCTTAGGGGTTTCTCCAGAATTTCCCGGGATTTCTGCTGATGAAGCCGGCCAAACTCGTTCCGCTCCTCCTTTGTTGCTTCATTCCCCTGGATTCGTTCCATCAGCTGCCGATGCCTTTCCGTCAGTTCCAGCGCCCCCGGACGCAAACAAACCCGCACCCCCCGGCCGGTTCTCCTCCCCAGCAGGGTGAACGCCTGCTTGCCGTAATCACGATGCAGTAAGTTTCCCTTGCCGAAGGTGCATCCCGTCAGGACCTGAATGGCATCGGCCCCGCAGGCGTCTGTTTCCACAATGGCCACCAATTCTTCATCTTCCGCCCGATTTTCCTTCAGCCAGTCCAATCCGGCCTGAGCGGCGCGAAAACCGATGGACAGGCCTGGGCAGACATGGCCGTGAAACTCCATGCATTTATGGTACTGCTGCTCCGAAAGAACGTAGGCCTCTTTCATGGCTTCTTTTTTCATAGACTTCTCCGGCCTCCGCTTGACGGAAGGCTGAAGGGATTTTTATTGCCAGATTTCTCCAAGGAAGGAGTTTATTATGTAACACATGTTAGAATTACGTAACACTAATGTCAATTCTTTTTTTGTTGTCTCCCCGAAATAGACTCTGGCCAGGAATGCAGGAGAGAGGGGAGTATGAAAGGCAGGTAAAAATAGAAAATACAATCCGCGCTATAGGAGAAGGAATCTGAATCTCCTTCGGGTTTGCAGAAAAATTGGGGAGGTCATAGGTTTGGAGAAAATGGAACTTCTTCTTCTCTTCTTAAAACAAAACAGGGAGGATAATCCTAACGAAAGATATTTGAGATTTCCATCCGATTCCCTCTCCCTTTGATGGGGGAGGGTAAGGGTGGGGGTGAATACAAAAATTATCCCCCTCCCCTTTATCCCCTCCCGCCAGGGGAGGGGAGATTTTAGGGATATTATTAAAGTCTTAGAAGAAAATTCTCAGATTGAAAGATGTAAGAATCCATGCTTTTTCCGCGACCTTGCGCGGAAAAAGTGGCCCGCCTCAGGCGGGCAGCGAAAAAACCTGAAATCCTTCCTAACCCCTCTTTGGCAAAGGGGGAAAGGGGGGATTTATCGACAGACATTTCTTTCTTACAAACATGTTTGTATTAATGAGGCGCTAAGCGCCTATTGTTACCGCAAATCTCTGCCGGTGGTAGTCAAAGATAATTTGCCATGTTTCACTCCTTTTGTCCCAATCAGCCGGTCGCTTATTTTTTTAATCTCTTCCCCTTTGCCTTTCACCGCCAGGACTTCCAGGCAATTATGCTCGTCCAGGTGGATATGCAAGGTGGAAATGATGGTCTGGTAGTGATCGTGCTGCATCTCGGTCAAAATGCTGGAGAGTTCACGGGTATGATGGCTGTACACGAGGGCAATGGTCCCCACCATCTCTTTTTTTCCTTCTCTCCACTCCTCCGTCACCAGGCTGTCCCGGATCAAGTCGCGGATGGCCTCAGAGCGGTTATTATATCCTTTCTGGGCAATGAGGCTGTCAAAATTTTTAAGCAGACTTTCATCGATGGATACGCCAAAGCGGGTGATGGAACCCATTTCTCCCTCCATTCAATAAAGATGATCTCGTAAAAAGTATTTAAATGCTGTTTTCCGTCATTCCGGCGAAAGCCGGAATCCAGTTATTTCAAGGAGTCATCAAACCTCTAAAATCCAGTTTTCACGGGGGTGACGGCTTTTTACGAGATCATCAATGTTAAAGAGTCTTCATCTCTGTTAAGTCGTGTTCCCGCAGCATTCTTCTCTTCCAGGAATCAAGGGCCGGGAGCACGTGTGGAAAAATACGCAGGGAATAAAACGGCGGCAGAATGGGAATTCCCAGCTGCTCCCCGAAGATGAGAAGCATAAAAAGATCATGCCGGGCAAGCTTCTCGTGCCGGGCGGTTTGCTCTATCTCAAAAGAAGTCAGGCCCACAAGAAAGTCCTGGAGGAATTTCTTCAGACGATCAATCCTTCCGCCCATATTCTCTCCCACCGGATTTATTTGGAGTTGATTGGTTTATCAAGGCTATTAAGTGCTAAGCATATAATTATCAGGAATGGTTTTCTTCGTCAACCCTTTAAGCCAATCCGGCCAGGGTTATTTTCTTAAGAAGCCAGCCTTTTTCTTTTATCTTCCTGTAACGATTTTTGAAATGGACAGGGATTTTTGCCTGAGGTAATATGAGATGGGTTCAAGGGGCCGAGTAAAAACCATTTAAACCCTGGAACCTTCGAGTCCAGGAATCCTTTTATGTCAGGGATCTTCATTTGAAAGAGATTCTTCGTCATGCCCGGGAAGTCATCCGCATCGAGGCGGAGGCAGTCCAGGGATTGCTCGATCGCCTGGATGAAAATTTTGTCCGGGCGGTGGAAATGCTTCTGGCCTGTCCGGGGCGGGCTGTCATCACGGGCATCGGAAAGTCCGGCCTGGTAGGCCGCAAGATCGCCGCCACACTCACGAGCACAGGCACCCCCGCGACTTTTCTCCATCCTGTCGAAGGTCTCCACGGCGATCTGGGCATGGTTACGGAGAAAGACGTCCTCCTGGCCATCTCCAACAGCGGGGAGACCGCCGAAATCATCAACCTGCTCCCCATCGTGAAGAAGATCGGCGTTAAAATCATCGGCCTGACCGGCGGCCTCACTTCCACCCTGGCCCAGAACAGCCAGGTTGTTATCGACGTGGGGGTCGAACGAGAGGCCTGCCCCCTGGGATTGGCGCCTACTTCCAGCACCACGGCCACTCTGGTCGTCGGCGACGCCCTGGCTGTGGCCCTGATGCGGCAGAGAAAATTCGGAGAGAAAGATTTCGCCTTGTTCCATCCCGGAGGAAGTCTGGGTGAACGTCTCGCCCTGCAGGTTAAGGACATCATGCGGCCAATGGCCGACTTCCCGGCCCTTTCCCAAGAATCGACCGTCAGTGAATTTATCCAGGCCATCAACCGCCAGGGCACAGATGTAGCCCTCGTCCTTCATCCTGACGGAAGCCTGGCCGGCATGATTACAGACCGCGACCTGCGCCGGGGAGAAATTGGTTCTCCCCAGTTTCTGAGCCGGGTGGTCGGAGGGTTGATGAATCCCGACCTTCCCGCCCTCGAAGAGGGCTCCTCAGCAGCGGAGGCCGTGCGGGAATTAATGGAAAAGAACCTTGTGGCCTTACCGGTCCTGGATAAAGAAAAGCGCCTGAAAGGCCTGGTCACCCTCCGGGACATCCTCAACCGCAGAAACCTGAAGGTCTTTTGAAATGCCTTATCCTCCAAAAGGCTTAATCGCTGCCTTAATAACTCCTTTCGATGGACAAGGGTCGATTGATTGGGCTACGTTTAAACACTTGATCGAACGTATCCTCCCTTTTAGCGATGGCCTGTTCATCGGAGAAGGAAGAGTAGGCGAAGGATTATCCCTTTCCAACCAGGTGCGCCGGGAGCTGCTGCAGGGAGCAATTGAAATGATTTCCGGAGAGAAATCTCTGCTGCTTTGCCCAACGGCCTCTACGCTGGAAGAAACTCTCAGTAACGTCGAAATGGCCGAAAAAAGGTGCTCGGCCCAACAAAGGCCGGAACCCCTTTACTGGGTGGATATTCCCCTCTGGTACCATAGCAATCGCCAGCTTCCCCGGGTTTATCAGGAATGGCAAAGAAGGACTTCTTTTCCCATTATTCTCTATAATCATCCTCAGCTTATTTCCCGGCTGAACCAGTCCTTAAAGCGGTGTAACATCCGCACTTCGGTGCTTAAACGCCTCTCCGAAAACGAACAGATTGTCGGCCTGATTCATGCCGGCGAACTTAAGCGGACGATGCATTATCAAAGGGCTGTCCGGTTGCGCCGGGAATTTCGCATCTACGACGGCGATGAAGCGAGTTTTCTAAACCAGCCCAGCTCCTCAGGAGTCGTTTCCGGCGGGGCCAACCTTCTGCCGGCAGAATGGCAAGAGATTGCGGCGGCTTCTCTAAGCCTTTCAGAAGACCCGACGCGTAACCTTCTCCTTTTACAACAAAGCCAAAAACTAAGGAGACTCAGCCAGGCCCTGCGCCTAAACCCGGCCAAGGGCCTAAAATTCGCTTTGCATCGACTGGGCTTAATCCCCCACTCGCAGGCGCTGAATGAAACACCCGCCGATTCTTTCAGGATTGACCTGGAAATGGGCGACTTTCTTAGAGAGAATTTTTCTTTACAACCTACCCCGCAAAATGGTATTACATAAAATGTAAGGGTGTAAAAACCAATGAAAATAATTCCTAATCGGGACAGGACTTCTTTTGGGAAACTAAAATCCTTAGGGATATATTCCGTGCTGGTGGCCTTCCTTTGCCTTTTTCTGGGATGCAGCTATAAGCCTTCTTACCTGCAAAAAAGCGCAAGAACCTTGGTCGCCGAAAGGTGGCAGGTTAAAAAAATCGATCCTGCCAAACTTTCGCCGGATGAGTTTCTGGTCTTCGAAAAAATGGGTTCTCCCCAGTATGTCCGTTTCTTCCGTATGCTTTCCCCTGAGCGCGAACGGGTGTACGAATGGATCTACGTCGACCCCGTTCGTCTTATTTGCTTCGTTGATGGGAAACAAGTGGCCTATGTTGTGGTTGATGAAGACACCTCCCCCCTGAACGAAAATCAGAAAAAATGGCTGTACTGGGGCGGAGTGGCCACAGCCACAACTGCAGGTTTAGGATTGCTCTATTATTATCTCATAGGGAGTAAATAGGCGAAAGGAGAGCGCCATGATCAAATTAATCCTGAAGCTGAAAGACACCCCGATTGAGGAGTTCAACCTGGAAAAAGGCCTCATCACCATCGGCCGGACGAAGGAGAACGCTGTTGTGATCGATAACATTGCCGTCTCCCGCAAGCACGCCCAGGTTGAATTAAAAGAGGGTACGGGCTATGTCCTGAGCGATCTCAATAGCTCCAATGGAACCTTCCTCAACGGGGTGCGGATCGACGCCAATGACCACCCCCTGCGCGATGGTGATGTTATCAGCGTCGCCAAATTCCAGATCCAGGTCAAAGGCTTAGCCAGAGCCCCACAGCCAGCTCTTAGAGATCTTCCCCAGCAAGACGTCGAAGGCACGATGATCATCGCTGCCGCCAAGCGCCGGCCCGGTACTGAAGCACAAGCCACCCCTGAGCAAAAGGCTTTCCAATGGCCCTCTCTTTCCGCTGCCGAAGGGCCCCGGAAAGGAACAAATATTAAGATCGGCAAGGATGTAACCATCCTGGGTAAGGGCTCCGGTGATGACATTCTTGTCGAAGGGTGGTTTATCTCGTCTCCCCATGCCAGGATCAGCCGGCGCGGAGACCGCTTCTACATATCGCACCTGGGGGGTTTCTTTTCCAACACAAAAGTGAACGGCATCAAGATTAAGGAGGAACACATCCTGAAGAACAAAGATGAGATTAAGATCGGGAACAGCACCTTCATCTACACCCATTAGTCCCCGGATTCACTCGCATGACCCCTCCCACTGTAAAACTGTCCCTGGAAAAGGAGCCATGAAGATTCGATTTGCCGTGGCCTCAGACATGGGCCGGATACGCAAAAATAATGAAGACGCCTTCCTGGCCGAACCTGAACTGGGAATCTTCGCCGTTGCCGATGGCATGGGGGGGCACGCCTCCGGGGAGATTGCCAGCCGCATGGCCATAGATTCGCTACGGGAGTCCATCGCCCGAGCGGGAAAAGATGAGGAAATAACCTTATCCGATGACATTACCGCCACCATCTCTTCTCCGGTTAACCTGCTGGTCAATGGCATCCGCCTGGCTAACCAAAGGATATACAAAGCCTCTAAGGAGAATCAAGCATACAAAGGGATGGGAACTACGCTCGTTGCCGTGTACCTCTCTACACCAACCCCTATCGTGGCCCATGTCGGGGACAGCCGCCTCTACCACCTGCGGGGCCAGACCATTAAGCAGGCCACCGAAGACCACTCCTTTGTGTGGGAGCAATATAAACAGGGCTTGATGGCCAGGGAGGCCTTATCTTCTTCTCCCCATAAAAATATTGTCACCCGGGCCCTGGGCATTGAGCCTACCATTGATGTGGATGTTCAGGAGCTTGAAGTTCAGCAGGGGGATTTCTTATTCCTCTGCTCGGATGGGCTTTCGGATTTAGTGCAGGATGAGGAGATACTCGGCCTGGTCAGTAAAACGAGGCATCCAAATCACGCCTGTGAAAACTTGATCCATCTGGCCAACCTGCGGGGAGGGAAGGATAACATCACCGTCCTTTTGATTCAAATCGACTCCCCATAGCCTCACTAATCCCTTTGTTCGAAGAACTTTCTTGCCAATTTGCGCCTAATTTCATTCGTAAGAGATTGAGGCTTTTTTCAGGAGATTTCCTTCACCAGAAGGGCCCGCGTATTTTGCAGACGCCGGGAAATCAGGATGGTCAGCCTTTTCATGAACCGGTATCCCAGCGCCGGATTTCGCTTGAAGAGATCCTCTATGTCTTTCTTGGCGAAGGAGAGAACCCGGGTCTCCTCCAGACATTCCGCGGTGGCCGTTGAACGTCCTTCTTCCACCAATGCCGACCATCCAAAAATTTCGCCGGTTTCTTTCAGGGTACTAAGGACCAATTCCCCGTGCTCCGCAAGGCGCATCTTTAAGGATACCGCTCCCTTAATCAGGACATAAAAAGCTTTCAGGGGTTCTCCTTCTATCAATACTTTTTCATCCGCGGTGAATATTTTTTCTCCCCGGCTTTCCCACCAGCATGATGCGCAGGTCCATGACATTTGTGCCGGTTGGGCCAGTAATCAGGAGATCATCTAATTTTTTAAAAAAAGGATAGGAGTCGTTTTCTTCAAGAGACCTCCACGGGTCTAAACCCATGGCCCTGGCTCGTTCAACGGTTTCCCCATCGGCGAAAGCCCCGGCTGCATCTGTCGGCCCATCCGTACCATCCGTCCCGGCGGCGAGAATGACGGCCTCTCCCCTGCCGGCAATCTCCAGGGCCGCAGCCAGAGCAAACTCCTGATTCCTTCCCCCCTGGCCCTTTCCTTTGAGGGTCACCGTGGTCTCCCCTCCCGAAAGAATACAGGCCGGGGGAGGAAGGGGGTTTCCGGTCAGGAGTACCTCTTTGGCAATGGCCGCGTGGACTTTGGCTACCTCCCTTGTTTCGCCCTCGATCAGGGAGGAAAGCATGAGTGGGCGGTAACCCAGGGATCTTGCTTTTTGCTGGGCCGCTTTCATAGATAGAAGATTATTGCCCACGATCAGATTGTAAACTTTAGTGAGAGCTGGGGCGCCTTCTTTGAGCGTTTCCTCCCGATTTCCCCTTACACCTTCACGAATATGCCGGGCTACTGATAAAGGAATCTTTTCCCAGAGGCCATACCGGTCGAGAATCCTTTCGCAATCGGCAAATGTGGTAGGGTCAGAGACTGTCGGCCCGGAAGCAATGGCATCCAGAGGGTCTCCGATTACATCCGACAGGACCAAAGAAACCAGGGTGGCCGGGTATACAACCCTGGCCAGCCCGCCCCCTTTTAGTACGGAAAGGTGTTTTCTTAAGGTGTTGAGCTCCTGGATGGCGGCCCCGCACCCTAAGAGCAAGTTCGTAACTTTTTGTTTCTCGGCCAGGGAGATCCCGGGTAAGGGGAAAGGAAGCAAGGCTGAACCGCCCCCCGAGATAAGAAAGATGACCAGATCGCCTTCCGTGAGGTTACTCAGCATCCTTTTCATCTCCCGGGCCCCCTCCAGGCCCTTCTGGTCAGGCAGGGGGTGGCCCGCTTCTTGGATGCGTATGCGCTTTAGCTTTAAAGAATGGCCATACTTGACATTTACTAAGCCGGCCGTGATCTGCGAACCTAAAATTCTTTCCAGACTATAAGCCATGGCCGCAGAGGCTTTCCCGCATCCGGCCACAAAAATCCGTTCAAAGCGGGAGAGCGGGTAGGTCCTTACACCTATGCGGAGAATTTTTTTCCGGAGGGAGATTTGGGAAGAGATAATATTCTTGGGATCTGCGGCCCGAAGGGCTTGGGTAAAGATCTTTTGCGCGTCTCCCCGGAGTGACCTTAAAATTTTTTTCACCCGGAAAATCCTTTCTTGCATCAGTTTAGCGGTTTGAAAAAATGGTTTAACCGCCTTTGTTGAGGCCCGGGGGCCTGGGCGGACCGCGCCGGAAGCATCGGCTGGGTTCCCGCTTGGCCACGAGGAACCCTGCGTGTTTCGGCCGGAGGAGGCGGGGGGCGTTTTCCCCGCCCCATCTGCGAAGAAATCAGCGCCTTATGATTCCAAGCGGGCCGTCCAGGCCTCCGGGCCATGAATTCTTTCGGCTCCTATGCCCCACCTCTTTTCAAAGAGCTAAAGTGTTACCCTTTCTTTATTCTTCGGGTAGCAGGGCTACTCCACGGTCACGCTCTTGGCCAGGTTCCGCGGCTGGTCCACATCCGTTCCCTTAAGAACAGCAATGTTGTACGCCAGGAGCTGCAGGGGAACGTTTAGCAGGATAGGCGTGAGTAAATGATGGGTTTCCGGGATAAACAGGATATCTTGGGTTTTGGAGGCTACCTCTTGGGCCGAACGGCTGGCCAAAGCAATGACTTTTCCTCCCCGGGCCCGAACTTCTTCTATATTGTTCAAAACCTTCTCATAGGTCTTGCCTTTGGGGGCCAATACCACAACCGGCATCTCTTCATCGATGAGGGCAATTGGGCCATGCTTCATCTCTCCGGCAGGATACCCTTCGGCGTGAATGTAGGAAATTTCCTTCAACTTCAAGGCCCCTTCCAAAGCAATCGGGTAATTCACGCCCCGTCCCAGGTAAAGAAAATCACGAGCGTTCATGTAACGTTTAGCAATGGTTTCGATTTGGGGGTTGAGGTCTAAAACCTCCTGGATCTGATGAGGAATCTTCAGCAAGCTCTCTATTAACCCCTTGGCTTCTTTCTGGACAAGCATCTCCCGGGTTCTGGCCAGGCTCAGAGCCAGCAAAAAAAGCCCGACAAGCTGGCAGGTGAAGGTTTTGGTCGAGGCTACCCCAATTTCAGGGCCGGCGTGGGTGTAAAAAATCCCGTCCGACTCCCGGGCCAGGCTGCTGTCCACCACGTTACAGATGGCCAGGGTGCGCACCCCTTTTAACTTGCCTTCCCGGAAAGCTGCCAGGGTGTCCGTGGTTTCGCCGGATTGCGAGATGGCCACTAAAAGATCCCGGGGGCCCACCAGGGGATCCCGGTAGCGAAACTCGGACCCTAAATCCACATCTGTGGGAATCCTGGCCAGATCTTCGATCATGAACTTTCCCACCAGGGCAGCATGGAAAGAAGTGCCACAGGCGATGATGCATACCCGGCGAATTTCTTTCAGAACCCTGGGGCTTAAACCAGATTCCCCTAATACGACCGTGCCTTCCTCCAGGGAGACCCGGCCCCGGATGGTGTCGCCAACTGCTCTCGGCTGCTCGTGGATCTCCTTGAGCATAAAATGTTTAAAACCACCCTTCTCGGCCGTTACCGGGTCCCAGAGAATTTCTTTGAGTGGCCGCTCTTTGGTCTCCCCCCGGAAGGTGGTGATCTTCAAGGATCGTTCCTGGATCACGGCCATCTCGCCGTCTTCCAAAAAAATCATCTTGCGGGTATATGGAAGAATTGCCGGAATGTCCGAGGCCACGAAAGCTTCCCCTTCGGCCAGGCCTAAAATCAGAGGACTCTCTTTCCGGGCGGCAATCAATTTATCTTTTTCCCCTTCGTAAAGGACAGCAACGGCGTAAGAACCCTGGACCTGGAGCAGGGCCTGGCGCACAGCCTCCTCGAAGTTCGCTCCTCGGAAAAGATGGTTTTGGATCAAATGACTGAGAATTTCGGTGTCCGTTTCGGACTTGAAGGTGTGGCCCTCGCGGGTAAGTGATTCTTTGAGGGCTAGATAGTTTTCGATGATGCCGTTGTGCACCACCACAACCCCTCCAGCTTTGTGGGGATGGGCGTTTGCCTCCGAGGGTTTTCCATGGGTAGCCCAGCGGGTGTGGCCAATGCCGAGATTTCCGTTGAACCGCTCCCCGGCTGTTTTTCGTTCCAGCTCCTTAAGCTTGCCCTGGGAGCGGCGGATCACCACTTTCCCTTCATGAAAGATAGCTACCCCGGCGGAATCATATCCCCGGTACTCCAGCCGCCGCAGTCCTTCCAGTAAGACTTCTTTAGTCTCCCGGGAGCCGATGTAACCAATAATCCCGCACATAGTTTTTAATCCTTCCGCTTGTTCCTTCTTTTGTAATGCACTTGCCTGGCCCTGCTGAATGCCAGATGGTCCGGGGGAACTTCTTTGGTAATCGTCGAACCCGCGCCGATAATGGCATCGCGCCCGATCTTGATCGGAGCTACCAACTCGGTATTGCTGCCGATGAATACTCCATCCTCGATGATCGTCGGATGTTTCCTTAGGCCGTCGTAGTTGCAGATGATAGTCCCCGCCCCCACATTAACTTTTTCCCCTAAAGTAGCATCTCCCAGGTAAGTTAAGTGATTGGCCTTGGCGCCTTTACCGATCACGGATTTCTTCACTTCCACGAAATTACCGATGCGCGACCCTTCCCTGAGGACAGTCTGGGGGCGCAGATGAGCAAAGGGGCCCACTTCCACCCGATCTTCGATTAGGCTCTCCGAGACCACTGAAGAAGCCTTTATGGTTACAAAGTTCCCCACCCGGGTATCGGTGATCTTACAACCGGGCTCGACCAGGCAGTTTTTTCCCAGAGAGGTTTTCCCCAATAAATAGCAGTTCGGGTATATGACTGTATCCCTGCCGATCTCCACTTCCCGGTCGATGTACGCGGTCTGGGGATCTATGAGGGTAACTCCTTCCAGCATGTGCCGCTCGGCGATCTTCTGCCTAAGGTGTTGGTTGGCTTTGGCCAGATCGAGACGGGTGTTGATGCCCATGACTTCCAGAGAATCTTCCGCAAGGCAAGCCGAGGCTCTCTCCCCCTGGGAACTGGCCCTTTCCACTACATCCGTAAGATAATACTCCCTCTGGGCATTCTGGTCGCTCAAACCTAACAAAGCAGGGAATAGAAACTTAGCATCAATGCAATAAATACCGGTGTTGATCTCCCGGATGGCCTCTTCACCGGCGTTAAGGTCTTTTTCTTCAACGATGCGCAAAAGCTGCCCGTTCTTTCCCCGAACCACCCGCCCATATCCTTTGGGGTGATCCAGGCAGGTGGTCAGAACGGAAAGGGTATTCAAGCCTTCTTCATGGGACTTTATAAGGTTCTTTACCGTTCCGGCAGTAAGTAAGGGAACATCGGCGCAAAGAATCAGCACGGTTCCCTTAAAATCCTTAAGGGCCGGGCCAGCGGTCAAAACTGCATGCCCCGTTCCCAGTTGCTCTTCCTGGTCGACGAACAGGATATCCTTAGCATTAAATTTTTCCCGGACAATATCCCTTTGGGAGCCAACCACTACAACCAAACGATCCGGGCCAAGGCTCCGCGCCAGATCGAGGGTTGACCCCAGCATGGGCTTGCCCGCAACCGGGTGAAGAATTTTCACCAGGTCTGACTTCATCCGCGTACCCTTGCCCGCGGCCAGGATAATTACCGCCAGAGATTTCACGCGTTTGCCGTCCTTGCCAAAGCGGAAGCCAAAAATTGAAAAATAAACTTCGATGATCTCGTAAAAAGTCGCGAAATGGTCATTGCGAGCGAAAGCGAAGCAATCTCGTTTTTATAAGTGCCCGAAAAGACAAGATTGCTTCGTCGTCCCGCCAATGCGGAACTCCTCGCAATGACAGGAACAGGACTTTTTACGAAACTATCATCTTTTTTTCATTATAAAAGAACCCCCGGCCCAGTCAAGTTCTTTTCTCCCTGACTTGCAATTCTCTCCCATTTCCTCGCCCACCTTCACTTTGCAAAATCCCCATTCGTGGCCCGGGGTTCGGGGCGATGAGCGCGGGCAGCATCGGCCGGGAAAAAGCCTGTTCCGAAACTTTAAACCGTGTCTCCGCAAAATGAGGCGGGGTGCCTTTTCCCGCCCCTTCCATGAAACAATCAGCGCCTCATGCTGCCAAGCGAAGCGTCCTATACCCCGGGCCTGGGAAGGATCATCCGGCATCAGTTAAATAACGAATAATTCGCGACCACAAAAAGTGAAGGGGGGCGATCTCCCATTTCTCCTTGACTTTCTCCCTTTATCTCCCTTAGTATAAAAGTTGTCGGGGCGTAGCGCAGCCTGGTAGCGCACCTGCTTCGGGAGCAGGGAGTCGCTGGTTCAAATCCAGTCGCCCCGACCAGACATCTTTAAATTTAATAGGACGCGGATTTACGCTGATAATTAAGTTAGCTAAATCAGGAGACCCGAAAATTTTAACCCAGGCCTCCCGTACGAGGCGGCGGGTGCGGTATTCGCCGAACCCACCTTCTTTCTTTTCTTTCAGGACGAGGAAGGTTTCGCCGGAGAAATCGGGGCCATAAGCGTCTTTGGGATCAAGAATGTAACGGAGCTCGTCTCGGGTAAGGCCATAGAGCTTGGCGTAATAGGCATCCAACTCGGCCCGAATGATTGCATGGCGGTTTTCTTCCCATTTTAATATCAATACTTTTGAGATCCTACTATAGTGAACGTCTAAGAAAGTAGTCATGCGAGGAGTCCGCCTCAGGCAGACGACGCGGCAATCCTATGAGATTGCTTCACTTCGTTCGCAATGACAAACCTATGGATGGCGACTTATCTAAGTCGTTCACTATAATGTCTCTTTCAGCCATTCCCATTCTCTCCCCAGCATCTGCGGATCTTTACAGACATGAAAAGTCCATTGCCCCATTTGTCCCCAGTTATTCACCGCGCTGACCCACCTCTTCGCCGCTTGATGTTTGGCCCGGTCTGCACATCCGGAGATTCCAGTTCGATCTCCTCCGAATCCGGTCCAAAAGGCAAAATATTTTGGCGTTAAATTGATTAAATGAGCCTTTTTCCTCCAAGCATTATGGCTTTCAATTCTAATACGCTTTAAAATCAGAAATGTGTCCCTCGAATCTATGCCAAAAATTGCCGCTCTAAGATCCAAAAAAACAACCCTTTTTCAGGGCGTTATTTTGCAAGATCCAATACTTAGCTTAGTCTAACCCGCATATAACGCATGCAAGCACGGATGACTTTGAACGTGCCGAGGACGTTCTCCTGTAACAGGCCCTCGAATGAGATCTTCTGTCTTCCGCGGCTCATGGTGTCTCTACTTTCTTGATGCCCAAGATCATCGCTTCTACGTCCGCTTTGGCCGCCTCGGCGCGGGCCTTGGCCTCGGCTTTCAGCTTGGCGATTCCCGCCCGACCCTCGCTGACATGCACCATAATACGAGCTTGCTCATGAAGAGGAGGAAGCGGAATAACAAAATCTAATAACGCGTGCGGAGCGATACGAGGCATTCTTGCACCAATCGCGACTTTGGCTTGTTCTGCGATGGCGCTTGATCTTAAAAGAAAAGCGAGCCAACTCTGTAGGACTCCGTCCTTGGTTCGCAACGGCAAGAATTCGCTTGAGGCAATCCCTGTGTCAAACGGCAGTTCGGAACAATCTACAACTTTCCGCAAATAAGGGCGTAGTTTTCCGTAAAGCACATGCCCCTTGTCGAAGTAGACGCACGAACTCTTGATTGTATTGCCTTTACGAGGCGTAAAGCCTAGAATTGCGCCCGTACATGCTTCAACACTCTCCATCCCTAGGTAGTTGAATTCCTCATTTGGCAAATTGTGCGGATCAACTCTTTGGGTAGTCTCTCTTAGCGGATGTATGACCTCGAGCAAACGTGCGTTGGGATACTTGGTTGAATTTGGGTTAAACGCGGCTCTCCGAAAATATGGCAAATCCCAACGCGACGTATATTGCCACCATACGATTAGACACTTGGGTAGCGTGGTCCCGGAAGGCGGGGTCTTCAAGCCCAAATCGGCCAGGAAGCAGGCTTCAATGTCGCGTTCGATCTGTCCGATTTTCGCAGCCGTTTCTCCCGCCGCCTTCTTAGCCGCTTCCCACGCCGCCACGATCTTCTGTTGCACCGGAAGCGGGGGAAGGGGAACTTTAAAATCAAAGAAGAACTCTTCGCGGAACCGATTGCGGCTCACTGCGGCCGATTCGGTCGAAGCGGTGTTCACCGCCTTGATGGTCTGATCCGTTGTGCACCACAGGTACAGGTACTTGGGCAGCAATTTGGTGGGGTCCGTGACAAATTGTGGAAACTCATTGGAAACGTGGCAATCGGCTAGATCGGCGGACACTACCGCAAAAGATGCTTTCCAGGCAAATAACCGGTTGTAGATCAGGGCGCCGGGCACAAGCGGAGAAATCCAGCGGGCGCTTAGCGCGTCGCCCCGCACTCTTTCACGATGGAACACCCCTTCGCCGTACCATTTCACACCGGCCATCTTGTATTCAAAGGTCGGCTCAACCTTGACCATAAGGAACGCGACGCTGAAAAGGTTCTGCCGCTTCCGCTTGGCCTTGAGTTCGCGCTCCACATACACTTTGATGAAAAGAATCTTGGCGATTTCGTCGAACGCGGCGACGGGGTCTCGCTTCTCCCGGTTACGGATAACGTTATGGCATTGGTGGAGCAAGTCCGCAAACTCGTCCTCTTTGAAAACCTTCAAGCGATCAATCAGCTCCCTGATTTCTTTGTCGGAGGCATCAGCGTGGGGAATGCCTTCAATTTCCTCCACATGCTTCGGCATCTTGTCGTGGAGAACGCGCCAGTAACGCGTTTCGCGGTGATTATGGGTGACGAAGAAGGGGGCGTTGGTCAGGCGGGCGTAATTCTCGCCCTGAGCGTAGACTGCGCGATCAATGGCAACGTTGTCGGCCTTGCATTCCACGACGATCAATGGGGATTTTTGAGCCGCCTTATCCTGGGGGATGCGCCAGATGATGAAGTCGGCGCGCGCCTGGGCCGATCCTTTGCCTGTGACTTCCATTTCCTCGGCCATGTGCTCATGGGTAAATCCGTATTCCTCCACAAGCACCTTCTGATACTGCTGACGGACCATCTCTTCCGGCGTAAGCGGCACCCACTTCTGGCGGAGAGGGCTGAATATCTGGTTGCCCCGGATCTGGATTTGGTCCGGTTTGGCATAGGGCTGCGGTTCCAGTTTCTTCCTGGCCATGCGGTCTCCTTCTACTCGTTTTCAAGTTCCTGAAGCCTATCGGAGTCGGCATAGCTGTAATGTTCGGACTCGCCGACAATCACGTGATCGAGCAGGATCAGCTGGAGCAGTTTGCACGCCTTCAATAGATTGCGCGTTGTCTCGTCGTCGCCTGCCGAGGGTTCAGGATTGCCAGAGGGGTGATTATGGACCAGAACCATGGCGGCGGCGGAGAGGTGGAGTGCCTCTTCAATGACACGGCGTACATACACGGTGGCCTGGGTCGGCGTCCCCTCCGTGATGTCCTTCTCTCCCAGACGTTGGTTCTGGCCGTTCAGGAAGACGGCAGCAACCATCTCCTGACGCTTGCCGGTGAAACGTGGGCGAAAGTGGTCGGCGATTGCCTGCGAGGACTCGAACGCGGTGGCTGTCAGTTTCCTGGCGCAAACCTTTTTGCCGAGTTCAAAGGCGGCTTTAATCTGGGCGACTTTCGCGGGTCCGAGGCCGGGCACTTTCAGAAGGTCTTGGATGTGGGCTCGATCGAGTCCACGGAGACCATGAAAGTCCTTCAATAGGGTACGTGCAAAGTCCGAAGCGTTCTGTCCTAGCATACCTTCCTTGAACGTGCCTTGCCCCACACGGAGGATGATGGCGAGCAACTCCGCCTCGGTGAGCTTATCGGCCCCTTCGGCCAGCAGCCGTTCGCGCGGTCGCTCCTCTTTCGGCCAGTTTTTGATGCGGCCAGATTTCATGCTTCTACCATGACGGTGCCGCTTTTGCGGCATGTATTTTCCATGGTCGGATCATATCAACCTCTCGCTTTATCATAATCAGGACTTGCGGCCGGAAGTCCCCCGTCGCGGATCGGCAAAGAGGGAACACTGCACTTCCTCCCGGGCTATGATTTTTAGAATGGCTTGTGCCGAAATCCGCTCATGAATATGAAGGGAGATCGGATTGACTTCGAAAGATTTCTTTTCTCTCTTCCCGGACCATTCCAGCCAGGGATCATGGCTTCTAAGCGCGTTGGCGAGCAATTCAGCTTCTTCGCCGGTCAAAGGGCGCCTTCTGGCAGTTTCAAGAAGCTTTGGTAGTTTGTCCGGGCTCCCCGTTTGATCGAATCGCAAAGCCGGAGGAATATTCTTACGCTTGGCGCCTTTATGCCGATAGTCCTTTACCGAAAGCTCTGTATCTTTACCCTTTTCACCCTTCTTCCGCGCCATTAAAGCCTCCATTTCCCAAAGAAAACGCCCTCATATTTTTTGCCATTGTTCGCCATGGCAATGGGAATTAGGAACTGAGTCGTAAGTCCTGCCATCGAAAATTCTCCCAGCTCGTTTTTTCCCCACCCGTTTTCCATAATGATCATAGGCTCCCCATTGCTTAAAGAAAAATGGGACTGAATATCTTTCACATTGGTCGCGAATATCGTAAACCCAATCTGGATTCATAGGCCTTGCATGAGAGCCGCTTTCTCCCCCCACAATAACCCACTGGATACGATCCAGGAGATTGGCATTTAACAATATTGGGCCTAAAAGAGGTTCAATGGATAAATATTTCACATGCGCCGGAGTGCGCTGGAGATGCTTAATCCGCCATGTGTAATTTCCCTTTTCTACAGAGACCCCGAGCCAAATATGGGGTGGCCATGCGGACTTACCATTCCCATTTGATTCGGCAGAAAAATTGAATTGTACCCAAGCCAACATTCGCTCTGACCGTTTCGTCAAAATCTGGAATATATGATGGTTTGCATTAATCATTACTTCAAAAACTTTCTCAATAAAATCGTCCGGAACGTCTTCATGGAACAGGTCAGACATGGAATTGACGAAAACCGTCCTTGGCTGTTTCCAGCGTAGAGGTAGAGTTAACCGTTCCGGCCATAGCTTAAGATCGAAGCCTTGTTCGTAGGGATGGCCAGGGATACCACGGAACCGTTCTGCAAACCTTTCTGCATAGCAATTGGTGCAGGCGGCACTTATTTTCGTGCAACCTGTTACGGGATTCCAGGTAGCGTCTGTCCATTCGATTTTTGATCTATCGCTCATTGCTTATCTTTCTCGTGTTTGGCGAAGATTTGCTCAGCAATTTTTTTGCCGTTTGCATTATGGCCGGCAAATATGAGGCAATATAAAGGAGCGTTTTTGCTGTTGGCCATCAAGACGGGGTTAGAACAATGGGGGAATATCTCTTCCAGCCGTTTCTTGAAAACACGCCCAAACTCTTTGCCTGATAGTTTGCGTTTTACTGTCTCCGGGCCAAAAAGAGTCTGTTCATCTTCATAAAGATCAACCATCCAGTCAACAGTACCCCAAAACTGTTCCAAGCGGGTTTTTGCTGATTCTGAAATCATTTGCGGATTTTTCCGGAGGACGCCGCGGTTAATGGCCATAACCGGAAAATTAAGCACAATTTCCACTGTTTTTATCGCAGCCAAATTTTCCATCGTTTGCCACTGAAATTCCATTCCGAAAGGATCAATAAAGGCTATGGCCCTTTTCTTGCTCGCATAAGGCATTTGGGGGAGTATTTGTTCACGGAGGATCCTGTTGGAATCTCCATGATAGATGGTAATGCTATGGCTCGGGAATTCTTTATGCAACTTCTGAAGCTTTTCTACACGCCAATCCGTTTGCTCAATGAAATGATACTGTGTGAAAGACGGTGAAAGGTTGAGGGCGATTCGCGGTGAGCCATCAACAAATTTTTGCTCATCCCTCGTCTTTGGCTTTCCTGTCCCGGCAAAGGCATCAATATACTCGTAACCTTGACACCATGATTGGTTTGTGAGAATTTTTAGATACGCCGCTAAATATTTACCCAAAAGTTCGAGCTTCTCAACAGACCACTTGCCGATTAGGTCTTCCTTTTGATTTGATGACATTTCTCCAGCTCCCTGTATCTGGTGTCAAATCTTTATCCTTGATTTTTACAGTGACCGCTTCAGCATCAAGTAACCTTAATTCATTCCCCCTTCGGGCAGGAAGTCACATTGAGGATCAAAAAGCAAGAATCGTTTGCTTTCCTCATCCTGAAGGGGTTCAATTTCCCCCTGTTTACTAGATCTTCAGCTCTAACTGCCGTTTCATAGGGAGCGTTTATTTGCAATAGGTCGTCAGGCCAAACAGCACGCTTCACCAGAACCTCTTCTTTGATGAATTCCCGAACCCTTTCATCAGCAACGGAGAAGAAACTTTGATGGGAACCGGTAATTCCTCGCCAATCCCATTTTTTTCCAAGAATTCCTCGGCAAGCTCATTGATCTTTTCGTAAGAAAGAATTGGAGCCCTAAAGTGGGAAGGCATCAGCTTATGCGTCCTTTAATTTTTTTGCCAATTTATTCAACTGATCCTTTGTTAATTTCTGTCCCCTTAATGTGCGAAAGACTAAAGGCAACTTCGAAACCAAATTCTTGTTTGAAAGTATTTCCTCAGGAATGCGGCCACTGCTTGCGTGAGCCAGATCAACAAATTCGTGCCAATCGTTCGAGCCTTCTTTAATGTTTAGAGATTTGGCGTATTGTCCCAATTTTTCGGCATTCGTGGGGGGGGTCATGATCCCCCTTTCGATTTTGCTAATGTTCCCTGGATCGAAGTTATTCTCCAAGCAAAACTGCCTAAGAGTCATTCCCAGTTCGATCCTCTTCTTTTTGAAAAACTGCCCAAATAGATTACTGGACATTACGCTACACCCCCTTTCCCCTTTTTTGTTGTAACAATTTTACAACATGGGAAAAATGATGTCAAGTGTAAAGGATAAGTCCTCCAAATTTCTTACCGACTTCTTACCAGTAAATAAATTGACACTTCAAAAAATCTAATAATTCCCAGCATTATGAATTATATTCCCTATCATTCTGGAATTATTCCCTCAACGCTCACTTAAATTGACCCACTTATGCTCAATAGAATTGACCCACCCTAAAAGTGTATTATTGCGCGCGCAATATGAGAATATTTTCATTCAACTATCTGATTTTTAAGCATTGTGGCTATACCTATGCTTATATAACCTGAAGTACTCCTGCCTGGGTTATTTTTCCTTAGCATAAGTGGGTCAATTCCTATGAGTGTCAAAGCGAACGGAAAAACTAAATAATTTCAACCTAAGCCCGTTCACCCTAAGCCTGTCGAAGGGTAAATTACGGACTTTTGCAAGAAGCTCAATTAAATTAAATTTTTAGAATTTATCGCCTTCATATCTGCTGAGGGGTAGGGGGAGATATAGCATTAGCCACTGCCCTAATTTTCTCTCGTATTATTTTATTTCTTTTCTCCGTAACTCTTCCAGTGGCACATAAATAATTTCGGGGTGGCCATAGCGGGCCCCGCCAAAAGCATGAGCACCAGCTTCTGTCTGCAAGCATGCCCGTAGGCGTGTATGACAAGGTGTCCCTACCAGCACCATTTCTTTCCCAGATACTATATCCACACTCATGATCCCGCTCCCGCTTTGCGGCTCCAACATGCACACCAAATCAGGAAAAACAGCTTTTAGCACACGACCTATCCACAAGGCCATGGTCTCGTTTTTGATAACCAGCTTAGCCTCCTGCCCAGCAAAAGCATCCTGGCCAACCATAGTTACGTTAGTGATGTAAAACCCTGCCTTGTCCTCTCCCTGGATTGTGGCTACCTTACCCCTAAACAGCTCCCACCCATTTAGTGCTTTGGCAACGGCGCTAACCGGATCTCTACCTTCCCTGCGTGCGGACAAAATGCGCTGGCCGATCTCCATAGCTTTGGTAATGGTATGGGGAATCACGGCAGCTTTGACTTGGGAGCCGCTCATGGGATAATGATTATTTGCTCCCATGCCTCCGCCACGGGTGATCATCCAGCGCCCAATCTCATCGGCAAAGGTAGAATTGAATTGTTCGGCAACAATAATTGTATTGCCAACAGCATCCACCAAAGGCATGGGAGTCAAAGAAATACCATGACCAATGAAACTGGTCATCTGGGTTTCTGGCGCCGACCTCCCCAGGGCATCACCATTTATAGTGCTGATGCCCATCCTGGCTGCCAGAGACAGGATTACAGGCGTATTCAAACCTCCAACTTCAAAAGGCACCACATAATCTATCTTTCGACCAAGATGCTTTTCCATGACTCTGGTAGCTTCCAGTAGCTCAAAACTTGATTCCCACTGTTCCAGCAGTTGTCCAATATTCATTTTCTCTAATGTCTTGACTGACCCCATAATTCCGCCGCTGACAACCAGGACATCGTCAGCAATATCCTCAGGGTCTATAATGATTATTTCCCGGCCCTCAGATAGGTCTTTTTCTAAAATTGCCCTTCCCCATTGCGGACTGCCTCCCCCACCGGTGCCAAGAATAGATAGACCTTCTATCAGCGCCTCAACGTCACCTCCTGCCAAACGCTTTTTGGCCATTGTATATACCTCCTGTCAAAATGTATTTGAGGGTCATCTCCAAAAGGGTTGGTAAAAACATAGAGGTTCCAGGGGCCGAGGATATATAGAAATATTTCAGAAGAAAGAATCATCGCTAAACCCTATTGAATCCAAAGCCCAAAATCCTCGACCCATTTTAAGCGGCAAAGTGGGTGAAGAGGCGGATTTATTATGCGGATTAACAAATGGAAGCTTTTAGGCCAAGTTAATAATTGATGAACTCGTAAAAAGTCGGAAATCGCCTTTTTTCGTCATTCCGGCCCCGTATCAAGTACGGGGTAAACTCCAGCCGGAATCAAGTTAAATCCCCCCAACCCCCCTTTATTAAAGGGGGGCGAGGGGGGGATTTTTCACGCCGATGTGGAATTCGCCCCGCGTTCCGCGGGGTCGACTCGGCCATGTGGAATCACCTTGATAATTTGGGTTCAACCTTGTACAAAAAGCAAATTCCTATACAATCCAGTTATTTCAAGGAGTTATCAAACCTCTGGACTCCGGTTTTCACCGGAGTGACGACTTTTTACGAGGCCATCATAATTAAGAGGGCCATTATATTTTCAGCCTAAATGTTGAATCTTGGGCAACAAATCAAACGGAAAGAAGGTAACCAAACCGTCAGCCAGTTCTTATTCTTAGCCGGGCGATTCCCGGATACGCTCCAGAAAAGGGGTATACACCGGGTCTTTTTGAAAGCGGGTGCTATTGGCTAAACCACCCGCCTTTAAAATCATGGCCAACTCCACTGTTCGGCGCCCGATACTTTCAGCTCCGTGCAGGGCTACCCTCGTACATAGGCTGCCATCCTTCTCCTTCTTCTCCAGCACATGGCGATCTACCTCATTATAGGTCCAGGCACCTGCCCCGATATATGCCTCCCACATGTCCCCTGTAACCGGAACACACCCCATGATGAGAGCATGGTTTATCAAATCTGTGATGGTATGCTCCTGGCCGGAAAACAGGTGGGCGCCCTGGGCAATGGAAGCGATGACCTTCAAACTTCTGGGGAGTTTGGCTTCTCCGGGAAAAAGTTCTGCATAGCGGCCGAACAAGCTGTTGCCCAAGCGATCCAGGAAGGCTTTCAACTGGGCCGGAATTCCCATATGGTAAACAGGCACCGAATAAATAATTGCATCCGCTTCTAACCATTTATCTCTTAGCCCCTGAAAATCATCCTGGATGATACATTCACCCCGCTGATTCCCGCATTTAAAACAGGAAATACAGGGAGCAAATTTTTTACCCTTGAGGGGATATAGCTCCGTGGAAACCTGATCCGGGGCAACCTGGCTGGCCGCCCCCAATGATTTTTCCAGGAGGTAGTGACTGTTACCTTTTCGGGGACTGCCGCAAATACCCAAGACATTGATCATTTCAACTTCTCCCTTATTATTCCCCTAATTTTCTCGTTCTTTTCGATGGCCATTTTTATGCTGTCAGGGTCGATTTCTCCGTCATCATTAGCCCATGATAGGGGTATTGCATATATATAGCGCTATGCCTGCGCTTTTGTTTGTCAACGCTGATGGCTTCGTAAAAAGTCCTTTTTGCCCCATTTTCGTCATTCCCGCGAAAGCGGGAATCCAGTTAATTCAAGCAGTTCTGTCCCGCCAAAGGCGGGACTGCTTTCGCAGGAGTGACGGCTTTTCTGACTTTTTACGAGATCATCAACGCTGATCCTTTTAGAAAGCGCGACTGAAATATAGCGATAATTTTGTGTTACACCACTAGCCCCCGGCGAAGGCCGCCACAACTGACATTACATCTCCGTCTCGTAGCGCCCAGTTAGCCCTTTCTTTTTCACCAACTCTGTGCCCATTTACGGCCACTAAACCCGAAGGCTGCAGTTCTTCTATTCCAATCTTGTCGCACAGAATCTTAATTACATCTTGTACCGTGGTTCCTTCCGGAAGAAGGAGTTCGGACGGTTCAACCCGCGTTCTACCGCCCACCCCACCCCCCACCCGCAGCTTCACATTGATCATCAATAGCCACCCCAGACTTGTCGGTAACTTGTTCTTCGCATGAAGAATAGCACTCTTTATCTACTTTGTTTGGAATAATTCCTCAATGGGTACATAGTCATAAGAAAATCCGAAATGTTTGGGGCCCATCACAGCAAGCCCCTTTTCAGTCCTATAAACAGGGTGAATGGGGGCGCCAATGATGGCAAGGATTTCCCCCACCGAAATATCAGTATTGGTAATTGGTTCGCCATCGGTTAACTTTACCGATGCTATTATATCTGGACTCATCACATAGGGCCTCCCATCAAGCCAGGTCATATGGTTTTCGTTCTTAAACCAGACTTTGAAAATGTGGCCGGAAAATTCATCCAGCCCTTCCACTTGGTAATGACCGAACATGTACCCATCCCGGTCTTCCCAGTGTTTTTCCATGACCCTGCCTTTAAAGAGTACCCAACCAGCTAAAAAGCGGGCCGTGACAGCTACCGGGTCGTCACCAATCTCTCGAGATCTGCGGATGGTCAGACCAATTTCCAGGGCCCCGGTCAAGGTGCCCGGTTGAAGGGTCTGCTTCAAGTCCCTTCCTTTCATCATGAATCCAGCTGATCCAACCAAGCCGAAGGAAGCAGCGCTTACCAGTTTGCCGATGCGCTCCACCATCTTATAGGATGGAGCTTTTTTTACAATCGTCACGCTGCCCGCGTAATCACAAAAAACTATCGGATATACAGAAAGGCCCTGCACCGCAGCCAGAGACTGGGTAATTTCTGGTATCGCCCGCCCGCTGAAGTCTCCGTCCACCACTGTTAAACCCAGCTCATAGGCCGCATCCACCGGAGCAGGCGTGTTGATACCCCCCATCTCCGCTGCTATCACAAACTGGGGGGAAATCCCGCTGTAAGCCGTCAACTCCCGCAAGGCTTGAACCAATTCTTTTTGTACCCTGACCTGCATTCCCATTTCCTGCAAACGTTCAGAGAGGTTAGAATCCTTGGGGGCAATTGACCCCATATAAAACGGGCACACTGTCCAGGCCTCATCAGGTACCTCCGACGGGTCTACCCATGTAATCTGGCCGGCTCTTTCTAAAGTGCCGGTTAAAAACTTGTGGCCCTTTTCAGGGCTGCCGCCTCCGCCGGTGCCTAACAAAGTGCAACCCCGCACAAAATCTTCCACATCCTGCCTGGTTGTTAATTTGCCTTTGTTCATAGCTCGCCTTCTTTCCACCTTGCCGGTAAATATTAGAGCCTTCCGCATCCTTACTTCAGGAGGAGTTTATTCCTTACCGATGCTCCCTGCCATCTCCAGCTCAGCTGCTATGTCAGCAAGTCCAAGGCTGTTCAGGGTGCTGCGTTTGGGCCGGCTGGTTGCCGAATCCCAGCCATGAAGAGAATAATACTCGTCCAACATTTGGTCCAACTCTGCCGTTGAATTAATGGCAATGGTATCCGGCCGGTCGGGGCTTCGCTCATTCATCAGCCGCCATGCCAAGGTGTCATCCTTCCGGTCAGCGCCCAGCCTGGTGTTATAACATTTCTCCAAGGTCACTATCCGCCTTCCGGCCAGCATGATTTCTTGTTCGGAAATATTGTAACCGGTAGCCGCTGAGAAAAGGTCTGCCATTAACTTAGGAGTGATGCCGTAAAGGGCTGTGGTGGAAAAGGCACAGAAGCCCAGTGCATCTGTAACGGCATAGCAGTCTTCGTGCCAGCGCACAATTTCAGCTCGCTTTTCAGTAATATAGGGATTGGCATATTTTTCGTCCCCGGTAATCGTTTTGATCAAGGCCCGTGCTTCCGGGCTCAACCCAAATTCTGCAAAGGTTTCGGTGTGCAGGTGATCTGCTCCCCGGGGGTTTACCGCAAAGGCCAGGGCATAAGATTTGGCTGACCTGGTATCTACCCGGGACTGTTCCAGTCCTTTGGAATGGACAGCCCATTTATAGGTATCCCCACCCACCCGTTCAGCCGCCCGTTTGACCCCTTCGGCCAGCAGGTCCCCGAACCCTTCACGGAAGGCTATTTGCCTGACCAAGCGGACAACAGCTTCTCCGTCACCCCAGCGCAACTCCCTGCCATCCAGGTCTTTCCGGCCTAAAGCGCCTTTTTCGTAGCACTCCATCGCCCATTGGATTACGGATCCGGTTGATATCGTGTCCAAGCCGTAAATATTGCACAGCTCGTTGGCCCTGATGACTGCTGCAGTATCCATGACGCCGCAGCCGCCGCCAAGGGCGCTCATGGTCTCATATTCTGGCCCGCCGGCGTAGGACCCGGCAAAAACTCCCCGCTCAACTGTACTGTACCTGTGGCAGCCGATCACGCACCCAAAACAGGCCACTCGCCGTTGGAGATACCCTTTTTCTACCAGGTATTGCCCCGTAAGGGGATATACATCGTCCACACAGCTGCGCTGGAAATTATAGGCCGGAAAAACCCTGAGCTCATTTACCCCATTCAAACTCCCGGAAGTTCCGTAACTGGCCAGTCCTTGGGCCGCTGAATCGCTGAGAAGGTTCTTTCTCGCTAAAATAGCCGTTTCATGGAAGAGGACCGGCTTGGCGGCAGCAACACTTCCGCTGCCCCGCACGGCAATGGCTTTTAAATTCTTAAAGCCCATCACGGCACCGGCTCCCCCGCGACCGGCTGCGTGATAAACGGAAAACATTACAGCGGCAAAGCGCACGAGTTTTTCACCGGCCGGGCCGATAGAGGAAATTTGGATATCTGCATCCCCCAATTCTTTCTTGATAGCCAAGTCTGTCTCTCGGACGTCTAGGCCCCACACCTTGGAAGCATCACGAATTTCTATTTTTTCGTCGTCTATCCAGAGGTACACCGGTTCTTCGGCCCGGCCGAAAATTACAATGTAACCGAAACCGGCAAATTTAAGTTCAGCACCCCATTGACCGCCGCCGCTGGTTTTTAAGTATAATCCGGTAGCCGGGCTCAAGCAGGTGACGGTTGTCCGACCGGAACTGGGAGCCGCCGTACCTGATAATAACCCGGGTCCAAAGATCAGGACATTTTCCGGCCCCAGGGGATCAGTGCCAGGCTTAACCTGATCCCACAATATGCGGGCATTTATGCCGCGCCCACCCAAATACGAAAGCAATACATTTTTGGAAACTGGCTCTCTCCACCACGTACCATTGGTCAGGTTCACAAAGAGAATATCCCCAGCAATTTGACGCATTTTACACCTCCACCAGCCCCATTAATCCAAACTCCAAGCAGTAACCCTGGCCCGCCGTTTATCCCGTACCGTATGAGAGAGGGGCTCGTATTGTAGGGCTCCAGCCGGGCAGTACTTGACACAAGCAGGATCTCCTTTGCACTGATCACACCTCATGGCTGTTCCTTTTTTAGGGTGTATTTCAACAGCACCCAGCGGGCACACGTTGACGCACTCCTTACACCCGATGCACAAGTCCTCCAGAACCTGCGCCGCCCCGGTTGCCGGGTCGTGCTTCATGGCCCCAACGGGGCATACTTCTTCGCAGACCGGTCGCTCACAGTAGGCGCAAGTAACTGGAACGCTCAGGCATTTCTCTTCGAATTTCACCACCCGGATGCGGGCCAAACGCGGAGAGTAAATGCCCTCGTGCTCAAAAGAACAGAAAAGCTCACATTGTTTGCACCCCGTGCAGAGTTGGGAATTCGCACTTACCACTTTCTGGCTCACTTGAAACCCTCCCGATTCCTCAGTTTGCTTTTCCTAAACAGAATATTGATCAAACCAATCACCAGCAGCACTTCTAATTGACGCTTGCAAGCGGCCGGCTGGCTCTACCCGGTCGGTAAGCATGGCCCCTACCAGCCTTCCCTGAAAATAGACCAGCTTTTGGTAGTTGTTTCCCTGGCGATGAATGGAAACCTCCCATTCTTCCTGAGCCGGAGCCTGAACGATCCCCATGGAAATAAAAGGTAAACCCAAAATCTCCAGGGCGTTTCGTGGCAGGGATCCCCTATACCGCGCCTTTTCCCCGGCCATATTTAGCCCGGCGGTCCGCCCCTGGGCCACGGCATGGGGCCAAATGGGCATCGAGCAGGACTCCTGCCTGGTAATGTCATACGTATTGGCTACATCTCCCGCCGCATAGATGTTGGGCAACCGCGTACGCATCCTGCTGTCTACTGGAATACCACCGGAGCCGGACAAAAGTTTATCTACCAGGCTGGTATTGGGCCGGACCCCTTTACATACCACCAGCAGGTGACAGGGGATTTCTTCTCCGTTATTCAGTATGGTAGATTTGAGGCCGCCGGCTGAGTCCTGAACGACCCTAACCACATCTGCACTACACCTGATTCTAAGGCCATGCCTTTCCATATGCTGCTGGACCAACCTCCCCCCCTCATCGTCTGCTACCTGAGATAACAAGTGGGGCGAACTAACGATCATTTCCGGGGAATTGCCTGCTTCATGTAAGGCACAAGCTAATTTTACTCCCACTAAGCCACCGCCCCAGATAACTACTTTGGCCCCGGCCATGGCTTGCTGCCGAATATTTATAGCGTCTTCAATTGTACGAAGCCCGGTAATCCCCTTGATCTTTGCCGGAAGATTAATTGGAAAGGCAGGCAGGCCGCCAGTGGCAATGAGCAGGGTCTCATAAGTAATGGCCTGCCCCGTTTCCAGTTCAACTGTCCTATGCAAAGGGTGGATCGCTATTGCCCTGGTTCCCAGTAATTGGTTAACCTTTAAGCGTATAAATAAATCCCGATCCTCCAAAAAAAAGTCTTCGATTTTGATATGACCGGCAATATAGTGAGTTAACAACACCCTGGAGTAAGGAAAATGTTTTTCATCGGAAATAATCGTGACTTCCCCGCAAGGATCCTTAGAGCGGATAGCCTTAACCCCTGCCAGCCCTGCCGCACTATTACCAATAATCACGTATTTAGCCATGTTTCTTAACCGCACATCTTACGGTTCCGGTGGTAAGGCTAACAAACATAGCTCTTTCGCGCCGCCGTTTAGCTGCTCTCTCCGGGGCATTTTTAGCTGTCTGGAGGGCTCCTGTCGGGCAAAATATGGCGCATAGAGGGGCTTGCCAACCTATGCAGCCATCGCATTTGTGTACAACCCCGTTGGTTGAAGTTTCCTCGACCGGGTAAACGATGCGCACCGCCCCAAAGGGGCACTCCATTACACAACTGTAGCAGCCAATGCACCGGTTTTGATGAACCCTGACCATTCCGGACTTGGGGTCGACCCATAGCGCCCCGGCCACACAGGCGTCTACGCAAATAGGATTTTCACAATGCCGGCAAACGGAGATTTGTCTCCGGCCTTCGATTTCATCAAGCCACAACAGGGGGGTTCGCAACTTGGGTATCCCTTGGTCATTGATTGGCACCCGCAGCGCAGGGCCCAACGAACAGGCCAATTGACAACGGCCACAACCGTCGCATTTAATACTCTCCTCCCGAAGCGCTAACAATGTAAAACGAACCTCGATTCCTTCTCTGTATCCGGGGCTTATACCGACCTATGACCGGCCATCAAGAGTCCCAATTGATCCAGATTCAAACCTTCCCTGCTGAACTCCCCCACAATTTTCCCTTGAAACATCACCGCAATGCGGTGGGAAAGCTCCAGCAGCTCGTCTAGATCGCTGGAAATTAAACAGATGGCCACACCGCTTTCGGCACATTCCACAATTTTTTTTCGAACATATTCTGTGGCGCTAAAATCCAGCCCCCTGGTAGGTTGACAAGCCACAAGGATTTTGGGGTTCATGGAAAGGGCTTTAGCAAGAACTACCTTCTGCTGGTTTCCACCAGACAGATTGGCAACCGGCACATTAATCCCCGGGGTTTTTATACCATAAGACTGCACAGCCTCTTTCGCCCATTTGTCTATGGCCCAAGACCGGGTTATGCCCCATTGAGAGTAGGGCGGATACTCTACACAGTCCAGAACCAAGTTTTCACCGACAGTCATTTCCGTTATAACCCCATGTGTATGTCTATCTTCCGGGATATAGCCAAGCCCTGCCCGGCGGCGATTACGGATGCTCCACCTGGTTACATTTTTCCCGCCAATGAAAATGCGGCCGCTTTTCGGCTTCTTTATGCCTAATATCACTTCGGCTAACTCCATCTGGCCATTGCCAGCCACACCGGCAACTCCCAGTATTTCTCCTGCCCCAATTGATAGGCTTATATTTTCAACAACTGGCTCCCGGTGTTCTTCCTCTATAGTTACTCCATCAACTTCCAGGACAAACTGGGGCTGGGCTGGGGGTTGGTTTCTCATCACTGGTGAAATCCATTCCCGGTCCACCATCATTTTGGCTATTTCTTGCGGAGTGGTGCTTTTCTTTTCAACTGTAGCTACGTGTTTACCACCACGCAAGACGGTTATCCTGTCGCTGATAGCCATTGCTTCGTTCAGCTTGTGGGTAACTAACACCACGGAATGGCCGCGCTCGCGGGCTTGCAATAATAATTCCAACAGGGATTCTGCCTGCTGCGGCGTTAATACCCCTGTAGGTTCATCCATAATCAGCACCCTGGCTCCCTGGTACAAAGCCTTCAATATTTCGACTTGCTGCCGCTCACCTACCGAGAGGACTTCTGCCCGTTCATTCAGTTTGACCTTAAAACCATATTCCCCGCAAAGTGTTTCAACCTGACTTTCAAACCTCTTCCACTGTGGGACAATATCTCCCCACTTTAAGGTAGGCATCACAATATTTTCTAAGACCGTATGGTTGGGGATAAGGGAAAAATGTTGATGGATCATGCCAATGCCCTTAGAAATAGCCAGTCTTGGCGACCAGTTCCGGGATACGTCTTCGTTCCATACCCTGATGTTTCCGCCATCCGGCTGGTACATGCCGTAAAGGATATTCATTAAGGTGGTTTTTCCAGCACCATTTTCCCCGACCAACCCCCTGATCTCTCCGGCATCCAGCGTAAAGGTTACCTTGTCCAAGGCCCTTACGATGCCAAATGTCTTGGTGATTGCTTCCATATTCACTACATGTTTGTTATGCATGACCGCTTTAGCCGCACGAACTGTCCCGTCGGCCATCTTCCCATCCCTTGCAGGCTAAAAGTGAAAGCTACTTAAAAAAGGAACGTAACACTTTAGCTCTTTGAAAAAAGGTGTGTTGTAAAGGCCAAGGGATTCCAGGGGCCGGGGGCCAGAGCGGAACGCTTGGAATCATAAGGCGCCTATTTCTCCGCATATGGGGCGGGCAAGAACCCCCGCCTCCTCCGGAGGAAAAGATCTTCTGTCCTCGTGGCCAAGCGGAAACCCAACCGATGCTTCCGGCGCGTTCCGCTCTAACCCCCGGCCCTCAACAAAGGCTTTTATACCATTTTTTCAAATCGCCAAACTATTACAAAGGAACTACGCTTTTTCCGCGACCTTGCGCGGAAAAAGTGGCCCGCCTCAGGCGGGCAGCGAAAAGTCCTGAAATCCCCCCTAACCCCCCTTTGGCAAAGGGGGGAAGGGGGGGATTTATCGGCAGACATTTCCTTCTTACAAACATGTTTGTATTAATGAGGCGCTAAGCGCCTATTATGGTGCCGCGGGCCACCTGATTACCGTTACCTAATGGGGTGCCAGATGGCCCAAAGCATTGGCAATTATTTTCTCAGGGCGGCTTTATTTCCGCAGGATATCCGGATGCATCTTGACCGGAATGGTTATTTCTCCTCTTTGAATCTTATTAATAGTATCTTGAATGTCTTTTTCCACGCCCGCCGACACTTTGCCCCGGAAATCGGCTAATTTAAAGTAACTGGCGTCAATTTTTGTGATTTTCCTATGGAGGGTTTTGGCCAAAAAGGCATCAGCCATTTCCTTATACATTTTCCTTACATCAACCAGCACGCTGGTTAATACGGCCTTCGGCGCATCACTATACCAATCGGCAGCGTATCCAATCACCAAACCCTTTGCGGATTCCACTGCTTCATAAACTCCCATAGTTCCTGGGCCGGTCACCGTAAAGAATACGTCAGCTCCCTTTCGAGCCTGAAGTAATGTTACCTCCCGGTGCTTGGCCAGATCGACCCAGTCGCCAACCCAGGACACAATTACGTCCACCTTAGGCCTTACAGACCTGGCCCCTTCAATAATTCCGCTAAACATCAGCTCAAGTGCCGGTATGGGCACGCCACCCACTACACCAATCACACCGGACTTACTTGCCTTGGCCGCCGTGATGCCCACAAGGGCCCCATAAATATACATATCGGGACTAAATGCGGCCACGTTAGGCACCTCAGGCAACTTGGAGGCAACCGACATCATCAAGAACTTGGTCTTGGGGTATTTGGGGGCCGCTTCGGCCAAGCCGTCATAATGGCCGCTACTGGTAAAGACCACGATTTCAAAGCCCTTATCGGCATACCCGGAACCGATTTCAGCAAGCTTGGGAAAAGGAACCGATTCAGCAATGGAAACTTCCCAGCCATACTCTTTTATCAGTATCTGCAGGCCGGCAAACTGGGCGCGGTCCCAGCCGCCTGCTCGTTCTGGGTTGGCTATTGAATAAATTGCCCCAACCCTAACCTTTGATGGTGAAGCTTCTAAATGTTTTCCATCAAAACCTACCAACGCTAAGCCCAACATTGTCATCACTAAAAATACAACAATTGAAACAAACAATTTTCTTAGCATTTCATGTTCCTCCTTTTATGCCTTTATACAATAGCGTCATTTTTAATGACTCGTAATACTTGATGGTTTCGTAAAAAGTCAGAAAAGTCGTCACTCCTGCGAAGGCAGGAGTCCAGAACTGCTTGAATTAACTGGATTCCCGCTTTCGCGGGAATGACGAAAATGGTGCAAAAAGGACTTTTTACGAGATCATCAGTATTATATTCTTCCTAAAACCTTTACCTTAACAGGCTGCCTGTTGCCTCTTTGTCCCAGAAAAACATCACCTCCTTAAATAAGGTTTTCCCGCATCTCCCGGACCGCGAGCCATACCGGCCAAACCAACTACCAGCAGCGTCAGGATGTATGGCAGCATGAGATAGTAATGGGGATTAAGACCAGCACCTGTGCCCTGGCCCCTAAAAGCCAGGGCCTCTCCAGCACCGAATATCAAGCATGCGCCCAAAGCCAACAACGGGTTCCAGCGGCCGAAATATACTGCCGCCAAAGCAATAAAACCTCGACCTAAGGTAACATTATCCGTAAAGCTGCGCACCCACCCCATGGTCAATGCTGCCCCGCCCAGGGCCGCCAGCACAGAGGCAATTATCAGGGCAGCAAACCTAACGTATACCACATTAATGCCGGAGGCATGGGCAGCATGGGTGTTTTCTCCAACAGAACGGAGTTTTAATCCTGGACCCGTCCAGAACAAAAACCACCACATGACTACTATAAGTACAATGGCAGCCAGTGTAAAAGGCGATAAACCAAAAAGTAAGGGCGGAATTGCCGGGACGAGGACTTGTAGTTGTTTGGCCAATAAACGGAAAATAAAACTAGTTGCCCCTAAGCTGACAAGATTAAAGGCGATGCCTATGACCACCTGGTCAGTCGGCAGTGAAACAGAAATAAAGGCTAATATAATTCCGGCAATAATCCCAGCAGAGATTGTGGCCAGCATACCTGCCCACGGATTACCCCCCAAAACCGTGCCGATGATGGCCGCCAGCGCCCCTGCAAGCATTACCCCTTCCACACCAATATGCAACACCCCGGCCCTCTCAGCCACCAAAATACCCAAGGCACAAAAGATAAGCGGTGTAGCTGCCCGTAACGCAGCCAACAATAAATCCCACCACCAGCTTTCTATCATCTTCTTCTATTCACACCTCTTTTAGAATGATAGGAACGAAACCCCTGCCTGCAATCGGCAGGAAATGGAATTTATGCACTGCTTGACTTTTTATTTAGTAAACGCATGGCCGAAAGGCAGACAAATAGCAAGACCGGAATGCCCTGGAAAACGTACACCAGAGCAGATGGCACTCCGGTCATCGCCTGCATATGCCTGGCTCCAGTTTCTAAGATGGCTAACAAAAAAGCTACCGGAATTACCCCAAGGGAATTGCCACCCAAGAAAGCTACCGGGATTCCTGTAAAACCCCAGGTTTTGGACCACCCTTCCGCCACCTTATAGGTAACACCCATCGCCTGTATGCCTCCAGCCAAACCTGCCAGCGCTGCTCCGGCCAGCACTGCAACTGCCAGCACCTTGTTCACGGAAATTCCGGAGGCTTTGGCCGCATCCTTGTTTGAACCGACTGCCTTCAGATACATGCCGAATACGGTGCGCTTCATTACCCAATAGGCGATCATGGCGATGATCAGCGTTACCCATACTCCCATATGTAATCCAAGTTCTGGCGGGAAAAAAGGCAATCTGTATTCTTCAGGGATTGCCCGGGTTGTTCCGTAAAATGCGCCTGGATCCTTTAAGACACCGGTAATCATTGCGGAAACCAGTTGAATACATGCAAAATTCATCATTATTGTAGTGGTTACCTCACTGGCCCCACGTTTTATTTTTAAAAAGAGCGGCGCAAAAACGGTTAATGCGCCGCCAGCCATCGCAGCTACCAAGGCAGCAGTGATTACCACTGCCGGCGAGCCTTGCAGGTTACTGGCCACTATCACGGCAGCAAGGGCTCCAATTTCAATTTGGCCCTGCCCGCCAATATTAAAAAAACCAACTCGGATTGGTATTAGTACCGCTAACCCCGCCAGGGTAATGATTGCTGTCTCCCGGATGGTAGATATAATAGAATGCTTTCCCCTCAGGGCTCCCTCAAACAGGGATGCCAACACAACAAAAGGCTGGGCACCGGAAATTAAAGACATGGACAAAAGTAATATTAATGAAAGCGTTAATGACAAGATAGAAATGCCCACCTGGGATTGCCATAACCAGTGAATTGCGGGAAAATTGTGGCCTTTTCTTATTTCGAAGCCATTCTTCAATGACTACTACCCCCTTGTTTGATCCTTCCGCCAAATTCCAATAGCAGCGGTTTTATTTGAAGCCCTTCTTTTGACTGACCAAAGCCTTGATACAAAAAAGACCCCCATCATTTAGCTGGCAGCTATACTGCTCAACTACCGTATGCCAATAAAAATCTCTCAACAATAGGGAAGCGGTGAAGAAAATTAGAATCGGAAAATTGACCGTCTGCAATCATTGAGGATTTTTTTGTAAGATGTTGGTTTCGCCTGTCTTTTCTCAGATTCAGTGGGGTGTTGGATTGCAAACAATTTGGTAGCGTTCAAAACAAGAGACCTAAACAAAAACCCAATTTACGATACGATAGAAAATTCATCTCATATTCCGAATTCCGTTGGATCGTAGTAAATTTTATAGGAGGATGTCAAGCTTCTTTT
>Ga0194113_10000991_pt1 | contig 38584 bp, 33 predicted proteins | sample TA2MahC200mmetaG_FD_146193 | JGI IMG/M metagenome (GOLD analysis project Ga0194113, IMG submission 146193) | Freshwater microbial communities from Lake Tanganyika, Tanzania - TA2015017 Mahale Deep Cast 200m | ecosystem: Environmental > Aquatic > Freshwater > Lake | place: Tanzania: Lake... | reverse complement strand
CTTCTTTGCGGGAGCGGCTGCCTTCGGAGCAGCGGCCTTCTTCGCGGGAGCGGCTGCCTTCGGAGCAGCAGCTTTCTTCGCGGGAGCGGCTGCCTTCGGAGCAGCAGCCTTCTTCGCGGGAGCGGCCTTGGGAGCAGCAGCTTTCTTCGCGGGAGCAGCAGCCTTCGGGGCGGCAGCCTTCTTGGCGGTGGTCTTGGTAGTGCTGGTTGCAGTCTTCGCAGCGGGCATTATTGACTCCTCTATTGATGAAGGGTAATCGGCCGGAAAGCCTTATGCCTCAAGCATCTCCACGCGCTCAGAGGCGTGCCCGGATTGTAGAACAAAAAAAAGCGCACTCCGCAAGAGGGCACGCGCAATTCCCTGAATAAATGTTGCACGCATGCGATCAGGGCACGATTCTCTCGTCGGCAAAAAGCGCTTCGACTCGTTCTCTTGCCCTGATTTCACTGGGCTTCGCGCCATTCACCATGATCTCCGCGGCGCGCGGTCGCGTGTTGTAGTTGGAGCTCATGCTCATGCCATAGGCGCCGCTCGAACACACCACCAACAGGTCTCCCTCCGCAATCACGAGATCCCGATCGTGTCCGAGAAAGTCGCCGGTCTCGCAGACCGGACCGACGATGGCATAGCGGAGCGCCTCGCCCTGTCGCTCGACCACCGGCCGGATGTCATGCCATGCGTCGTACAGCGCAGGCCGCATCAGATCGTTCATGGCCGCGTCGACGATGGCGAAATCCTTCGCCTCGCCATGCTTCAGATATTCCACGCGCGTGAGCAGCCAGCCCGCGTTGCCGACCAGCGAGCGGCCCGGTTCCACGACCAGGGTTTCCGCGCGTCCGGCCATGCCGTCGAGCAGTACGCGCGCGTACTCGTCAAGACTCGGAGGCGTCTCGTCGCGATAGCGGATGCCGACACCACCGCCGATGTCGATGTGGCGCAGGGCGATGCCCAGCGACTCCAGCGTGTCCGCCAGTTCCAGCACGCGCCTCAGCGCCTCGGCGAAGGGCGCGCTGTCGGTAAGCTGGGAACCGATGTGGCAGTCGATGCCGATCACATCGAGATGGGACATGGACGCGGCCTCGCGATAGACGCGAATCGCTTCGTCGTGGGCGATGCCGAATTTGTTCTCGCGCAGACCGGTGGAGATGTAGGGATGGGTCTTCGCATCGACATTCGGATTGACGCGCAGGCTCACCGGCGCGCGCAAACCCTCCGCGCGCGCAACGCGATCGAGCCGCGACAGTTCGCTTTCGGATTCGACGTTGAAGCAATGTATGCCCGCGCGCAGGGCGGCGCGCATCTCGTCCTCGCGCTTGCCGACACCGGAAAACACCACCTTGCCGGGATCTCCGCCGGCGGCGAGTACTCGGGCCAGCTCACCGCCGGAGACGATATCGAAGCCCGCGCCAAGACGCGCGAAGAGATGCAGGATGGCGATGTTCGGATTGGCCTTGACCGCGTAGCAGATCAGGTGCGGATGCCGGGCGAGGGCCACGTCATAGGCGCGATAGGCCGCTTCGAGGGCGGCGCGGGAATAGACGTAACAGGGTGTGCCGAAGGCCTCGGCGATGGCCGTGAGGGGCACGTCTTCGACGTGCAACACCCCGCCGCGAAGGGAGAGGGCGTTCATTTGCGGGCGGGCTGGCTGATGTTTTCCTGGCCGGGCGCGTCGGGCAGATACAGCGCCCCTTTCTTGCCGCAGCCGGCAAGCAGGGAGAGGGAAAATATGAGTACGAGAAATCGCATGACAAACCCTTAGAATCGCGGCTGAGTCTAGCACGGAGACCCCCATGGATGAACGCGAGTACGAACGCCTGGCGGACGCGGCCCTGGCCAGGATCGAGGCGGATCTTGAAGACGCCGACATCGACTTCGAGATCGTCGCCGGAGGCATCCTGGAGATCGAGTTGGCGGATGGCGCCAAGGTCGTCGTCAACAAGCATTCCGCGGTGCGCGAGATCTGGGTGGCGGCGCGCAGCGGCGGCTTCCATTACCGCTGGGACGGCGAAGCCTGGCGCGACACCCGCGGTGGCGAGGAACTGCACAGCGCCATGGCACGCCTGACCCGGAACTGAGCAAAATCGCCGGAGCGTTCTAGACTGGGACCATCATCATGAGCGAACAGACTCTCTTCTCGCATCTGCCGGAGCTCACCGACCAGCTCGGGGTCGAGCACATCAAGCCGCTGCTGGACCGCGTCAGCACGCACGAAGTGCCGCAAGGCGTGGTGCTGGTGCGCGACCAGAGCCCCATCGATGCATTCCATCTGGTGCTCTCCGGACGCCTGTCTCTCGCCGTCGAGATGGCCGGCCACAGCATCGTCCTCGGCGAGTTGCTGCCCGGCAACTGGTGTGGCGAACTGGCCTATTTCAGCGGCGTGCGGCGCGCGTCCAGCACGGTCACAGCATTCGAGGACACGGTGGTGGCGCGCCTCACCTTCGCCGACTTCGAGGCGTTGATGGCCGAGGATTCCGTGGCCGTATGCCGGCTCACCCACGCCTTCATCCAGATGATGATGCGCCGCCTGCACGCGACGGCGAACAATCCCATCATCGATCCGCATGGCCAGATGCTCCTCGTCGGCGACCTCTCGGTGCCCTGGTCTGAACTTGGGCAGCCGCAGCACAGCGTGGTCGAGTTCATCAAGAAACTGTTTGGAGCGCGCTGATGCTGCTGCGAAATTTCCTGCGGTCCCTGGACGGTTTCCAGTACCTCTCCGACAGCGACATCGATCATGTCGCCGCCGCCATGCGCGTGGAGGAATATCCCAACCATCACATCTTCATCTACCAGGACAAGCTCAACAAGGAGCTGTTCCTGCTGCTGGACGGCCACATCAAGGTCGGCCATTACGGCTCGACCGGCCGCTACTACACGCTGAAGACCATCCAGCCCGGCGAGCTGTTCGGCATTCCCTCGCTGTCCGAGGGCAGGCCGGCCACCACCACCTGCCAGGCCGACGGTCCCGTCACCGTCGCCAGCATGCCGTTCTCCGCCTACCTGCTGCTCTACCAGCCCGATTCCGAAATCGGCTGCCGCTTCCAGTTCGTCATCGCCAACCAGCTGGCCAAGGACCTGCACGATCGTCATGACGCGCTGCGCCGGCTGCTTGCCCAGGTGTATGGAGAATCGGCGCGCGACGAGGCCTGACGGCTCGCGCGCATCCTTGCCCGCGCGTCCCCCGCGCACGACGGTGTTGGCTTGAGCATCGTCCTGGTCATCCTGCCGATCTTCGCCCTGATCCTCCTAGGCGCCGGGCTCAAACGCTACGCGGGAGTCGCCGAGGAAGGTTGGCGGGGCCTGGAACGTCTCGTCTATTTCGTGTTTTTCCCCGCCCTGCTGTTCCATTCTTTGGCGCGCGCCCACATCGATTTTTCCTCCGCCCTCTCCATGCTGCTGGTCGGTCTGGCGGTCACTTTGTTCGGCATGGCGATGGGATACCTGGGCAAGTACCTGTTCCACGATCCGCCGCGCGTTTTCGCCTCCGCCTTCCAATGCTCCTTCCGCTTCAACAGCTACGTCGGCCTCGCCGTCGCCGGCGCCCTGTACGGGCAGGCCGGCATCGCCGCCATTGGCTTGTTGATGGGCTTCATCGTGCCGCTCGCCAACGTTGCTTCAGTCGCCATGCTGGCGCGCCACGGCGAGGCCGGCTGGCTGCGGGAGATCCTCGGCAACCCACTCATCCACGCCACTGCCGGAGGCGTCGCCTGCGCCCTGCTGGGCTGGTCTCCGCCGGATCTGGTGATGCAGACCATCGGCCTGCTGGCCCAGGCCTCCCTGCCCATGGGCCTGGTGGTGGTGGGCGCGGGCCTGCGTCTCGACAGCCTGTCCCACGCGCGCGGCCATCTCTGGTATGGCGTGGCGGTCAAGCTGCTGGCGTTGCCCGCGCTGGCCTGGTGGCTGGGCGGCATGCTGCGGCTGCCAGCCATGCAGTTCGAAGTGGCGCTGTTGTTCGCCGCCCTGCCCATGTCCACCGTGGCCTACGTGCTGGCGGTGCGCATGGGCGGGGACGGCCGCATCACAGCCGCGCAGGTGGCAGTCACCACCCTGCTGTCCATGTTCACCCTGCCGCTCTGGCTCGGCCTCGCGCGCGTCTGAACTCGACCCAGGCATGCCCAACTATGCACACCCCGGCCCTTGACAACGAGGCATCCCCGGACTAGCCAATCCTTTCCGAGAGCCTTGCGCAAGTTATTGTTTTTACGTAGCAAATTGACTGCATAAATATTGAGCCGAAGGTATAAGCCTGCGATTCTTAAGCTTTTTTTACCGCTAGCCGAGGACTTGTCCACAAGCTTATCCACATGAGCCGTGGACAATCCACAAAGCTTGTTTCACGAGAAGCCCTTCTCCCTCTCTCCTGCGAAATCACTTCAAGAAAAGCCTCCAGATGCGTCCGCACGAATTACCTTGCACACCCTTCCACACGCGAATGCAGCGATGATTCCCGAACGCCTCGCCTTCATCGACCTGGAAACCACCGGCGCCAATCCCCTGCATGACCGCATCACCGAGATCGGCGTGGTCGAGGTGGATGGCGATCGCGTGAACACCTGGAGCACCCTGGTCAATCCGGAGCGTCCCATCCCGCGCTTCGTCCAGCAGCTCACCGGCATCGACGACGCCATGGTGGCCGGCGCCCCGCGTTTCGCCCAGGTTGCCGAGGAACTCGCGGAGCGCCTGCGCGGACGCCTGTTCATCGCCCACAACGCGCGCTTCGATTACGGCTTCGTGCGCAACGAATTCCGCCGCCTCGGGCGCGCGTTCCGCGCCGAGGTGTTGTGCACCGTGCGGCTCTCGCGACGGCTGCACCCTGAACATTTCAAACACAACCTGGACAGCCTGGTCGCGCGGCATGCCCTGGACGCCGGCCCGGATCGCCATCGCGCCCTCACCGACGCCGACCTGATCTGGCAATTCTGGCGGCTACTGCGCCGTGAGCAAGGCGACGACGCCTTGCTGGAAGCCGTCCGTCACCAGCTCAGGCGGCCCAGCCTGCCGCCTCACCTCGATGCGGACACGCTCGATGACCTGCCCGAATCGTCCGGCGTCTACCTGTTCCACGGCGAGGGAGACATACCCCTCTACATAGGCAAGAGCCTCAATCTGCGCCAGCGCGTGCTGGCCCATTTCTCCGCCGATACCCGCGAATACAAGGCCACGCGCCTGAGCCGCGAAGTCCGCCGCATCGAATGGCGCGAGACCGTCGGCGAACTGGGCGCCCTGCTGTTGGAATCGCGTCTGGTGAAGGCTCTACAGCCCCTGCATAACCGGCGCCTGCGGGCATCCACCGAGGTCTGCGCATGGCGCCTGGAGGAAGTCGCGCAGGGCGATCATCGGCCCCGCCTCGTCCGCGCCGAGGAGGAGGATTTCGGCCGTTGCGGCGATCTGTACGGCCTCTTCTCCAGCCCACGCGAAGCCATCGCCGCCTTGCGCAAGATCGCCGAGGCGCACGCGCTCTGCCCCCTCGTGCTGGGCCTGGAACAGGCCGCGAAGCCGGGTCGCGCCTGCTTCGCCCAGCAGATCGGCAAATGCCGGGGCGCCTGCGTCGGCAAGGAGGCCATCGGCCTGCACAGCGCCCGCCTGATGGCAGCCCTCGGTCGCATCCGCCTGCCGGCATGGCCATATCCCGGCCGCATCGGGGTGGTGGAACGAGATGCGCCGCTGCAACGTGAGGAAGTGCATGTAATCGACGGCTGGCGCCATCTCGGCAGCGCCCGTGATGAAGCCGGGCTGCGCGCCGTGCTGGAGCAATCCGCGACGTCTCCGTTCGATCCGGATATCTACAAGCTGTTGCGCACACGCCTGGCCAAAGGCGGGCTGGAGGTGCGCGTGCTCTGAGGCGGAGCCGGCCGCCTCATGTCGCCATGGCATTTGTGAATCTCCCGCGCCCGTTCCGACAGGCTCCTCGGCCTTGGCGACGGGAAGCCATGGCGCGTTGCGCGCGAGGCCGGGTCTGAAGGGACGTGCGTAGCCTGCCGGAGGTAGCAGTCGAGCGCGACCACCCAGGTCAGCGTCGGCGGTGAACGGGGTTGCACGGGCCGGGGAAGTCTTCGAGTTCCGCGTGAAACGGAACGTCACCGTCACCATGCGCGGCCCCGGTTTGCCTCGCCGACTTCCACCCCGGACGGTGGATTCACACCGCCATCAGGCCCATGAACTCCTGCACCGGCACCACCTCGAAGGCGGCCTGGTCGGCGCACATCGCGTTCAGCGCGGCACACTTCTTGGCGGAGAGCTTGGCGGCGATGGCGGCTTCCCACTTCTTCACCAGGACGGGGATGCCCTCGGCGCGGCGCCGGCGGTGGCCGATGGGGGCGTCGACGCTGACCTTCTCGGTGCTGCTGCCGTCCTTGAAGAAGACCTGCACGCTGTTGCCGATGTAGCGCTTGTCGGCCTCCAGGTATTCCTGCGAGAAGCGGGGGTTTTCCTTGACCGTGGTGAGGGCGCGCAGGTGGTCGATGCGCGGGTCGGCGGCGCCGGCGTCGGTGTAGTCGTCGGCGGTGAGGCGGCCCTTGATCAGGGGCACGGCCACCATGTACTGGATGCAGTGGTCGCGGTCCGCGTAGTTGTTCATGGGGCCGGTCTTGTCGATGATGCGGCAACCGGCTTCCTGGGTCTCGATCTCGATGCGCTCGATCTGGTCGATGCGATCCTTCACCTGCGGGTGCAGGGCCAGGGCGCATTCCACGGCGGTCTGGGCGTGGAACTCGGCGGGGAAGCTGATCTTGAACAGGATGTTCTCCATCACATAGCTGCCGAAGGGCTGGCTGAATTTCAGCGAGTTACCGCGGAACAGGGCGTCCTGGAAGCCCCAGGTCTTGGCGGTCAGGGCGGAGGGGTAACCCATCTCGCCGGTCAGGCAGATCATGGCCAGGCGCACGCCCCGGGAACTGGCGTCACCGGCGGCCCAGGACTTGCGCGAGCCGGTGTTGGGAGCGTGGCGGTAGGTGCGCAAGCTGCAGCCGTCGATCCAGGAGTGGGAGATGGCGTTGAGCACCTCTTCCCGCGAGCCGCCCAGCATCTTGGCAGCCACGGCGGTGGAGGCGATGCGCACCAGCATGACGTGGTCCAGGCCGACGCGGTTGAAGGCGTTCTCCAGCGCGGTGACACCCTGGATCTCGTGGGCCAGGATCATGGCCTCCAGCACGTCCTTCATCTTCAGGGGTGCCTGGCCTTCCGCCACGCGCTTGCGCGACATCCAGTCGGCGATGCCGAGGATGGCACCCAGGTTATCGGAGGGATGACCCCATTCGGCGGCCAGCCAGGTGTCGTTGAAGTCGAGGAAGCGCACCAGGCAGCCGATGTCCCAGGCCGCCTTGACCGGGTCGAGTTCATAGCTGGTGCCGGGCACCCGCGTACCGCCGGGCAGGGTCGCGCCGGGCACCACGGGGCCCAGCAGCTTGGAGCACTCCGGGTAGTCCAGGGCCATCAGGGCGCAGGCCAGGGAGTCCATCAGGCAGTAGCGCGCGGTTTCCATGGCCAGCTTGGACTGGCTGGCGTCGTAGTCCATGACGTAGTCGGCCATGGCTTGCAGGATGGTATCGAAGGGGGGGCGCTCGGCGGAGCGGATGTCGTGGGCGGACATGGGTGGGTTCCTCAGGTGGCGGGGTTTGGGATTTTTCTTCCCCCTTTCTTAAAGGGGGACCGAGGGGGATTTGGCAACTGTTGCCTAGCGGAAAAGTCGGAGAAATCCCCCCTAGCCCCCCTTTACGAAAGGGGGAACACATCAGGTCAGGGTCTTTGGTCGATGGGCACGAACTTCAAATCCTCCGGCCCGGTGTAGTTGGCCGAGGGCCGGATGATCTTGCCGTCGAGGCGCTGCTCGATGACGTGGGCGGCCCAGCCGGTGGTGCGGGAGATGATGAAGAGCGGCGTGAACATGGCGGTGGGCACACCCATCATGGCGTAGGACACCGAGCTGAACCAGTCCAGGTTGGGGAACATCTTCTTGATCTCCCACATCACCGCCTCCAGCCGGTCCGCCACGTTGTAGAGCTTGTGGTTGCCGTTGTGGTCGGCGAGGCGCTTGGCCACCGCCTTGATCACCTTGTTGCGCGGGTCGGCGATGGTGTAGACCGGGTGGCCGAAGCCGATGATGACTTCCTTCTTCTCCAGCACGCGGGTGCGGATGTCGGCCTCCGCTTCGTCCGGCGTGTCGTAGCGGCTCTGGATGCCGAAGGCCGCCTCGTTGGCGCCGCCGTGCTTGGGGCCGCGCAGGGCGCCGATGGCGCCGGTGATGGCGGAATACATGTCCGAACCGGTGCCGGCAATGACCCGCCCGGCGAAGGTGGAGGCGTTGAACTCGTGCTCGGCGTAGAGAATCAGTGAGGTGTGCATGGCCCGCACCCAGATTTCCGGCGGCGTCTTGCCATGCAGGAGATGCAGGAAGTGGCCGCCGATGGAATCGTCATCGGTTTCCACCTCGATACGGCGGCCGTTCTGGCTGTAGTGGAACCAGTACACCAGGGCGGAACCCAGGCTGGCGATGAGCCGGTCGGCGATGTGACGGGCGCCCAGGATGGGCTGTTTCTCCTCCTCCGGCAGCACGCAGCCCAGGGTGGAGACGGCGGTGCGCATGACGTCCATGGGATGGGTGGCGGCAGGCAGTTGCTCGAGCACGGTCTTCACCACCGTGGGCAGGCTGCGCAGGGATTGCAGCTTGGTCTTGTAGGCCTTCAGTTCCTCCCGGTTGGGGAAGTGGCCGTGGATCAAGAGGTGGGCGACCTCCTCGAATTCGCACACGTCGGCGATGTCCAGGATGTCATAGCCCCGGTAGTGCAAATCGTTGCCGGTGCGGCCGACGGTGCACAGGGCGGTGTTGCCGGCCATGACGCCGGACAGTGCGACGGATTTCTTCGGCTTGGGGCCGGTGGCGGCTGGGGTGGTTTCGCTCATGTCGTCTCCTTGTGAACAGCGGGTAGTCGGTAGTTGGTAGCGGGTAGCTAGAACTTCCGCGCCGAAGGCGCGCAGGAAAGGGCTAAGCGCTACCCGCTACTGGCTACCCGCTTCTTTGAACAATGCATCCAGCTTCTGCTCGAAGGCGTGGTAGCCCAGGTGCTCGTACAGCTCCATGCGCGGCTGCATGGCCTCCACCACGTTCTTCTGGTGGCCGTCGCGACGGATGGCGCCGTACACGCCCAACGCCGCTTTCGCCATGGCGCGGAAGGCGGACAGGGGATAGAGCACCAGGCCCACGCCCACCTCGCGCAGCTCGTCCACGCTGAACAGCGGCGTGGCGCCGAACTCGGTGATGTTGGCGAGGATGGGCACCTTCACCGCCTGCGAGAAGGCCGCGTACTGGTCCAGCTGGGTCATGGCCTCGGGGAAAATCATGTCGGCACCGGCTTCGACGCAGGCGCAGGCCCGGTCGATGGCGGCCTGCAGGCCTTCGGCTTGAAGGGCATCGGTGCGGGCCATGATGACGAAATCACTGTCGATCTTCGCGTCCACCGCCGCCTTCACCCGGTCCACCATTTCCGCTTGCGAGACGATGGCCTTGCCGGGCCGGTGGCCGCAGCGCTTCTGCATGACCTGGTCCTCGATATGCACCGCCGCCACGCCGGCCCGGGTCAGCGCCCGCACGGCGCGGGCGATGTTGAAGGCGCCGCCCCAGCCGGTGTCGATGTCCACCAGCAAGGGCAGGCCGGTCACGTCGGTGATGCGGCGGGCGTCCACCAGCACGTCTTCCAGGGTGGTGATCCCTAAGTCGGGAATGCCGCAGGAACTGGCGGCGACGCCGCCGCCGGACAGGTAGATCGCCCGGAAGCCGGAATGCTCGGCCAGCAAAGCGGCATAGGCGTTGATGGCGCCGACCACCTGGAGGGGGCGTTCGGCGGCGACGGCGGCGCGGAATTTTGCGCCGGCGGAGGCGGGTTGGGTCATGTCATGTCCTCAATGGTCAAACCTGATTCCCCCCTTTTTTAAAGGGGGGCTAGGGGGGATTTCGCTGTGGCTAGCTGAACGACAACCGTTGCCAAATCCACCTCGATCCCCCTTTATGAAAGGGGGAAGAAAACCTCTCACTTGCCCACCGCCCTGCGGATTTCCTCCAGGGCGTTGGGATCGTCCAGGGTCGACAAATCACCCGTCTCGCGCCCTTCCGCCAGCGCCTGGATGGAACGGCGCAGCAGCTTGCCGGAGCGGGTCTTGGGCAGGGCGGTGACGAAGTGCAGCTTGTGTGGTTTGGCCACCGCGCCGAGCAGTTCCGCCACCTTGGCGATGCAGGATTTTTCCAGTTCGGCGCGGCCTTCCACGCTGGCGATCAGGGTCGGATCCTTCACCGTGCAGAAGCCCACCGGCACCTGGCCCTTGAGCTCATCGGCCAGGCCCACCACCGCCACCTCGGCGATGGCCGGATGGGCTTGCAGGGCTTCCTCGATCTCCCGCGTGCCGAGGCGGTGGCCGGCGGTGTTGATGACGTCGTCGGTGCGCCCCAGGATGAAAAAATAGCCGTCCTTGTCGCGCACGGCCCAGTCGGAGGAGGAGTACAGCAGTTCCTTCTCGAACTGGCCGAAGTAGCTGTTGATGAAGCGCTGGTCGTCGCCCCACACGGTGGTCAGGCAGCCCGGCGGCAGGGGCGGCACCACGGTGAGCACGCCCTTCTCGTCGGGGCCGCACTCGGCAACGGTCATCTCGTTCACCACCTTGATGTTGAAGCCGTAGGCGGGGAAGCCGGGGGAGCCGAAGCGGTTGGGCTTGAGTTCGACGCCGGGCAGATAGCTGAGCATGGCCCATCCGGTTTCCGTCTGCCAGTAGTGGTCCAGCACCGGCACGCCGAGGCCGTCGCTGATCCAGCGCGAGGTCGGTTCGTCGAGGGGTTCGCCGGCCAGGAAAAGGTAGCGCAGGCTCGACAGGTCGTACTTCTTCAGCCAGGCCGGGTCCTGCTTCTTCAGCACTCGGATGGCGGTGGGCGAGGAGAACATGGTGGTGACCTTGTGGTCCTGCACGATCTTCCACCACACGCCGGCATCGGGACGGATGGGCAGGCCCTCGTAGACGATGGTGGTCATGCCGTGGATCAGCGGCCCGTAGATGATGTAGCTGTGGCCCACCACCCAGCCGATGTCCGAGGTCGTGAACATGGTCTCGCCGGGATTGGCGTTGTAGACGTACTTCATGGTCGCGGCCAGGGCCACGGCGTAACCGCCCACGTCGCGCTGCACGCCCTTCGGCTTGCCGGTGGTGCCGCTGGTGTAGAGGATGTAGCTGGGCTCGTTGGCTTCCAGCCAGGTCACCGGCACCTCGGCATCCCGGAACTCGTCGCGCAGATCCCAGTAGTCTTCATCGCGGCCGGGAACGCGACGCATGTCCGGGTCCAGGCCGCGGTCGACGATGAGCACCTTGGCGGGCGGGAATTTGGCTTCCTTGATGGCCTCGTCCACCAGGTGCTTGTAGGGCACGGCCTTGCCGCCGCGCATGCCGGCGTCGGCGCAGATCAAGAGGCAGGGCTTGGCGTCGTCGATGCGCAGGGCCAGATTGTGGGCGGCGAAGCCACCGAACACCACCGAGTGGATCGCCCCCAGGCGGGCGCAGGCCAGCACGCAGAAGATGGACTCGGCGATCATCGGCATGTAGATCACCACCCGCTCGCCCTTCTTCACCCCCAGGCTTTGCAGCACGGCAGCGCAGCGGTTTACCTCCTGGTGCAGTTCGGCGTAGGTGTATTGCTTCTCCTCGCCGGTTTCCGTGGAGAGATAGATCAGTGCGGGCTGCCCGGCGCGGCCGGCCAAATGGCGGTCCACCGCGTTGTGGCAGAGGTTGGTCTCGCCCCCGACGAACCATTGGCGGAACGGCGGCTTGCTGTAATCCAGGATTTTTTCCGGCGGGCGGTTCCAGTCGATCAAGGCGGCCTGCTCGCCCCAGAAGGCTTCGGGCGCGTCGATGGAACGGCGGTAAAACGCTTCATAGTTCATCGGTCGTCTCCTCCGGATGGTTCCGGTTTGTCATGAACGCGCATTGTGCGCTGCGGGGTGGATTTTGTAATAGATGTCATGACCAAGACATAAGCTGCATTAAATCTGAGCATTAAAGTTGGGTATTTCCTCACGGGCTCCGAATTATTTTGCGTCCCCTATCAAGTCCGGATTCATCGCGCCGTAATACACTGCAACAAGCCCGCGCCGGCCCGACGCGGAATCGAGGGTGGTTCTGACGCCCCAGCCGATCGGGCTTCTTTCCAAACGATGGCGGGCACATGGAGGTTTAATGCCGTTGTTGTCGATTCGCAGTGCGTTCCAGCGCATGGCCGTCGTTCTCGGCCTGCTGCTGGCCGTGACGCCGTGCGCACCAGGGTGGGCGGAGGAGCTACCCCAGGCGCGGGACATCCGTATCGGCGTCCTTGCGAACCGCGGGCATGCCTATGCCCTGAAGGAGTGGACCGCGCACGGCGCCTACCTGAACGCCCGCCTGCACCCGCTCCGCTTCAGCATCGTGCCCTTGTCGTTTTCCGAACTGACCGGCGCGGTCCAGCGCCGGGAAGTTGATTTGGTCATCACCAACAGCGGCCATTACACCGAACTCGAACTCTCCGGCAACATCAGCCGTATAGCCACCCGGCTGATGGCTTCGCCGGACGGCCCTTTGGATCAGTTTGGCGGCGTAGCGATCGCCCGGATCGATCGTGCCGGCCTCAATCGGTACACCGATTTGCGCGGACTGCGCGTCATGATTCCCGACAAATCCAGCCTGGGTGGCTGGCAGGTGCATCTGCGCGAAGCTCTGGAACAAGGCTTGGACCTTGCCAAGGGGGTCAACCTGATCACCACCGGTAACCATGAAAAAGTGGTCGAGGGTGTGCTCTCGGGTGCAGCCGATGCGGGCCTGGTGCGCACCGACCTGATCGAATCCATGGCACGCGAGGGACGTCTCAATCCGGCACGCCTGCACATCATCAATCAACGCCACACTCCCGGTTTCCCCTACCAGATCAGCACCAGGCTCTACCCCGAATGGCCGCTAGCACGCGTAACCGGCGTTCCCGATAGGCTCGCCAAGGACGTGCTCGTCGCCCTGTTGGCCATGCAACCGGACGACCCCGCCGCGAAGGCGGCCGGCATTCACGGCTGGACGCTGCCGCAGAACTACCAGCGTATCAACGACCTGTTCCGCGAAGCCCGGCTCGGCCCCTATGCCCAATTGCCGATCACCGCAACCGACCTGCTGGCGCTGTACGGGCGTGTGCTGGCCGCGATCGTCCTCGTCGTCATCCTGTTGCTCGCCGGGATGATCTGGTACGTGAGCAGCGTCAACGTGTCGCTCAAGCGGGAGATCCGCCGCCGCATCGAGGCGGAACACAGTCTTGAGGAAAGCGACAGCCGCTTCAGGGACATGGCCAACACCCTGCCAAGCCTGATCTGGCTCGCCGGCCCCGACAAGCGTTGCACCTTCTTCAACCGGGCCTGGCTGACCTTCACCGGCCGCACCCTGGAGCAGGAGATGGGAGACGGCTGGACCATCGGCGTGCATCCCGACGATCTCCAGGCTTGCCTGCAAACCTACACCGACTCCTTCGACGCCCGCCTGCCCTTCGAGATGAAATACCGCCTGCGCCATGCCAGCGGGGAATACCGCTGGATCGTGGACTCCGGCACCCCGCGCTACGGACCGGAAGGGGAATTCCGCGGCTACTTCGGACACTGCCTCGACATCACCGAAATGCAGCGCCTGACGGAAGCCCTGGAGGAAGGCCGCGAACGATACGCCGTGGCTCAGCGCGCCGCCCGCATCGCCAGCCTGGACTGGAACGTGGAGACCAACCTGCCGCAGTGGTCCGACGAAATCGACGCCATGCTCGGCTACCCCGCCGGCGGTTTCCCGCGCACCCTGGAAGCCTTCCTCGACCGCGTCCATCCCGAAGACCGGGCCGCCGTGCAGCACGCCATGCAGGCCGCCGTGCGGCAAGAGCGCATCTACGCCATCGAGCACCGCATCCTGCTGCCCGACGGCGGCGTGCGCTGGCTGGCCGAGGTGGGCGATGTGGTGCGTGACGAACACAACCGCGCGGTGCGCATGGTCGGCATCGTCCAGGACGTCACCGACCGCCGGCAAGCCGAGGAAGCCCTGCGCCAGAGCAACGACAGGCTCACGCAATCCCTCGATGCCCTGCGCCTGCACACGCGCGACCTCACCCGCATCAACGAAATGAACGAGCTCCTGCAAAGCTGCCTGCGGGAAGAGGAAATCCACCGCGTCTTCGGGCAGATGGCGCAAACCCTGGCCCTCGGCAGTGGTGGCATGCTCGCCCTCTCGCGCCCACCCGGCCGCGGCCTGCAGAGCGTCGCCACCTGGGGCGACGCCGACGGCATGGACCCCCTGTTCACCCAGGACGACTGCTGGGGCATCCGCCGCGGGCATGCCTACGAACCCGCCCTCGCCGGCGGCGTTCAGTGCACCCATTACCAGGCCAAGGCGGATCTGCGCAGCCTATGCCAACCCCTCAACATCCAGGGCGAAACCCTGGGCCTGCTCAGCATCCTCTCCCCCGCCGACTGCGACGAACCCGAGTGGCTGCGCATCCGCCAACTCAGCGTCACGCTCGCCGAAGCCCTCAAGCTCGCCCTGTCCAACATCCGCCTGCGCGAAGCCTTGCGCGAGCAGGCCACGCGCGACCCCCTCACCGGCCTGTTCAACCGCCGCTACCTCGACGAAACCCTGCCGCGCGAACTGCATGCCTGCCTACGCGAGGACCAGCCATTGGCCATCGCAATCCTCGATATCGATCACTTCAAGCGCTACAACGACACCTGGGGCCACGAGGCCGGCGACCAGGTGCTCATCGAGGTCTCCCGCATCCTGCGCGAACACCTGCGCGCCTCCGACATCGCCTGCCGCTACGGTGGCGAGGAACTGGTCGCCGTCATGCCGCGCGCCGAACTGCACGAAGCCCGCGAGCGCCTGTCGCGCATCGCCAACCTGGTGCGCGACGCGGAGATCCACATCCACGACCGCCCCCTGCCCGCCGTCACCTTCTCCGCCGGCATCGCCCTCGCCCCCCTGCACGGCGACGACGCCGAAACCCTCATGCGCGCCGCCGACCTGGCCCTCTACGCCGCGAAACAGGCGGGACGCGACCGGCTGTTCACGGTCGGCGAGGGTGGGTGACTCCGGCCACATCGAGGCCGCCCCTGTTTTGTCCGGCCTGAACGGGCCGTCGTGCGCCGCCACCCGCACCTCACGAGGCGTCACTTCATCGCATGGGGTTCCTCATGAGCGCGGCCTCATGGACAATTCATGACCTTGACCCATGACAGGAAACCGTCGGCATGCTTTTGATGATCGACAACTACGATTCCTTCACCTACAACCTGGTGCAGTACTTCGGGGAACTGGGCGAGGACGTGCGGGTGCACCGCAATGACGAAATCACCGTGGAGCAGATCGAGGCCTTGCAACCGGCGCGCATCGTCGTCTCGCCCGGGCCGTGCACGCCGAACGAGGCAGGCGTGTCGGTGCCGGTGATTCATGCCTTTGCCGGCCGCGTGCCGATCCTGGGCGTCTGCCTGGGCCACCAGAGCATCGGCCAGGCCTTCGGCGGCCGCATCGTCCACGCCAGGGAACTCATGCACGGCAAGACTTCGCCGATCCATCACGCCGACAAGGGGGTGTTCCGCGGCCTGCCCAATCCGTTCACGGCGACCCGCTACCACTCCCTGGTGATCGAGCGCGACACCCTGCCCGACTGCCTGGAGATCACCGCCTGGACCGAGGATGGCGAGATCATGGGGGTGCGCCACAAGTCGCTGGCGGTGGAAGGCGTGCAGTTCCACCCCGAATCCATCCTGACCGAACACGGCCATCAATTACTGAAGAATTTTCTGGAGGAGTCCCGCAGATGAGCGCCACCCTGAAACCCCAGGACGCCCTGAACCGTATCATCGAGCATCGCGAGATCTTCCACGACGAGATGCTCGGCCTGATGCGCCAGATCATGACCGGGGAGATGAGCCCGGTGCTGATCGCCGCGCTCATCACCGGCCTGCGCGTGAAGAAGGAGACCATCGGCGAGATCAGCGCTGCCGCCACGGTGATGCGCGAATTCGCCACCAAGGTGCCGGTGCGCGATACCTTCCATCTGGTCGATACCTGCGGCACCGGCGGCGACGCCGCCCACACCTTCAACATTTCCACCGCCGCCGCCTTCGTGGCGGCCGCGGCCGGCGCGCGCGTGGCCAAGCACGGCGGGCGTTCGGTGTCGTCGAAGTCGGGCAGCGCCGACGTGCTGGAGGCCCTCGGCGTCAACATCAACATGACGCCGGAGCAGGTGGCCCGCTGCATCGAGGACGTCGGCGTGGGCTTCATGTTCGCCCCCAACTTCCACGGCGCCATGAAGCATGCCGCGCCGGTGCGCCGCGAACTCGGCGTGCGCACCCTGTTCAACATTCTCGGGCCGCTCACCAACCCGGCCGGCGCGCCCAACCAGGTGATGGGGGTGTTCCACCCCGACCTGGTGGGCATCCAGGTGCGCGTGCTGCAGCGCCTGGGCAGCGAGCGGGTGCTGATCGTGCACGGCCGCGAGGGCCTCGACGAGATCTCGATTTCCGGCGAGACCCTGGTGGGCGAGCTGCGCGACGGCGAAATCCGCGAATACGTGCTGCACCCGGCGCAATTCGGCCTGCAAACCCACGACATCGCCAGCCTGCGGGTGGACACCGTGGAGGAATCGAAGGAGCGCGTGCTGCGTGCCCTGGACGACACGCCGGGACCGGAACGCGACATCGTCGCCCTCAACGCCGGTGCCGCCATCTACGCGGCGGGCGTGGCGGACAGTCTTACGAACGGGGTGGAACGGGCGCGCACCGTGCTGGCTTCCGGCTCCGCCCTGGCCAAGCTGGCGGAACTGGCGGCCTACAAGGTCGAGTAGCGGAGAAGCTGGCGCCCACGGCAGGAATCGAACCTGCGACCCTCCCCTTAGGAGGGGGATGCTCTATCCACTGAGCTACGAGGGCGGACGGGCGTGGATTCTACCTCACCGCAAGCCAGGCGCTTCCCGCGTCAATGCTTTCAAGGGATCATTGTCGCGGTCCCGGCGCCCTCGAAATATCGCGCGAATCGGCCTTGAACCCGGCCGACCCGGCGCCAATAATGAAACCATGCCTCCCCGTTCCACCGAGTCCATCATGAGCCATCTCACCGCCAAAGACCGTCTTGCCATTCACGCCGCCCTGGATGCACAGCGCGCCAAGTTGCTGCATGGCCTGAAGGCCGCCATGGAGGAGAGCGGCCAGACCCAGTATGCCGCCGTGCTCGGGCGCTCCTCCGGCGACAGCGCCGACGAAGCCCTGGCGGTGACCCTGGGCAATCTCTCCGCCGCGCGCATGGACCACGAGGTGCGCGCCCTGCAGGCCATGGAGGACGCGGCTGGCCGCCTCGACACAGCCGATTTCGGCATTTGCGAGGACTGCGGCGCCAACATCCCCGCTGCCCGGCTCATCGCCAACCCCATGGCCACCCGCTGCATCGCCTGCCAGGAACGGCACGAGCACACCTTCGCGGGCCAGTTGCACGGGTCGCTGTAACTCCGGCCCCTGCTCCTACAATTGCGGCCGGGGCGACCCGGCCCCGCCTATTGCCGCCGCCGCATGCCCTATCTCACCCTAGACCGCGTCTGCCTGGCCTTCGGCCACTGGCCCCTGCTCGATGGCGCCAACCTGGTCATCGACAAGGGCGAACGCATCGGCCTGATCGGCCGCAACGGCGCCGGCAAGTCCAGCCTGCTGAAAATCCTCTCGGGAGAACTCAGCGCCGATGATGGCGTGGTCTGGCGCAAGCCCGGCCTGCGCCTGGCCAGCGTGCCCCAGGAACCGGCCTTCAACCCCGTCCACACGGTGTTCGAGGCGGTCTCCGAGGGCGCCGGTCCCGCCCGGGGCCTGCTGGCGGCCTACCACGCCGCCGCTCATGCCGCCGCCGACGGCACGCCCGCCGCCCTGGCCGATCTGGAACGCCTGTCGCACGAACTGGAAGCGGGCGACGTCTGGCGCCTCAACAGCCGGGTGGAGGAAACCATCGCCCGCCTGGGCCTGGATGCCGACGCGCGGGTGGACGCCCTCTCCGGCGGCACCCGCAAACGCGTCGCCCTGGCCCGCGCCCTGGCCTCCGAGCCGGAACTGCTGTTGCTGGACGAACCCACCAACCACCTCGACTTCACCGCCATCGAGTGGCTGGAGAACCTGCTCGCCGAGTTCCCCGGCGCGCTGCTGTTCATCACCCACGACCGCGCCTTCCTGGACCGGGTGGCAAATCGCATCGTCGAACTGGACCGGGGCCAGTTGCGCCAGTACCAGGGCAACTTCTCCGCCTACCAGGCCAAGAAGGCCGAGCAACTGGAGGTGGAGGCGGCGCAGAACCGCAAGTTCGACAAGTTCTGGAAGCAGGAGGAAGTCTGGATCCGCAAGGGCATCGAGGCCCGCCGCACCCGCAACGAGGGCCGCGTGCGCCGCCTGGAGGCCCTGCGCCGGGAACGCAGCGCGCGGCGCGAACGCCTGGGCCAGGTCGGCTTCGCCCTGGACGCCGGGGAACGCTCCGGCAAGCTGATCGCGGAATTCGACCAGGTCAGCTATTCCGTTCCTCCCTCCCCCATCGAGGGGGAGGGGCTTAAGCGGCGCACCCTCATCCGCGACTTCTCCACCCGCATCCTGCGCGGCGACAAGCTGGGCCTGATCGGTCCCAACGGCGCAGGCAAGACCACCCTGATCAAGCTCATCCTCGGCGAGATCGAACCGGATGCGGGCCGCATCAAGCGCGGCACCCGCCAGGAAGTGGCCTACTTCGACCAGTTCCGCAACCAGCTCGACGACGACGCCACGCTCATCGACACCATCTCGCCCGGCTCGGACTACGTCGACATCGGCGGCCAGAAGAAGCACGTAATCGGCTACTTGGAGGAATTCCTCTTCCCCGGCGAGCGCGCCCGCGCCAAGGTTTCCGCCCTCTCCGGCGGCGAACGCAACCGCCTGCTGCTGGCCCGCCTGTTCGCCCGCCCGGCCAACATCCTGGTACTGGACGAACCCACCAACGACCTCGACATCGATACCCTGGAGCTGCTGGAGCAACTGCTGCAGGACTATCCCGGCACGGTCATCCTGGTCTCGCACGACCGGGCCTTCCTCGACAACGTGGTGACCCAGTCCATCGTCTTCGCCGGGAGTGCTGACAACCCCGGCAAGCTGCTCGAAATCCCCGGCGGCTACGCCGATTGGCTGGCCTGGCGCGCTCGCGCCCAGCCCGAGCCGGCCGCCGCGGTGAAGGCTCCGGCCAAGCCTGCCGTGGCTCCGTCGCCAGCCAAGCCGAAGAATTCCCTGAAGGGCATGAAGGCCGGCCTCAGCTACAAGGAACAGAAGGAGCTGGAGGCCCTGCCCGGCCGCATCGAGACCCTGGAAGGCGAACAGGCCGAACTCGCCGCCCGCATGGCCGAGCCGGCGGTCTACGCCGACCACGCGCGCGCCGCCGAACTGCACGCGCGGTCCGCCGCCATCGAGGAGGAACTGCTGGTCCTGCTCGGGCGCTGGGAGGAACTGGAAGGCAAAGGCCTGCCGGCAAGCGCGCCGTAACCATTCGTTACAAGCCCACACAACTCCGACACGCTTCCCTTACAGACGACTCCTAGAGTGCACAGCACCGGCATCGCATAGGTGTGCCGGCAACCTCAAGCAAGGAGTCGACCATGAAAACCTCTAGCGTTCGCAAGCTTATCGGCCTGGCCGGCCTGGCCTCGCTCACCCTTCTGGCCACCGGCGTCCAGGCCGGGCACGGCTATCCCGGCCACCCCGGCCACTTCCAAGGTGGTCCCAACGTCGAATACCGGCAGCATTACGGCCCCGGCCCGCGCTGGGGGGACATGAACATCGAGCAGCGCCAGCGCCATCTGATGGCCCGCGTCGAGCAGGGCTTGCGCAGCGGCCGCCTGACCCACTACGAGGCGCGCGAGCTGTTCCAGGACCTGCGCCGCAGCGAGATCCTCGAACGCCGCTTCGAGGCGGATGGCCGCCTGAGCCGGGCCGAGTGGTCCGAACTCGACCGCGTGCTCGACCGCGTCGCCCGCGACCTGCGTCAGGAACTGCGCGATGACGACCGGCGTGGTGGCCGGCCGGGCTGGGGCTACGGTGGCTACGCCTGGCGTTGAACCGCACCGGCCGCGGAGCGGTCATGCGCCCGCGGCCCGGCTTCAGGCCGGGCTGGCGGGCGCGTCCAGGGCTGCGCGGCAGTCCGCGACGCGCTGCAGCAGTTGCGCCCGCTCGCGGATGTCGCCGCGGCAGGCGCGCAAGGCGGCCTGAAGCGCGCGTGCCCGCGGCGAGGCCAGTGCCGTGTCGACGCGCGGGCCGCCGCAACGATTCAGTTCCGGCCGCACCAACCCGCCCGGCATGCGGGTGTCGGCAGCGGTGTCGAGGCCGCAGAATCGGGCCAGGCCGGCGGCCACCCCGTCGCCACGTATGAACCAGTCCTCGTAATGCACGACGTGGCAGGCCGCTTGCGTATGCCACAAGGCATCGCAGGTGCGTCGCAGCCAGACCGACTCGGCCAGCGGCGCCGAAGCCTGGTAGGCCCGCATGAAGGAACGCAGGATGTCGTCCGGCTCGCGCAGGGCCAGCAGGTAGCGCGGGGCGATCGCCTCGGCAGAGAAGATGCGCTGCCACAGCGGCAGGAAAGACGCGGTGCGGGGATCCTTGAATCCCCACACGCCGCCCGCTTCACCCAGGCGCTCGCGCAGCAGCGCGCGCAAGGCGATCTCGGCCGCGGCGGTGGCCGGCGCGTCGAGCCAGTTTGCCGGCAACGGGTGGTAGGGCCAGGCCCCCAGCGCGCGCATGAGATCGGCCTGGATGCGGACGATGCCGGCATCCTCGTAGAACCCCTCCGGATTGTCTTCCCGCGCGCCGATCAGTGCGGGCGACACGCGCATGCCCAACGCGGCGAGGACCTGCATGAGCAGGGAAGTGCCGCTGCGGCCGGCGCCGAGGACGACGATGACGGGGCGCGAGGCGTTGAAGGCGGCGGATGGCATTGCGGCGCGATTGTATCCCCTGCCCCATGGCGTGCCAGGGCAGCATGTGGTTTCCATTTCCGGTTTCCGCCCGCGCCGTCTTGTGCTCAAATCCCCTCCTTTTCCGCGCACCGGTTTGGCGCACGGGGACCATCCCCACCGGCCCGCCCTTATGCAAGTCACCGTCAGCGAACTGCTCGTCCGTTACCTGGAACGCCTGGGCGTCGAAGTCCTCTTCGGCATGCCCGGCGCCCACGTGCTGCCGATCTACGACCGCCTGCACGGTTCCGCGGTGAAGAGCGTGCTGGTCAAGCACGAGCAGGGCGCGGCCTTCATGGCCGGCGGCTATGCCCGCGCCTCCCACCGCGTCGCCGCCTGCATCGCCACCGCCGGACCGGGCGCCACCAACCTGGTGACCGGCATCGCCAACGCCTATGCCGACCGCCTGCCGGTACTGGTGATCACCGGCGAGACCTCCACCTACATCTTCGGCAAGGGGGGCCTGCAGGAAAGCGCCGGCGAGGGCGGCGCCATCGACCAGATGGCGCTTTTTTCCGGCATCACGCGTTACCGCAGGCTGGTCGAGCGCACCGATTACCTCGGCCAGGTGCTGAACCAGGCCAGCCGCGCCCTGCTGGGCCCGGATCCGGGCCCGGTGCTGCTGTCGATTCCCTTCAACGTGCAGAAAGAACTGGTCGACGCGGCGGTGCTGGAGCAGTTGCACATCCCGCATGCGCAGGCGTCGGCCCCGGTACCGGCGGGTCCGGTGCCGGAACTGGCGCGGCTGCTGCGCGAGGCCCGCCACCCGGTCATCATCGCCGGCTATGGCTGCATCCGCGCCGGGGCGCGCGGCGAGGTTACCCGCCTGGCCGAGGCGCTGCGCATTCCCGTCGCCACCAGCCTAAAAGGAAAGGGCGTGATCGCGGAAAACTCGGAACTCGCCCTCGGCTGTCTCGGCGTCACCTCCAACGGCAATGCCCACCGCTACATCGCCGAGCAGGCCGATCTGGTGCTGTTCCTGGGCGCCGGCTTCAACGAGCGCACCAGCCACATGTGGGACGCGCGCCTGCTGGAGGGCAAGCGCGTGGCGCAGGTGGACCGCGACGCCGCGCAACTCGGCAAGGTGTTCCGTCCCGACCTGGCGGTGCGCGGCGACATCCGCGCGGTGGTGGACGAACTGCTCGACCTGCTGGCCGACTGCCCGGCCAAGGACGCCGACCGCCTGGCGGCGCATCGCCAGGCGCTGGCGACACCCGATCCGGCCGCCCTCGCGCAACGCGCCAGGTTCGCGCTCATGGAGGCCTTCTTCCGCCGCCTGGTGCGGCGTTTTCCGGGTGAAGCGCTGATCTTCGACGACAACATCGTCTTCGCCCAAAGCTTTCTCGGCGCCTCCCACACCCACCATTACTTTCCCAATTCCGGCATCTCCTCCCTCGGCCACGCGATCCCCGCCGCCATCGGCGCCAAGTTCTTCCACCGCGACACACCGGCCTTCGCCATCCTCGGCGACGGCGGCTTCCAGATGTGCGGCATGGAACTGATGACGGCGGTGAATTACGGCATCCCGCTCAATACGGTGCTCATCAACAACGGCAGCATGAGCCTGATCCGCAAGAACCAGTTCCAGCTCTATGGCGAGCGCTACATCGATTGCGACTTCGTCAATCCGGACTTCGGCCTGCTGGCGGCGGCCTTCGGCATGCGGCACTATCGGGTGGAAACGGAGGCCGACCTGGACGCCTTGTTCGCGCAGGCGGACCTCGCCGGCGGCCTTAACCTCATCGAAATCCTGTTGGACAAGCATGTCTTCCCCAGCTACCTGTCGGCTCGCTGACCTCGACGCCCAGCTCACCGCCCAGCGCCAGGTCATCGCCCGCTTCGAGAGCGCGCTCTGGGAAGGCGGCTTCAACGACAAGCTGCTGGCTTCCTACCAGGCCGCCTGGCGCCGCCTGGAAGCCCTGATCGCCACACGCGGGGAGCCCGATCGCCGCCACGGCTTCGTCCTGGTGATCCCCGTCGCCGACAGCCCCCGGCAACTGCAGGCCTGCCTGGCCAGCCTGCTGGAGCTGTGCGCGGCCTACGGCTACGGCGGTCGCGACGCCCAGGGCCGCTGGCGCAAGGTATCGGTGTTGCTGGCCGACGATTCCGCCGACCCGGCGGTGCTGGCGGAGAACCGGAGCCTGGCCGAGACCTTCGCCACCCGCGGCCTGCGCATCCGCTATTTCGGCCCGGCCGAGCAGACGGCCCTGCTCGACCGCCTGGCCGACCTGGACCTGGCCCCCATCGTCGGTGTGCACGCCCGCGCGGGCTTCAGCCACAAGGGCCAGGCCATGATGCGCAACATCGCCTACCTGAAGCTGGCCGAGATTTGCGCCGAGGAGGCCGAGGCCCAGGGCGGCCCGCCGCTGTTCTACACCCTCGACGCCGACCAGACCTTCGAGGTCAAGGTGGCCACGGCAACGGGCGACGCCGAGGTGGCGGCGTTGAGCTTCTTCCACCGGCTGGACGAGATCTTCCGCGACCCCGGCGTGCGTGTCCTCACCGGCAAGGTGGTGGGCGACCCGCCGGTCTCGCCGGCGGTGATGGCCGGCAACTTCCTGGACGACGTCATCGGCTTTCTCGCCGAGATGGCGCGCACCGAGCCGGGCCGGCCCTATCCCCGCCACATCGCCAGCACCCGCGGTTCCGGCGAGGCCGCCTACCACGACATGGCGGACCTGTTCGGCTTCAAGGCCGGCGGCGAGACCTATCGTTTCCGTTGCGGCCTGGGCGGTGCGCCGGACAACGCCGCCTGCTTCGCCGACTTCGCCCGCCGCCTGAACCGCTTCTTCCACGGCGAGCATCCCACCCGGGTGACCTACTACCGCCATGACGGCTCCGGCGTCGTGCCGGCGCGGACGGTCTACACCGGCAACTATGTGTTCCGGCCCGAGGCCCTGGACTGGTTCATCCCCTATGCCCCCCTGCGCCTGCGCATGTCCGGCCCGAGCATGGGCCGCCTGCTCAAGGCCGAACTGGGGGCGGGCTTCGTCTCCGCCAACCTGCCCATGCTGCACCGGCGCACGCTGGAAGCCACCGGCCAGTCGGAATTCCGTCCCGGCGTGGTCGACCGGGATGCCTGGGTGGACCTGTCCGACGAGTTCGAACGCCAGTTCCACGGCGACGTGCTGCTGTTCGCCATGGAACGCCTCACCGCCCTGGGTTATCCCGCCACCACGCTCACCGCAGCGGTGGTCGGCGAAGCCCTGGACGCCAGCCGCGAAGACCTGCGCCGGCGCTATGCCGACAAGCAGGGCGCCATCCTGGAGCGGCTCGCCCGCCTGGAAAGCCTGCTGGCCGAGCCGGAGCATTGGTGGAACCGGGACGCCATCGACGCCGCGGCCCTGGCCTGCTTCCATACCTTCGCCGCCAACATCCGCCGCAATTTCGGTCCGGACTCGCCCTGCCAGGCCCGCCTCGACGACCCCGGCCAGCGGGCCGACTGGCGCCGCCGCCAGATGGCGGCCATCCTCGGCCTGCTAGCCCAGCGCGGCACCTGGCTGGAGGCGCTAAGCCGGCTGCAAGCCGGGCGATGATTCCCAGCCTGCGCCGCTGGTTGCACCGGCGCCAGTACCCGCAACGCTACGACCAACTGGACCGGCTGCTGGCGAACCAGGCCCTGGACCGGGCCGCATTGCGGGTCAGGCAGCAAGATGACTTCGCCGCCCTGGTCCGCCATGCCGCCACCCGGGTGCCCTATTACACCCGCAGTCTTGGCGACCTGAATGCCTGGGACGGCCGCCCCGAATCCCTGCCCATCCTCACCAAGGAAGACGTCCGCCTTCACCTGGACGACCTGCTCGACCGCAACGCCGACCGCGCCCGGGTAGGCCTCGGCCACACCGGCGGCTCCACCGGCCAGCCCCTGGCCTTCTGGTACGACGAGGCCAAGCACGAGCTGATGCGCGCCGGCATGATGCGCGGCTTCATGATGTCCGGCTGGCGGCCGGGCCAGAAGGTGTTCTACCTCTGGGGCGCCCGCCAGGATGTGGGCAAGGATGGCGTTTTCGGTCAGCGCCTCGCGGATGCCCTGGCCGGCGAGCACACCGTCGCCGCCCTGGAATATTCGGAGGAACGCCTGGCCGCCTGGGCGGCTCGGATCCGCCGCTGGCGCCCCACCCTGCTCTACGGCTACGCCTCGGCGCTGACCGAACTGGCCCGCTATGTGGTGGACCGTAACCTGACCATGCCGGACAGCCTCATCGGCGTCTATTCCACCGCCGAGATGCTGCTGGACGAGCCCCGCAACCTGATGACGCGGGCCTTCGACTGCAAGGTCTTCAACCAGTATGGCTGCCGGGAGGTGCCCAACATCGCCTGGGAATGCCGGCACGGCGGCATGCACGTCATGGCCGATCTGGTGCATCTGGAATCCGTGAACGGCGAGGACCGCCTGCTGGTCAGCTCCCTCAGCAACCGCCTGATGCCCTTCATCCGCTACGAACTGGGCGACGCCGGCCGGCTGCTGGAAGGTGAATGCCCCTGCGGCTCGCCCTTCCCGCTCATGGCAATGGGGCTATGCAGGAAGAACGACCTGATCCGCGCGCCTGGCGGCAAGCGCGTCCACCCGGCGGTGTTCAACCGGCTGCTCTATGGCCTCACGCAAATCCGCCAGTACCAGTGGCGGCAGGTGGCGGCGGACCGCATGGCCCTGGACTTGGTGTGCCCCACCCCGCTAGATGGTGACCTCGTCGCCCGGCTCGAAGCCGGCCTGCGCGCCGAAGTGGACCCGGCCATGCGGCTGGAGGTGAATTACCGGACGGAGATCGCACGCACCGCGTCGGGCAAGCAGCGATACATCATCGGGCTGGAGTGACACTCCGGCGAGCCAGGCCAGAAATACCTGCGGGCAACAATACCCCCCTTGAGCCTTACCTGAACAGGTATAAAATAACCGCGATGGCCGACACAGATAAACCGCTCGAATGGATTGCGAGCAGCTACAAGGATCTGATGGCGCTGCCGCCCGACGTGCGACGCCGCTTTGGTTACGCGCTGTCGCTGGCGCAAAAGGGCGACCAGGACGATGCTGCGAAGGTGCTCAAGGGCTTCGGCGGCGCCGGCGTGCTTGAAGTCATCAAAGACGATGCCGGCGGCACGTATCGCGCCGTCTACACGGTGAAGTTCGCGGAAGCGGTGTTCGTCCTGCACTGCTTCCAGAAGAAGAGCAAGAGCGGCATCGCCACGCCGAAGGCAGACATGGACATCATCCGCGCTCGGCTGAAGGTGGCCGAGGCATTGGCAAAGGAGCTACGCAATGCGCAAACGAATCATTGAGGGCGTCGAAGTTCAACGCGGTTCGGATAACGTTTTCGCCGACCTTGGGCTGCCCGACGCCGAAAAGCTGAAGATCAAGACCGGCCTGGTGGTCGAGATCAGGAAGGCGATGCGTGCTCTTGAGCTCACCCAGCAAGAGGCGGCCAAGCGCATGGGCATCTCGCAGCCCAAGGTGTCGGGCATGATGCGTGGCGATTTCACCAACCTGTCCGAACGCAAGCTCATGGATTGCCTAAATCGCCTTGGCTACGACATCGAAATCAAGGTGCGGCCGGCATCCGAGCCGATCGGGCATTTGACGCTTGCGACAGCCTGAACGGCTGCGCGGCACCTTCGGGTCAACTGCTGCCCGATGAGGACGTCACCCCATTGCTGACATTCGCTGGGGCTGTCAGGCCCGTCTCCACTAGCCGCGGTGACCGGAAGCAGTCTGTGGGGCCACGCATATCCAACCACTCGCTTTGGCCGCCCCGCCCCAGCAAGCGACCATCTGAACTCACTAAACCCGATTCCCGCTTTCGCTGGAATCGGCGAGCCGACTGCCGTCAGCCCTCCGACCCGCAGCCGCAATCGCCCGGCTTGCCGGGTTCGGCGTACTTCTCGTCTTCGCGTTTCTCGCGCTGGGCTTCGTACTCGGCGCGAATCTTTTCGGCCTTGGCCTTGAGGCGTTCCGTGCGCGCCTCGTAGGCGCCGGGCTGTTCTTCCAGGAAGCGTTCGCCGAACAGGGCGTGCTTGAGGAAGTTGTAGCCGAAATCGAGCAGGGCCTCGTCGTCGGCCAGCAGGGTGGCCATGACTTCCATGGGCACGTCGTAGGTCCTGTTGAAGGTTTCGCTGGAGACGAAGGCGCGGAAGCGGTCGACGTCGTAGCTGGCCATGAAGAAGAGCTGGTTGGAGATGGCGGGCGGTTTGCCGATGGCGGGGCCGGCGGATTTCTTCTTCAGCACCAGTTGACGCCAGCCGCGACCCTTCTCGTCGTAGACGTCTACGCCCTGTTCCTGGCGGTATTCGTCGATGCTGAGGGAGCGCGGCTCTTTGTGGCCCCAGCAGTGGGGTTCCTGGACCAGGGCGTAGGAGGTGCGGTCGGTGAATTCGTCCTGGTTGCGCATGGATAGCAGGGCCACCGGGTAGTAGCGGCAGGCGGTGGGGCGGTCTTCGTAGACCGCGCAGCCTTCTGGCCGCATGAACTGGCAGGCGGTGCCGCCCTCGACGGGACGGAATTTGACGCCGGGGGTGCCGTCCTGATCCATCTCGTAGGGCACGGTGTACTGCTTGAGAAAGTCGCCGGAGGAGAGATTCAGGCGGTTCTTCAGGCGCAGGATGTCGTAGGGGGTGAGGGTGATGTCGATGTTGGAGCAGCAGGCGTTCCAGCAGCCGACGTCCTTGTGGCAGCGGAACTGGATGACCTTGTCGCCTTCCAGCAGGGTGGGCATGACGGGGGAGAGCTCGAAGGGCGCTTCCTCGGCGAGATTCTTGAACTGGCTGTCGTCCATGATCGACTCGGTCAACTTGTGGAATGGAGCCCTATATGGGCCTGGAATCCCCATGCGCAAGAGACCGCTCTTGCGCATGGAGGTTCGTAAAGAAAAAAACCGGGCGCCTTGTGAGCGCCCGGTCCATGAGCCAGCTAACGCTTAGTGGGCGGCGGCTTTGAACAGCTTGGACTTGTCCACCAGGTCGACGTGACGACGCTTGAAGTTGGTCCACTTCTTGGTGGTCTTGTCGTAGATGGAGTTGCCGAAGACTTTCCAGTTTTCCTCATCGACGAAGTTCTTGTCGGTGCGGTAGTAGAAGCCGGGGTAACGGCTTTCCTCGCGGAACTGGATGTGCTTCATGTGGGCTTCCGCCGTCAGGATGCGGTGGTAGTTTTCCCAGGCGCGCAGCAGTTCATGCAGATCCTTGGCGCGCATCTTCATGGCGTCCTCTTTCAGCATTTCCAGCTTCTGCTCGGCAACTTCCAGCATCTTGTCGTTGGTGTTGTAGTAGGTGGCAACACCGGCAACGTACTCGTCCATGATCTTCTGCAGACGGAACTGCAGCATCTTGGGGGTGATGTAGTTGGGGTTGACGTCGATGGCGGTGGTGTAGTCCTTGAACTCCAGGTAGGTACGCACCGGACGGTAGATGTCCTCGACCAGCTCTTCGACGGAGGTGTCGAGCTCGACCTTGAGATCCTTGTTGTCCAGGCAGTACTTGACCATGGCCTTGGCGGCCAGGCGGCCCTCGGTGTGGGAACCGGAGGAGAACTTGTGGCCGGAGGCGCCAACGCCGTCACCGGCGGTGAACAGGCCCTTGACGGTGGTCATGCCACGATAGCCCCAGCTCCAGCCCTTGGGCAGGTGAGCGGGCACGCCGTCGATCTCGGGATCGGCCGCGGTGGGGGCGCCGACGTCGGTCGGGCCGGAAACCCAGATACCGCAGCAGCCGGAGTGGCTACCCAGCAGGTAGGGCTCGGTGGGCATCAGCTCGGAGTTCTTCTTCTCGGGCTCGACGTTCTCGCCAACCCAGATGCCGCACTGGCCGACGCACATGTCGAGGAAGTCTTCCCAGGCTTCGGCTTCGAGGTGCTTCACTTCGCGCGGGGACAGGGTCTTGGCCAGGTTGCCCAGGGCGGTGACGGTGTCCATCCAGATCGGGCCGCGGCCTTCCTTCATTTCCTTCAGCATGACGTGGTTACGCAGGCAGGAGGCGGGCACGGCGGCCTGGCCGTACGGGGGGTACTGGTCCAGCATGGCCTTGTTCTTGGACAGGTAGTCCTCGCCATAGGCGTTGGTGGCCTTGGCCTTGAACAGCAGGAACCAGGCACCGACCGGGCCGTAACCGTCCTTGAAGCGGCAGGGCACGAAGCGGTTTTCCATCATCGTCAGTTCCGCGCCGGCTTCGGCAGCCATGGCGTAGGTGGAACCGGCGTTCCAGACGGGGTACCAGGCGCGGCCGGTACCCTCGCCCACGGAACGCGGACGGAAGATGTTGACGCAACCGCCGGCGGCCAGCAGGATGGCCTTGGCCTTATAGACGTGCAGGGTGTGGTTACGGGTGGAGAAGCCGACAGCACCGGCGATGCGGTTCTTGTCGTTCTTGTCGTTCACCAGCTTGACGATGAAGATGCGCTCTTCGATGCGGTCCATGCCCAAGGCCTTCTTGGCGGCCTCGGCGACGATCCACTTGTAGGATTCGCCGTTGATCATGATCTGCCACTTGCCGGAACGCACGGGCTTGCCGCCGTCCTTCAGGGAGGGCAGGCCTTCGCCAATGGCGGCGGCGCCGTCGTGACGCTCGCCGTTGGCGTCGGTCTTCCAAATGGGCAGGCCCCACTCTTCGAACAGGTGCACGGAGTCGTCGACGTTGCGGCCCACGTCGTAGGCCAGGTCGTCACGGGTGATACCCATCAGGTCGTTGGAGACCATGCGGGCGTAGTCGGCGGGATCCTTGTCGTCGCCGATGTAGGTGTTGATGGCGGACAGGCCCTGGGCCACGGCGCCGGAACGGTCCATGGCGGCCTTGTCGACCAGCTTGATCTTCAGGTCCACGCCGGCTTCGGCCTTGGCGACCTCGGCCCAGCGCATGACTTCATAGGCGGCGCCACAGCAGGCCATGCCACCACCAATCATCAGGATGTCGAGTTCTTCCTGGATGACGTCGGGATTTCCAAATTCAGCCATTTCTATTACCTCTCTCGATTACTTGCGGATCAGTTCGGCGGGGTTGCCAGCGCGGAAACCGCCCGTGGTGTCACGGGTGAAGGAACCGACGGCCTCGATGTCGGCCAGCTTGGGCATGGGCTTGCCGCCGAAGGGATCGATGGAGCCTTCCGGGGTGGTGCGGATCGGGAACTTGAAGCGCTTCAGCACGCCATTGCGGAACTTGATGGTCCACATGATGGAATCGGAACCGCGCAGGGGCTGCACGGAGCCGCCCAGGGGCACGACGTCGGCGTAGTGGCGGGCTTCGATGGCCTGCTGCGGGCAGATCTTCACGCAGGAATAGCATTCCCAGCACTGCTCGGGTTCCTGGTTGAAGGACTTCATGGCGTGGCCGGTCTCGGAACCATCGCGGTCCAGCTTCATCAGGTCGTGCGGGCAGATGTACATGCAGGCGGTCTTGTCCTGACCCTTGCAGCCGTCGCACTTGTCGGTACGGACGAACGTAGGCATTGATTTCACTCCTTGTTAGCTAACAACCCGCGCGGTCTCCCGCGCGGCCCATTCAGAAAAAACCGAGCCCCACCTTGGCCGGTGGGCGTATCGCGAATCCGCTTCCGGCGGGCTCGGTGTCCTAAATTCTTTTGAGCGGGTAGCGGGTAGTTTGTAGCCGGTAGCTTTTATTCATGCGCGCCTTCGGCGCGGAAATTCAAGCTACCAACTACCAGCTACGAGCTACCAACTCCGATCAGGCTGCGGAATGCCCCTTCAGCTCCACCTTGACGTTCTGCTCGGCGGTTAGGCCCTGGTAATACTTCTTCAGCACGGCGGCGACTTCCGGACGGCTGAATTCCACCGGCAGGTCCTGGCCCTCGGAGAGCATGGCGCGTACCTTGGTTCCGGACAGCAGGATGCGGTCGTCCTTGGTATGCGGGCAGGTGCGCTGCGAGGCCATGCCGCCGCACTTGTTGCACCAGAAGGTCCAGTCGATGTTCATGTTGACGGTCTCCAGCGAACCCTTGGGGATATCGTCGAAGATCTTCTGCGCGTCGAAGGGGCCGTAGTAGTCGCCCACACCGGCGTGGTCGCGACCGACGATGAGGTGGGAGCAGCCATAGTTCTGGCGGAACAGGGCGTGCAGCAGGGCTTCGCGGGGGCCGGCATAGCGCATGTCCAGGGGATAGCCGGCCTGGATCACGGTGTTGGGGGCGAAGTAGTTGTCGATCAGGGTGGCGATGGCCTCGCTGCGCACCTCGGCGGGGATGTCGCCCGGCTTCAGGGCGCCCAGCAGCGAGTGGACCAGGACGCCGTCCATGGTCTCGATGGCGATCTTCGCCAGGTACTCGTGCGAGCGGTGCATGGGGTTGCGGGTCTGGAAGGCGGCGACGCGGGTCCAGCCCATTTCCTTGAACTTGGCGCGGGTCTCGGCGGGGGTCATGAACTGGTCGCCGTACTTGGCCTTGAAGCCGCCGTCGGACAGCACCTTGACCGGGCCGGCCAGGTTGATGGGGCCCTGGTCCATGACCATCTTGACGCCGGGGTGGGCGACGTCGGTGGTCTTGTAGACCATCATGCACTCGTGGCCCTTGTCGATGCCGAAGATCTCGGTGACCTTCATGGTGCCCATGATCTCGCCGGTTTCGCCGCTCACCAAGGCGACATCCTGGCCCAGGGAGAGGGTCTGCGCGGTCTGGGTGTCGGTGGACAGGGTGACGGGGATGGGCCAGAACAGGCCGTTGGCCATCTTGTAGCCGTCGCACACGCCCTGCCAGTCGCCGTGGGTCATGAAGCCTTCGAGCGGGGTGAAGCCGCCGATGCCCATCATGATCAGGTCGCCGGTCTCGCGCGAGGACATCTTGATCTTGGTGAGGGTCTGGGCGCGGGCCAGTTCGGCTTCGCGCGCGGCGCCTTCGAGCAGCAGAGGCTTCAGATCACCACCGCCGTGGGGGTTCACGAGACGGGACATGCGGGCTCCTAGAACGTGTTGATTAGAAAAGGCTGATAAGCCGAATGGGCGGCGAGAATAACACCCCCCCCACCCCCTCACTAATCAGACTTATTTCTTTGCAAATAAATTTTTTTTGGGAGTGCCATGTCCGGATAGATCCCGCCGCGGAATCCGCCGCGCCTCTGACTGCCCGCACCAATCCACGGGCGTGGCTGGAGCCTGGATGGGGTGCTGGCTAGAATGCGCGGCATGTGAGGAGCCGAGACGCCAATGCGAAAAATTTATCTGCTGATGCTGGCAGGCCTGCTGCTGGCCGGCTGCGCGAACTCAACCATCCAGAGAAAGGATGGCACCACTTCCAGCAGGGCTTTCTCCGTCGCCCATCTGGCCAAGACGGACGCGGATATCCTCAGCGAACTGACGCAGAAGGAGGTGCTCAAGAGCCTACGCACGCTCACCGAAAAGCTATACCGGCGCAATCCCGTGGAATACCGCAAAGCCGGACACACCACGGTGGAAGCGGCCAGCGCCCACCTCTTCGATCAGTTGGCCAATTGGGCGCAAACCCCGCTGGCGCGGACGAACTGGGAGGAAGATTTCCGGCTGGCTTTCCAGGAGGGTTTCGAGGGGGACCGGGTACATGCCTTCATGGGCGCGCTCACCGGCATGCTGATGGCCGCCTACAACCACAAGACCGAATTTTTCCTGCTCGACGAGCTTTCCGCCCAGAAGCTTTACAACAGCGCGCGTAATATCGAGGTGGCGGTGTGGAAGCTGTCGTCGGCGAGAACCGTCCAGGGCGGCCGCTTTCTGCTCAGCAACAGCATGGATGGCGAAATCCAGAACCTGTCCTTCGAACGGGAGTTCGGCAAGCTGATCGCCCAGCAGGATCTGCTCGCCGTCTATGTCGAAGAACGCACGCACCGCACCATCAGCCGCGTCTTCCAGAACATGACCAGTTTTGTCTTTCTGCCGATCTGAGCCCCCGCGCGGCACGGCGGCCGTCGGCGCATACTGATGACGTGACGACGCGTCCGGAGGCGACATGCACCCCATTGACTACGACATCCTCGGCGACGACATGCAATACGTCGAGATCGTGCTGGATCCGGGCGAAGCGGCCATCGGCGAAGCCGGAGCGCTGATGTTCATGCAGGCGGGGGTGGAGTTGGAGACGGTGTTCGGCGACGCCTCCGATGCCGACTCCGGGTTGCTGGGCAAGCTCGCTGGCGCTGGCAAACGCCTGCTCACTGGCGAATCCCTGTTCACCACCGTCTACGCCAACCGTTCCGCGGAATCACGCCGCATCGCCTTCGCCGCGCCCTATCCGGGCAAGATCATCCCCGTCCGTCTGGACCAGATCGGCGGCCGGCTGGTCTGCCAGAAGGATGCCTTTCTCTGCGCCGCCAAGGGAGTCGGTCTGGGGCTTGCCTTCCAGCGCCGGCTGGGCGCCGGCTTCTTCGGCGGCGAGGGCTTCATCCTGCAAAGCCTGGAAGGCGACGGCACGGTGTTCATCCACGCCGGCGGCGCCGTCGCCGAGAAAACCCTGGCTCCGGGCGAGGTGTTGCGGGTGGACACGGGCTGCCTGGCGGCGCTGCAACCCTCGGTGGACTACGATATTCAGTTCGTGGGCGGCATCAAGACCGCCATGTTCGGCGGCGAGGGCCTGTTCCTGGCGAAGCTCACGGGGCCCGGCCGGGTCTGGCTGCAGAGCTTGCCACTGTCGCGCCTGGCCGGTCGCGTGTTCGCCGCCGCGCCACAGGGGGGAGGCCGCCAGACCGGGGAAAGCGGTGGTCACCTGGCCGGCGACCGCTCCTGAACCCACGGTCACGGATCGGTAACATGGCTCGGCTACCCTCGCGTGTTTTCACGGATGTGGACGGTATGGACCTGATTCTCTGGCGTCACGCCGACGCCCAGGATGGCAGCCCGGACATGGAACGGGCCTTGACCGACAAGGGCGTGCAACAGGCGCAACGGATGGCGGCCTGGCTCAACGCGCACCTGCCGAAATCGACGCGCGTGCTGTCCAGTCCGGCGGTGCGCGCCTATCAGACGGCCGACGCCCTGGAGCGGAAGTACGAAACCATTCCCCAGATCGCCCCCGGCGCCGACGCGGTACATGTCCTCGCCGCGGCCGGCTGGCCGGATGCCAAGGGCTGCGTGCTGGTGGTGGGGCATCAGCCGACCCTGGGCGAGGCGGCGAGTCTGTTGTTGTTCGGCGAGGCCCGCCCCCTGAGCATCAAAAAGGCGGGGCTGCTGTGGCTGACCAACCGCGTGCGCGGCGACCACCCGCAGACCGTGCTCAAAGGCGCGATGACGGTGGAACTGCTGTAGCGCGGATCAGGCCGGCGGGCTGTTGTCAGTCCAGGCCGAGTTGTTCCACCCAGGCCAGGGCCTGCAGGTGGGCCTCGCTGACCTGGGCCGGAGTCAGCATGAGGGATGTGGTCAGGTTTTCCAACTGGCCCTCGTCGCCGCTCTCCACCGCTTCCACCAGGGAAAGGAAAGGCCCGTAGAGGCCGCTACGGTCCATCAGCGCGTCGGCCAGGTTCTCCGAAATCACCAGCCGTTCCAGCACCTGATCCATGGGCATTTCCAGGAAGGCCGGCAGCAGGGAGAAGACGCCGACAATGAACAGGTTGTCCTGGTCCGCCTTGTTCAGGATGTGCTTGCCCAGCAACTCGCAGAGCCGGCCGCGGGTGATGGCGGTGCGCGACAGTGCGGGCGAGGTGGGCGAGTCACCTGCAGTCGCCAGCAGCAGGGTTAGCCAGCGATACAGCGGCTGCCAGCCCAGGATGCTGACGGCGTGGCGGATGGATTGGACCTCGCAGGACAGCCCGAAGCCGGCCGAATTGATGTAGCGGAGCAGCTTGAAGGTAAGCGCCACGTCCTTTTTGAACAAGGCTTCGAGATCCTTGATGTCGGCGTTCTGGCGGACCTTGTCCAACAACTGGATGACGGTGGCGTGGCCCGGATTGATGATCTTGGCCACCAGATTCTCGGGGCGCGCGAAGTAGTAGCCCTGGAAATAATCGAACCCCAGGTCGCGGCAATGCCGAAATTGTTCCGGTGTTTCGACCTTCTCCGCCACCAGCTTCACAGGATACTTGCGCACCGCCTTCGCCATGCGCGCGAGATCGGCAGGCGCATGCGCCAGCACGTCGAGCTTCACGAAATGCGCCAGCGGCAGCAGTGGCTCGGTCTCGGGCCGGTAGTGGTAGTCGTCCAGGGCGATACGGTAGCCGGCCTGCCGCAGTTGATCGATTCGCGCCAGCACTTCGGGGGAAGCCTCGACGGTTTCCAGCACCTCGATCACCACCTTTTCCGTCGGCAGCAGCGTGGAGAAGTCCGACATCAGCATGGAGGTGTCCATGTTGATGAATGCCAGCTTGCCCTTCAACAGCCACTCCGTGCCCATGTTGCACAGGGTATTGGCGATGACAATCAGGCCCGCGTCGACATCGGATTCGATGTGGGCGCTCTCGGCCTGCGAGGAATGACGGAACAGCAACTCATAAGCCATCAGCTTATGGCCACCGTCGACGATGGGCTGCCGGGCGATGTAGGCGTCAGTGATCATGATCGGGACAGAGGGGGGAGCGCCGCTCGCGGTCCCCGGTTCGAGGAGTCAGACGTTGGAGAACAATCTCATCGGCGTATCGGCGGTGACATTGGCCAGTAATTCCTCCATGTCCAGCACCAGGACGATGGAGCCATCGCCCGACAGGGTGGCGCCGGCAATACCCTTGGGTTTGATGTCTGAAAGGGGCTTGATGACCACGTCGTCGCGACCCACGAAACCATCCACGGCCATGATGAAGGTGCTGTCGGAGGCATGCATGAGCACGCCGAAACCGGGAGCCTGCCTGGCGTCCCAACCGATCAGCGTGGCCAGACTGCGCACTGGCAGGACCTCGTCGCGAACCACCATGGTGGCGCGGCCCGACACGCGCTGCACCTCCTCCGGCTTGATGGGTATGATTTCCCGCACCATGGAAAGCGGCACCGCGAAGGACTGGTTGTTGAGCCGCACCACCAGCACCGGCAGGATGGCCAGAGTCAGCGGCAAGGAGATGGTGAAAGTGGAGCCCTGGCCGGGCACCGACACCACGTCGATCTTGCCGTTGAGCTTGGCGATGTTGGTTTTCACCACATCCATGCCCACGCCACGCCCGGATACGCTGGAAATCTGATCCTTGGTGGAGAAACCGGGCAGGAAGACCAGGTGCAGGCTCTGGCGGTCGTCGAGACCGTTCGCAGTCTCCGCGTCGATGATGCCTTTTTCCACCGCCTTGCGGCGGATGACGTCCGGGCGCATGCCCTTGCCGTCGTCGGAAATCTCGATATAGATGTGGTCGCCCACCTGGCTGGCGGACAGGGTGACGATGGCCTTGGCGGGCTTGTGCGAGGCGGCGCGCTCCTCGGCGGTCTCGACGCCGTGGTCGACTGCGTTGCGCACCAGGTGCACCAGGGGATCGTTGAGATCCTCGATCATGGTCTTGTCGAGTTCGGTCTCCTCGCCGGAAAGCACCAGCTCCACATCCTTGCCGAGCTGACGGGCGAGGTCGCGGGCCAGCCGCGGGTATTTCTGGAACAGACGGCCGATGGGCTGCATACGGGTCTTCATCACCGCGTTCTGCAGGTCTGACACCAGCAGATCAAGCTGACTCACCGCCGTATCCAGGGCCTTGAGTGTGTCCTGATCGTTGCGGCCATGCAGGATCTGGGTCTTGAGATTGGCGATGCGGTTCTTGGTGAGGCCGATCTCGCCCGACAGGTTGAGCACCTGGTCCAGCCGCGCGGTATCGATGCGGATGGTGGTTTCCTTTTGCAGCGTCTGGGGCGGCGCGGCACTGGAGGAGGCGGCGCGGGAGGGCGTCGGCAGATCCTGCGCGGGGGCCGGACGCGGCGGCGCAGCCGCGGGTACCGCGGCTTGCGGAGCAGGAACCCCGCCCGTCAAGGCGGCGTGCAGGGCATCCCAGTTGATGTCTTCTCCCCCAGTCGGCGGAGCAGGCTCGCGGACCGCTTGGGGCGCGGACTGGGCGGCCGGCACGACCGCCGCGGCGGGGGGGGGCAGATTCCCGGCCAGGGCGGCATCGAGCGCGCCCAGTAGGGCGGCATCGGCGGCCTGCGGCTGCACGCTCTGCCCCAGAGCACCGAACATGTCGCGCACCGTCGCGGTGGCTGACATGATGATGTCCATCAACTCGGCGCTCAGGCGGAGCTCGCCGTTACGCAATTTATCGAACAGGTTTTCCGTGCGGTGACACAGGTTGACCAGATTCTCCACATTGAGAAACCCCGCGCCACCCTTGACGGTATGAAAACCGCGGAAGATGTCGTTGAGCAACTCCCGGTCATCGGGGCGCTTTTCCAAATCTACCAATTTGTTGTCTACCTGGGAAAGAAGCTCCCCGGCTTCAAGCAGGAAATCCTGCAGCAATTCTTCCATTCCGGCGAAGTCGCTCATGCTCTACTCCCTCAAAATCCAAGGCTTTCCAGCAGGTCGTCCACCTGCTCCTGGCTGGTCACGACGTCGGACCGCCCGGCGGCGTTGACGACCGGACCGTTGAGCAGGCCGGGGTCCATGGTCTGGCGCTTCTCTTCCGGCGTGGTCTCGATCAACAGGGCCAAAAGCTGGGCCTCAAGATTTTGCGCCGCCTCCAACACCTTCTTGATGACTTGGCCAGTCAGGTCCTGGAAATCCTGGGCCATGATGATTTCCATCAACTGGGCGTTGGTGGCCTCGGTCCGGGTCGGCACGTCGGCCAGGAAGGAACGGGTGTCGAGCACCAACTGGCGGAATTCCGCCACGCCCAGTTGTTTGTTGAACATCTTCTCCCACTTGCCGGCCAGATCCTGGGCGCCGCCCGCGAGTTGGGCCTGGATGGGCTGGGCGATCTCGGCGGCATTGAGGGCGCGTTCGGCCGCCTTGGCGGTCATCGCGGCAATGTAGTTGAGCCGGTCGCGGTTGTCGGGAAGTTGGTTTGCCACCTTCTCCAGGGTCTTGTCGTAGCCGAGTTCGCGCAGCAGGTTGTGCAGGCCGCGGGTCATCTGGCCGAGTTGGGAGAACACCCGCTCGGGGCAGACCCCTTCGGCCTCCCCCCCTTCGCTTTGGGTCACGGCCTTGGCGATGCTATCGAATAGGTTCTCCAATTCGGGGGTATCGCCATCCGCCTTCGGCTTGGCTTCCGCCTTTGGTGGCTCGGGAGGTGCCACGGTGGCGATGCTGTCGAACAAGGCTTCCAGTTCAGGGGAGTCGCCGCTCATCGTTGCTCCTTGTCGGTCGTTGCGCCCGCGTCACATTCCATACTTCTCGAAGATCTTGCCCAGCTTCTCTTCGAGGACGGCGGCCGTGAACGGTTTGACGATGTATCCGGAGGCCCCGTTTTGGGCGGCCTCGATGATGTTTTCCTTCTTCGCCTCGGCGGTGATCATGAGTACAGGCAGATGCTTGAGGCCGGGATCGGCGCGGATGGCCTTGAGCATTTCAATACCGGTCATGACCGGCATGTTCCAGTCGGTCACCACGAACTGGAAATTACTTCCCTTCAGCTTCTGCAGGCCCACCGAACCGTCCTCCGCCTCGTCGACGTTGGTGTAGCCGAGCTCCTTGAGCAGATTTCGCACGATGCGTCGCATGGTGGAATAGTCATGTACCCTGTTTGCGCCCACCCCACCCTGTCCTGAGCCATGTCCAAGGTCATC
>Ga0194113_10000981_pt1 | contig 38824 bp, 42 predicted proteins | sample TA2MahC200mmetaG_FD_146193 | JGI IMG/M metagenome (GOLD analysis project Ga0194113, IMG submission 146193) | Freshwater microbial communities from Lake Tanganyika, Tanzania - TA2015017 Mahale Deep Cast 200m | ecosystem: Environmental > Aquatic > Freshwater > Lake | place: Tanzania: Lake... | reverse complement strand
TCTGATTCTGAGCTATCAATTCAGTTCTCCGAGGACTCTGATGCAGTAATTGCAAAAGACATTCAGTTTTATTCAATGTGTGAGCATCACATGTTACCATTTTTTGGCAAAATCCACATAGCTTATTCACCTAAGGGCCGTGTATTTGGAATTTCAAAATTGGTTCGGTTGGTAGAAAAGTACGCAAAAAGACTACAAATTCAAGAACGACTTACAAAAAACATAGCAGATGAGCTATTTTCACAGGGAGTAAAAGGAGTTGCCGTAGTTATAGAGGCAGAGCATCTTTGCATGAGAATGCGGGGAGTAAGAAATGACGCAAGAATGACTACACATGCATTTAGAGGAGTTTACGAAAGAAAAGAAGATCAAAAAGATATAATTGCTATGATAAAAAACGACACAAAATCTTCTTCACTTGTATAAATCTCTGAAAAAATAAATAACCATATCATAAGACAATGGTACATGGGAGTACACAATAACGTACACATACCAAGAGAGTCATGGCCCAATTGGACTTGGCTAGCCGTTGAATTCTTTATAGTTCTAGCAGTATCAACTCTAGTTTCAAGAGAAATAACAGGCACGTTTACACAGATGGGTTTTGATGCACAAATGCAAAACTGGATCTTTTGGGGAATAGTTGGGGTAATCTTTGTGGGATGGTATATCATAATTAGATGGCTGATACTGAAAAAACCAATCCTAGAAAACAAGTAAACTAGTTCAAATATCTGGTTTTATCTAAAATCTTAGCTTTTGCAAAAGCAGCCTTGCGGTTATTACATGATTCACATTTACCGCAATGCAATTTTGTATTTGAATAACAACTCCATGTTCTAAACAATAAATCACCAATAATCTCATGACCTCTTTTTAACAACTCACTTTTAGAAAGTGATTCATTAAATGGGCTCCAAATTTTTATTCTCTTTCTTATTCCAGATCTTATTCCATCAATCTCTCCCTGATTTAATGCAAATTCTAATTTTTTTGAAAAGGAGGGACGACAATCAGGATAAAACATGTCGCCTTTATGTGCACCATATGCAACCAAGGACGCATTTAATGTAAATGCCCATGCAGATGCAATTGACAAAAATACAGCATTTCGTATTGGAACTACGATTGAATAATCAAACCTTGGAGGTATTGGTCTTGTTTTGCTTGTAAGCACATTAGTTTTACCGTAAAGCTCTTTCATGAAGTTAATATCTACAATTTTATGTTTTTTGAGTTTGAGACTCTTAGCAAGATCCTTTGCAGTCTTTAGTTCTTGACTAGCTCGCTGTCCATACGCAAAGGTGATTCCATATAGCTCATATCTTGACTTGAGATAAGCACATGTACATACAGAATCTAATCCACCGCTAAAAACCACTACAGCCTTTTCCAATGCGATAACACCAAATGTTAGAGATCAATTGCTCCTTTGCAGGGTTTACAGATTATAGTTTTACAATTTGTATTAGATGAGGCAAAACCCCTTTTCATGGCATCACAAATCTTTTTTTGATTTGATGATTTTGTTGTAAAAGCTATTACAGATGGACCAGCCCCACTAATTGTTACCCCATTGGCACCTGCAGCTAATGCATTTTTCTTGACTTGATTAAAGCCAGGAATCATGTGCTGTCTTGCAGGTTCAACTATTACATCTTTGACTGATTTTCCAATAAGTATAGAATCTTTTTTCATAAATCCTGCCACAATTGCAGCTGCATTTGATAAATTGGCAATACCATCAGTTATTTTGATTTTTTTTGGAACAACACTACGTGAAACTTTGGTTTTCTTTTCCGGCACTTTTAGATCCGGGATGGCAACGCACAAGACAAGGTCACTAGGAGGCTCAATCCGAATTACATCAAGGGGATTTGCCCTTACAATTACAAAACCACCCAAAACTGCTGCTGCTACATTATCATAATGAATTGAACCAGCACTTGCCTTTTCACCTACTCCTGCAAATTTAACAAGCGAATTATTGTCTAGATCCAGCTTAAACAATCTGTTCATAGCAACTACCGCTGCAGCAGCCGAAGCTGCACTACTCCCAACACCAAAGCCTGCTGGAACACCTTTTTTGATTTTAACCTCGATTCCATCTTTAATCTTAAACTTGTTTGCAAGCTCATTTACAACAACTCCAGCAGTATTCTTTTTTGGATTTACAGGAACCGAATCTGAAGTAATAATTTTAATTCCTTTTCCTTTTTTTGTAATTATTATTTTATCAAAAAAGGCATCTAATGCAAGACCAAATACATCAAAACCCGGCCCCAGATTTGCAGTAGATGAGGGAGCCATGACAGTTATACTTGATACCACTAGTCTTCTACCTCTTCGCCTAAGTTAATTGCTCTGCTTAAAGCAATTTCTAAATTAACAATTCCTTCACCTGTTACATTTGAAATAGGAATTAGGCCTTGAGCAAATCCACTCAAATTCAAGCCTCTTAATACATTAGTGATAAGAGAATAGGTATCCCCATCAGCTTCTTTTGCAACAGCCTCTTCAAGTGTTCTCAAATTGGACGACCACCTAAGAACATCTTTTAATTTTTCACTAATAAGATCACTTTTTGTTAATACATTGACAGTTGGAATATCCAATCTTAATTTAATCGAGGTTGCAAGAAGCGATACTGAAACAAAATTAATTGATGATGTAATTAACGAGCCATCAAAAAGAAATATGTTTGCTTTTTCATCAGCTCGTAAATTTTGTATAAAAAACGGACCACTTGTTCTATACGCAAATAGTTCTATCTGTCCTGGAGTATCAACTAATAGATAATCAGGATTGATTCTATCTACCTCGTTTTGCAGCTCATCAATTTTTGATGCAATAAGATCATTTGCCATAATCAAAGAACCATTTGGACCCAAATCATACTGGTTCATTATGGAAACAATGTCAACAAAATCTCTGACATCAATATCACATGTATATGGTAATGAATCAACACCTGGATCTAAATTGAGTACTGCTGCAAATGCACCATTTCGTGTGTAATACTCATAAATCTTTGATGCGAGTAAAGATTTCCCAGACCCTGCAGTGCCGGTAACAAAAATAGTTTTCAATCTTTTGCGTTATTTTTTATTAGCTTATATTTGAATCATAAAAAAGGCATCGAATGAACTGGCGACTCTTAGCTATACCTGCAAGTACGATTCCTCTAATTTTCATAATTATTCAATTTGACATAAAAGCAGAAGATGTATTTGCTGTAGGGATTTTGCCATTTTTAGCAGCGGCGCTTGCAATGATGGGAAAACTCTTCATGCAAGGCTTGAAGTTTGGTTACATAGTCAGAAAATATTTTGGTCCAATAGAATCTGTCTGGAAACTATCTGGTGTTAAGGTTGGAAGTGAGTTCATAAGATTTACAACACCAATGTTTGTTGGAGGAGAATTTGTCTTAATTTACTGGCTGCACAAGAAGGGCTTTCCAACCTCTAAAGCATCATGGGTTGCAATCCTGGAAATTGTTACAGATGTAATAGCTGGAGGTTCTTTATCGATAATAGCTGGCGTTCTTGCACTAGTGCATGGAGCAATTGTAGTTGGAGGAGTAGTTCTTGCAACTAGCATAACTGTAACAACAATTTGGGTGGCGTTATTCTTCCTGTCTACCAAAAAGACATTTCAGATACCAAGTGGCTTGTCTACATTAATTAAAAAATTTGGAAAAGAAAAAGGCACTAACTATATTCAAAAAACAAATCAGTGGATGGAAGAAATCTGCATAATGAGTAGAGACAACCTAAGAACACCTCAGGCAAAAAAGATCTTTGTTTACTGTTTTCTTTTTTCTATAGCCTCATGGATATTTTATGGAATATCATTTATGGTAATAGCAAATGGTGCAGGATACGTCATTGATTTTTTTGATTCATTTATGGCAGTAATGGCAGCAAACGCAATTGGCAATCTGCCAATAACAGTAGGAGGTTCTGGGCTTGCTGAATTTGGTGTTATAGCATATCTTAACAATCTTGATCCCTTTAATTTTGAGGTAGCAGAAAACACTGTAGAGTGGAACCTTATCATTGCATGGAGGATTGCAACGTATTATGTTCCAATAGGGATTACATGGCTATTATTGGTAAAATTTGCATTAAGCAAATACACAAAAGCTGATGTTTCAGAGGAAAACTCAAAGTAATTGAAAACTATTATTCAAAATTAGCTGGTTTTTATATCAATAACTTCAATAATTTCGATTGCAAAGGTCATCACTTCTACAGGTAAACGCAACGGTTATAGCTGGGCTTTTTATTTTCATGACAATACAATCAACTGCTAGTCTAACTCCTAGAGATCTAGTAATAGAAGGAAAGGTGTTACAGAAAGAATCCTTAGCCATTCAAGAAATGTAAGACGAATTGCGACAATTATTTAAAGAAAAGGGTTTTGTTCTAGACGATAATACAAGCGAATTTCTGATAACAAAATATTATGACAACATTCTCGATATGGTGAGTTACACTCAAAGATCAGATATTTATAATGAATTAGAATGGTGGCAAAAAATTGCGGTGAGTCCTACATGGCCGGGTAATGTGATAATAATTCCTTTTGCCATATCATCCCTCATTGAATTAATTCTATGGCAGCGAAAAAAAGATGACACCCCAAGTTGTGCAGGTATTTTTTTTGCCTATGCTGGTTTTGGAATAATAGCATCCATATTTATTACAAATTCTATTTTTCCATTTTTCTAGATCAATAAAGGAAAACTTTACGTGATCAGCACATATTTCTAAGGCAAAAGAGGGGCAAACCATTTTTATTGATAATCAATAAACTCGTTTGGTGTTTTATAGACAAAAATACGAATTAGAAACCACTTTATTTTTCAACAAATTGACTAATGTATGAAATTTAAAAACAAAGTTGTTGTAATAACAGGCGCATCAAGTGGCATAGGCGAAGCCTCCGCAATAGAGTTTGCAAAAAATGGTGCAAATATAGTACTTGTTGGACGAAAAAAGAGTAAATTAATCGACGTAGAGAAAAAATTATCAAAATACAAAATCTCTACGCTTTGTTGTGAATGTGATGTATCACAAAAAACCCAAGTCAAAGAACTAAGTAATCAAGTACTTGACAAGTTTGGAAGAATCGATATTCTGGTAAATAACGCAGGTTTTGCAATCTATGGACCAGTTTCTGATCAAAGCATAGAAGAAATAGAATCACAAATGCATACAAATTATTTTGGAATGATTTATTGTACAAAGAATTTTCTACCAAAAATGCTAGAGCAAAATTCAGGTCATATCATTAATGTGGCCTCTGTTGCAGCAAGCTTTGGACTACCAGGAATAGCACCATATTGTGCATCAAAATTTGCAATGCTTGGTTTTTCAGAAGGGCTAAGACATGAGCTAAAAGGAACAAACGTCAAAGTTACTATTGTAAGTCCAATAATGGTACGAACAAACTTTTTTGATCATCCATCATTTTCATCAATGCCAAAATACTCGCCAGCATCACTAAGTGCAAAAACTGTAGCAAAGGCTGTTCTTAGGGCAACAAATTCATCAAGACTTGAAATCATTGTACCATCAGTGGTCAGAGGAGCAGTATGGGCAAAACACACCTTCCCATTTATCGTAAATCCAATTATTGGTTCTGCAATTAGAAAAAGACTGAGCTCAAAAACTAGCTACTCTTCTTCCTCAGGTGATGGTGCTTCTGCACTAGAACCAACATCCAAAAGCTCGAGCTCCTTTAATTCAAATTGATATATTGCTCCCATATCGATTTCTTTTTCTTTTTTTAGAAACTCAATTACTTTTTGACCTAATGGTGCCTTTAAAACATCAAAACTAAACTCGTAAACAACTCCTTTCTGAAGCTCTGATGATTTGATTTTTTTTGACAGATCTAAGGTAATGATGTATCTGCCATCCTCCACAGATTCATAGAGCTGTGCATCTATTTTGTTATCCTGCTCATAAATGTCTAAAATATAGCCTGTTCTTGAAACAGACTGGGGTTTACCAAATTTTGCATTTTGTATTTCATCTGTAACCCACTTTGGAATGTCTTTTGTCATATGCGTCAGCTACTCTATCGTTGCTTGTCTTTCTTGCTTTTCTGCCACCATTCCAAGTAATCGTACTGCTTGTCTTCTCGTGTTAACTCTCGCTGGTTGAGCTTCTCACGTATATCGCCTACTTGTTCTCTTGTTGCATACAAACCACATTTTTTGCAAATAAAGTGTTTTGTGGCTGGATCAAACTTCATTGGAGCCTCGATTTTTTTAAACAGCTCTTCCAGATTCACATCTGAATTACCAGCATTTTGTTCCCGTATGGCTTTTCTCTCTCTCGCAGTGCATTCTGGACAATCCGGCATCTGTTGTCATCACTAAAGTTTTCCATAAAAGCGTTCCCACTTTGATCCCAAATAATTATCCAGTTTTCTGGTACGCGGATTAATATCGTCATCCCTAACAAAAGGTCAGTTCGCCCATCGAATACCGCGTACCAGATATGAATAATCTATTGACTAAAACTATTATCTTTTTTCTTGTTTTCTAGCATCTCACAAACAATCTTTGCAGTAGTCTGTGCGCCACTTCCAATAAAATTTTTCTTATAACTTTCTAGCCTTTCGCCAAATTTGTCGTTGTGACTTTTAATTTGTGCTATTGCATCAAGAACCTGCTTTTTGTTTCTTGCCAGTATACCTAAACCCAATTCCTCTACACATCTTAGATTATTTGTGTGCTCGTCATATACTGGAATTCCTATTACTGGCTTTGCATAAATTCCAAGTATCTCGCCAATCACAGTATGAGAACCATTAGTTACTACATAATCACATAATCGTAAAACAGCATCTTTTTCCTGTTCAGACAAAAATCCTATATCGATCTGAAGCCAGTCTATCCTCTTTTCAAGCGCCTCTGAAACTGAATAACTCTTGCCATCCTTTCCAAATACTCTGTTAATTGAAGGATCATTTCTTGCATGAGAAACTAGTCTTTTCTCATTACCCATTTTATCATCATGAAAGATTTCTTCGTATTTTTGACCTGTTGTAGTATTAGTTGCCCTGTTACCAGTTCTCATCCAATATCCAAAATTTGTTCCTTCAATCAAAAGTTGAAGCTCTGTTTGAGACTTTTCTGTTACTACTTTGCGACTTGCATAATGACCAACAAAAGTTACTTTATTTTTCATTTTATCTGGAAAATTCAGATTGTATTTACAAATTGTATATGGAGGTGGCGAGTCAGCTACGATTATCCTTGTTGCCTTTGCAATCTGTTTTGCTATAAAATATAAGGATGGATAAAAATAAACTCGTGTTGACCATAATTTTGGCATAAACTGGTTTGTCACAAAAATACTTGGAACTCTCCGCTTCTCTGCTAATACATTAGAACCCATGTCGCCGTCATTTATGACCAAATCAAATTTTTCTTTATCATATAGCCTGCCTTCCTCTCTTAGATAATCTGAAATCTGTTTGATCAACGGTGGATTTTTTGAAACAGGTAAAAGTACGTTAAATAATGACTTGGAAACACTTGGTCCACTCTTACCATCTATGGGTGTAGGCATCAAGATCTTATGAACATATTGTGGTGAAAATTTCTCCAATAATCTCTGATAAATCTCATCCTTACTAGAATAATGAATCTCATATTCTTCTTTGAGATATCTTGGAAGAGATTCGTTTAATGACATCATTCTTGCATAGTGCCCATTACCCCAAGGGTAAATGAATTCGCCTAACTTTATCACGATTTCAAATCATTCCTGCGTTAATTTTCAATAATCCACTTTTAGTGAGTCCAGTATATCATGAACATTATTTGGCCCTATCGCTACTGATACGACTTTTTTTGTCTTTATAGCTTGATTTGCAATCTTTTGAGCTTCTTTCTCAGAGGTTTTACCATTAAATTTCAAACTAGCCATTTTCTCTATTTTCATAATATTTTTCTTCAAGCCTATCTCTTTGGCATTATCAAAAATGTCTTTATCAAGTCCAGATAGGGGCAGCCATGGAATTAAATTTTTCTTAAACACTCGCATTATGATGCCATTTACAAAACTGGAAGGAAAAATCAACGGTGATAGGGAAAGCGATACTTTTCTTATATTATTTGATTTTGCAACAAAGCACAAGATCTCAGCTACTGCTATTAACATGATATTTTTTGCACTCTTTTTTATGTCTAGATAAAAAAACTCCAACTCTATCTTTGATTTTATGGTCTTTGGTAATATCCGATTTAAAATTTTGATCAGCTCTATTAGATTAGATTCGCTATTGTAGCATATCACAATCTTGACATCAAATCCTTCCCTTATTGTCTCAAGACATGAAACTGCTGATAGTTCATCATAAACACAACAAACTATTTTCTCATTTTGTGAATTATATGGCAAACCTCCATGTCCTTTATCTGTAAAAATACAGATGTAACCATGTAGTTTTGTAAGATAAGCATAGATCAATTTATCATATCTTTCTTGCGTGCCAGGTTTTGTGCCAAGTGATGTAGTTTTTTCTATCAATGACGAAGTTGCGGCAAGTTCCACATCCTTTGTCATATAACCAGCCGAGTATCCCTCAACTTTTACAAGAAACCTTTCTCCACTAAGCAAAAGATTTGTGCCTATCTTGGTAATTGCTGAAACTAGAACATCAAACTCATTTTTTACCTGCTTTGCTATTGCAACTTGCTCTATTCCATACAGCAAATTTACTGTAGATGAGGCAAATACCGGATCATTTGCTTCAATTACTATAACAGAGTCGTCTTTTGTAATTTTACTAAATTTCTGATTTTGAACTTTTAGTATGTTTTTGATATTAGAAACAAGCAAGTCAAGTTTGTTCCTAGAAAAAACTGACGGAAAAACAACTACAAACGAATTATCGCTCATCTTCAAATGTTATATCAAGTTGTTTATAATTTTAGGATAACAACCAAATCATCCATCTCGTAATAATTATAAAAGAACAAAATTCAAGTTCCATCATGACTAAATTTACTGCTGAACAAACAGACAAGTTAAATACCGAACTTAAAACTCCGCAAGAGGTTCTCAAATGGGCTCTAGATAACTTACATCCAAAATTAGCACTGGCATCTAGTTTTGGTGCTGAAGATGTGGTTGTAATTGATATGCTAATGAAGATTAACCCAAAAGCCAGAGTGTTTACATTAGATACAGGAAGACTAAACCAAGAAACTTATGATGTAATGGATGAAATTCGCAAAAAATACAACACAAATATCGAAGTTACATTTCCTGATGCCCAAGAAGTAACTGAAATGGTAAGAGTAAATGGCATGAATCTCTTTTACGATAGCCCAGGAAACAGAAAGCTGTGTTGTGGAATAAGAAAAGTACATCCATTAAATAAAATGTTAGCAACTTTGGATGGCTGGATAACTGGTCTTAGAAGTGATCAAACACAAAATAGGAGTACAGCAAAAAAAATTGAAATTGATGAACAGCATAATAATATGATAAAAATTAATCCTATACTTGACTGGACATGGGAAAAAACTTGGAATTACATAAAAGCAAACAACATCCCATACAACAAACTGCATGACAAAGGATATCCAAGTATAGGATGTGAACCATGTACAAGAGCAATAAAACCTGGCGAAGATCTGCGAGCAGGCCGCTGGTGGTGGGAAAACCAATCAGACAAGGAATGTGGTCTGCATATGGATCATGGTAAATAGGCGTTGGCAAAGAGTAACGGCATTGCCAAACCTCTTGGTGGCAAGTTAGTAAATCGAATTACTACAAAAAATACAAGTGGGTTATACTCATTTTCTGTTAGCGAAGATGTTGCTAACGATATAGAAAATATCGCAGATGGAATATTCAGCCCTCTAGAAGGATTTCTTGGCCAAAATGATTTTGAGAACGTAATTAGTAAAGGTAGATTATCAAATGGTATTCCATGGACAATACCAATAGTACTTGATGTTGACAAAATAACAGGTAAAAAATTAAAGGATGAATCAGATATTTTATTAAAAAACTCACAAGGAAACGGTTTTGCAATCTTACATGTAAAAGATCTCTATTCATTTGATAAAGAAAAAACAGCAAATGGTGTGTATGGAACTCTAGACACAAAACATCCAGGTGTTGCAAAAACTATGACAATGAATGATTTTCTAGTAGGTGGAAAGATTGACTACATTAAACGTCCTGATGAGGGCTTTATTAGAAAATACAGAAAAACTCCAACAGAAACTAGAGCAGATTTTGAAAAGTCTGGCTGGAAAACCATAGTAGCATTTCAAACTAGAAATCCCCCACACGTTGCCCATGAAATATTACAAAAAACTGCCCTTACTACAAGAGACGGCCTCTTTGTTAATCCACTTATTGGCAAAAAAAAGTCTGGCGACTTTACAGATGAAGTTATAATAAAATCATATGAAGTGTTAATTGAAAATTATTACGCTAAAAATCGCTGCAAATTAGCAACACTACATACAGAAATGAGATATGCTGGACCAAAAGAGGCAATACACCATGCAATAATGAGACAAAACTACGGATGTACCCACATTATAATAGGCAGGGATCATGCTGGTGTAGGAAATTATTATTCACCATTTGCAGCACAGGATATATTCAAAGATTATTCAGATCTTGAGATAACTCCAATCTTCTTTCCAGCATTTTTTTACTGTAAAAAATGTATTACATTTACCAATGAAAGAGTATGCCCACATGGAGTAGAAACTAGAGACGAGATAAGTGGAACTAAACTTCGGGAAATGATTCAAAGTGGAAAAGTACCATCAGAATTTATTCTCAGACCAGAAGTTTCAAAAATTATAATGAGTCACAACAATCCTTTTGTTGACTAGATTTTTATTCACGCACTATCGAGCCAAATTGTGAAACATAATATTGTATTTATCTTAATTTTATCATTAACCCTGAGTCCTATCTATGGTCAAACTCAGTCAAATCCATCCATAGTTTTACAGACAACTGAAATACCTTACTCTGAATTTAATAAAATTGCAAATGATGCACAAATTATTGAATTAGATAAAACTCACGCAGTGAGCTGGCAAATTACAATTGATAATAAACTTCTTTATGCAAATCCAAATGGCAATGCTGTAATACGATTCTATGACGCTACAATTAAGGAAAAATTCATTGAAATAGGCATGGGCAGTCCTCCAGATGAAAAATTTTGGATTGCTGCATGGTTGCCAGAAAACGGCTATGTTGTTGTTCATAACAGACTTGAGCGAGGATGGATTCCAGGCCAAAAAGTTATAGCTGCATATACGGATAATGCAGGCTTGACCATCAATAACGGTGAAAGAATAGTTGTTTCTAATCTAGACATTGAAAATTTTGCAATTGCAGCCTATTCTATCCATGGAATGGAAAGCTCAACAGATCCCCCTGCAATAAACTCTGGAAACCTAATTGTTGAATTTATTTCAGGAAATCCAGCTGAAAACCCTCTTAGCATATTGCCTTTTGTTATTACAGGTGTTATTGGAACAATAATTGCAGTTTTATTAGTTCTTAAGAAGCGTTAGTTTTGTAATATCTACAAATTTTTTTAATCTTACAAACACCACACATTGGTGAAATTGGTTTACAGATGTTTTGACCAAACATAACAAAAGTGTCATTTATTTCAAGCCAGTATTTTTGTGGAATCTTTTTCATTAACTCAATCTCTGTTTCTTCAGGAGTCTTTGTATCAACAAGGCCTAACCGATTTGAGATCCTATGAACATGTACATCTACAGGTATGGCAGGTTTTTCAAAAGCATAAACTAGAACACAGTTTGCAGTTTTCCTACCAACCCCAGGAAGTGTTATGAGTGTATCTAGGTCATCAGGAACCCTCCCATTAAATTGTGTATCTATTATCGATGCAACTTCGATGATTCTCTTAGCTTTTACATGGTAAAACCCAATTGATTTTATTATTTTTTCAACATCTCTAACTTTAGCATTAGCTAACGCCTTTACAGATTTGTATTTTGTAAATAATTTGCCTGCAACTCTGGTTGTGCTCTCATCCTTTGTTCTTGCTGAGAGTATAGTTCCAATTAATATGTTGAAAGGATCGCCTTTTTCTACGTCATGCAGCTGTCGCAGTGCTGTCATACGTGGCGGCTTTACAGCATTCATAGTTTCAATCATTCCATTGAGGATATTTTTCACAATAATGCTATGAAACTAATTCTCTTATAATCTACTCTTGAACTTTGAAAAACAATTTTGGCTTTTTTTAGTACAAGTATTATACCACTCACGAATGAATATCAATAATGGAATTAACAAAGGAAGAAGAGTCTGCTCTTAAAGGAGAGAAAGGCGAAGTACTTGAACTTGCATATAGAATTTTAGTGGCTACTGGCGAGGCCATTAACGCTGATAGACTAGTTCCTATTCATTGGGCACATCTCTCGGGTGTAAACTATAACACAATAGGTGATGCCGGTGAAGAGTTTCTCTCAAAGCTAAGCAAAGATGCCAAGGTCCAAGTAAAAACTACAGTAAACCCAATGGGTTTTGATATTGATAAAGTTTCAGATTACAAACTAGATGATGATTTTATAAAAAAACAACAGAGTATTAGTGAATCATATAAAAAAATGGGCGTAGTTCCATCTTTTTCTTGCATACCTTATGAAATATTTGATCTCCCACAAAAAAATACCCAAGTTTCATTTGCAGAAAGTAACGCAGCAATTTATGCTAATTCAATAGCACATCTTAAAACAAATAAAGAAAGTGCATTTAGTGCACTAGCCAGCGCACTTACAGGTAAGAGTCCATATGCTGATTTAAGAAAAGAAGACTCAGCCAGTCCTAATCTAACAATTCAAATGAAAGTTAAAAATTCTAATGAGCTAACGTATGGTCTACTAGGATATTTTGCTGGCAAGATTGCTGGCAGTTCAGTTAGAATTTCTGGTACAAATGATCTTGACAAACGTAGTTGTAAGGCATTATGTGGTGGTATGGGAACGTCTGGTCAATGTGGAAAATTTGTTTTAGATGACAATGATGACAATCAGTCCGAAAAGGTTGATTTTGATAATAAGGAAATGCAAAATATACTTGATGAACTAAATACGACAGATTCTGGTGATCTTGTAGTACTAGGAAGCCCACAGCTTGGGCTAGAAGAAATATCTGATTTGGCTTTGATGTTAAAGGGAAGGTCATTTAAAAAACGATGTATGATATTTTGTCCAAGAGCAATTCAGCAACAAACCTCTGAGCTTGGATATGCAAATACATTAAAGCGAGCTGGTTGTGAAATGCTTTTTGATTGCTGTACTTGTTTGACACCACTAATAGACAAAGATAACACAGATGGAGTCATAACAAACAGCATTAAAGGCTCCTATTATCTCAAGAATTCTAATGATGTCAAAGTAAACCTAAAACCACTTTCTCAAATCATAGATGATGAAACAAAATGGTAGAAAAAGTCATAGTAAAAGGAAAAGCCAAAGGAAAGATCTTAAAATCACAAATACCGATTAATTTCCTTGGAGCAGTAGATAAAAAAACTGGTATTATACGCGATGACAAGCATGACTTGTTTCAAAAATCCATCAAAAATACTATTCTTGTTTTTCCATATGGGGTTGGAAGCAGTGTAGGTGCATATACGATATATTCTCTCAAATCAAACAATTCGGCCCCTTATGCTATGATTTGTAAAAAAACCGACCTTACTGTAGCATCTGGTTGTGCTCTAGCTAACATTCCGTTAGTAATTGTAACACAAAAAGAATATGATTCAATTAAAAATGGCCAAGAAATATCTCTTGATACAGAATCTAAAACTTTATAGCTTCTGTTGTATTACTTTTCCATTTGGTGTTTCTTCTTTGAAAATTATTCCTTCAAACCTAAGAATCTCTGTCTTTGGATCTTTCCAAATATCACGAGGAAGACCTGCCTTCTCACATGCATGACCCAAAAATTCCTCTTCTGTCCATCCGTATTCTATTGGAACTTGAGGAAGAAGCAATCCTGAAAAAGAATTGTATTTCACAATCAAACCATCACGACCTACTCTGATCTTAGCAGGATACTCTAACGTATTTGAAACCCTGATCTCTATTGGTGGCGTTAAAACAGTTACCTCAAAAGTTATTTCATCAAGTTCTGTTTGTTTTACCTCAGAAAAACGAGGATCCTCAGTTGCTGCAGCAATAGCTGCATCTACTAGCGCATCACATAGTCTTTTCTGTGGAAGAGGAAACCCAATACATCCTCTCAAACCGGTTCTATCATTTAATGTCACAAACACTCCAGATTTGAAAGAAAACTTGGATTGAAAATCATCAGATAATCTCTTCTTATTTTTACTAGTAAGAAATTCAATCACAATAAGCCTAGCTGTTCGTACTAGTTCTTTTCCATCAGAATCTGATAACTCTCTATAGTAGCTCATTTAATTTAGAAACAAATTTTTGTAAATTTCTGATATGTGTTCCTTCCCAATAGAGCTTTTTACAGCTAATACAATTCCAGAACTCATTTGTCTGCTTTAAAACTCCTTCAGGAACCTGAGTAACTATAAGATCCTTCTGAATTTTATGTAGCGTTCCATTGCATAAGGGACAACGTGAGTTATTGCCAGCAACAACACATTTTCCAATATTGTATCTCTGATTAATCTCTAGAATCTGTTCTACTTCGTCTTTCTTTGTAATTTGAACAGTTCTTACATTTTGTTTTAATGCTCTTTTTACAAGCGCAACATCATTTGTTAACAGTATTCGATCTTCATCTTTTGCAATTTGTAAAATTTTATCATCATCAATATCAGCAAAGTATAGTGAATCATAGCCCAATAATCGAAGCTTTGTAGCCAGATTTCCATACATGGCATCAACAACAAAAATCATCTTTCCTTCATTCATCCACACTATCGCCTAATCCTGATTCAGTAACATGACTCTCCCCTGCAGGAAGTACACGAACAAAATCGTCTATGCTAATTGATTTTATCGCATCTCCTTTCATATTAACAAATTCAGATTTGATTTTTTTTGCGGCATCTGTCATCTCCAATCCTCCAGGCTCAATCATTGAGTAACAAATACATTTTTTTTTAACACAAGTGGGAGGACCACAAATTACAATATATCTCTCATCTTGTTTTAGTAGACCAACACCTAACTTTAGGGTAGCAACTCTAACATAATTTCGTTGACCTTCAATAACAAAGGAGCCCTTGGAAAGAAACTGTCCACTAGGAGCTCCTTTTTTCACTTGTTCAGGATTTACCCAGAATGCCTTTAGCCCATACATTGCTTCACGCCATGCTCTACTAAAACAAACAGTTGCATGTGCAACTTCATTCAAACTAGAATCTGTTGTTTCACTACCAGCTTTTAGTATAAAAAATGGTGAGCCAAAAATGTCTGCATGAAACACTTTATCGCTATTTTGAAGATGTTTTCTAATTATTGCCATATTTGATGATGAATCACGTCCACCAATTGCTAACGTATCGTCAGAAGTATAGAACCATCGATAGCGCTCGTACCAGCTTTTCTTTTTTACTTCTGTAATAGTTATGGAATCTTTGGAAACCTCTACTTGTTTTCGTAGTTTTTCTAAATCTTTTTCAGTTTTCTTTTGCAGTTTTTCAATCGATAAAATTGCAGCTTTCTGCCGTTTTGATTCATTAAATAAAACAGATGCCAAAGCCTGCAATGAAGAACTAGTATCTACCTTAATTTTAGAATCATTTATGAGAAAACAGGCATTGCCTTTTTCCTTAATAATAGAACAATTCTGATCTTTTAGATTCTTCTGAAGTTTAGGATCAGATAAAGAAAGTATTCCCTTAGAAACTAGATCAAGTAATGAATTAGCCACCTTTGCTATGGCAGAAGATTTTTCATTAACTAATGAAATGGCCTTGGTTTGTTCTGTTAACTTATTTTCAAGCTCTGTAATTTTTTCACTAACAGCATTTGTTTTAGTGGACTTGCCAACATTGACCAGTGTTTCTGTAAATATGGTATCTAATCCTGCCATAAAACTTTGAACATTAGTACGTTCTTCATTTTTATTTTCTAGTCTTAATGGGTAAACATCCACTTTGTCATTTCGTACAATTACTGGTTCATGATTGCCCTTTACAACATTTTCAACTGTTTTTTTAATAATGTCATAGATTTTTTTTACATCAATATCAGTCAAACCATTTCCTATAATTTTGGAATCTATTCCAGCTAGTTTGCAGATATATTCGACATATTTTGTAGGCAATCCAAACGTTCTACCAATCCATTTAGAAACTTGAATCTCTGAAGATAGAACTCCTTCCAAATCTTTTTGGTTAAAATTAAAAACGTCTAAGCTGTTTTGTGGTGGCGGTGCATATTGCAATCCAACACTTAATTTACGATGTCTTACATCAATTGAGTGTAGTAAAGCAAGAATTTTCATTTCTTTATTACACAAAATAATATTGCCATCACCAAAAAATTCACCAACAAGAACGTATTCCTTATCAAAACCACTAAAGGTTAGATAAACAACTCTTTCTGCTCCAATTTGTTGAATTTTAGCTAATTTTAATCGTAAAATATTATCACGTAGTATTTTGAGTAGCTTGTTTGTTTCTAACGGTTCTATCTTTACTGAACTAATCCATAATCCAAAAGATGAAAACATTAACACAACATCTTGTTTTTCAGGATGATGTAGTTTGAAAAGTAGGCTGTCTTTTGTGATCCCATATATGTTACTAACATAGTAATCACATGTTTTTTCAGAAATTTCATTCACTAAATATCGTATCTCAATTCCTGTTAATGTCATGGTAACCTATTGTATGTCTGAAATTATACTCTTACTCCTCATATTCGAATTTTTTAACCAAAGATTTTAAACAAGGTTTTTCGGAGTCAACGTAGAAATTTCATTGAAACACCCTAAAAAGAAAATTGAAAAAAAACCTGATTCTGATGATTCTAAAAATGAACCTCATATAGCAGAACCACCTGTTAATGAAACTGATAAGAGCGATGTACAACAAAAAATTGACATATTATTTTGGATTAGAGTAGGACTTGCAGTTCTTGGTGGAACGCTTGCGACATTTTTATTTGAACCAATGGAAGGGGAGGAAAGAAGATGGGCATCTATAGGATTGTTGATTGTTATCTTCATTGTATCTATAGGAATAGCTAAAGGACTACGAATACAATTACCGCCATCTGATAAAAAGAAACTTGTTACTACAGGTATTGGCAGCTATATTTTCATCTACTTGTTTATGTGGATACTAACATACACATTTGTTCATGCTGGAGTAAACAGCGGTTTCCCTCTAACGCCATTTTCATAGTACTAAAATACCAAAACGAATTCTTTGTCTCAATGTGGAAATATAAAACACCAGGTATTCCAGATGAGCTCTTTGAGCGTTCTGATGATGTACCTATAACAAAAGAAGAGATCCGTGCTGTACAAATTAGTAAAGCACGATTAGGTATTGGTAATATTGTTCATGATATTGGTTGTGGTAGTGGATCTGTAACAGTTGAGGCAGCACTACAAGTAGAATCAACAGGTAAGATCTATGCAATTGATTTTGATTCTAATGCTATTAAATTGACAAAAAAAAATATACAAAAATTTGGCTTGTCTAATGTAGAAGTTATTTTAGGTAATGCAAAAGACGAGATTACTAAACTGCCACAGGCAGATGCAATCTTTATTGGCGGTACTGGCGGTGACACAAAAGAAATAGTTGAGTTATGTCAAACCAAATTAAAATCAGGTGGAAGAATTGTTATAGGAATAATTTTAATTGAAACGTTATTTTCTGTATTAGGAATAATCGAAAAAAAATTTACATCAGTTGATATCACTCAAATAACAATTTCTAAAAGTCGTAAGACCTCTACTGGAACAATGATGCTTGCACGAAATCCTGTTACTGTCATATCAGCAACAAAAATCTGACTCTAGTTTAGCTTTTTAATTAGGAACAAAATAGGCATCTGTATGCATGAACTAGTTTGTGTTGGTTGTGGCCCCGGTGATCCAGAATTACTGACTATCAAAGCTGTAAAGGCAATAAAAGACGCAGATGTAATACTCTGTCCTACATCAAAAGAGGGAAAACCAAGCATTGCACTTTCAGTAGTAGCGTCGGTATTAGATCAAAGTAAAAAACCAGAAATTGTAAATTTGATTTTTCCAATGGTTAAAGATAAACAAACACTTGAAACTACTTGGGAAAAAAACGCAAAAATTCTAGCTGAACATGTATTATCTGGAAAGAAAGCTGTGTATCTTACAGTTGGTGATCCATATCTATACAGCACTTGGATCTACCTACATCGAGAGCTTGAAACAAAATATCCAAAAATCAAAATTTCTGTTATCCCAGGAATAGTTTCAATTTTCACTTTTGCATCCAAAGCGGGAATAAGTCTAGCTGAGGGTGGTGAAAAAGTGGCTGTAATTCCATCATGCTATGACCTTTCTAAGGTAAAAGAGCTTGCAAAAAATTGTGAGACCATGATATTTCTAAAAGACGGCCGCTACTTTGATCAAGTAATTGAACTTTTAAGAGACGCAGGATTTTCTGATGATTCTGTATTTGCAATAGGTCAAGATCTTGGAACCGACAAAGAAATTGTACGAAAATTAAAACTTGGTGAGGTTACTAAAGAAACCATGACCACCAAATATTTCTCAATAATGGTGGTAAAACGTGCCTAAAGTTTACTTTGTTGGTTGTGGCCCTGGTGATCCAGACCTTATTACAGTAAAAGCTAGAAAACTAATCCAAAATGCAGATACAATAGTATATTCAGGCTCACTAATCCCAACACCAATTCTAAAACTCTGTAAAAAAGGAAAACTACATGATGCAGCAAAACTGGTAAGAGAAGAGATTTTTGAAATTTTAAAAAAAAATGCAAATGAAAACAAAACTGTGATTAGATTACATGATGGTGATCCCACCATTTATGGAGCAATAAAAGAACAGATAGATAATCTCCAAAAAGAAGGAATTGAATCAGAAATTATACCTGGCGTAACATCATTTTTAGCATCAGCTGCAGCCCTTGGAATACAGCTTACCCTGCCAGGAGTTACTCAGACAATTATTATAACGCGAGCTGAAGCAAGAACAAAAGTGCCAGAACGTGAAAAAATTTCTGAGCTGGCAAAACATAACGCCACTATGGTATTCTATCTAAGTGTTCATTTACTATCTCAAATAGTAAAACAAGCCCTTGACGGTGGATATAGCAAGTCAACTCCAGCAGCAGTTGTGTATAGAGCAAGCTGGCCGGATCAAAAAGTTATTGTCGGAACACTTGACAGCATTACAAAGAAGGTTAGAGCTGAAAGGATCGTTAGAACTGCTATTGTAATTATTGGCGATGTAATACAACCTTCTTCATATGAGTATTCCAAATTATATGATAAAACATTCACTCACAGCTTTAGAAAAGCAAAAAAGTCATGACTTTTTTATTCCAATTTTTATGAGATTATGTCTGATAAATCATTACAACAATTAAACAATAAAATCATTCATTGCAAAAAATGTCCTAGATTAACCAAGTATATCTCTAGTATAGCAAAAAATAAGGTAAAACGATTCAAAAATGAAAATTATTGGGGTAAACCCTTGCCAGGTTTTGGTGATACAAAGGCTAATCTCTTACTTATTGGACTTGCGCCTGCTGCTCACGGTGGTAATCGTACAGGAAGAATGTTTACTGGTGATAGTTCAGGTGACTGGGTCGCAAAGGCATTATTTGATAACGGCTTTGCAACAAAACCTTCCAGCCAAAGATTAGATGATGGATTTAATCTCATTAATGCTTACATCACTGCAACTGTACGATGTGCGCCACCAGAAAACAAACCACTTAAAACAGAATTTGATAATTGTTTTTCATATCTAAAAGAAGAGTTTACTATACTCAAAAACATAAAAGTTATTGTCTGTCTTGGCAAAATTGCATTTGATTCGTGTTGCAAAATGTTAGAAATAAAACATAACAAGTTTACACATGGCAAATCATTTGTACACAAAAACTGGAAGATAATCTGTTCTTATCATCCAAGCAGACAAAACACTCAAACGGGACGTCTTATCTGGTCTGACTGGAACAAGATATTTGTTTTAGCAAACAAAATGTTAAATGAGAATTAAAACTACAATTCACTTTTTCAACATTTTAAATAAAAAACAGAATGGATATCGCCGACTACAACTAATAAGTTGATGTAGTTTGTGACGATAGTCCTGATGAAGGAACAGATGGGAATTTATCTCCGATTTGCTGCTCTGCTACTGCAGATGCTTCTCTAAGAATTCTCTCCGTCTCTTCGTTTGTGGTGTCTTGTTCCACATTGAAGGCATCTCCAGATAACGAATCGACCATAAGACCATTTAATGTCTGTGTCATAGAGTTCAATTCAGAGTCTGCTTCTGGCATGAATCTGCCTAAGGAAGATCTCATACCCTTCATTGTGGCTACTGCTGGACCTATTGCAATCATTGCGTCGCCTAGGTCATGGATAGTAGTTAATCGCAATTGAACTTGTTCTAGAGACATTCTTGCATTGCCTAGCATCTTTGTAACCTTTCGGATCTCAGCTAGTTCATTGGACAAAACTCTACTTGCTGTAGTGTCATGTTGTTGCATTGCAGTAACTATTCTATTGAATAGTTGTTGATCTCTTTCTCTTAGTCTGGTCAGCATAGAATCCATTTTTGAAATTTGAACTTGCAGCTTGTTGACGGCTGTTTGGATTCGAGGTTTTAGTGCAGCTTCTGGTTTTACTGTGTCACGAATTCGGTCTGTTAGTCCTCGTGTTTCTGTACGTGCCCAAGTCTTATCAAAACTTGTCATACGCCGTAGTTTAGAACTTGATTCTTAATGACGGGTGTATATTATCATCAACATAGGGCTAAATTTAGCTAACAAATGAATCAGCAATTATAGGATTTACATGGCCAAAATAGCAGTATTTGATTCTGGTTTTGGTTCACTCTCAATTATAAAAGAACTAAAAAAAATAACAAGATCAGAAATAATCTATTTTGCAGATCATAAAAGTTTTCCATATGGAAAAAAATCAACTAAATCTCTAAAAAAAATTATTCAAAAAACAATCTCTACTCTAAAAAATGAATTTAATCCAGATCTGATTGTTGTTGGTTCTAACACACCATCACTGTTACTTCAAAATTATCTAAAAAATCAATCAAAAGTTATAACAGTTTTACCGCCGTTACGTGATGCTGCAAAGATTACAAAATCATCAAAGATAGCTATACTAGCAACAAAATCAGTCGTAGAAAGTAATACACTAAAAAATCATATCAAGAAAAACACTTCAAACAAAATTATAGTAATTCCAGTAAACATATCACCACTTGTGGAACTTGTTGAGTCTGGAAAATTTATTTCAGATAAGCAATTCTGTTTGAAAAAAATTTATTCACTTTTATTTCCAGTTTTTAGTTCTAATGATATTGACGTAGCAACATTATCGAGTACACACCTTCCTTTTCTTTTACCAATGTTTAGTAGATTGTTTCCAAACATTACTTTCTTGGATCCTGCTGCTCAAGTTGCTACAATTGCTAAAAAAATTTTACAACAAAAATTAAAACAAAACAAAATCAGAATATTTACTTCCGGTAGTACAAACCAATTTCATAAAAAATTATGTAAAATTGGAATTAAAAATAAAGTATATCATCTAAAATTAAGAAATTAAATTCATTAAATGATCAAGGATATGCAATTTCTCTTGAAAGAATAGAATTAATCTCTGAAACTTTAATTCTATTCTGACTCATCGAATCTCTTGCCCTGATAGTTACAGTTTCATCTTGTAGTGTTTGATGATCAATTGTTATGGCAAATGGCGTTCCTATCTCATCTAATCTTCTATATCTTCTACCAATTGCACCAGAATGATCCAAAAACGCATCATATTTTGTCTTTATTTTCATGTATATCTCATCAGTTTTTTCTTCCAAGCCATCTTTTTTCACAAGTGACAAAATCCCAACCTGAATTGGGGCCAAATACGGCTTTAGCGATAGCACAGTTCTGTCATTTTCCTTATCTTCTCTTAAATTATGTTCTAAAATCGAATACAAACTACGGTCTATTCCCATAGATATCTCAAATACATGAGGTAGAACCTTCTCATTATCATCTAAAACTTCGAATTTTTCCTTACTCTTACTTGAGTGACCGCCCAAATCATAACTAGATCTGTAATTGCATGCTACTAGTTCCAACCAACCTGTAGTTGTTTTAACCTCAAAATCAAAGGCAATCTCAGCATAGAAGGCCTTTTCCTTATCGCCTAATTTTCTAAATCTACTTTTTTTCATATCAATACCAGTTTTTTCATAAAACTCAGCAAGTAGACCCAAATAATATGCAACAAATTTGTTTGGTATTACTCCAGATTCTACTGCTTCCGAACATGTCATAGCCTTTTGTGAATTGTCTATCTGAATTCTAATTACTGTGTCTTTGACTTCGACAAATTTTTCTAATTCATTTAATTTTTTTGGATTACAAAAAACTTCAATCTCAGCTTGATAAAATTCTCGCAGTCGTAGTAAGCTCTGCCTAGGTGAAATTTCATTTCTAAAACTCTTACCAACCTGTGCTATTCCAAGTGGAAGTTTTCCTCTCATTGTTTTAAACAGTCGTGGAAAATCAACAAAGATGGATTGACATGTTTCTGGTCTTAGATATGCTGGCTCTTCTTCCGGTCCAATTCCAACCTTAAACATCATGTTAAATTTGTGAGCCTTATCAAACTCACCATCGCATTTTATACATTTAATCCTCTTTTCACTGATCATTTTATCAAATTCTTCTAGGGGAGCACTTTCTGGGACTTCAATACTTGTAATATCAGCTATTAATCTATCTGCTCTAAAAGTAGATTTACAATTTTTACATTTTATTATAGGATCTGCAAAGCTAGCCAGATGTCCTGATGCCTCAAAAACTGATTTGCACATAATTTGTGAGCCATCGATTTCTAACATTCTATCACGTCTTACAAGCTCTCGTCTCCAAAGCTCAAGAAATTTATTTTTTAAACTTACGCCAACAGGCCCATATTCCCAGAAACCTGCTTGTGCATCTGGATAAATTTCACAACTTGGAAAATAAAATCCACGCTCAAGTGCTAATTTCATCATGTCATCATAATTCATGTTATCTCAGTTTGTTTAATAGCATAAATTCCTAATTACGCCAACTCTCTTGCTTTTTTCAGATTATCAAAATCATCTCGTTTATCATCTATTGGTGTTTCTAGAACTATAGGTATCTTCTTTTCATTCATAGTCTTAATCACCTTACTGAGACCTTTCTCACCTATCTGACCCAGTCCAATATGCTCATGTCGGTCAACATTACATCCCAACTCTCCTTTTGAATCATTTAGGTGTAATATCCTTAGGTGCTCAAACCCTATTACGTCATTGAATTTGTCTAAAGTCTTAACCACATCTTTTTCATCTCTAAGATCATAACCTGCTGCAAATGCATGACAGGTATCTAGACATATTCCAAATCTCTTTGCTGGTTTTAATTGAAAAAAAATTGATGCCAATTGTTCAAAATCAGAACCAACAGAATTTTTCTGACCTGCCGTATTTTCAAGTAAAATAATCACATCTTTTTCTGCATTAGCAACTCTGGTAAATGCATCAACAAGTCTTTTTATCGCGTTATCTTCTCCTGTGCCCATATGGCTTCCCAAATGTGCTACAAGATATGGAATACCAAGAATCCTACATCGCTTTACTTCTTTTATCATCGTATCTACAGATTTTTTGTGTGTACTCTTATCAGGTGATGATAAATTCGGTAAATATGGCATATGTGCTACTGTAGCGAATCTATCAATTTTACTTGCCTGAAGTTTTTCTTTAAAACTCTTAACTTCAGTATCATTCAACTCCTTTGCTTGCCAACTTCTAGGACTACGTGTAAAAATTTGAAATGCAGTACATTCTCTTTCTAATGCATTATCAACAGCCTTGTCAATAGAACCAGAGATTGAAACGTGTGCACCAATTTGCATAAAAATCGACTAGTTTTGTATAATTTAAATGAGATTATTATGGATAAAAAACAAAGATCATTAATCCAAATTTTTTAAGGTGGGACAAACAAAAAATAATATGATTAATCTAGGTCAAGACGAAATAGCAAAATATCCATTTTTAGCAGATGCTGGTCAATATCTAAAAGATAAGGGCTTTACTTTAGAACAATTTGACACAGATCCAGATCTACAACTAATAGTTGAAAAAGCATATCATAGAATTGAGATTGCAGCAGATGGAAAAATATACAAATCAGATCTAATAGATGACAAGGCAGGTAAGGACGCTACACTACCACGAGAAGTATTTTCGTTTCTTATTGCTGTAGTATTGCTAAAACTATGTGGCATGTCTTCATTAATACAACGATTCTCTCTTGCTGAAGCGAGACGAGCAGAAAAATATCTAGAAAAAGATTTAGCAAACTTATCAGATAAAACTAAAGAAGAATTAGCAGTTCGTATAATTAAAGAGCTTTTTTCTTTAAATGTATACAAACAAAATGATTATTTTGCAATCACAATATCAGATTATCTAAAACATTCTATCAATTTCCATGAAAGAGAATGGAAGCTTGTTAATAGACGTGTTGAGAAGGGTTTGGTATATTTAACATCTCATGAAACTGTGAGACTAATTAGAAAAGAACTTAGTGGTTATATCACTTCAAAGATACACTCCATACATACACCTCCAATGTCAAATGAATTTAAAAAACCAGTAGAAAAATTAATTATGTTAGCAAAAAAGTTTTCAATTCAAACCATTTCTTCTACAGAATACCCCCCATGCATAAAACATGCTATAGAAGTACTTGAAAAAGGCGAAAATCTACCTCACTCAGGAAGATTCCTGTTGGCCACTTTTCTTTTGGGTAAAGGACAAACGGTAGAACAAATAGCACCATTGTTTAAAAATGCACCTGACTACAATGAAAAAGTGACGCTATACCAATTGAATCATCTTGCAGGAAGTACTGGCAATGCTACAAAATATTCTTGTCCGTCATGCGATAAAGTAAAGAGTCAAAATCTTTGTTTTGCTATTCCAGAATGCGATAATATCATAAATCCACTTCAATTTGGAAAGAAAAAGACGTTAAATGCATGAAAGTGATCAGAAGCTACTGGAAGAATCTTTCAAAAAATACTATTTTGATAATTTTGACCTGATACATGTTCCAGGCAAACCATCTGAGAGAGAATTTGGTTATCAAAAATTTAATGTGGGAATGAATAGACACATCACTTTAAAATCAGACGAAGAATTACATCTTCTTTTAATCACCAATATCCCCTCTGACGTATACTGTTCGAATGCATATTACTCATTTCCGAGTTTACCAATGCCAGAAAAAGATTGGCAAGGTGCTGACCTAATTTTTGATATAGATTCAAAAGATCTAAACTTGAATTGTAGAAAAGAACATACTTGTGCTAAATGTTTGTCTTGTAGTTCTGTATTCAAAATTCAATCCAATTGTCCTAAGTGTAATTCAACAAAATTTGATATAAAATCACTAACATGCAACATATGCATTTCTTCTGCCAAGGACGAAGTAACAAAACTCTATGATATATTGACAAATGATCTTGCTATAGAAGAAGAAAATATTCAAACATATTTTTCAGGAAATGAAGGTTTTCACATATATGTGACAAATTCACAATACCAAAAATTAGGTTCAAGAGAAAGATCAGAACTAGCAGATTACATAATGTTTCGTGGTGTTATTCCGGAAACGTTTGGAATAAAAAAATTCGACTTTGAAAAATCATCATTTCCAGAACTTAATGAAAAGGGTTGGAGAGGAAAAGTAGCAAAACAAATCGTCGGTTCAAAATCAAAAAAACCAAAAATAATTCGTGAAATAATATCCGGCAGTTACACAATGTTTCAAAAAAAACTTGATGATTTAAAAGACGTTATTGGTGCAAGGATTGATCCTAACGTAACAATGGATATACATAGAATTTTCAGACTTGCTGGCTCATTAAACAGTAAAAGTGGTTTTTCAAAAATATTATGTAAAAATATTGAAAAATTTAACCCATTTACAGATGCTTGCCTCTTAGATGATGAAACAACTGAGATCAAGGCAAGCTGCCCAATTCAATTTAAACTAAAAAATCGGAAATTTGGACCATATAATGATGAGAAAATTTCTGTACCAAAATATGCAGCGGCATACATGATTTGCAAGGGATTAGCTAGTACTGTATAATATTATACAACTAATAATGAAAACCTGATAATATTTTGTCATTCGACCAAATAGCAAAGTAAAATGTAATAATCCATTGAATTTTAGCACGATTTAGAGATTTAAAAAAATTTGTTGATTGTTGGTAAGACATTAATTAATGGCATAATAACGTACGTTGATTTTGTATAGTACGTCTAAAGAAGAAGGTCCTCCACCACCTGATGCTGGAAAATACATCAGAATAGGAATAGTGGCAGTAATAGGTATTGTGATTTTTGCAATTGTTGGTAATCAAGCTGTTATCTTATCCATGAACATTACCGAGTTTGACGATAAATTTACAAAACCTCTTTTCTACTCAGTTGTTTCATCATTAATACTTGGAATAATAGCCCTAGTGCGAGTTAGCAGTAGATCATCAATAACATGGTACGGCATTCGAACAGCAATAACCTTACTCAGCAAGGGAACACACGAATCTGTTACCTCAAATATTACAAGTTTTAAAGATTACAAATTATCAGTTCCACATTTTGTAATATGGCAGATTACAAAAGTTCTGCTTTTTGGTGCTTTCTTTGCAAACATAATGTTTGGCTTTGCTGTAATGTATTTGATAGACGGTAATGATCTTGGAATAGAAAATCTACCAAACTTATTTTCACTTCCATTTGTAACTCCACCAACAAACCCGTCATATGGTATCGATAAAGTAGTTCCAATGATACCAGCTTTATTGATTCTCATACCACCAATACTTGGTACTGTTGGAATACGTCTAACATTGTATGTAGGATTGAATTCTATAATCAAAGTAATTACATCATACCTACAAGATTCTTCACAAGGCAAACCAAGATTCCTTAGTTATGTCTCTACAATAGAGGGACTAGTTGGAATAGCTGTACTTTGGGCTGGCTTTAACATGTTTTTTACAGATCAGATTGACTATAATACAAGATATGCTATTGCAGGAACACTTCTTGCAGGATTTGTTTTAATCGCATTTTCCATTCTTGATAAAATTAGATCGCGTGTTCTAACTCACATGCTTAAACGAGATGTGTACATTCGTGTGTTGACTCTTATTGTAATTGCAGTAGTTGTTGGTGCTGTAATGTCTGTAAATAACAGCATAGCAGATGCAAGAAAAATCGAATTTTTAGGACCATATACAGCACAACAAATATCTGTAAACAGATACTTGGCAGACCTTGATAAAATACAGGAAAACACACATGATGTAAAGTTACAATCAATCTCTCCAAATAATATCAAAAATTATGTTAACCAAAATAGCGATGTTCTAAATGTTATAAGAGTATGGGATTGGCAAGCTGCATTCGCAAAATTAAAGCCAGAAATAGGTTTGATTCCATATGTTGATTTTGAAGATAACGATATTCTAAGATTTAACAATACATTGTATTGGACAGCCTCGATGAAGCCAATCTTACCGCCTTCTGTGAGCCTAGAAAATAGGTGGTATAATGAACATCTAGTTTATACTCATGTACCGAATGGTCTTCTAACGCTGGCAGCCACAGATGGCCAGATAGTTGATAGTGCTAAATTTTTCCAACAACGAGTTATTTATTATGGTGAAGGCGGCTTGCTGGAACAAACTTGGTCTGCCTATCCTACAAGCAGGGGAAGCGAAAGTGCTGAACTAAACAATGCATTTTATTCTGGTACAGGAGGGCTAGCCGTTCCACCTCCTCTTAGCTGGATTTTTGAACCAAACTTTCTATTATCATTTCCAGGAGATTCTATACATGTAATGCGATACAAGGATGTTAATCAGAGAATGGAGATACTTTATCCATATTTTCTTTATAACTTGTTTGGAAGAGAACTTGATTCATATCCAGTCACTGACGGCCAGAATACTTTTTGGCTTATACCGTTAATTGTTGGGTTTGATAGTCGTGATGTTCCATGGTCTGTTGGAAATCCATATCTTAGACTAATTGGATATGCACTAGTCGACACCTACAACGGTGAAATTTCTCTAATAAAATATGGTGATGATTTCTTCTCTGATATGTTTGAGAGCCAGTATTCCACTCACTTTATTGAAACGCCACAATGGATTAAAGAACAAACTCGTTATCCACAAGAGCTTTTCAATTGGAGAACTGAAATGTACAACATCTATCATGTAACTAATCTAGATAAATTCATACAAGCAAATGAATTCTATGAGATTCCGCGCGGATTAGAGACGTACTATGTACAAGCAAAGCCACCAGGATTCGAAAAACCAACATTTCTTGGTCTTCTATCACTTGAGCTTCGAGGATCTCAAGGAAGGAACCTAGCAGGATACATGATAGTAGAAAACAACTTGCCAAATTTGGGAAAGATGCAATTCTATGAAGTACCATTAAATTCCACAACCAAACTCATTGGTCCAACCGCTGTTAGTGAGGCACTTGATAGGGATCCAGACTTTGCTCAGCTAAAAACCCTTTTGCGAAATCCACGAGTAGGTGATAACATATTGTACCGCGTAGGAGAACACGATGTTTACTTTATTCCAGTCTATACAGCAGGCGCTGGAGGAGTTGTTGCACAATTGGGCACCATAGCCTCTGTTGGTGCTGCTTTTACTGGTGAATATCATGTTGGGTTGGGAAACACACAACAACAAGCCTTTGAGGCATATCTTCAGAAGATTTCAGGTGTGGTTGTACAATCTACAACAATCAATGGTGGCATAGATCTAGACAAAAACACAAGAATAGAAACTCTAAAATCAATATTTAATGAATCCGAAATTAAAATTCTAACACCTACTGAAATCCAAATTCCGCTATCCTTCAGAGAGGGGGAGGCAGCATTCTTTACAGAAACCGATCATGAAGCAGCAGAAAAACTAGTCTCTGAATTCATTGATAGATTCGTAAAGCCAAGCGATAGGGTATACATGTGGGAAAAAGATGGAATTCTTAATTTTGGAGTTATCATAGTTGAACAAAATATTCCCGAGATGCATTATATCGCAATATCAATAGGAAAATAATCAACTATTAAATGCAAAAAATTAGAAAAAATACTGTCACATGGGCACCTTACTAGTCTTAGATAACGGATCTGTTTATACAAAAAACCTAATAGACCTTCTATTACAAAAAAAATTTAATTTTATTATTCTAACACATGATAAAATCAAACCATCACAAATATCCAAATTTAGCCACATCATTTTATCAGGAAGAATAAAAAATAATCAAAACATGAATGTCATAAACTCAAAGATAATAGAACATGCAGTTTTGGAAAAAAAACCACTTTTGGGTATATGTTATGGGGCAGAAATTCTAGCTTTGTCGCTTGGTGGCACGATTAGAAAAACTGGATCACCACAAAAGGGCAACAACGTGATTGATGTAATAAAAGACAATCCAATATGCACAGGAAAGCTAGACGTATTTGAAAGCCATAGTTATGAAATTTCACGATTAAATAACAAACTTGCAGGAATTGCCAAATCAGAAAACTGTCAATATGAAATTATCCAACATAAAGAACTGGATATTTTTGGAACACAGTTTCACCCAGAAATGAGTGTTGATGGTCAAAAACTCATAGAATCATTTGTGAATCTTTGATTTTAATATGGAAAAGATAGTGATACGAGTATGAAGTCATCTGAACATGAATTACTACTTCCTCCAGTTGAGGAAGAAAATATCTGTTTATCATTATCAGTAAATGCAGTTTCTAAATATTGGAGTATTGATTTACCATTGCAGGAAGCTATTGAAATTGCACAAAAATATTCTAATGTGAATGGTAGTATTTTGATTGAGGGTATTGAGCTTGCAGAACGCCATGGTCTTGGAAGCTTAATTTTACATTCATCAATATCAGAATTAAAAAAAATTATCAATATGGGAATTCCACCAATAGTAATTCTTCCAGGTATACAGGATACTATTCAGCACGCATCTGTTATCTCCGGATATGATGATAAAGAAAAGACAATAATTCATTATATTCCGCAACAGCATAAGGAAGATGAATTTCAAATAGGCGTTATTCCTGAAAAAAAATTTGATAGTTTATGGGCAGAAGATGGAAGATTAATGATCATACTAGCTCCCATTGACATATTATCAGAATTAAAAATTGGTGATAAAAAATCAGAAAAATCAAATCGATTGTGCTTTGTTTCAGAGCGGCTTAATATACAACGAAAACCAGATGAAGCAGTTCAATCACTTAAAAATGCAATAGAACTTGATAACAAAAATTCTACTGCCTTTGCCTTACTGGGTGGAATATTAAATGAACAAAGTTCTCCAGAATGTGTCAAGTATTATGAAAAAAGTATAGCAATCAATGATAGATGTTATCTAGCCTATCGTGGGTTGGGAAACTATTACCTGAAAAACAAACAACATGATAACGCAGAGCAATATTATACAAAAGCAATCCAGATCAATCCTACAAGATTTGGCCCAATTTACAAGAATCGTGGACTGGCAAGATTAGAACAAAAAAAGGTTAGAGATGCCAGACAAGACTTTGAAAATTATTTAAAACATACACCAAATGCAAAAGATAAACAAAGTATACTACAAGCCATAAGCGAACTTTGAAGATGCGGAGTGCGGGATTTGAACCCGCGACCTTCAGCTTGGGAAGCTGACGTCCTGCGAGACTGGACTAACTCCGCGCAGCTTGACTCGAGAGACTAGCGTTATATAGCTTAATGAAAAATAAAACTCATGGATGCACGATGTCCAGAGTGTGACAAAGTAGCAAATCTTGACGATGAAATGAAAAATGTAAAATGCCCTCATTGTAATTTTGAAGCAGACTATGATAGCTATCTCGAAATAATGAAAGACCACGCAGTAAATATGGCTGCAGATTATATTCCAAAGAGACCTTACTAGACTCTACCAATAATTTCCTTTATCTGAACAATCAAGATGAGAACCACATTTTGTGCAAAACATATGACATGCCTGAATTGAAGTCATCTTACTTTCGCATTTAGGACACTTGATCTCTTCCACAAATCAAATTTATCCCAAAACGGTTTAAAGATTCTGTACAAAGATTAATTAGTAGTCAAGTTTTTTTTTGCATACTTGACAAACTTCAAGCTAACCATATCAGACAAAGCTGGTAAATCAATAACTAAAGAGCTAAAAGACAAGGACGCAAATCCATTGTTAGGATTACAAATACAGAGCGAAGCAGATGCAGCAATTGTAGGTCTGACAGGTAAAATGAAAATCACCGGAGGTAGTGACAAGTCAGGCGTTCCAATGAGATCTGACATTCATAGCGGTTCTAGAAAATATGTACTATTATCAAAAGATGTCGGATTACGAAAAGCAGAGAAAGGCCAGCGAATACGAAAGTTGATCAGAGGAAATACAATTACAGAAGAAATTTATCAAATAAATTGTAAATATGATGGTGAGCTACAAGTAGAACGAAAAGCTGAAGAATCACCAAAAGAAAAAAAGGAATAAGTTAACATAGTACCCACAAAAACTCGTATTGTTGCACTGGAAAGAAACACTACCTGATTGGTACATAAAAAAATATGGTTATCAACCATGTGTTAATATCGGTACAGCTGGCCATGTAGATCATGGAAAAACAACCCTGATTCAGGCACTAACAGGTGTTTGGACAAGCGTACATAGCCAAGAACTAAAACGTGGAATAACTATACGTGTAGGATACTCTGATGCAGCATTTTATAAGTGCAAAAATTGTGAATCGCCATTAGGTTATTCCACAACACCAAAGTGTCCTAACTGCGGAAAAGAAAGCGAGTTATCCAGAGTAGTAAGTTTTGTGGATAGTCCTGGCCATGAAAGTCTGATGGCAAATATGTTATCCGGAGCCGCATTAATGGATGGGGCAATGTTAGTAGTTGCTGCAAATGAAACTGTACCAAAACCACAAACCAAAGAGCACTTACTTGCACTACAAACATTAGGAATAAAACAAATTATTCTAGTACAAAACAAGGTAGATCTAGTATCGTACAAGGATGCGTTAACCAACTATAATGATATTACAAAATTTATCAAAGGAACAAAAATTGCAAAATCACCAATAATACCCATCTCTGCACAATCAAAACTCAATATTGATGCATTAATTGCAGCCATTGAAGAAAATATAGAAACACCAACTCGAGATGAAACAAAAGACCCAGTAATGCACGTTCTAAGATCTTTTGATGTAAACAAACCTGGTACCAAAATAAAAGAAATCAAAGGGGGAGTAATAGGTGGCAGCCTAACATATGGAATGCTCAAAATTGGTGATGAAATTGAGATTAGACCAGGAATACTAAACGAGAAAAAAAAGACCTATGAACCAATACGTACAGAAATTGTATCACTAGGTACAGGAGCCGGTAGAGTTGAAATGGCAAAACCTGGAGGACTCATTGCAATAGGCACAAAACTTGATCCTTCCTTAACAAGAAGCGATTCACTTATTGGTTCAGTTATAGGAAAACCTGATACACTTCCTGAAAACTCACAAAGTGCAAAAATTGAGGTAAGCTTGTTTGATTCTGCAGTTGGAGATGCAGATGAGACAAAAGTCTTACCGATACAGATAGGAGAATCATTGCGATTAAACGTTGGAACTGCGCCAGTTCTTTCCAAGGTAGAAAAAATAAAATCAGGTATTGTTGAAGTGCAATTTAGAAGACCAGTATGTCTTTTTGAAAAAAACAATGTTGCAATTAGTCGACGAATTGCAGATAGATGGAGATTAATTGGAGCAGGCGTAGTTGGTTGAAGTCGTTTGTGATACTAGTTTTTTAATCCACATAGCGACAAAACGAATAAAAAATATTTCAAACCTTGAAACTGAAATTGGCTCAATTCAGTTTGTTGTCCCAGATATTGTAATACAAGAGCTTGAAAAATTAAGCAAGGATAATAAGAAAAAACAACATATTATTTCAACTTTAGAATTTATAAAAAAATTGAAAAAAATAAAGATTTCTGGAGCATTAGTAGATGAATCTATAATTTCCTATGCAAAAAAACATGGAGGAATAATAGCTACAATGGACGCAAACCTAAAACATGGAATAAAAGAAGTTGGCGGTTCTGTCATTTCGATATCAAATGATAAAATCGTACTTGAATCCAGTAAAATTTAACTTTATCAAAAATGACAAAAATTTGTGTTTGACTATAATGGAATTCAGCTTAGATGGTATGGTCATGATACATTTACTATAACAAATAATGTTACTGTGTGTATAGATCCTTACAAGTTAACAAAACCATTATCAGCTGATATCATCCTAATCTCACACAATCACTTTGATCATCTAAGTGAAGACGATTTAGCTAAACTCACAAATCAAAATACTATAATAGTGGCGCCTAACGAATGCATCTCTCAGCTTTCCAAAATGAAAAATAAAAAAATAATTTCAATTTCACCTAATGAAGAAAAAACAATAAATGACATTAGAATTAAAACCATTCCAGCCTACAACATTGATAAAATAAATCCAGATACAAAAAAACCATTTCATCCAAAAGAAGATGGCAAAGTTGGATTCATAATAACAATAAACGGAATATCAATTTATCATACTGGTGATTCTGATCTTATTTCAGAGATGACTGATCTTAAACCTGATATCTTGCTTGTACCTGTTAGCGGAACATATGTAATGACAGCTAGTGAAGCTGCAAAAGCAGTTGAAAAAATCAAACCCAAACTGGCAATTCCTATGCATTATGGAACAATTGTAGGAAGCGAAAAAGATGCAAAAGAATTTCAAAGATTAGTAAAGTCATGCGAAGTACAAATTCTTACAAAAGAGTAATAAGTTAACCCTTTTTCATTCAATCTCATTGGCCTCAAATAAACAATTGTTCAAAGTAGGAAATTTTGAGTTTCGCCTACACCATCTTCTAATAATTGGAATTCTTGCATTATCATTTTCAATTTCAGCCATGGTAAGATCCCAAGCAGCAGATTATGGATTTGAGTTAAACGAATTTGATCCATTTTTCAATTATAGAGCAACCAAATTTATCGTAGATAACGGCTTAGATGCCTACTTTAACTGGCATGATGATATGAGCTGGCATCCATATGGGAGGGATGTATCAGCAACTTCGCAAGTAATGTTACATATAACAGCAGCTATGCTTTATCACGTTTTTGGCTTTGGTTCTAGTCTTTACCATTTTACTATAATATTTCCAGTAGTATTTGGCTCTTTTACAGCAATAGTAATTTTTGCACTAGTTAGAGTAGTTGGAGGCACAACGGCAGGTCTTTTTGCGGCGCTTTTTTTCTCAGTTTCAGCCCCAATAATAATAAGAGGTATGACAGGATGGTTCAAATCAGAACCTCTTGGTCTTTTTTATTCGCTACTAGGAATCTATCTATTTCTTAGTGGAATAAAACATGACAAAGGAAAAATTTCTTTTATAAAACTTATTTCAGGTAGTATTTTCTTAGGTTTTGGACTTTCAGCATGGGGAGGATCAGAATTTTTTATTATTCCATTAGGAATATTTTTCTTAGCATTACCATTAGTTAGAAGAGATCATAAATTCATCATTTGGGCAATACCTGTTTTTTCACTGACTTTGATTTTAACTACCTTATCATTTGAACGTCAAGGTATGAATTTTGTTCTAGGATATGGTGGTTTCGCAATAGGCATACCAACTATATTATTAGTAGTTAATATTTTTATACAAAGAACAAGTAATGAAGTTTCAAAAATTCGTAATGGATTATATTTCTTATGTTTTGTTTTAATTGGAGGAATATTTGTTATTATTTTTAATCCTGTAATCATTCCAGCTGAAGACTCAAATGCGGAAGGAACTTATCTAGTAGAATTACCCTCATTTCGTTACCTAAACGCCATAAATCCATTTCTTACAACCACAGATCCATTAACCGATTCTGTAGCAGAACATCAAACTACAACACTTGCTCTATCATTTTATTTTGCATCGATTCTCATGATCTTTGCAGGTATTGGAATATGGCTGATTTTTAGAAATAAGTCAGGAGTCAATAATAATTTTACAATAAAAAATGACATGATGATATTTGCACTAATAATAGGTATGCTAGGAATTTACATAAGTTCTGCATTTGTACGATTGGAACTTTATGCAGCAATCTCCATAATCATATTATCCTCAATTGGACTATCTGTTATTACAACTGAAATTATACGTAAAAGGTCCAGTATAATTAATCATAGAAAAACAATAAAAATTTCTTATCTTGTTATCGTAATCGCTTTGTTGATTATTCCAATAACATTACCAGCACATGGAAATTGGATAAACGCAGTTAAAGCACCACCTACTTTGCTAAATGGAGGAAGTACATTTAACATTGCCACAAATGACTGGCCAGATGCCATGGAGTGGCTAAAAAATAATACTCCAAAAGATGCAGTTGTTACATCGTGGTGGGACTATGGTTACTGGATAACAACACTTGGAGAACGCAAGTCTTCTGCAGATAATGCAACGTTAATTGATTGGCAGATAAAATTAATCGCAAAAATGTTGTTAAGCTCGCCTGAAGAAGCATGGAAAATATTAACGAGCAACGAACCACTAAAGGGTCTAGACGCTGATTATGTTCTGATATATTTAACAGCACAACGAGGAAATGACGAAGAACCAGGCATCTACATACTTCATGGTGGTGGTGACGAAAGTAAAAAAATTTGGTTTATGCGTATTGCAGGAGAAAATGAATCCAATTATCTTTATAGTGATGGTACTAGCGGAACAGATCTTTTCTGGGAAAATACATTGTTAGGAAAAATGTTTCCATTTTCTATTATAACGTATGGAGATATACAGAGAAACATACAATCCGATACATACAATCTAGGTTTTGTAGAAATCCATAAAAAAGACATAAAATTTCCCTCCGACGGACAAGGTCCACTACGATTAGTATATGCATCACCCTCATTTTATCGTGAGACAGCAGGTCCAATCAGTACCGTTCTAATCTATGAAGTAAACAAAGACTACAAACCAAATAAAACCGAAACTGTTGATGCATTTGTAGAAACTGAGGAAATTAAGGAAGTCTCTGGATCCCCAACAAATGTACAAGAAAGAAGGGAAATTGTTGTTATGACAACTGCATTTGGTGATATAACAATACAACTCAAAGAAGACATTGCTCCAAAAACAGTAGAGAATTTTAAAAAATTAGCAGAATCAGGATTTTATGATGGCACAATTTTCCATCGAATAATACCAGGATTTGTTATACAGGGTGGAGATCCTAATACCATTTCGGGAACGCCAGACACATGGGGATTTGGAGGACCAGGATATACAATCTCCCCCGAATTTAGCAATATCTCACACAAAAAATACATAGTTTCTATGGCTAGAGGTGCAGATATTAGCAGTGCAGGATCTCAGTTTTTCATAGTCTTGGAGGACTCACCATCACTAGATGGTCAATACACAATATTTGGTGAGATTGTATCAGGTCAAGAAGTAGTTGATAAAATCGCTTCTTTAGAAACAAATTCACTTGATCAACCTATACATCCGGTTGATGCAAGAATAGAGAAAATTCTAGTTTTTACGCCGTAAACATTTAGTTATTCTTGTATCTTTCAGCAATCCTGTACCTCAAATATCTATCGTCGGGAGAAAATTTTGAGGGATGTGCTATTATTGTGGATTCATTACAGGTTGAACAATTATTTCTTAATGTGTATCGATTACAATTTGTACATTTACGTAGCTGAAAATGCATTTTATCCCTCTCTTGTTTTTTTAGACTCTTCCCGAGTGAACTTGAAAATTCCCTTTTGTTTTTCTATTGAATTTTGGATTGTATCTAGTATTGGTTTTAGCTTTTTTTCAGCTGTTTTAAAATCTTGAGCTTTTATACTTAATCTATATTTTGGCGCTCCTATATACAATATTTCGACGTTATCTCCTTCGTTTTTGATAATATCAAGTAAAGTTTTTCTAATAACCTCCACACCATCTGGTTTTGTATCTATTAGCTCTAATATTCCTCTAATTTCTACCGAGGGTAATTTTATTTTAGAACTAACTTCCTCTATCGCTGAAATAGTTTTTTTTGGTAGTTTAATCTCATCTAAAATTCCAATACCTTTTATCGTAATTTCTAAAAATACATCATAAATAGAATCAAATTTTGAATAAAGTGCCTTTTCTAATTCTTCTAGCTCAGCATTTGAGAGGTTTGCCTTTTCTTGTACATTTTTAAGAATTGTTTTTTCTTTTTCTTGTCGTTTTACTTCTAACAGTTTTTTCTTTTGCTGATCCTTTGAAATCTGTTTTAATGATAAATCAATCTCAGATCTCTCTGGTATTACTTTTTTTACTAGTAGAACTTTTTTTTCGCCTATCTTTACATATTTAGTTACATTTCGAACCCAGCCAGGTGCAATCTCTGATATGTGCAAGAATCCCTGAACACCACCATATTCATCAAGCGTGACATATGCTCCGTGGTCAGAAACCTTGGCAATTGTAGCAACTACAATCTCACCTACCTCCGGTAATTCTTGAACTTTGGTTGACACTGGCTCTAAATTTTTTGTTGTGTAATTTAATGTTCTGCTTAATAATCAATGCCTTTCTTTGCTTTTATTCCTACTTGAAATGGATGTTTGACTTCTTTCATTTCTGTTACAAGATCTGCCACATTGATTATCTTATCATTTGCATAATTACCTGTAAGAACCAAATTTAGATTGGTTGGTTTGATTTTAATTAAATCTAGTACGTCATTTATCTCGATTAGACCAAGATTTACAGCATAGTTTATCTCATCTAAAATTATAACATCATATTTTTTTGATTGAATTTTTTCTCTACTAATACGTACAGCTTCTAATGCTATCTTTACATGTTCTTCACGAGGACTCTTGTCATCTAAAATACCTACAAATCCTTTACCCACAGCAACTAGCTCAAACTGTGGTTCGAGCAGTTTTGATGAAGCCATTTCACCATAATGCCATGAACCTTTGATGAATTGGATCATGCAAACTTTATGATTATGACCAACAGCTCTTAACGCCATGCCTAGTGCTGCAGTTGTTTTGCCTTTTCCTTTGCCAGTATATACTATGACTAAACCATCTTTACCCATGTTGTTGATAATTTGGCTTATAACTAAAAAGATTGGCAAAAAGCATGACCATCCATTTAAATTAAAATTTGATATAGTAATCAAAATTGAAAATTCCAAGAATTGTAATAGGCGGCACTACAAGCGGCATCGGAAAAACATCGATTACAACTGCGATCATTTATGCCATGAAAAAATGTGGATATACAGTACAGCCGTTTAAAGTAGGTCCTGATTACATAGATCCAAGCTATCTTTCTGCAATTTCCGGTAATAATGCAATAAACTTGGATGTATGGC
>Ga0194113_10000977_pt1 | contig 38938 bp, 23 predicted proteins | sample TA2MahC200mmetaG_FD_146193 | JGI IMG/M metagenome (GOLD analysis project Ga0194113, IMG submission 146193) | Freshwater microbial communities from Lake Tanganyika, Tanzania - TA2015017 Mahale Deep Cast 200m | ecosystem: Environmental > Aquatic > Freshwater > Lake | place: Tanzania: Lake... | reverse complement strand
GCGACTGGAACCAGCATCCGACGCCCTTTGCCTGGACCAAGACGCCCAAGCAAGCCCTGGTGCATTATAATGTAGATATTTCTGGGACTGGACACTAGCACGTCCACAACGGTGAGGGTCGCCAGCCGGGACTGTACGGGCGTCCTGGTCGCGCCAGCGCATCGTGGAGCCCGTCGACGCAACCGGGCTCGGCTGCCGCTCGGCCCTCGCCCTGCGGCGGCGACGCTCCTGCCATGGCGCCACGCCTGGAGGACTCGGGAGTAGGAGTTGGCGAATGGGGCTCGGGAACGACGCCATGTCGTAAACGGGAGCCTCAGCGTGAGACGAGCACCCACCTGGCTAGCCGTTGTGGTCACAGGGGTGTTGGCCATCATCCATGTGGCGGGGGAGGCGCAGATGAGCGGCGAGTACTCTCTCGCGGCCATGCCGGACGGCTATCAGCTCCAGGCGTACGATGACTGCGGGGTGCCGGGGCGTCAGCCGCACATCACCACGTTCGGGGGCGTGCACGAGTACAGCCCCGCGGCGGTGAACGCGGACGAGAAGGCGCGGACGGTCGCGTGGGAGTGGCATGAGGTGCGCGCTACGTACGAGGGGCTGCAGCCGGGGATGGACTACGTCCTCGCCATCACCTACGCGAACGAGCCGTACAACCCGCGCGTGCAGAGCCTCTGGGCCGGGGAGCTGCAACTCCACGGTCCGCATCCGCTGCCGAAGGGAGGCGCCGAGCGACTGCTGTTCCGGCTGCCGCGCGAGACCTACGCGAGTGGCGTGCTGAACCTCGGCTTCCGCATGGAAGCGACCGTCAACGCCGTTGTCTCCGCCATCGAGCTGTGGGCGCCTGCACCCTCACCGACGGCGGTGCACCTCGGGCCCCCATCGACGCTGATCGGAGACATCCACGGTGAGGTGCTCGACCTGCGCTACGACCCCCTCGCCGACGCGCAGGTCGAGTTGAGGGAGGAGGCCACGGGGCGTAGCTTGCTGACGACGCGGACGGATACGACCGGTCACTACCAGTTCGCTCGCGATGCGCTCGACGCAGCCGCCAAGCCCGACGCCATGCTCGAACTCGTCGCAAGCAACGACGGCGTTGAGGACCGTCGGGCCATCGCGCCGGAGGAGCGCCACTTCGAGCCGCTGCGCTACCGGCCAATCCCGACGCGACAGTCAGGCCTGGCGAGGGCGGAGGTGTCGTTGGATGGTCCGTGGCTCATCCATCCGGAGGCAGTGGAGGACGCGCGGAAGCTGCCTCTCGATGCCGACGGCTGGAAGCCCTTCAGTGTGCCCGGACAGTGGGTTCAGCAGGGCTACGACCTGCCGCGTGACCGGGCGGTTGCGGTTGCGCGGGAGGTCGCGATTCCCGCTGCATGGCGCGGCCGGCGGATCATCCTGCGCTTCGATGCCATCCATGCGGGCACGGACTACTGGCTGAATGGAACCCACCTGGGGCGCAGCGAGAATCTGTTCACGCCGGTGGAGTGGGACGTCACCGACGCCGCGCGCGTCGGCGAGATGAACCGGCTCGATCTCGCGATGACGGAGGACACGCTCTCCGAGGCGCTCTCCTACTCGTCCGGGTATGCCTTCCACAGCCTCGGCGGGATCGACCGGAAGGTGTGCCTCTACGCGCTGCCTCCCGTGCACGTGTCGCGGCTGCGGATCGACGCGGGTCTCGATGACAGGTACGAGGACGGAGAGCTGAAGCTCGCCCTCGCCCTTGCGAACACGACCGGCGCCGAGCAGGCGGGCTTGAGCCTCCTCGTCTCACTCATCGACTCGCAGGGGAAGGCGGTCGAGCAGTCCCAGCCGCACCTGGAGACTGGTACTCGGCGGGGCGGACACGTGGGTCCGCCCCTACACTCCCCGTCGGGCGGCGTAGGGGCAGACCCATGTGTCTGCCCCCTCGCTCCTGTACCCCCAGGAGATGCGCCCGAAGGCAGTCGCGAACTGACCTACGCGTCGCGCGTGCCGCGACCGTTGCAGTGGAGCGCGGAGAAGCCGAACCTCTACCTCGTGCGCATCGACCTGCGCCAGGGGCGGAAGCTGGTCGAGCGCATCGAGCGGGAGATCGGGTTCCGCAGGATCGAGGTGCGCGGAAGTCAGCTCCACGTGAACGGGCGAAGGGTGAAGTTGGCGGGTGCTTGTCGGCACGAGATCGACCCGCTGACCGGCCGCGCGAATACGGCCTGCCATGCGGAGACGGATGCCCAACTGCTGAAGGGCGCGAACCTGAACTACGTTCGCACGAGCCACTATCCGCCGACCGACGAGTTCCTGGAGGCGGCCGACCGGCTCGGCCTGTACGTGGAGGTTGAGGCGCCGTTCTGCTGGGTGGGCAACGACAGCGATCCGTCGCACCTGCGCGCGGTGCTGGAGCCGACCTCGGCGATGATCGATGCCTGCCACGCGCACCCGAGCGTCATCATGTGGTCGCTGGCGAACGAGTCGCAGTTCAACCCGCTGTTTGAGGTCTCGGCGCAGCTATGCAAGCAGCTCGACCCAACGCGCCCGACGACCTTCAACAACCCCGACCCGAAGCGCCTCTGCGACATCGCGAACCTGCACTACGCGCCGGTGCCGTATGACCAGCACCTGCAGGGCGACCCGCGCCCGATCCTGCTGGGTGAGTACAACTTCCCCGTCTGCCACGAGCAGACCGATGTGCGGATCGACCCGGGCCTGCGCGAGCTGTGGGGTCTGGGCCACAGCGACGCGGGCTCGCCGTGGGGCCGCAGGCTCGCGGAGCAGTTCACGGGGCCGCCCGGCACGCCGCCCGGCGCCTGGCAGTCCATCGTGGACTCGGACCGCGTCATCGGCGGCGCGATCTGGGCGGCGTTCGATGAGCCCTTCTACCTGCCCGACGGCCAGAAGGTGGGCTACGCGTGGCATCACGGCTTCTGGGGCCTCATCGACGCCTGGCGTCGTCCGAAGCCCGAGTGGTGGCTGAGCAAGCTCATCCACAGCCCGGTCGCCTTCCCCTCCCGGCAGGTGGACTTCGCCCCAGGCACGAGCGAGATGCGCCTCCCTGTCCGCAACGAGTACTCGTTCACCGACCTCACGGAGTTGCGCTTCACGTGGGAACTCCACGATCGGCAGGGATCGCTCGACATCTCCGCAGCGCCGGGAGAGACGGCACAGTTCGCGATCCCGGTTCCTCCGGGCACGCAGCCCGGCGAGGTCGCGCTCGTGCGCGTGCACGATGCGCGGGGCGAACTCGTGACCGTTGCGGCGATCCAGCTGGGCGAGCGCCCGCGTGAGCCGCTGCCCCAGCCGACCGCCGGCCCTCCCGCGAGGCACGAGGAAGGCGGGAAACTGGTGATCGAGGGCGAGAGCTTTGGGATAGTCTTGGACAAGGCCTCCGGCCGCGTCGACGCCGAAGATCGTCGGCACACGACCGCAGTGCTCGGCTTGCCGATGCTGCATGTCACGCGCTTCGACTTCGGTGATCTCGGACCGCCGAATGTCGCCCCGTACGAGGTTCTGCCTCACGCGGAGACGAGGGTCGTGAAGAGCGTCTCCGCGCGCGGAGGTCAGGGCGCTCTCGTGCTGACCATCGAGGATGCGTACGAGGGCTTCACTGGCTCCGTGACGTGGGAGATCGACCGCCTTGGTGTCGGCCGGATAGGGTATGACTACACATACCACGGCGAGCCGCTCTATGCGCGCGAGATCGGGGTCCGAATCCCCCTCCGCAGCGCGTGCGATGAGCTGACCTGGCGGCGCTGGTCGGAGTGGGGCGAGTACCCCGCGGACAGCATCAGCCGCACGGAGGGGCGCGCGAAGGCGCGGCGCGATGCGGGGTCGCCGCTGCTCCCTGAGAGCACGCGCCCGACCTGGCCGTGGAGCCTGGATGAGACCGAACTCGGGACGAACGACTTCCGGGGCGTGAAGCTGAACATCTACGAGGCGGCGCTGTTGAACCCGGAGGGAGAGGGGCTGCGCGTGGGTGCCGATGCGGATGCGCATGTGCGGGCGTGCCTCGACCAGGGCGCGGTGCTGCTGCACCTGCTGTCGGAGTGCCGGCTGGGGCCGGTGACGCTGAGGGACGGAGACCGCCTCACGGGGCGGTTCGTCGTGGAGCTTTCAAGGGGAGGCGCTACGGATGCTCGACCACGGCCACACGAGTGAGATGGAAGCCGTTCTGCAGGCTGCGGAGCCGGTCACGCGGTCCGTCTGGCTGATGGAGCGAGCCGGACGGAGGCTGGGCATTCCGCCGGAGGATGTCCACGAGCTGATCGCGCCGCAGGAGGTGATCATCTTCCGCGTGCCCTGCAAGATCCTCGGGAAGGTGGTCAACTTCTGGGGCTGCCTGGCCCTGCACAACTCCGCGCGCGGGCCGTTCAAGGGGGGCGTTCGGCTGGCGCCGGATGTGACGATCTGGGAGACGACGGAGCTGGCGCGACTGATGACGCTGAAGTGCGCCGCGTGCGATGTGGAGTTCGGCGGCGGCAAGACCGGCATCCGCGTGGACATGGCGCGGATGTACGAGCTGTTCGAGCGCAAGCCGCGGGACCTGGAGTTCGAGAAGATCATCTCCGTGGATGCCATCGAATACTACGCGCAGCAGTTCCGCGAGGTGTTCCTGAAGCACGTCTACATCCCCGCGCCGGACATGGGCACCGGGCCGGATGAGATGGCCTTCATCTACAACGAGACCCTCGATCCGGCCTCCGTCACGGGGAAGGGGGAAGGGGTGCACGGGTGGTTGCCCGGCCGCCGGGAGAGCACCGGCATCGGGTGCGCGTACGTGACGGTGCGCATGGTTCGGGAGGTCCTCGGCAAGGACCCGGCGGGGGCGACGGTCGCGCTTCAGGGCTTCGGGAATGTCGGCCGCCCGCTGGCCTCGGCTCTCGTGGCCGAGGGAGCGAAGGTCGTCGCAGTCACGGACCTGTACGGCGGCACGCACGACCCCGATGGGTTGGACATCGACGGGCTCTTAGAGCACGCGGCGAAGGCCGCTACAGTCGGGGGCTTCGCCGGCGGCCGACCCATCGGCAATGAGGCACTCCTCGGCCTGGACGTGGACGTCCTGATCCCCGCGGCGGCCGGCGATGTGATCACCGGGACGGTGGCCCGGAAGATCCGGGCAGGCTGTGTGGTGGAGGCGGCCAACATGCCGACCACGGTGGAGGGCATGCAGGTCCTGGAGGAGCGCGGCATCCCGGTCGTGCCCGACATCCTGGCGAATGCTGGCGGCGTGATCGCCTCCATGCTCGAGTACTCAAGTTCGCTGTCGGCCATCAAGCCCTCGCAGGCGCAAGTGTACGAGGTCCTGAAGACGAAGATCGGCGAGAACTTCGACCTCGCCGTGGAACGCGCGCAGTCCGCGGGCACGAGCCTCGTCCAGGCCGCCGTCGAGCTGGCGATGGAGCGCGTGTACGCCGTGATGAAGGGCCGGCGGATGATCTGACGTGGAAGACGGGACAGCGGCGTTCCCGCGCCGTTGGTCGGTGACGAACACAAGCCGCAAAAAGCCTCTGTCCCGTTTTGCGCCCGCAGGAGTTTGCGGTATAATGGCGGGGCGGTACGTCGGGTGCCGCCGGCGGATACCTTGGCGGAGGATCGTGCCCCATGAAGCTGCCCTTCCTTGGGTTGGCAGCGCTCGGCGCTGTCTTGGTGCTGCTCAACGGCTGTCTGTATGGTCGCGGGCCGGGCGGACAGGCGGGCAACGATGCCGTGCGCGGCGACTGCTCCGTTGCCACTCTGACCGCGGCCGGTCAAGCGTACCTGGACAAGAGCGAGCCGAACGATGCCTTCGTCGTGTTCAAGCGTGCCGCGGCGGCCGACCCGAAGAACTACGACGCGCAGCTTGGCCTCGCGAAGGCGTGTGCGGAGTTGGGCGAGGCCACGCTGGGGCTGAATGCCGCCGAGACGGCCGCGTCACTGAAGCCGAAGGATGCAGAGCCCATCACGACGGCGGGCCGCATCAGCGCCGGAGCGTGGAAGCTGGATGAGGCCGAGCGCTACTTCGTGGAGGCGACGAAGCTGGCGCCTGCGAAGGCGGATGCGTGGCGGGACCTGGGTCGGGTGCGGTTGCGCCGCCTGGCCCTGGGCGTCGGGTCGCTGGCGGACGCGACCACGGCTCTGGAGAAGGCGCGCGATCTGGACGCCAAGAACGCCGAGGGTCATGCGCTGCTGGCCGAGGCCTACGTGCGGGCCCCGCGAACCGAGGCGGCAACTCAGGAGTACACGCGCGCCGTCGAACTCGAACCCTCCAACGCCGACTACCCACGCAACCTGGCGTGGTTGCTGATTGCGCAGGGCAAGGACCTGGAACGGGCGCGGGAGCTGGCGCAGAAGTCCGACCAGATCCAGCTCGGGGATGGGGACGCGCTGGTCGCCGCCGCGGTCGCGCTCCTGCGCCAGGGCGAGGTCGATGATGCGCTGAGCGAGCTGCGCGAGGCGGTCGGCAAGGCCAGCTCAAACCCGGACGCCTACTTCTACCTCGCGCAGGCTGCGGCCCGGCGTGGGCGTCCCGAGGACTTCGAGATGGCGGTCAGCGCTCTGCAGTACATGCGCGGGGCGGGCCTCACTCCGCGACATGCCTCGCAGGCCGAGATGGAGGCCTTGCTCGGGCAGATCCGCGAGGGCGTCAAGCGGCTGCAGATCGGCCCTGCCTGAGACGCCGCGGTACGGCGGCAAGGAGGATCGCAACCGATGCAGAGGCGCGGCATCTGGACGTTGCGGATCGTCTCCATCCTCAAGAAGGTGTTCCTCATCGCGGCCCTGCTCGCCGCGGGCTACGGCGGCTACCGCTACTACATGCTCTCCCGTCCGGCCCTGCCCGATACCGGCGCCGACTGGGTGGCCTATCAGTACCTCGTTTGGATCCAGCAGGCCAACTACGAGGCGGCCTACATGCTCGCCAGCAGCGATGCGCAGTCGCAGTCCAACCCGGGCATGATGAGCGAGACGTGCAAGGAGGTCTACTCCGCCATCGACTCCTGGGAGCTCGGCCCACCCAAGTATCGCTTCACTCACCGCTCGGCATCCGTGCCGGTCATGCTCCGCTATCGCCCCGCGTGGTCTGTCCAAGAAGTGCAGGTCATGCAGGGGAACATCGACTTCAAGCTGGAGAAGGGCGACTGGAGGCTCGTCGCCGCCGTGCCCTTCGCCACCGCCATCATGAAGCAGCGCGACGAACAGCACTTCGCCGGCAGCCGCCAGAAGTAGCCACAGGCCCCAACATCAGCGCCGCAGGCGCCCCCCGACGCGGATCAGAGCGCGCGCCGCTGCATATACGACTGGGTTCACCCGCCCCCGGTAGTGCTTCTCGTAGTACCTCAGCAGGCTGCGGTTCGACTCGGCGACCATCTCGCGCCGGACCTGGCGCGTGCTGGCCCCTACGTGGTGAATGACCTGTGCGCCCGGCGTGAACCACACTTCCCATCTCGCATCCCAGAGCCGCCGGCACAGATCGACGTCGTTGAAGAACATCGGGAACCCCTCGTCGAACAGGCCGACCTCGTCGAGGGCCTCCGACCTCAGCATCAGCGCCGAGGCCATCGGTTGATCGACCGTGCGCTCATCGTTGTGATCCCACCAGCCCATGCGGTATGCCGCGAACCGGCGGCTGCGCGGGAAGAGCTTCGACAGCCCTATCGCCTCGTAGAGGATCGCCGCCGGATGGGGGAACGAGCGGCACGACGATTGCGGCGAGCCGTCGGGGTTCATCAGCCGCGGCGCGACCGCGCCCGCCCGCGGGTGGCGGTCCATCGCGGCGAGAAGCTCGGCGAGCGCGCCCGGCTGGATCACCACATCCGGGTTCAGCAGGAGCCTGAACGTTCCGGTCGCCTGCTCCAGCGCCTGGTTGTTCCCGCGCGCGTACTTCAGGTTCTGCGCGTTGGCGATCAGCGCGACCTCGGGGAACTCCTCCCGCACCATCTCCGCGCTGCCATCGCTCGACGCGTTGTCCACCACGATGACCTCGGGCTCCAGGTCGCCCCGCGTGTCGCGGATCGACTGCAGGCACGCGCGGAGATACTCGCGCGTGTTCCAGTTCAGGATGCAGATGGAGAGAACCCGGGTCACGTGTCCGTCTGCCACGAATGGTCGTTGCCGTTCCGTTGACGTTAGCTGGGACCGCCGGCGTCTCGCCGGCTACTGTGGTGACGGGGTGCGCCGTCGCCGTGCCCTACCGCCTCACCCGCACAGCGAGCGTCCGCCACGCCGACTCGAACATGATCCGCGCGGACATCTTCGACTTGCCTTCCCCCCGCGCCGCGTACGTGATCGCGACCTCGCCCAGGCGCGCTCCGGCGCGGACGCAGAGCCACAGCGCCTCGCTCAGGAAGACGTAGCCTTCGGGTCCCTCCTGCAGCATCCCCGAGCGCTGCACAACCTCCGCGCGATACGCGCGGAAGCCGCTCGTGCAATCCCTCGCCGGGATGCGCAGGATCGTGCGGACGTAGAAGCTCGCGAAGCCGCTGAGCATCCGGCGAAAGGCGCTCACTCCCGTGAAGCCTCCGCCCGGCGCATAGCGCGAGCCGATCACCACGTCGTGGTCCGCGAGAGCCGCGATCATCGCGGGGATCGCGGAGGGGTCGTGCGAGAGGTCGGCATCCAGCGTGACGATCGCGGCGGCTCCCTGGTCGAGAGCGAACCTCATGCCCTCCTGGTGAGCGGACGCGTAACCTCGGCGTCCCACACGCTCGATCACGTAGACGAGCGGGTCCTCGGACGCGAGGCTCCGTGCGACATCGCCCGTGCCGTCCGGGGACGAGTCATCCACCACCACCCAGTGCGCCTCCGGCACAGCCGCGCGCAGGCGCCGGTGCAGCTCGCGGAGGTTCGCCGCCTCGTTGTAGGTCGCCGTAATCGCGTACACCCTCGACGGGTCGATCATGCCTGCCGGGCTCTCACGATGGCGTCGCACAGCTCGCGAACCGCGCCGCGTCCGCCGGGGAAGATGCTGACCCAATCCACGCGCTCGACAACCTCCGGCACCGCGTCGGCGGGGGCCGCCGAGAAGCCGACCTCCGCCATCGCCGGCAGGTCGCCGGGCTCATCTCCCATGTAGGCTGCGTCCTCGGGGGACAGCCCGTAGCGTGCCAGGAGCGCCCGGACGATGTCGCCCTTGTCCTCGATGCCCTGGTGAAGCTCATCCACGTTCAGGCGCTCAGCGCGCAACCGCGTCGCCTCCGCCACGTCACCGGTCACGAACGCGACCGTGACGCCGACACGCTGCACGTTCGTGACGCCCTGCCCGTCGCGGATGTGGAAGCGCTTCAACGGCCCGTCGGCCAGACCGTAGTAGACGAAGCCGTCCGTCAGCGTGCCGTCCACGTCGAGGATCAGCAACCGGATGCGTGACAGGCGCTCTGCGGCGTCGCTCAAGGGTGATCCCCCTTCCCGGACGACGGCCCTGCAACAGGGCCTTCGCGCAACCTCCGGCGTATCCCTGCAAGCAGGGAGGGGCCGCATGTCTGCGCGTCGCGCGCCTTCGACGCGCAGACATCCGGCCCGTCCTGGCCGTGGGATGATGGGAAGGCGGAGGCAGGCCGAGTGCCGAACCATACCGTCGGCGGACACTCGGACATTACCCAGGAGGCGCACGGCGTGGAGATACCGGACGATAGACGATACGGACAGACCCACGAATGGGCCAAGCAGGAGAGCGACCTGGTGCGTGTCGGCATCAGCGACTACGCACAGGGGCAGCTCGGGGACATCGTGTTCCTTGAACTCCCCGAACCGGGCCGCCCTGTTCAGCAGGGCGAGCCGCTGGGCACGGTGGAGAGCGTGAAGGCGGTGTGCGATCTCTGGGCGCCGGTGAGCGGGGAGGTGGTGGAGATGAACGACGAGTTGGCTGACCGACCGGAGCTGGTGAACGAAGACCCGTACGGTCAGGGCTGGATGGTCGTGATCCGCACCGGCGATGTGAGTGAGTTGGCCTCGTTGATGGACGCCTCGGCCTATACGCAGCACTGCGAGGAGAGCGCCACGTGACCTACGTGCCGCACTCGGATGCCGACTGGTCCGCCATGCTCGCCGCCGTGGGCGCCGGCAGCGTCGAGGACCTCTTCCGCGACATCCCGCACAGCCTGCGCGAGACCGCAGTTGCGAACCTGCCCGAGCCGCTGACCGAACCCGAGCTCCTCGCGCACATGCGGGGCCTGGCGCGGAAGAACGACTCCGTCGAGGACCTCATCTGCTTCGCCGGCGGCGGCCTGTACGACCGCTTCATCCCCAGCATCGTGGCCGATGTCGTCGGCCGCCCTGAGTTCCTGACGGGCTACACGCAGTACCAGCCCGAGGCCTCGCAGGGCATGCTCCAGGCGCTCTTCGAGTACCAGAGCATGATCTGCGAGCTGACCGCCATGCCGATGGCAAACGCCTCGCTGTACGACGGCGCGTCGGCCCTCGGCGAGGCGATCCTGCTCGCGGCGGGCGAGACGCAGCGCCGCCGGGCCCTCGTCTCCCGCGCGCTCGCGCCGGCGGCGCGGCACGTGGCGCAGACATACTGCAGCGCGATGGGGATCGAGATCGTCGAGGTCCCCTACGTCGCGGGGAGCGGAGAGACCGACCTCGACGCGCTGCGTGCCGCGGTCGATGACGAGGTGTGCTGTGTCGCCCTGCAGCAGCCGAACTACTTCGGCGTGCTGGAGGACATGGAGGGCGCCGCCGGACTCGCGCACGACGCGGGCGCGCTCTTCGTTGCGCAGGTCGAACCGATCTCGCTGGGGATTCTGAGACCGCCCGGTGCCTATGGAGCGGACATCGCCATCGGCGAGGGGCAGCCGCTGGGCCTGCCGATGGGTTACGGCGGCCCGCTGCTCGGGCTGTTCGCGTGCCGCCAGGAGGTGATGCGGCGCGTGCCCGGGAGGATCGTGGGGCAGACGGTGGATGTCGCCGGCAACCTCGCCTACTGCCTGACGCTCCAGGCACGCGAACAGCATATCCGCCGCGAGAAGGCCACCAGCAACATCTGCACGAGCGAATCGCTCTGTGCTCTCGCGGCGGCGGTGTATCTTGCGGCCCTCGGGCCTGTCGGTCTGCGCGAGGTCGCCGAGCAATCCGCCCGCAAGGCCCACTACCTCGCCGATAGACTGCGCGAGAGTGGCGTGGCGCGCGTGAGGCTCGCGGCGCCGTTCCTCAGCGAGTTCGTCCTGGACACGGGCGCCCCCGGTGAGGAAGCCGTCGCGCGCCTCGCCGAGCGCGGCTACCTTGTGGGGCCGGCGCTGGGGAGAGCGTACCCGGAACTCGCGAATTGCGTCCTTGTCGCCGTCACCGAGCAACGCACGCGCGAGGAACTGGACGGGCTGGTCGGCGTCCTGGCGTCGTGAGCCGTTGCCCTCACGGAGGGGCGTACCGATGCCGCAACCGACGCTGCTGTCGATCGCACAGACGGGCAAGCGCTGCACGCGCCTGCCGGCCGGCGACGTACCTGAGCGCGACCTCGCCGACCTCGTCCCCGTCCATCACCTTCGCGAGGCTTCCCCACGCTTGCCCGAGGTCAGCGAGCCGGAGATCGCCCGACACTATGCGCTGCTCGCGCGGGATACGTTCAACATCGACCGGGGCTTCTATCCGCTCGGCTCGTGCACGATGAAGTACAACCCGAAGGTGAACGAGCGGATCGCGGCGATGCCCGGCTGGGCGCTGCTGCACCCCGACACCCCCGCGCCGCACGCTCAGGGCACGTTGCGGCTGATCCGGGAGCTGGAGGGCTGGCTCGCGGAGCTGGGCGGGATGGACGCGGCGACGCTGCAGCCCCCGGCGGGCGCGGCGGGCGAGTTCTGCTGTGTGCGCATGTTCCGCGCGTACCATGACAGCCGCGGCGATGAGCGCCGGACCCGCATCATCGTGCCCGATAGCGCGCATGGCACCAACCCGGCGTCGGTTACGCGCTGTGCATACACTGCGACGACGATCCGGTCAAGCGGCGGGCGCGTGGACCTCGGGGAGCTTGGGCGGGCCCTCGGCGACGATGTGGCCGGCGTGATGCTCACTAACCCGAACACGCTGGGCCTGTTCGAGACGGACATCCTGCAGATCGTGCAGATGGTGCACGCGGCCGGCGCGATGGCCTACTACGATGGCGCCAACATGAACGCCATCATGGGCTACGCGCGCCCGGGCGACATGGGCTTCGATGCGATGCACTTCAACCTGCACAAGACCTTCGCCACGCCCCACGGCGGCGGCGGCCCGGGAGCCGGCCCGGTAGCGGTGAAGGAGCACCTGGCGCCCTTCCTCCCAGTGCCGCGAGCCGTCGAACGCGACGGCGCGTTGGACTGGGACTGGGACTACCCGCAGTCCATCGGTCGCGTGCACTCGTACCATGGTAACTTCCTCGTGGCTGTGCGCGCCTACGCATATCTGCTGACCCACGGCGCCGAGGGGCTGCGGCGCGTCAGCGAGGCGGCGGTGCTGAACGCGAACTACCTCGCCGAAGCCCTGAAGGACACGCTCGACCTCCCGCACGCCGGGCCTTTCATGCACGAGTGCGTGCTCTCCGCACAGAGCCTCGCGAGCGAGACAGGCATCCGCGCGCTCGACATCGCCAAGGCCCTCATCGACTACGGTGTGCACGCGCCGACCGTCTACTTCCCGCTCATCGTGAAGGAGGCCATTATGGTCGAGCCTACCGAGACCGAGAGCAAGGCCACCCTCGATTGGTTCATCGCCATCGTGCGGGAGATCGTCGAGCAGGCCCGCTCCGACCCGCAGCTCCTCCGCGAGGCGCCCCATCACGCGTCCGTGAGGCGCGTCGATGAAGCCACTGCCGCGCGGCACCCGAAGCTGACGTGGGGGTGAGACGACGGACGAAACGAAAACGGGAAGAGCCGAAGCCAAGAAGAACGGCGAAGAACGTCACGGCTCTCTGAACAGGGCCTCCAGGACTTCCTCCCTCCGCGTACCCAGCGCCTGTGTGTCGAAGCAGTACCGCATCTCCTGGAAGTCGGCGCGGAAGGCGGCGACCTCGTTGGGGAGGTAGCGCTCTTCCGTGATGACGTCCGCCATCAGCTCTGCCACCCTCCCGAAGTCCTCCTCCATCAAACCGAAGCGCGTCATCTCGGCGACACCCAGGCGCAGGCCCGAGCTTGCGGAGAAGCCGTCGTCACCGGGAAGCGCCTGGTAGTTGCAGATGAGGTTGCTTTCCTCAAGCCTCTGCGCGACCTCGCACCCGCGCCCGTAGCCCACCCTCACGACCACCTGGTGGGTCTCGGTGTAGTCGCAGGTCGGATCGCCCTGCACGTCGAGGCCCGCGTCCTTCAGCGCCCGCGCGAAGGCCTTGGCGTTCGCGATGACCTGGGGCTGGTAGGTCCCCTTGAAGGTGTTCATCTCGATGGCCGCGAGCAGCAGGCCAACGAGCGTGCCGAGGTGGTGGTTGCTGGTCATGCCGGGGAACGCGCGCCGCAGGACCGCCTCCCAGAGCTCGTACTCCGGCGTGTTCTCGGGGATGTCGGCACCGATGATCCCGCGCTGGGTGCCGAAGAAGGTCTTGTGGGTCGAGCCGGTCACGAAGTCCGCGCCCTCGCTGAAGGGCAGCTGGAAGTGCGGTCCCACCAGCCCGAGCACGTGCGCCATGTCGTACATGATGAGCGGCCGAGGTGAGCGCGCCTCAATGAGTGCGCGGATCTCCCTCACCGGCTCCGGGTGCAAGACCAGGCTCTTGCCGAGCACGAGAAGCTCGGGGTCCAGGCGCTCGATGAGTTCGGCGGTCGCGTCGATGTCGATGCGATACGGGTTCTCCTCGCAGACAGGGAAGTCGATCACAGCGAACCGCTCGGATCGCGGGTCCATGGCGACCCAGTCGCGCAGCGCGCCCATCGGCTGGGCGCTGAGGTGCCCGCCCTTGCCGAGGTGGTGGTTCATCACCATCCGGATTCGTTCGGGCTCGCGGCGTCGGTCGGTGGAGTTGCGGTAGTCCGCCAGCGCGCTGAAGAGGGTCAGGTTCGCCAACTGCCCGCTGATCGGCCGCGCCTCCACCAGCGAGCAGCCCAGGTACTCGCGCAGCTCCGCGAGCAGTCGCTCCTCGACCCACGCGACGAAGTCGGTGCCCTGGTAGTAGTAGACTTCCTGCTCGAAGGCGGCGTGCAGCGCGCGGTGCTCGGCGTACCGCCCGACGGGGTCGGAGACCTCCAGCAGCCGCACGAGCGGCGACGGCGTCATCTCCGAGGGGATCAGGTTAATGCAGCGCCGCTGACGCCACTCGTGGTTATCGAGCGCGCGCCGAAGCAGCTCGGCAGCCCTCGCCGCTCCCTCGCCCTCGATGGCGGGCGGCGGCGGCTTCTGCCACTCGACCGGTATCGCGTGGAAGTACGGAGGGGCCTCGGCGCGACCGTGCCAGCGGACGATCCTCCCCCGAACGCGCTTGCCCCGGATGAGCACCTCGACATCCTGCTCGGGAGGGAGCGTCGGGTCCACATACGCCAGGCTGAGGCTGCGGCGCGCGGACTCGTCCGTGATCCCAATCGTCGCGCCCTCACCGGTCAGCCGCCAGTGCGGCGCGACGGTTCCGCTCGTCACTACGCCCACGCGCCGGTCGCCGATGCACACCTCATCCCCGCGCCGCGCGACGCCCGGCCCCATCAGGCCGAGCGCCCGGAACTGCCGGGGCAGCACGTCGGTCACCTCGCCTCGTCCCTGCACGAGAAGCTGCGCCTGCTCGAACTGCCGCGCGAGCGCCTCCCGCCCGATGTACTCGCCCTTGCGGGGGCTGAAGCTGACGGCGATCGGCGCGAGCGGCGACGCGAAGGCCGGGATTGGCCGCCCCTCGGGATCGAGGCCGAACTCGTGACCATGCAGCGGAAGCCCCGCTTCGAGCCGCAGCGTATCGCGCGCACCCAGGCCCGCCGCCTCGACGCCGTGCTCGCGCCCCGCCTCCAGCAGCGCACACCACACCTCCTCCGCCTTCCCCGCCTTCACGAACAGCTCGAAGCCGACCGGCTCACCCGTGTAGCCCGTGCGCGCCAACAGAAGCTCAACGCCGCACAGCCTGACCCTCGACGTGCGGTTGCGCAGTGGTTCGGGCATCGCGCCGCTCTCAATCAGCCCCTCGATCACGCGCCCCGACAACGGCCCCTGGAAGGCGAACATCGCGAGCTGCTCGGTGCGGTCCTCCAGAACGACCTCTGCCGTTGGAGGGGCCGCATGCAGCGCCTGCCGCCGTGTGCAGGCGATGCATCCGGCCCGCACGCCCTGCAGGTGGAGCCAGTCGATCGCGCGGTTCGCCGCGTTCACCACCAACAGATACTCCGATTCGCCCACGCGGTACAGGTACGCATCGTCGATCACGCCGCCGGCTTCATCGGGGATGAAGGTGTACTGCGCGTGGGGCCCCCACGGCTGCAGCGTCTCGACGTTGTTCGAGAGCACGTGCTGCAGGAATGCCACGCTCCTCGGCCCCGCGATGCGGAAGCGCCCCATGTGGCTTACGTCGAACAGCCCGCCCGCCCTGCGGGTCGCGAGGTGCTCGTGCAGGATGCCCGCCGCATAGTGCAGCGGCATCTCCCAGCCGGCAAACTCGACCATGCGGGCGTCGTGCGTGCAGTGCCAGTCGTAAAGAGAAGTACGCCCTCGCTCGGTTGGGCTCATGAAAACACACCGGTTGTCTGGGATCACCGCCAGCAGGGAGCATTCGCCGTGTGTGACGCCGAACCCTATCGGCCGGAGTCCGGGGGCAGTGCTGATACGAACAGACGGAGCGCCGAGGTGGCGCTCCGTCTACACCGAGGCAACTCAGGGGAGGGTCTGCCCCTGCTGGGGTACAGGGCAACTTCGCTAACCTCTGGCGGCCTCCATGACCGTCTGCGCGGAAGCGCCGCCCGGCGCCGGCGCGAGCAGCCCGGCCAGCGTCTGCCAGCGGTGGGTCAGGAAGTCCACGGCCGCGCCTGCGGGTGACGTCGCGCTGCGGCCCGCCCCGAGGAAGTTCACCTCGGTCTTCCCGGTGGGGGTCCAGGACATCAGCGCAATGGCGCGGCCGTTCTCCAGCAGCCGGCCCGACCCGGCGAAGTCCTTCTCCAGGGCGAACGCGCCGGTCAGGTTCGAGCCTAGATCGGAATCGAAGCGCGCCCAGCGGGATGGCGCGCCTGTGGTGGAGTCGAGTGTGAACCGGATGTCGTAGTTCGCGCTGCGATACGTGCCCGTGGCCTGCTGCGCGAAGTCCGGGTGGACGAAGTCGGGCCCGGCGAGCGGCACATCGAGGGTGAAGTCCGAGCCGTCGCTCTGGTTGCTCCCGACCGTCGTCTTGCCGCCCTCCGTCAGGACGCCAAAGTCCTGGGTCTTGCCGTCAGGAAGGACAGATGAACCGGTCAGCTCGGTGGTGTCATCGCTGATGTCGAAGATGGTGCCCATGTTGTCCACCACGCTGGTGTACGTGACGTCAAGCCCGCCGCTCGTCACGATCCTCCAGTCGATGGTGGTCTTCGAGACGCCATCGTACGCGGGCACCGATTGGGTGACATCCTGGGTCGAGCCGTCCGGGTAGGTGGTGTTGAGCGTGGCCGACCCATCCGGGAACACGGTCAACACCGTGACCGTGCCGTCCGCCCCGGTGAACGTCTGGCTGATGGAGCCGTCCGGGTTGGGCGTCGGCGGCCCCGCGGTCGGCTGGCCCGGATGGGCCTGGCTCGTGACGAGGCCCCAGAGAATCTGCGCCCACTGCTGCACGAACACGGCCGCCGCCACCTGGCCGGAGGAGGCGTCCGAGCCCGCGTTCACCGGGCCGCCCGCGCCGCCGCCCGCGCAGCCCGCTACGAGCACCGACAGGCACGCCACCGGCACCATCAGGTAGACGCCGAGAACCTTCTTCATGGCCGCTCTCCCCTTCGTGGCTCCCGTCTAGAATCGGTACTCCACTCCGCCGAGCACGGTGGTGCCCGCCTGCGGGAAGCCCTGGTATGTCACGTAGTCCTCGCCCGTCAAGTTGCCGATCTGCAGGAAGTAGTTCTCGTGCAGGTTCCGCTGGTACTCGGCGCGCAGGTTCAGCACGACGTGGCTGGGCACGACCTGGGTGTTGGCCGCATCGTGGAACCGCGCGTCCACCCACATGCCCTCCAGGCCGACGCGCAAGCCGTTGTCGTCGATGTAGTCGAGCCGCCCGCCGCACTGCCAGGTGGGCGCGTAGGGCCACTCGGCCCCGACGATCTGGAGCTGGGAGACCGAGGCGCTGCTGTCTTGCCAGCGGACCCACGCGCGCCCCGTGAGGCAATCGGCCAGCCACTGCTCGTAGGAGGCCTCTGCGACCCAGCGGTTGCCGCGATCCACGAGCACCCGGCTCGGCAGCCCGCTGAGTGCGGGGTCCTCGGTGTCGATCAGCAAGCCGCGCACCCGCTGGTACGCGACGCCCGCGGTCACGTTCCCCGAGCCGCCCGTCTGGCGCTGGAAGCGTAGCTCATAGGAGCGCCCCGCGCCGCCCTCGGCGAAGTTCAGGTAGCCGAGCCCGAACGGATTCGCGAAGGGCTCGACCGGCGACAGCTCCGCCGCATCGGGGCGGAAGATGGGGAGGGCCATCAGCGCTACCCATGTCTGACTGTCGGGGCGGTACAGGGCGACGGCCTTCGGCAGCGCCACGGCGGACGACCCGTCCTGCCTCCCATAGTACCCGCCGAGAGTCACGCGGAGGCGGTCGCTGCACCGCCTCTCGACCTCCAGCCATGCCGTGTCGGTCCCCAACTCCGTCTGGTCCGCGAACGGCGTCGGCGTCACGGTGCCCGTGTTCGGATCGATGACGCCCGCGGTGCCGCGCAGCTCGCGCTCCTCCCACAGGCGGCTGAAGCCCGCGCGCAGGGAGGTGCGGTCACCGATCTCCGCATCGACGCGCGCCTCCAGCGAGTGCCGCGGGTCCTCCGTGTTCAGCACGCTGAACGGGTTGGTATCCAGGCCGGTCAGGCTGTCAGGGTTGCGGAAGCGGTACTCGCCGTGCCGATGGGAGTACTTCCCCGTGGCCGTCACGTCCGCAGAGAGTCGCTGCCGATAGGCCAGGACTGCGTCGTGGCCGGTGAAGGCTCCCGTGTCGTCCGGGTCGCCCAGAGAGCCGGCCGTCTCCGCGCCCGGGAGGTCCGTATCGCTGTCGTACAGGCTGCCCCAGAAGGTCCACTGCCGGTCCACGTCGGGCTGATAGCCCAGGATCGCCTCGCCGAAGCGTTCGGTCCGGTCGTTCTCCACGGAGCGCCAGCCGGTCGTCTCATCGACCATCCCGCTGGCGAAGTAGCTGATCTTCCCCTCCGCCGAGGCGTTGCTGTGTCGCCCCTCGACGTGCCATGTCCCGTAGTTCCCTCCGGCGGCGCTGATCTCGGTCCGCGCATAGCGGCGGGTCTCGAGCATCGCCGACGAATCGGCAGTCACCGCAGCGAGCGTCTCACGCACCGAGTCCCGCGCCCGGTCCTGCAGCAGATAGAGCTTCGCCAGCTGGAACCGCGCCTGCGGGTAGTCCTCATCCACCGCCAGCGCCTGCCTCAGTTGCGCCATCGCCCGGTCGGTGCGGCCCTGACGCACGTAGATGCGTGCGAGGACGGTGTGCACGAACGCCGAGCGCTCACCCATCTTCACCGCCTTCTCGCCTTCGGCCAGCGCTTCGGGGTACCGGTTCTGCTCCAGGCGCACCACCGCCAGGTTCGCGTGCGGCAGACCCCACTCGGGCTGCAGCTCGATCGCCCGGTTCAGGTGCTGCACGGCCTCGTCCATCTGCCCGAGCGAGGCGCACACCCCGCCGAGGTTGTTCTCCGCCGACGCCGAGTCCGTGTCCATCGCCAGCGCGACCTTCTGCTCATCCAGGGCTTCCTTGAACCGGCCGCGCTTCGCCAGAACCGCGCCCCAGCCGGTGCGCGCCTCGCTGAGGCTGGGATCGAGCGCCAGGGCCTTCGAGAACTCGCGTCCGGCTCTCTGCGAGTCGTTGTTCAGCAGGAACAGCAACCCCAACGCGCTGCGCGCGGGCGCGCTCTGCGGGTTGAGGCTGACGGCGACCTCCGCCTCATCGAGGGCCGCCGTGAGGTCATCCTCTGCGGCCAGGAGCTTGGCGTGGGTCAGGTGCGCGCCGGCTGAGAGCGGGTTGATGGCGAGCGACGTCTCCAGGGCCTGACCGGCGGCGCCGAGGTTCCCCGCGAAGAACTGCGCCGTGCCGAGGGCTTCCTGGGCGAACGCGGACTTCGGCGCCGCTGCCACCGCCTTCTGCGCCGCCGCGACCGCGCCCGGTGCGTCCCCCTCCGCCAGCCGCACGTACGCCGCGTAGCCGTTCGCGAGGTGGTTGTCCGGACCCAGCCGGATCGCTTCCGCGGCAGCCGCCTTGGCCGCCTCCAGGTCACCCAGCCGCAGCTCAGTCGCCGCCAGGTACGCGTGCGGCGCCGGGTCCTGGGGCGCCAGCGTCGCCGCTTGCCGCAGCAGGCCCTCGGCCGGGCGGACGTCGCGCTGCCCCATCGCCACGAGCGCGAGACCGATCTGCCAGCGCGCCTGCGTCGCCTCCGCCGCGGCGGCCGCGGTGAAGCGATCCTGCGCCTCGGTCGGATGTCCGGCCTGCAAGAGCGCGAAGCCCACGAGCCCGTTCAGCGCCGCATCCGTCGGCGCGAGCGCGAGGCCCGCTTCAGCCTGCTCCAGGGCGCCCTCCGTCTGGCGGAGGTCCAGGCGCACCTGCGCCACGGCTGCGTGAGCCGCCGCGCTCTGCGGCGCGGCCTGCAAGGCTTGCTCCCGCTCGTTCAGCAGGCGCTGGAGTTGCTCGGGATCGGTGCCCACCTGCGGATACTCCGGCTCCACGATCAACGTCTGAAGACTCGCTTCCCAGGCCACCATGCCCGACGGGTCGATCACCACCGGGCGCGTGGGCGCCGACCCGGGCCTCGCCGTGCTCTGCTGAGAGGCCAGAACCGTCACTGCGCCGAGGTCGTTGCTGAAGTCCACCGTCCCTTCGGCCACCGTCAGGGTCGTCAGGCCATCGTCGGCCACCTCGACCTGGAAGATGGTGCCCTCCGCGGCGGCCACCGCGCCGGGCGCGCGGACCTCCAGGCGCTTCCCGCCGGTCAGGGTCGCCAGGATCTTCCCGGCGAACACCCGCCAGCCGCTCGGCTGATTGGGCTCCTTCAGGGCCACGGTCGTGTTGGGGCCCATCGACACGCGCTGGCCGTTGGAAGTGACAATGGTCGCCGAGCCGTCCGGCCCGGTGCGCAGGCGGTCTCCCGGCGAGGCGACCTGCCCGCTGCGGGTGACGGCCTTCCAGGCGCCCTGCCCGCCGACCTGACGCTCGACCCGCCCCTTGATCGACTGGAGGCTGTAGCCCTGCGCCCACACGGCGCCCTGCCAGACGATCAGGCAGGCAAGCAGAAGGGCGGTTCGGAGCACACGCCGACAGATGTGGCTTCCGCCAAACGCTGGTTGGGCTCTCATCGGGACTCCCCCTGAACGCGCAGTCACGCCTACTCGTCGTGAGTCTTGCCGGCGCCTCGCCCGTCAACGACGCCGTACACGCGGATCGGCAGCTCGCGGCCCTTCACCTTGACCTCGTCTACGAACACGGTCTCGATGTCGTCGGGCAGTTGGCTGCGAACGCTCTCGCTGAGGATGAGCGAGTAGCCGAGTTCCTTCGTCAAGGACTCCAGCCGCTGGGACACGTTGACCGCATCGCCGATGACGGTCGCCTCCAGATTCTCCTTGCCCACAAAGCCCATGGCGATCGGGCCGGCGTTGACGCCCACACCCACCTGCAGCTCGACACCCAGCTCCTGCCAGGGCCGCGCCAGCTCCGGTACCTTCGCCAGGACCTCCCGGCCGGCCCTCACAGCGGAGGTGGGATGGTTCGCGCCCCGATGATCCCGCCAGAAGACCGCCAGCACCGCATCCCCCGGCGTGATCACGATCGCCCCTCCGTGGTGGCGGATGACGTCCTCCACGGAGGCGCGATAGGCGCTGAGCAGCCGCAGAATCTGCTCGGCCTCGAGCTTCTCGGAGATGGTGGTGTAGTTGCGGATGTCTGAGTAAAGGACCGAGGCCTCGCGGGTCTGGATCTCGTCCACCGCGCCCACACCCGCCTCGCGCACCTCCATGAAGGCTGGTATGAAGCGCCGCAGGACTCCGGCAACCTTCTGGCTCTGCGCCGAGGACGTGATGGCCCACGCGAGCACGATGCTGCTCTGCATGGTCAGGACGTACGCCCAGATCAGGGATCGTCCGAGAAGCTCGCGCCCGACCACCACGACGATGAGCATCAGAAGCACCACCGCGAAGATGGACCGGACCACCTTCGCGCGGCGGACCAGCCAGGCCGTCGTCAGCGCGAGCAGGAACGGTAAGGGGATCCTCAGCCAATAGGGCAGGGGGCTGATGAACCGCCCGGACAACATGGTGTGCAGGGCGTTGGCCTGGATGTCGGGCCCGGCCATCCTGCCGACGCCCGTCCACTGCTCATCCCAGTTCCGCCGCCCCACGATGACCGCCTTGCCGCCGAACCTCTGCTTGCCCTGGGTGTCCTGCATCGCCAGGACGTCGAGCAGTTGGAGGGGCTGGATGGCCCCGCCCGGGCCGGCCCAATTCACCAGCATCGCGTTCCACGATGTCAGGCGCGGGTGCCGGCTCAGGTTGTTGCCGCTCACCACAGTGATGCCATCGCCGGAGTCCGCCGCCGCCGCGGAGCCTCCGCCGCCCATGGGGGGCAGGAGGTGGATTCGCTCGCCGCTCACGAGGGGGATCCGGTGACCCCCGGTCGTCAGCGAGCGGCCTTCGTCCACGTGCCTGTCAGAAGGGTCGATACCCGAGAACCGTTGGAACGCGAGCAGGGAGAGGGCCGAGTACTCGCAACCCGAATCCTGATCCGGGAGGACCAGCGGAACCGACCGGACATCCTGGTTCGGCCGCGAGACCACCGGCGAGCCGACGCCCCACGGGACCTCCCCCGGCTCGGGCTCCGCCGACTTGGCCCCGGGCCGCTGCAGGGCCTTCGCCAACGCGGCCACCGGCGGCTGCAGCGACACGGCGTCCGGTATCACCTTGGCCGTGGCGGCCACGATGACGTTTCCGGCCTCGCGAAACGCCGCGGCGAGCTTGGGGTCCTCGACGTCACAGGGCCGGCTGAACCAGATGTCGAACGCGACCACCTTCGCGCCCCAGCGGTGCAGGTCGCGCACCAGCTCCGCGTATGCGCTCCGCGGGACCTCACAGCCTTCGGGGGGCTTCGGGCAGACGCGCAGATCGGGCCGCGCCTGGTCATAGGCCGACGCGTCTGCGCCTATGTCGATCACTTCGACGTGGGAATCGAGCCCAGTGGGCGCGTTGAGGCGGAAGAGGAGGTCGTAGACGCGCACCTCCCAGAAGCTCAACGCCGGAGCGAGGACCAGCAGCAGAACTACGACCAGCAACGCGATCGCGGGTGGGCTGCCGAGAATCGCCCGAACGCGCTGCCGCCTCACGGGCTGGTTGCCTCCGCAAGTGCTCCAACCGCATGACCGCGTCGTCGATGCGGGCGTGTCGTCTCGGTGGTGTGGAGGTTCGGAGCACCTCTTCGACGGGGAGCCTGCTTCCTCCTTCCTGATGCAGCGGCTTTCCTCGCGCCGGGCTCCCGGACCCCGGGTGTGCCCTCCGCCGGGCCCCCGTGGGAGTTTGCAGGAACTTTACATCCCAAGAAGGTGACGGAGATCACATGCCGAACTATACTGCCGACGTGTGCGTGATCCCTTCCGGTCTCGAGGACGACAGGACCGCCGGCCGGTTTTGTCCGATGGATCGCGACCCGGGTTGTAGGATGCACGACGCAGTGTGTCGCTAGACCCTCGTCCGCCCTGCGAAAGCCACTGAATGCCTGCTCGCAGGGAGTGTTTCCTTTTGCGCTTTGCGGGAAGACGGGACTCACGAACGGCGGTCAGGTCCTTCGAGGTCACTCAGACACTGTTCCGGACGCTGTGGGAATGCGCTGTAGGCCCGAAGGTCGGAGGGCGCCTGCTCGGGTGTGCCGGAGCGATCAGAGGTCAGCAAGGAGGAGTGCGGGATGAGACGTTCGCCGCTAGCCGTCGCTTCGCTATTAGGGTTGGTCGTCGCCCTTGGGTTCATGGCCGCGGTCCCGGCGTACGCGGGCTATGATAAGTTCTACCGCTTCACGAACTCAACAGGCAGTCCGCAGAACTCGGTCCGCGCCACCATGATGGGGCTAGAGGTCATCGGCGCGCAGTTCACCGACCCCGCCTTCAACCCGTGGGGCGAGGGCACGGCGGGGACCCAGATCGTTGGCGGCGTCTACTGCAGCACCATCGAATGGTCTGGGGCGTCCGCCCTTACCACCGCGATGAAACTCGGGTGGAACTCCACCGACCATAGCCTCCAACTGCGGGACCTTCGCTGGGGAAGCGGCGCGTCGATCACCCCGAGCGTCGATAACAGCAGCGTCCCGGGCGGGGGCGTGCTGGAGCATGTGCCGGGCTGGTACCGGTGGACGATCATCAACGACACCGCGTTCCTCCTGCGCCTCGGGCGACCGGACGGCACCTCCACCGTTGAGGCCGGCAGCTTCGCAGGTCCTTTGGGGTCGGCCGACCTCAGCGTCCTATCCGAGCAGGGCATCTCCGGCGGCATCATCGCCGCGCTTCAGGCCGAGGTGCGCCGCGCCTCCGGCACGCTGATCCCCGCTCCGTCGGCCAACAGCCTCCTGAAGAAGCTGGCCAAGGCGGCCGATGCGCTGAACCTGGCTCTCCGTGCCCTTGAGCAGGGGAACATGACCAGCTTCAACTACTACCGGGCCGCCGCCGTCAAGGCCATGGAGACCTTCGTCTCGGAGCTGCGGACGAGCAACAAGATCCCGCTCGACTACCGGAACTGGCTCGCCGCCAAGGGTGACGAGGCCATCGCCAGGATCAAGGCCCTGCCTCAGGGGGCCATCCCGGCCGGCTACGGCGGGGGCTCCACCATACCGCACACTCTGTACCCCATCGGCGACCCTCGCGGCCCGTCGTCCTTCACCCTCACGATCCCCGATGGCAGCGTGAACGACGGCGACTCACTGGTCATCCACGGCTCCGTGGTGGACCAGACGAACAGCATCATCTACGTGGACTGGGTGGACCGGGTCGAGGTGAAGACCGATCTCGTGTCTCCGGTGCTCACGGTGAGCCCCTCGGCGGCAGACGTGGGCTCGCTCAACGCTCCGCCCGCCACATTCCAGAACCCCAACGACAAGGTCACGGTCACCGTGACGGGCTCGGACATCGGCACGGGCGTTGTGGGTCTGTACGTGCTGGAGGGTCAGGGGACGCCGCCGAACACGATTCCGGGTCTGCCGCAGTACGTGACCGGCAGCCAGGTGCAGCGCAAGTACGGGCTTGGCACCCACTGGCTCGCCGCGGTCGCGAGGGACGGGGCTGGCAACCTCTCGGACCAGAAGGTCGTCAAGGTCCGCGTCATCGACACGAAGGCGCCAACGCTGACGGCGCCCGCCGACGTGACAGCCGAACAGGCGAACCGCAACGGGACGGCGGTGGATATCGGACAGGCGACGGCGACGGACCCCTGGGATCCCGCCCCGGTCATCACGAACAACGCCCCGTCCGTCTTCCCGCTCGGGGTCACGGTGGTGACCTGGAAGGCGACGGACAAGTCGGGCAATATGGTAACGGCGGACCAGACCGTCACTGTGGTTGACACGACGAAGCCCACGCTCACCGTGCCCGCGGCGGTGACGGCAGAGCAGACGAGCGCGGCCGGCACGCCGGTCGCCATCGGCGAGGCAACCGCCACCGACATCTGCGACGCCGACGTCACGATCGCAAACGACGCGCTGAGCGTCTTCCCGCTAGGCGAGACGACGGTCACGTGGACCGCCACGGACGACGCCGGCAACCAGGCGACGGGCACGCAGAAGGTGACCGTCGTTGACACCACGCCACCGGTGCTCACGGTGCCCGCGGCCGTCAGCGCGGAGCAGACGAGCCGTGCCGGAACGCCGGTGGACATCGGGCAAGCGACCGCGACCGACATCTGCGACGCCAATCCCGCCATCGCCAGCAACGCGCCGGCGGTCTTCCCGCTCGGCGCTACCACGGTCACCTGGACGGCGACGGACGCCTCGGGCAATAGGGCGACGGGGACGCAGGAGGTGACGGTCGTTGACACCACGCCGCCGGACCTGACGGTGCCGGCGGACATCCGGCAGGAGCAGACGAGCCTGGCCGGGACGGAGAAGGTGAACCTCGGCACGGCGACGGCCACCGACATCTGCGATGCCGACGTCGCAATCACGAACAACGCGCCGGCGACCTTCCCGCTGGGCACGACGGTGGTCAAGTGGACTGCGACGGACGATTCCGGCAACAAGGCCACGGGCGCGCAGAGGGTCACGGTCGTTGACACCACCCCGCCGACCCTCGTTGTCCCGGCGAACATCAGCAAGGAGCAGACGAGCCTGGCCGGGACCCCGGTGGACATCGGGCAAGCGACAGCGACCGACATCTGCGACGCCGCTCCGGCCGTCGCGAACGACGCGCCGGCGGTCTTCCCGCTGGGCGAGACGACGGTGACCTGGACCGCGACGGACGACTCGGGCAACCAAGCCACCGCGAAGCAGACGGTGACGGTCGTGGATACCACGCCGCCCGCGCTCGCGCCCTTGGCGAACCTGAGCGTTGAGCAGACGGATCGGGCCGGGACACCGGTGACGCTGACGGCGCCCGGAGCAACAGACATCTGCGACCGCGATCCGGTCGTCGCCAGCAATGCCCCGGCGGTCTTCCCGCTGGGCGAGACCACGGTCACGTGGACTGCGACGGATAGCTCCGGCAACAAGGCGACCGCCACGCAGACGGTCACCGTCGTGGACACGACGTCTCCGACCCTCACCGTTCCGGCGGACGTGGCCGGCGTTGAGCAGGCGAACCGCGATGGGACGGCGGTCGCCATCGGCACAGCAACCGCGACCGACATCTGCGACGCGGCTCCGGCGGTCACCCACAACGCGCCGGCGGTCTTCCCACTCGGTGCGACCACGGTCACCTGGACGGCGACCGACGCCTCGGGCAACAAGGCGACGGGGGCACAGAAGGTCACTGTCGTGGACACCACAGTGCCCACGATCCAGACCTTGACGGCGAACCCGAACGCCATCTGGTCGCCCAACCACAAGATAGTCACGGTGACGGTCACTGCCGTTAGCACCGACGTCTGCGACGCAGCGCCGACCTGCAAGATCAGCCGTATCGAGTGTCCCCAGGGAGGCGCTTCGCAGATCACCGGGGACCTGACCGTGAAGCTGGACGCCTGGCGCGACCCCCAGAACCCGGATGGCCGCCTCTACACGATCCACGTCATCTGCACCGATGCCTCCGGGAACAAGTCGGCGGAGAAGACCGTGGAGGTGAGGGTGGCCCACGACCAGGGCACGGACAAACCGTTCGGCGCGGCAGCGGTCAGCAGCCTGTCGGCCGTTCCGACGCCCGCCGGTGCGCAGATCGTCTTCGCGCTCGGCGCGCCCTCGCAGGTCACGGTGACTGTAATGAACCTCGCCGGCCGCCCGGTGCGCACCGTGTGTGACGCGAAGACGTTCGACGCCGGGATGAACACCCTCACCTGGAACGCGCAAGCCGACAATGGGTTGCGCGTGCCCAGCGGCATCTACCTCATCAGCCTGACGGCGAACTCGCCGGACGGCACGACCAGCCGCGCAATCAGCCCGCTGCGGCTTGACCGGTAGACGCGCGGCCACTGACGTTCACCCTCGGGGCCCAGCCTGCGATCAGGCTGGGCCCCGCGATTCGGTGTGGCCGGGGGATGGAGCGAGGGCCGTCTCCCCGGAACCTCGTGCTCCCGCCGCGGGTTGCTTCCTCTGCAGGGCCCGGTGGGTGGTTTGGCGCCGCTGCGAACCGTTGCGAAATCGTTACACGGCGGTCCGGCCAACGCCGAAGGGCAGCCCAAGTGGCCCGGCGAACCGAGCGTCTGCGGCATGGGCGCCGTCGGCGTGAAGTTCCGCTCTGTGTGTTTCCTGCCTCGACAGTGGGCTCCGGGAAGGACACCGGAATGGCAGTCGCTCTTCGGGAGACCGTGGGCGCCGTTGCGCTGACCGATCCGGGTCTGGCGTGGGCGCGCCGTCGCGCCCGCGTGGACGGCAAGTTCCTCGCCGTGGGCGACCGGCGGCTCCGCCTGCAGGGGGTGACGTACGGCCCGTTTGCCCCCAATCCGCAAGGCGAGCCGTTCCCCGCGCCCGGGCGCGTCGCCCGCGACTTCGCCCTGATGCAGGGCGCCGGGGTGAACTCGGTCCGCACCTACTGCACGCCTCCGGAGTGGTTCCTGGACCTGGCCGATGAAGCGGGGCTGTCCGTCTTCATGGACATCCCGTGGGCCAAGCACCTGTGCTTCCTGGATGATCGCGAAGCCTGCGCGCAGGCCAGGGAGGCCGTGCGCCGGGCGGCAACGCGCGGGAGCACGCACCCCAGCGTGGTCGCGTACAGCATCGGCAACGAGATTCCCCCGGACGTCGTCCGCTGGCATGGGAAGCGGCGGATCGAGCGGTTCCTGGAGCAGTTGGCCGACGAAGCTCGGCAGGCCGACCCGGGCGGCCTCATCACCTACGCCAGCTTCCCGCCCACCGAGTACCTCGAGCTGCCCTTCCTGGACTTCGTGACCTTCAACGTCTACCTGCACGACCTCGGGGCCTTCACCCGCTACCTCTCCCGACTCCACAACCTCGCCGGCGACCGGCCGCTGGTGCTCGGGGAGTTGGGGATGGACTCGCTGCGTGAGGGCGAAGGCGCTCAGGCGAGCTTCCTCGCCGGTCATCTCCGCGAGGCCGTGCTCTCCGGCGTCGCCGGCACGTTCGTCTTCTCGTGGACCGACGAGTGGTACACGGGCGGGCACCCGATCGACAACTGGGCCTTTGGGGTTACGCGCGCCGACCGGTCGGCCAAGCCCGCCCTCGACGCTCTCAGCGAGGTCTACGCCAGCCGGCCCTGGGAGCTGCTGGAGGAGGTCCCGCGTGTCTCCACAGTGGTCTGCTCGTACAACGGTGCGAGCACGCTGGAGCAGTGCCTGACTTCGCTTCGCGCCGTGGACTACCCCGACCACGAGGTGATCCTGGTCGATGACGGCTCGACCGACGGCACGCGCGAGATCGCGGCGCGCTTCCCCGACGTGCGTACGGTCCATCAGCCCAACCAGGGGCTGAGCGTTGCGCGGAACGTCGGCTTGGCCGCCGCCACCGGGCAGGTGATCGCCTACACCGACTCCGACTGCTACGCCGACCCGGACTGGCTCACGCTGCTCGTCCACCGCCTGCAGTCGTCCGACGCCGCAGCCGTCGGCGGCCCCAACCTGACCCCGGAGGACGGCCGCCTCGCCGCCTGCATCGATGCTTCGCCGGGCCAGCCCACTCACGTGCTGGAGGACGACCAGGTCGCCGAGCACATCCCGGGCTGCAACATGGCCTTCCGCCGGGAGGCCCTGGAGGGTATCGGGGGGTTCGACGCGGTCTACACCCAGGCGGGCGACGACGTGGATGTCTGCTGGCGGCTGCAGGAGATCGGGCAGTGGATTGCCTTCGCCCCCAGCGCCTTCGTGTGGCACCACCGCCGCCAGACGCCCCGCGCCTACCTGCGACAGCAACTCGGCTATGGGAGAGCCGAGGCCCTGCTTCGGCTGAAGCACCCCGAGCACTTCAACCATCGCGGGGATGGCAAGTGGCGGGGCACCCTCTACGGCCGCCGTGGGGCGGACCTGAGGCTGGGGCGCCCCCTCATCGTTCGCGGCAAGTTCGCCGCGGGGCTCTTCCAGTGCCTTTACGACACAGGCGGCAACCACTGGGCCGCCCTGCCCGGCACGTTCGAGTGGCACCTGCTGATCGGGCTGGCGGTGCTGGCGGGCTTCCTGTGGCCGCCGGCCTGGGCAGTGGCCGCCGGGCTGTTGGGCCTGTCGGGGACCGTTGCGCTCCTGCGGGCAGCGCAGGCCGACCTCCCCGCACGCCATGACGGTGTCGTGTCGCGCGCGCTGGTGGCGCTGCTCTCGTACGCCCAGCCCCTTGCGCGCTCCTGGGCGCGCTACGCGACGCGGCTGCGGGTCTATCGTGTCCCGGGTCGAGACGGACTCGTGGGTGCCCTCCGCCCGACGCTTCGCATACCTCTCACCGGCCGCGCGACCGCCGAGTACTGGACCCAGGAGTGGCGCGACCGGTCCGAGGTCCTCGAGCGCTTCGTGGCCCGACTCGCGGACGAGGGATGGACGAGGACGGTTGACCCCGTGCAGGCGACGTGGGACCTGCTCGTCCACTGCGACCGCTGGACCGCCGTCCGCGTGCGTACCGCCCAGGAGGACCATGGCAGCGGGCGCCGCCTGCTGCGCGTTCGCTATCGCGTGCGCCCAACCAAGCTGGCGCTGGTCGTCGGCGCTGTCGGCGTCCTCGCCGGCGCTGCCGGCTTGCTCCTCGCCTCGACGCCGGCGGCCCTCTGCGGCGCCGCACTGGTCGTCACAACGGCCCTGTGCTGGTGGCGCGGCGCCGGGGCCGCGTCAGCGGTGGCGGCCGTATTCGCCGATGTCACCGCGAAGCTCGGGTTCACGCCCTGCGGGCGCGCGGACGAGCCAACCCAACTCCCAACCGCGAGCCGCACCCCCGTGTTTCGAGACGTGGCATCGAGCATCGGCCAGCCCGCGGACGACCCTTCGCAGCGCCGACTGCCGGTTGGATAGGCCGGCCCTCGAGGGTGCGGCAGCACGGTGCGTCATGGACCAAGGCACGCTCGTCATTGGCTGGTTCAGCTTCGAGCTCATGGGGGCCACTGCCGGCGACCTGATCGCCAAGGACATCGCCTGCGGGTGGCTCAGGAAGGCCGGCGTCGAGCCCCACGTCGCGGTGTTCCGGCCTGCGGGCCCGCGTGAGATCGCGACCGACGAGGTCGTCCCCGAGCGGTACGACACGCTGGTGTTCGTGTGCGGCCCGATCGGCGACGGACCGCCGCTGAACGCGTTCCTCGACCGCTTCCCCCACGCCCGCAAGCTCGCCCTCAACGTCTCCCTGCTGCAGGAGCGCGCCGAGTGGAACCCCTTCGCGGCCATCATCGAGCGCGATAGCACCGAGCGCACCAACCCCGACCTCACCTTCGCCGCGCCCGACGCCACCGTGCCCGTCGTCGGGCTCATCTATGTGGGAGCACACCGGGACTTCCCCGCGCAGCGCCACGACCTTGCCGAGAAGGCGTTTGAGGAGCTACTGGCCGGGCGGGACGTTGCGGTCGTGCCCATCGACACTCGTCTGGATGTCAATGAACACGGTCTCTGCACTCCGGCGCAGATCGAGTCACTCATCGCGAAGATGGACGCCGTGCTCACGACCCGCTTGCATGGCGCCGCGTTCGCCCTGCGACGCGGGGTCCCGCCAGTGGTCATCGATTCCATGCCTGGCGGCACTAAGCTCTGGCGCCAGATGCGGCGGATCGGCTGGCCGCTCACCTTCCACGTCGGCGACCTGGACCGCGACAGGTTGGCCGCCGCCCTCGACTTCGCGGTCACGCCGGAGGCGCGCAGACTCGCGCAGCAGTGCGCGGCGAACGCACGCCAGGCCGTCGTTGCCGTCGAGCAGGAGTTCCTGGCCGCTGTGGGAGGGGCTTCCACGCCCAGCGTTCGGGGCTGACCCCCCTACAACACACCATGCCTCGCAAGGCACTGGCGTGCCTGCAGGGAGGACGGACGTGCAGATCACGGAACTGACGGCCTCCATCGTGGCGGGGGTGGCTCGCGCGCAGGCCCTCGTGAGCTGGGACGACGCCGACAGGCCCCCTGTACGGCTGTTCGTTGAGGTCGGTGCGGGCTTCCGGGAGGGCTTCGCGCCCGACCCCAACGGGTTCCTAGTCGCTGCCTTCCTTCCCGCGTGGCACGCCGGTGAGCGGCGCGTAACGGTCGAGGGCTCTCTCTGCCCGGTGCTGAGAGACAACCTGGGTGCCGTGACGGCCACGCTGCAAGCTTGGTACCCCGAACTGGGCCCGCCGCCTACGGTCTCACCTACGCACGGCTACGAGGTGCGCCGCCCGGCGCGAGGACAGGCGGTCTCGCTCCTATCCATGGGGATCGACTCCCTGGCCACCCTCCGAGCCAATCAGCTCAACCTACCCGCGGCCCACCCAGCCTCGATCAGGGCCGTGCTCCTTGTTGACCTCATCCGCGGGCCGGGCCTCTCCCAGGACGAGACTGCACACCAGCATCGCAAACGGCTCGCTGGCGCGGCGGAAATCGCGGCCGAGTCCGGCCTGGATGCGATCTCGGTGCGCACAAACGTGCTGGACCTCGATGGCGACGGTTGGTTCTTCACCTACAAGTGGCACGGTGCCGCGTTCGCCTCGATGCCCTACTTCCTCAGCGGGCGCTTCAGCAGGGCCTACCTCGCCGCGAGCGACCATGCGCCTCCCGCGAGTGGGTGGGGCTCACACCCGTTGCTCGACACGCACTACAGTTGCGCTCACATGCAGATTGAGCACCACGGCACCCACATGCGTCGCTTCGAGAAGGTAGCACTGGTTGCGGAATGGCCTGTTGCCCTGCGGAACATCCTCGTCTGTCAGGGCAACGACAGCGGATCGGCAAACTGCGGCGCCTGCGAGAAGTGCATCCGGACCATGACGGCCCTCGCAGCTCTCGGGAAGCTGGGTCAGAGTCGCTCGTTCGCTCGCAGTGACGTCACGCCGGAGCTGCTGAGCACCGTCATCGAGTATGGTATGGTACGAAGCCACGATGTCGCGGAGTACTACGTGGAGATGGTCGAAGCTCTCGCGGAACGCGGGCGCACCGACCTCGCGACCGTGATCAGGAGGCTGGCTGACTCGATCGACGACTCGACTCCAGGAGCGGACGGGGCGCTCACCGAACTCGCAGCGATGCTGCCAAAGGGGGCCTCGCTGATCCTGGTTGAGGATGGCCGGTTCCACGGCCCGGTGGACGGAGTGCCGAAGGCGCGCTACTGGGGGCCGCCCTCCGACGATGCCACGGCGATTCGCGAACTCGAATCGCTGCGCGCATGCGGTGCACGGCTTCTTGCCTTCCGGCCCTCCTCCTTCTGGTGGCTGGAGCACTACCCGCGCCTCGCCGAGCACCTCGTCGCCTACGAGCGACTCCCCGACGATGGGCGGCTGATCGCCTTCGACCTGCAGTCCGCCGGAGGCCGGCCATGAGCGCGGGCCTGCGTCTCGTGGTTCTCGGGATGATGGGCCGCTGTCCGTTCGGCGGCCAGACCTGGCTCTACCTCAACTGGCTTCGCGGGTTGCGCGCTCTCGGCCACGACGTCTGGTACGTGGAGGACGACACGGTCTGGCCCTACGACCCCGAGCGAGAGACGGTGACCGATGACTGCGTCTACGCCCTGCGCCACATCCGCGACTGCATGGACCGCATCGGGCTCCCCGACCGCTGGGCCCTCCGGCTCGCGGGTCGCCCCGATGCCTGCTGGGGCCTGTCCCCGCAGGACCTCGCGACGCTCTACGCCTCCTGCGATGCCCTGCTGAACATCGTCGGCGCGACCGGCCTGCGCGACGAGCACCTCACCGCGCCCTTGCGCGTGTACGTGGAGACCGATCCGGTGACCGCCGAGCTCCGGCTGGCCGCCGGCGACGCCCACACGCGCGAGGCCTTCGCGAACCACCATGTGCTGGCAACCTATGGCGAGAACTACGGCGGCGAAGACTGCGGCGTCCCGCTCAACGGACTCGACGCCAAGTACCGCACGACCCGCCAACCGATCGACCTCGATCTGTGGCCGATGGCCTTCGATCCCCACGCACGCTTCTTCACGACCATCGGCAACTACCGGCAGGACGGCAGTGACGTCGAGTACCGAGGCGAAACGTATCGCTGGAGCAAGCACCACGAGTGGGGGAAGTTCATGGACCTGCCCACCCGCACGCCTCAACCCTTCGAAGTCGCACTGAAGGTGGACGATCCGGGCGACCAGGCCAGGCTGATGGCGCACGGCTGGCGGGTCATCTCGCCGTTGGCTATGTCGCTGGGCATCTTCGGCGCGTACCCGGAGTTCATCCGTCGTTCTCGCGCCGAGTGGACGGTCGCGAAGGACCAGAACGTGCGCCTCCGCAGCGGCTGGTTCAGCGAGCGCGATGCGTGCTACCTGGCCTCCGGCAAACCGATCGTAGCGCAGGATACCGGCTTCAGCAACCTCCTGCCCACGGGTGAGGGCCTGTTCGCCTTCTCGACGATGGAGCAAGTCCTGGCCGCGATCGACGCCATCAACGCCGACTACACTCGGCACTGCCGCGCCGCGCGTGCCATCGCCGAGGAGTACTTCGAGGCCCGCAAGGTGACGGCGCGCCTGCTGGCCAACGTCGGTCTGTCGTAACCGTCCCCGGGGGCCACGCCGCCATCCCGGGGTACCTGATCTTCAACGCCGACGACCTCGGGGCCGCAACCGCGGTCAACGACCTGGTGCAGCCCCTCGGCGTGCCCCTGCGCGGCGACGGAAGCGTGCGCTTCGTGAGCGGCTTCTACGCCCAGTGGGAGTGGCAGGTCACGGACCTCGAGCACGTGAGCGTGGCCTCGCTGCAGCGGATGCTCCGTGAGGAGGTGGGGGAGGGGTGGACGGAGTTCTCCTGCCATCCGGGCTATGTCTCGCCCGACTACCGCGCCGTCTATCTGGCTGAACGGGAAGCCGAGGTCCGCACCCTCACCGACCCTCGCATCCGCGAGACCCTCGCCGAGCTAGGCATCCGCCTCGTCAGCTACGCCGACTACCCGGCGCTCATTCACCAGCACCGCCCCAACCCGCCGGTCCTCTGAACCGGAATCCGCGACCCCCGTCTGCAACGCCCTCATGTAGGGGCGCTATTCATGGCGCCCGCTCGTGTAGGGGCGCGATTCATCGCGCCCGAGGCTCGGCATCGCGGACTGCTCCGTAGCCCTTCACACCTCGTCGGACAGCCTCACGACCGCCTTGATGACCTCGCGGGCCTTGACGGCGGCGAGCGCGGCGTTGATCTCCTCCAGGGGGAAGATGCGGTCGAGGTCACAGAAGTTGCGCGCATCGAGCAGGCCGCGTCGGATGAGCTTCACGATGTGCGCGTGGGTGTCACCCTCGGCGTAACCGTAGCTGGCGAAGGTGAAGCCGCCGGCGACCTTCGTCGGTGTCAGCATCACCTTGCCGTAGTCGTCGATTCCGTAGATCGCGGCCGCGCCTCGCGCGCGCAGCAACGGCAGGCAGCGGTCGAGCTGCCCCACCTTGCCTACTGCATCGATCACGAGGTCGAGGTCTGCCGGCCCCTGTGCCCGCACCGCCGCGACGAGGTCCTCCTCGCGGTAGCTCACGAAGTGCGTCGCTCCTGCTCGCCTCGCGTCCGCCTCGCGCTGCGGACTGCCGACGACGCACACGGCCTCCGCCAGCAGGTTCGCCGCGTGGTTCGCGAAGGCCAGCCCGTTGCCGCCGGTGCCCATCACGAGCACCTTGTCTCCGGGCTTCACCCCGATCCGCGTCAGGAAGCTGAAGGTCTCCCGCCACGTGATGATCATCGTGCTGGCCGCGGGGTCGAAGTCCGGCGGCAGCGCCCAGTGGGTACCCGGCGTGAACTCCGGCGCAACGCCGTCCTCCTGCATCGCCCGCCAGTCCTGCACCAGCCCGCGTTCCGCGTAGCCGCCCCAGTGCACGCGCAGGTCGGGCGTCGCGCGGTTCACCAACCTCGTCACGAGATCACCGACCTGAAAGTGGCGCACCCTCGGCCCGCACGCCAGCACACGGCCGATGCTCTCATGCCCGAGGATCGTCGGGAACTCGACCCCGAACAGCGGATGACCGTTCAGCAGATGCAGGTCCGTGCCGCTGCACGTCGCGCCATACAGCCCCGCGCACAGGCAGTCATACTCACCCATGGCGGGCTCCGGCGCCTCCCGCACCACCAGCCTCCCTCGCTCCTCAGCTACGGCAGCTCTCATCCGTTCACCTCGCTGTTGGGAGGGGCCGCATGGCCGCAGGCCATCCGGCCCGCCGTCCTGAGTCTCGTGTATCTTGGGGAACAAGCAGCGAACTCGTGGGGCGGGCATTCTTGCCCGCCAATGGCCCGTGGCGGGCAAGAATGCCCGCCCCACGAGTTTCCCTACCTACATACCTACACGAGACTCAGTAACTCGCAACTCCCGGCCCTCGGTACCCCGGGTTCCCCAGTTGACACCCGAATGGCTCGCCGAACGGCCGGAACGGAACCATGTCACCGATCTCCTCCAGCCGCTCCATGATGTCCTCGGGCAGCGGCCCGGCCTCGACCGCGGCGACGTTCATCTCCACTTCCTCCGTCGATCGCGCGCCCATGAGGGTCGTGTGAATCCGCGGATCGGAGATGACCCAGCGGATCGCGAGGTCGGTCAGCGGCATCCCCAGCTCATCCACGAGCGCATAGAGCGCCAGCATCTGCTCCCGCCGCGGAGCGCTCAGCCACGCCGGCGGGTTGGCGAGTTGCTCATCGAAGCGCCGCGCGAGCCAGCCCTGCTGCAGCGGCGAGCCGATGACGAGCCCCATGTTCTGCCTGATCGCCTCCGGGATCACGGAGATCGCGGCTTCCCGCCACAGGAGGCTGTAGTTGAAGGCGGTCAGGACCACATCGAACTGCCCGGTCGCACAGATGCGCGCGAGGATGTACGGCGTCGTCCCGCCGAGGCCCGTGAAGCGCACGAGCCCCTCGGCCTTCAGCTCCGCCAGCACCTCGCTGACCGGCCCCGTGAAGTCCTCCCAGTTCGTCCACCAGTCGTGCTGTCCGGGGCGGTCGGGCTCGTGGATCATCAGGATGTCCACGGCCTCGCGCTTCAGCAGCCGCAGGCTCTCGGCGAAGGAGAACTTCAGCCCATCCACGTCCTGCGCATTGAACGGTTCCGGCCGTCCGCCGAGCTTGGTCGATAGGATGTACGGTTGCGTGACACCCTCCAGAGCCTCCCCCAGAACCTCCTCGCTGTCGAGGTAGCCCGGCGCCGTATCGACGTAGTTCACGCCCAGCTCTAGCGCCCGACGCACCGCCGCACAGGCCTGCTCCCTCCCGCCCCCGATCCTCGACACGAACAGCCCGCCCATGGAGAGGACGCTCACGTCCAGCTCGGTGCGCCCAAGCGTGCGATACTCCATGCCGATCCCTCCCACTCGAAGATGCGCCGCCGTGCCGTTGCTGGGACCGCGCGCACCCTTGCGCGCATGCCGTTGCTGGGAGCGCCGGCACCCTTGCCGGCAGCGGTGGCAGCCGTAGCCCCTACCGCCCCACCAGCCGCACGTCTCCCCATGCCGCCCAGTCGCAGTTGTTCGAGCCCACGCTGTCGGTGACGAGGCTCAGGAGGACCGGCTTGCCCGCCCACGGGGCGAGATCGACGGCGCCCTCCTTCCAGCCATTCGGATACGGCATCGGCAAGTGCCAGAGCGACTGGCCGTTCACCTGCACCTCGAAGGCCACCGGCCCGCCGCCCTTCCGAACCTGAGCGTGGAAGCGCAGTTGCACCGGCTCCGTGGGCAGTTGCAGGCACCAGTCGAGAGCCGTCCGGCCGGAGTCGGGCGGGTGGCCGCTGATGGTCTTGCACGGCGTCCCGTCCACTTCGTCGGCGCCGACGGTGCCGCTGCCCCACACGGAGCCCTCGTGCAGAATGCCCCCCGACGTGCTGCCGATGATGAAGGGCAGCTCTGCCAGATCACTGCCGGCCGCGGCGGGTGTTGTCTCGAACAGCAGCCCGAACGGCTGAGGGCGCGGAAGCTCGATGTCGAGCAGCGTGCCGCCCTCGGTCGGGTGAGCGGCGGCGACGCGGCCCGGCTGATCGGCGTCGCCGAAGCAGGCCTCCCCGGCTCCGTGCGGGCTGAAGGCTTGGAGCTTCAGCAGCTGACCTTCGGCGCTGCCCAGGCTGATCACGCGCGGCTGGCCCCACAGCGCCCAGTCCCAGCCGGCCTCGTTGTCAGGGCCCGGGCCGGTGGCCAGCCCGACAATGATCGACTTCCCGGCGTACGGGGTGAGGTCCACCTGCCGGCGCCCCCACTTCCCGCGCAGCCAGTGCTCGCGGAAGACCTCCCTCTGATCCACGGAGACGACGAAGGTCACGCCGTCGCTCATCGGCTGCTTCGCGTCGGTCTCGACCTGCGTAGCGTCGGTGAGGTCACCGAGTCCGATGGCGAACCGCAGTACCGTCCGGCCCTCCGCCGGCACCGTGACTGGGAACTCGCCATAAGTCAGCCCGCCCAGCTTGCCCCCCTGCCAGGGAGGGTGCGCGCTGATGGACGGCAGCGCCTCGCCGCCGGAGGCCCCCGGGCCCGCGCTGAAGTTCGCGCCGGCGCTGATCGGCTCCTGACGGCCCTCGACCAGAATCCCGGCCGCGGCCGACGCTGCGGACTCGACGAAGTCTGCAATCACCGCCGTCTGGCCCCCGAGCCGGAAGAGCGCCCGCCGCGCGTTGTCCCGCACCTCCTGCACGATGATCGGCGCGCTCGCCGATAAGAGGTGCAGCGCCTTCGGGTCGAGGGTCTGCGCGGCGAGCGGGTAGCGCCGTTCGGGATCGAGGCCGAACAGGTGCGCTCCATCGAAAGCGCGCCAATCCGCAACCGACCCCGGCCCATCGTACGTGTTCACCTTGCTGAGCAGCGCCCAGACGGGGTCGCCCGGCGCGCTGCGAGGCGCGAGCCGACGACCCGGGGGCGTGTCGAACACGGCGCTGATCGCCCCGTCGGCGCCCCGCCAGGCGAGCAGCTCCTCCGGCCACCGGGCCTCCTCCGGCGCAGGCATGAGGCGCTGTTGCTGGAAGTACGCGGCCTCCCGCAGCACGAAGTCCGTGCCTCCATTGGCGGGGTCGAGCGGCCCGTCGAGGCTCAGCGTCGGCCAGCCGCCGAGGGCGTCGAAGAAGTCGTGGTGCGTCAGGAAGGCAGGCAGCGAGGTCGCCTGGGACGGCAAGCCGAGGTGCCCATACAGCCCGCAGAACGGCGCGAAGACCGTGCTGCGGATGGGGTGCAGGCCCATGCCGGGCGTGGGGCTCACCCAGAACGGCTCGCCCAGTTGCGCGAAGGAGCACGCGAGGAGCGTCTCGTTCAGTCCCTCCGTGCCGAGCGCGACGCCCGGCAGCGCCGCCTGCAGCTCCTGCAGGTAGACCTCGACACCAAGCGCGCAGGTCATCCCCTCGACGTCGCCATCGTGCGTCGAGACGATCACCGGGAAGTCCAAGTGCAGGGCGTCGAAGCGCACCTGCTCCCAGGCGCGCCGGAAGTGGTCGATCAGGAACCGCCGCACTTCCGACGACGCGGGATTGAGGCAGTAGATCTGGCCCGGGTGGTCGGGTCGGTCCAAGTACCAGCCGACCTTCTCGCCGCCGACCCGGCTGGTCTGCACGTACTGCTCCACCTGCGGCAACTCCGGGCTCTTCGGGCCGATGCCGACCAGGTTCCCGTGCGGCATGACCCGAAAGCCCAACTCCTGCGCGGCGCGGCACCACTCGACGAACCCCTCTCGCGGCTCGTAGTCAGGGTAGAGGACATCGTAGGGGAGCTTGCGCCAGCCGGGGACATACAAGAGCGTCTGGCGCGGGTCCACCTTCGCCGCCAGCCCGCGCAGGTCGTCCACCGTCACGTCGTTGGATACGCGCACGACCAGGCGGATGTCCTGTATCCACTCCGGCTGCCGGCGCGCAACGGGGGTGAGGTCGAGGGCCCGCTCCATGCGCGAGCGATACGCGAGCGCCGGGACCTGCCAGTCGCCCTGGTAGGCCTGCACTCGCCACACGGGCGACGTGACCTGCCGCGCCGCCTCGTAGGCGTCTCGCGTCTCCGCGCCGAAGCTCAGCGTCGTCTCGCGCCCGAACCGGCGCACCTCGACGCTCTTGAACTGCGCCTCCGCGTCCTCCGCCCAGACGGTGAACCCGCCCTTCTCCCCCTGCAGCACGATGAGCGCCGCCTGCCAGTTCCCCGGCCACGATAGCGGCAGCGCGCCCGGCCCGCGGAGTGCGTCGATCGTGCAGCCCCCGTTGGCCGGCACCACGATTCGCGTCCGCGCCGCATCGATGCCCGCGATGCCCCAGCAGGCCGACAGCAGTTGCGGCCTCTCGCGCTCGCCGG
>Ga0194113_10000976_pt1 | contig 38964 bp, 41 predicted proteins | sample TA2MahC200mmetaG_FD_146193 | JGI IMG/M metagenome (GOLD analysis project Ga0194113, IMG submission 146193) | Freshwater microbial communities from Lake Tanganyika, Tanzania - TA2015017 Mahale Deep Cast 200m | ecosystem: Environmental > Aquatic > Freshwater > Lake | place: Tanzania: Lake... | reverse complement strand
CCTGGGGACGGTAGAAGCCGTTGATACAGTTGAGCAGGCAGGTCTTGCCGGCGCCGTTGGGGCCGATGATGGCCAGGATTTCGCCCTCTTTCACCTGAACGTTGATATCAGCAAGAGCCTGCAAGCCGCCGAAAGAGAGGGAGACATCTTCAATGCGCAGTTTGGCGCCATTGCCCGATGTGGTTGCCATAGCCATCTCACCTATTTCGTGGACAGAGCCACGTCCGAAGACTTTTATACCCAAAGCCATCGAGGCTATTGCCCCGCTAGGCTGCACGACCACTATATACGAGAATGGAGACGACCGCTAACTGGCCTGAATCTCTCTGGCATTGAGCAAGAAGCCCTTGTCAGTATACATCATCTGTCAAGAAGTAACGAGACATGTTGCATAGGTTATTGTGACTCATGCAACTAAATTTTTACCAGTGTATTCTTATTGCACAAAGAAGTCAATAGCCGGAGCAGAGATGTCAGGCACAATTATTTGGATTATGTTACCACTGGACGAACATGGGCATGACGACGTGGACGTAGTTATCCACGCCCATGGGGCGGATGACACCCGGGCTGGAGGAGGTGGTGGTTTCCAGTGCCACCTGTTTTTGGTGGATGACGCCGAGCACGTCTGATACGTATTTGGCATTGAAGGCAATCTTGGCTGCTTCGCCATCAATAAGCGCATCGATTTCGCTCTCGTTTTCGCCGATCTCCTCGGCGCGGGCGGAGATTTTTATCTTCCCTGGAGTTGGCTCCGCACCAGGTAACATTTCCACGCGGACGATGCCGCTGCCATCGCGGGCGAAGATAGATGCCATTTTGATGGCTTGCAGAAACTCGGCAACATCGATTACGGCGCGTGACTGATAGCTCTGGGGAATAAGTTGTGAGTAGTTGGGAAAGGTGCCCTGTATAAGCTGGGAGACCATCTCAATGTTCTTGAGGTGGAACAATACCTGGCTTTTCTGCTGGTTCACGGTGACCTCAACCGGTTCTTCCTGGTCGGCAAGAAAACGACTGAGTTCGTTGAGCGCACGCGCCGGTATGATGATGGCTACTTTGCTACTAACGGGTGATAGGAGTGTGGTATTGTGTACGCCGAGCCTGAAACCATCGGCGGCAGCCATAGTGAGTTTGTCCTTTTCGAATTCAAACTGGACGCCGGTAAGCACGGGGCGCGATTCCTCGGTAGCTGCGGCGAAGGCAACCTGGCCAATTCCGGTTCGCAGGGCTTCAGCTTCTATCTTGGTGGTAGCGCCATCTCCCACTTTGGGTATAGGCGGGAAGTCCTGGGCATCTAGCCCATTGATCTTGGTCTCGAAGCGAGCGCACTTCAGCTTGAGGGTATTTTTGGTGAGGGTGATGTTTATCTGGTCATTGGGCAGGAGGTTGACGAACTCGGTGAGCAGGCGGGCGGGGACGGTGATAGCGCCTTCCTCCTCAATCTTAGCGCCTATCCAGCAACTGACTGCCATCTCTAGATTGGTGGCTGCCAGTTTCAGGCGCGATTCATCGGTCTGAATTAAAACATTCTGAGTGATGGGTAAGGTAGTCCGCGTGGCCACAGCTCTACCGACGATGCTCAATCCCTTATTGAGGTTTTCTTGAAGGCAGGACAGCTTCATGCGACACCCCCGCTGCGATAGTGTCAAGAGTATACTCTGCTGGTTGAATCAAGTCAATGGGCATTACCAAGGCAACAGGCATGACACGCCTCTCAATGACAAATCAGTAGGGTCACAATGAATAAGGAAAATCTACTCAAGCACTACTGTGCCGCTTTTGCCACCGCTTTTATGGGTCAGGCGTATGTCTGTGAGTCGGATGGAAGGGTCAACCACTTTGCACATGTCATAGACAGTGAGGGCGCTGATGGCTACGGCGGTCAGAGCCTCCATCTCGAAACCGGTCTTGCCGCTGCCCTTGACCATGGCAGTGATGTCAATGGCTGAGGCTTTCTCGTCCAGCTTCAAATCAACATCAACCTTATCAATTAAAAGGGGGTGACAGAGAGGTAGCAGGCGGTGGGTCTCTTTGGCTGCCATGATGCCGGCAACTTTGGCTGTAGTCAGTACATCTCCCTTAGGCAGCTTTCCCTGCTTGACCAGGCTTAGCGTGGCAGGCTTCATGATAACCTTTCCCTTGGCTGTAGCATGCCTGGCCGTAACCGGCTTTTCATTGACATCCACCATGCGTATGTCCCGTGCCTTATTCATGACTACCCTCCTACCTGAGACATGCGGCGCTTGATAACCACGGGTTCCTGTGCCAGGTGATGATTGCGGGGCTTGGTCTGGATGGCTTCCATAATTAGCTGCCTTATCTTTTGTGATGGAGCGCCCTGGCGCAGCGCCTGGCGGAGGTCAATCTCCTCATCGCTGAGCAGGCAGGGGCGCAGCTTGCCTTCAGCAGTGAGGCGCAGGCGATTACAATGGACACAGAAGTGTTCGCTGACAGGCGTGATGAAGCCAACAGTGCCAGTTGACTTGGGGAAACGATAATACCGGGCTGGCCCATTGCCCTTCATGGTGTCAGACGGCTCCAGTTTGCCCAGGCTGTGCAGGCATTCCATGATTTCTTTTGCCGGCATAAATTGAGGATGTAAGTCTGCCCTGCTGCGCGTGGCATGACCCTCGTGTGGGTTTTCGGTGGCGAAGGGCATTAGCTCGATGAAGCGGACATGCCAGCCATCTTTGATAGTCAGCTTGGCGAAGTCCGGAATCTCATCGTCATTGACGCCGCGCATGACCACCACGTTAATCTTGACTGGCTCCAGGCCATAGGCTCTCGCAGCTTCGATTCCCTTAAGCACCTCATCCAGCTTGCGGTAGCGGGTGATGCGCTGAAATTTGTCAGGATTCAATGTATCCAGGCTGACATTGACTCTCTTTAAGCCTGCCTTCTTTAGCTCAGGAGCGTATTCCTGCAGCAATACTCCGTTGGTGGTCAAAGATATGTCATCTATGGTGCCAATCCGTGCCAGCATAGCTATCAGGTCTGCCAGCCTGGCTCTGACCAGAGGCTCGCCGCCGGTGAGCCTGAGCTTGTTGATGCCCATCTCAGCAGCTACCCTGGCCACGGTGGCGATTTCCTCGTAGCTGAGAATGTCGTCATGGGACAGGAGGCGAATGCCCTGGGCTGGCATGCAGTAGGAGCAGCGCAGGTTGCAGCGGTCGGTCACGGAGACGCGGAGGTAATTGATAGGGCGGTTAAAGGTATCTGAAAGCCCGGTCATGTTTTTACTTTCTCTGCCAGTTGCTCCAGTATGCGCCGTGCTTTACGCGCTGCCCGGCCGCGGTGGCTTACCTGTCCCTTCTGCTCTGGCGATAGCTCGGCCATGGTCTTTCCCAATTCGGCCAAGTAGAAAACAGGGTCGTAGCCGAAGCCGTTTTCCCCCCTGGGTTCTGTGGTGATTGAACCATCGCAATCACCACGACATATTATCGTTTTTTCCCCAGGTACGGCAATTGCAATGATGCAAACGAAGCGCGCGCCCCTTTTTTCAGGCGGTATTCCCTCTAGCCTGGAAAGCAGATATTCTACCCTGTCCTTGTCATTGGCTTTGTCGCCGGCATAGCGAGCGGAGCGGATGCCAGGTTCTCCATTAAGAACGCCGACTTCCAGGCCAGAGTCGTCGGCAAGGCTGATTAGGCCGCTGGCTTGAGCATAAGCTTCAGCCTTGATACTGGCATTCTCCTGGTAACTGTCCCTGTCTTCTGCTACGTCTATGGCGATACCTATCTCTTTTGGGGTTACCAGTTCAAAGGGTACGCCATTGAGCAGCTGGCAAAGCTCGCGTGCCTTTCCCTCGTTGGTAGTAGCCAGCAGGAGTTTGGGCATCTCGGTCAGTCGAGGTCTATCAGTCTACCCTTGAGCTTCTTCATCACCTGTGGCAGGGTGGTGTATTCCATCTCCTCCAGTGGCAGGCGATGAGGTTCGAAAGGCCCCATGCGGCGCAATATGTCGGCGATATCGTTGGCCTGCTTACGAGAGTTGTCGAAGGCGGGGTCATCGAACAGGTCATTGGGGCCGACCAGCATACCTGCTGAAAGCTGGAAGCCAGCAGCGATAATGCGTGGTGGGCCGTCGAAGCGGGTGGGGTTGCTCTGTGCCACGCTTACTGGCATGAGCGGGCCGTGGTGGGAACCCCGCATCCAGCCCTCTACGATGTTTGGCCCGGCGAAAGGTTCCAGGACTTCGCCCACAGCAGGGAAGTAGCCCTGGCAGCGGACGATACAGACGGGGTCGTCTTTGCCCACATACCTGCCGGCCATCATGCTCAGACGCTGGGTGGAGGAGACTGCGGCTATGTCTTTGGTCTCTCTATGGAAAACGGCTTTCACAGCATAGCGGCTGGGCGCGCCCAAGAAAACCAGCATGTCGTAAATCTCTTCGGGCGCATTGAGCATTACCTTCTTGTGCTCTTTGACATCGTGGATTTCAAAGGCAAAGCCACCGTGCATGTTGCCAGCTATCACCAGGCCGACGGTGTTAAAGGGGTCGGCAAAGATCTTGTATAGCGGCAGATTGAAAGCGCCGGAGGCGGTCTTATCTGCCATAAAAATGACGATTGATTCGGCATCGCGTTCCTCGATTTCCATCTCGGCAACGCCGGGCCCCATACCTTTGACATTTCCGGAGAAGGCATCCGAGAGCAAATCCTGACCAGCGCCGTGGAGCTTCAGCTTCTTGGCCACATCTGTGCAGGCGAGAAAGGTGTCCCAGGATAGCTTGTGAATCTCACCGTTCTCCTCTCCCTTCTGGTGGGTCATGATGAGCTGGAGGTCATCGCCACATCTGGTGACATGATAGTCGATGAGTGTTCCCGCTTTCTTGGCTGCCGCCAGGTTTTTTTCGGCTCGGGTCAGTACGTCAGGGTGTGAGCTGCAGTGGCCCACGTAGCCTCCAATATCGGCCTTGATTACGCTCAGGGTTAACTTCATCTGAAAACACCTCCGTTCCTTTAATTCCGCTCAGAAGACTAAATCAAATATCAAAAGTCAAAAATCAAAATGACAAATAAAAATGCAAAGGTTATTTCTCACCATCTAGGTAGCTTCTTGCGCTCCTTGGCACGCTTTTCTCGCTGGATTCTGGTCATCTCTTTGTGGCACTTGGTGCAAAGTAATACCAGATTCTCATATCTGTTATCGCTGGGGTTACCGTTTTTATGGTGAAGGTGGCCACCCCTCTTTAGACTTTGGCCACATTTCGCGTAGTTTTTGCATAGAGATTTTTGCCCGTTCCTGATGAACTCCCTTTTGTTCTTTGCTACCGGCTTGCGTTTAGTTTTGAAACCCAAGGGTCAGGGATACCCATGGCCGCACCTCCTCTTTGAACTTTGACCTGCCATTATGCATTTTGATATTTGATTTTTAACTTATACCAGCGCTGGCAGTCTGTATTCCCCGTAGACCTTGCGCAGCACTCCGCAGACCTCGCCAAGCGTGCCGTAGGCACTCACCGCTTCTATGAGGTAGGGCATAAGGTTTTCTGTGCCCTTTGTAGCTGCCTGGCGTAAGGCTTCGAGCTTTGATGATAGCAGCTCGTTATCTCGCTCTCTCCTTATTCGGCTGAGCCGCTGCATTTGCCTTTTTTCGCCTTCCTTGTCCATCTGCAGGATGGGGATGGCGATAGGCTCGTCAACTACATAATCGTTGACACCCACGATGGTGCGTTTGTGGCTATCTATCTCCTGCTGGTAGCGGTAGGCAGAATCGGCAATCTCCCGATGGAAAAAGCCGGCTTCAATGGCAGGGATGACACCGCCCAGGGCATCTATCCTGGCAAAATATTCGTAGGCTGCCTTTTCTGTCTGATTGGTCAGGGCTTCCACGAAGTAGCTTCCCCCCAGGGGGTCAATGGTGTTGGTTACCCCACTTTCATGGGCGATGATTTGCTGGGTGCGCAGGGCGATGGTGACTGCCTTTTCCGAAGGCAGGGCGAGCGCCTCGTCCATGGAGTTGGTATGCAGCGATTGCGTGTTTCCAAGCACCGCCGCCAGGGCCTGGATAGTAGTACGGACAATGTTGTTTTCCGGCTGCTGTGCGGTGAGAGAGCAACCCGCGGTCTGTGTATGAAAGCGGAGCCACTGTGAACGTTCGCCAGCATGATAGCGTTTCTTCATCTCCCTCGCCCAGATGCGGCGGGCAGCACGGAATTTGGCTATCTCCTCAAATAAATCATTATGGCAGTTGAAGAAGAAGCTGAGCCGTGGAGCGAAGTCATCGACTTTTAGACCTCGGTCCATGCCTGCCTGGACGTATGCCAGGCCATCGGCCAGGGTGAATGCCAGTTCCTGTACTGCCGTAGCGCCAGCCTCCCGGATGTGGTATCCGCTGATGCTGATAGTGTTCCAGCGTGGCACCCTCTTCATGCCAAACTCGAAGGTATCCACAATCAGTTTCATAGAGGGTGCAGGGGGAAAGATGAATGCGTTCTGTGCTATATATTCCTTGAGGATATCGTTCTGAATGGTGCCGCCCAGCTTTTCCAGTGGAATGCCCCTTTTCTGGGCGTTGGCAAGATACATCGCCCAGATGACTGCTGCTGGCCCATTGATAGTCATGGATGTGGTTATTTCATCGATGGGAATACCATCGAACAGTATTTCCATATCAGCTAAAGAGGAAACGGCTACGCCACACTTGCCGAACTCACCACGGGCCTCGGGGTCGCTGCTATCGTAGCCATTGAGGGTAGGGAAGTCGAAGGCAACGCTGAGTCCAGTCTCACCATGCTGGAGAAGGTACTTGTAACGGGCATTGGTCTCCTCGGCACAACCGAATCCGGCAAACATGCGCATAGTCCACAGCTTACCCCTGTGGCCGGTGTAGTGCACGCCGCGAGTGAAGGGGTATTCGCCAGGGAAGGTCAAGTCACGCAGGTAGTCGAAATCGGGAAGGTCAAGGGGAGAATGCAGGCGTTGGATGGGGACGCCAGAGGTGGTGGCAAAGGACTTCTGCCTTTCCTGGCAGCTCTCTGACTTGGCATGGTAATGGCGGGCTTTCCGCTCCAGGTCTGGTTTCACTTGGTGTGTCATGGTCGTACTCTGCCAATCAATAGTCTAAACCCTTACGAGACAGGGTGCCCTGGTCGTAAGGGTGCTTCACCTTGGTCATATAGGTAACCAGGTGGGCTAGCTCTATAAGGCGTGGGTCAGCATAACGACCGGTGAGAATTAGCTCCACGTTATCTGGCCTATCCTTCACCAACCTTATCACATCCTCGATGTCTATCAGTTTCCACGCAGCAGCCACATTCACTTCATCGAGTATCACCACATCATATTTACCGCTGAGCATGGCTTCTCGGCCTGCTGCCAGCGCCTTTCGTGCTTCTTCTTTTTCTGCCGGTTTCACATTATTCGGGTCGCAGAAAGTCTCAAACCCGAACCTATCGAAGGTCACATTGGGCAACTTGGTCAGCATCTTCTGTTCTCCATAGGGGAAAGGCCCTTTCATGAAGAAGACGATATAAATACGAAGGCCATGTCCCAGGGCACGAAGAATTACTCCCAGAGCTGCCGATGTTTTCCCCTTGCCATCACCGGTAAAGACCTCAACCAGGCCTTTTATGGGGGGTCCTGGCGCCTCTGCGTTGGTCTGTTCGTCCGACACCAAGCCGAGTTTAGCAAAAAGGCGGAAATAGTGTCAAACGAAGGTTGGGTGGCCGGAGAAAGCGGTTTTGCTATAATGGTGGCGCAAGGAGAGAGAATAGATTTGACCCCTCTCGATACGGAAATGGAGATAATACCCGCAGTCGATATCAAGGGTGGCAAGTGTGTACGGCTGTACCAGGGAGATTACACCAAGGAGACGGTGTTCTTCGACGACCCTTTGGCTGTGGCTCTGAAGTGGGAAAGCCTGGGGGCAAGACGGATTCACCTGGTTGACCTGGACGGTGCTGCTGCCGGAGAAGTTCGTAACCTGGCGGTCATTGAAGCCATTGCCAGAGAGCTGCGAGTGCCGGTGCAGCTTGGCGGCGGCATTAGAGATAGCGCAACGGTAAGCAAGCTGCTGGATATCGGAGTAAAGCGAGTGATATTGGGGACGGCGGCTGTAGAGCGCCCTGAACTGATTAAAAAGCTTTGTGGGGAATTCGGCGAGGCTATAATTGTGGGCATAGATGCCAGGGATGGCATGGTGGCTACCCGTGGTTGGCTTAAGGGTACTCAAACGAAAGCTCTGGAACTGGGCAAGAGGATGGTGGAGTTAGGTGTGAAACGGATTATCTACACGGATATAAAGCGGGATGGCACCTTGACTGAGCCTAACTATGATGAAATTGCTGAGATGGCCAGAGGTGTGCAGGCAAAAATCATAGCCGCCGGCGGCATTTCGGCATTGGAGCATTTGACCAAGCTGAAGAAGCTGGGAGTGGAGGGGGCTATCGTAGGCAAGGCTTTGTATACTGGGAATATAGATTTGGAGAAGGCGCTGAAGCTAAGTCAAAAATCAAATGGTAAAACTCAAAATGACAGGTGAAAGTGCAAAATATTTCCAGAAAGGCATGCAGAGGTAGTGCTGAAAAGGCTTAAGGAATTCCAAAGACGAATAGCGGAGGCTGGCATTGATGCCGTTGCCATTCTCTATTCGCGGGACCTGTACTATTTCACCGGCACGGCCCAACCCTGTGTCCTGCTAGTCAGCCCCGAAGAATGCCACCTGTTTGTAAGGCGTGGCTATGAACGCGCTATGGCAGACGTCGGGATGTGGCTTGACCGACATAATTTGAGTAACGAGGGACGGTTGGATGCAGTTGCCAGAAAGCTACGGGAATGGAAGATAGCGAAAGGTGTGCTTGGCATGGAGCTGGATACGACTCCTGCTGAGGTTTACCTGGAGTGGCAGAAGCTGCTTCCTCAGTTTAAGATTGTGGACGCATCCCCGTTGGTGTTGGAACAGCGAAAGGCAAAGGACGCAGAGGAGATCGCCTGCATTCGGCAAGCTTGCAAGATAGTAGATGTTGGCCACAGGCGGGCGCTGGAGGTGCTTAAGGAAGGCATCACCGAGCTTGAATTTGCAGCAGCAATTGAAGATGCTCACCGCCGCGCCGGACACGAGGGCTTAAGCTTTTTCCGGCGCCCCGACTTCTTCATGAGCCGGGGACCGCTGGGGTCAGGTGCTAACCTGATGACAGCCAGCGGCATTGTCTATAGCATTGCGGGGGTTGGAATGAGCGCTGCGCTGCCTGTTGGGCCCTCCTTGAAGAAGATTGAGAGGGGAGAGTCAGTGGTAGTCGATATACCCACATTATACCGGGGATATCATGGAGACCAGTCACGGACCTATGTTGTGGGTAAAGCCAGCGATGGCCTTCGTTCGTTACATTCGGGCCTGAAGGATATCTCAGATTATATTATTTTCAATACGATGCCGGGCAAGACCTGCAAGGAGTTGTTTTGTCTGGCATGGGAACGGGCCAGGGAGCTTAAGCTGGAGAGCAGCTTTATGAATCTTGGGCAGAAGCAGAACACCAGCTTCATCGGACATGGTGTAGGGCTGGAGTGCAATGAGCCGCCCATGCTGGCAGCTAACGACGATTCCAAGCTGGATGCAGGGTACACTCTGGCTCTGGACCTCCACATGTTGCGTGATGGGGTCGGAGTGGTAAAATTGGAAGATACCATTCTGATAACTGAAACAGGTGCCGAGATTCTCACCTTAAGCCCTAGAGAGCTTTTCGAGGTTGGAGGGTGACTGGCGCAGAGACAAGACCGAATGAGGATACGATATGTAGGGACAGGTTTTCAAACCTGTCCGAAAGTGCGTGGTGACGAGATGCTGAAATTTGATGATAGAGGTCTGATACCGGTCATAGTGCAAGATGCAGGTAGCGGCGATGTGCTGATGCTGGGCTATGCCAATGAAGAGGCTCTGAAACGTACGATGGAAAGCGGTGAAGTCTGGTTCTATAGCCGCAGCCAGCAGGAGCTATGGCACAAAGGAGAAACCTCGGGCAATGTGCTGAAAGTGGTCTCCGTAACCAAGGACTGCGATGGCGATGCCATTCTGATAAAAGCCAACCCTGCTGGTCCAACCTGCCACACCGGGGAGCGTAGCTGCTTCTTTCAAGAGTTCAGTGGAGAAGATCTAGGGTAGTTTTCACCCTTACCCTAGCCCTGCCCCTCTCCCGTAAAGGGAGAGGGGATTTTGGTATTCGCTCTCACCCTGACCGAGGCTGTCTGAAAACTCCAAAAATGACGTGATTCGTGTAAGGCGGGTTTTCAAACCCGCCCACCGTCTTGCGGGCGCACCTAAAGGTACGCCCCTACGTGTTGTTTTTGGACAGCCAGGGGATTTTGGTATTCTCCCTCCCTTGGCGGGAGGGAGTTAGAGGGAGCGGGACTCCTGAACTGTTTCACCTGCATCGGCTTCAATTACCCTGTCCAAAGCGACCACAGCCGCTTCAAGCTGGCTATCATCGGGTTCCCTGGTGGTCATGGCCTGTAGCCACAATCCCGGGCCGAGGAAAAGACGCACTACCGGATTCTTGCTGTGTGTCCCGCCAAAGCGCACAAACTCATAGCCAAATGCGGCGATGACCGGTATGAGGATGATGCGCGAGGCAATGCTGAGCCAGATGTCAGGTCGGCCCAGCAGGGCAAAGACGATGATAGCTATCACCAGCACCGCCAGCGTGAAGCTGGTGCCACAGCGGGCGTGGGCGGTGGGATATTTCCTGGCCGATTCCAACTCTAAAGGTTCGCCCGCCTCATAAGCGTTCACTACCTTGTGCTCGGCGCCATGGTAGGCAAAAACTCGCCTGATATCCGCCATCAGGCCTATGAGCTTCAGGTAGGCGATAAAAATCCCTATGCGTATCAGGCCCTCGATAAGGTTGCTGACTAATGCCGAGGTTATGAAGGGGTCGATAGCATAGCGGGTGAGCAGCAACGGGCCGATGAAGAACAGGACGATAGCAAAGACAAGAGCTATCACCACGCTGCTCCAGAGCGCTGCCGGGGGAATATCTTTCTCGCCTTCTTCAGCGGTGGCAATCTGCGCAGAGCGAAGCATGGTTTGGATGCCTAAAATCAGGGTTTCGATGAGAACGATGACGCCCCTGACTAATGGCGTCTCACGTAGCTTGCCCTTATAGATGCTGGACAGCGGCTCGCTGATTATCTCCAGTTGGCCATCGGGCTTACGCACTGCCATAGCCATGTGTTCCCGACCGCGCATCATCACTCCCTCGATGAGCGCCTGCCCGCCGTAGTAGAAAGGTTTCTCCTTTGTCATTCAAAACAAAAAGGAGCGGTGTTCAGCCGCTCCTCGTCTTAATTACAGCGTTGAACTACTTCTCCATCTTGTACTTGCGCTTGAAGCGCTCCACTCTGCCGGCAGTATCCACTATCCTTTGTTCGCCGGTGTAGAAAGGATGGCACTTGCTGCAAAGCTCCACCCTCATCTCCTTCTTGGTGGAGCCAGTAGTGAAGGTGTTGCCGCAGGAGCAGACCACCCTGGCATCATTGTAATACTTGGGATGGATTTTTTCTTTCATGGCGTTAGTCGGCGTAAACGCTGACCTTTCTCTTGTTCTTTGTTGTGGGTTCGTATTTGACCATGCCGTTGATAAGAGCAAATAGAGTATGGTCTTTGCCTACGCCCACGTTGTTGCCGGGATTAATCCGGGTACCGCGCTGGCGGACCAGTATGGTGCCTGCAAGCACCTGCTGTCCGCTGTATCTTTTCACGCCCGGGCGCTTGGACTTGCTGTCGCGCCCGCATCGCGTGCTGCCTCCGCCTTTCTTATGTGCCATTAGCTATCACCTCCTGCCACCTTTTCCTTGCGGGGCTTGCCACCAGGCTTGACTATCTCTTTAATCTGTAGCCTGGTATAGAGTTGCCTGTGTCCCGTCTTGCGGCGATAGCGCACCTTGTTCTTGTACCTGAAGACAATCATCTTATCGCCCTTTATCTCGCCAAGGCTGGTGGCAATGACCTTAGCGCCATCTACGGTCGGATTGCCGATTAAGGTGTCTTTGCCATCGGCAACTAGCAGCACCCTGGACAGCTCGACATTTTCGCCCTCGGCGATGCCCATATGGGCAACGTCCACTTTCTGTCCAGCGCTGACTCTATGCTGCTGGCCGCCGGTTTCTACTATTGCGTACGTTGCTGTCATGTCAAAAAGCGAATGATAATTTAACAGATTAGGTCGAATAGTGTCAAGTTCGATGACCTCACGGGCATAATGTTAATTATTGCAACACAACAGAAGTGTCAGACGAAGGCGGAGATGCCCAGCATCTCGCGGCCGATGATGAGCTTCTGTATCTCGGTGGAGCCATCGGGAAAGGTGAGCGTGCGGGCATCACGGAAATATCGCTCCACCGGATATTCCTCGGATATGCCATAGGCGCCGTGAACCTGTATAGCCTTGGAGGTGACACCTACTGCCATCTCGGTGCTGAAGCCCTTGGCCATGGCAGCTTCTCTGAAGCAGGGCTGTCCCTTGCTGAGCAGATAGTAAGCCTGGAAGCAGATGAAGCGGGCGGCTTCAGTGATTATGACCATATCGGCAATCATCTCCTGAATGAGCTGGAAGCTGCCGATAGGTCGACCGAACTGCTTTCTCTCCCTGGCATACTTGATAGAGGCATCGATGGCTGCCTGCGCCAATCCTACCGCTGCCATACCTGCCGATATCCTGATTTGCATCAGGTCAGCCAGCGCTATTAAATAAGCCTCTCCCTCCCTGCCTATCAGGTTGCTTGCGGGCACACGGCAGTCTTCGAAGGTGACCTCAGAGGTAGGGCAAGAGCGGCAGCCCAGCTTGGGCAACTCGCGGGTGGTGAATGGCGATTCGGCTTTGTCCACTATGAAACCAGATATGCCTCGGGCGCCCTTGCTGGGGTCGGTGGAGGCGAAGACCACGGCCACATCGGCGATGCTGCCATTGGTAATCCAGGTCTTGGTGCCGTTGAGGATATAGTAGTCGCCTTGGCGCACGGCAGTCGTCTTGAGGTCGCGGGCGCCGGAGCCAACATCCGGCTCGGTGAGGCAGAAACAGGCGATGTTTTCCAAAGACAGGATTTTGGGGATGTATTTTGTCTGCTGTTCCGAGGTGCCGTCTCGAGACAGTATGGGCATTATGGCTGAGTCCTGAATCATGGCTATCATGCCCAGGCTCAGGTAGGCGCGTGCCCCTTCCTCCGCCAGGACGCCGAAGGAAACAAAATCAAGACCTTGTCCGCCGTGCTCCGGGGGGAGTGTGGCGCCGATATAGCCCAGCGGATGGAGCTTGTGCAGCAACTGCAGCGCCACATCTTTGGGCATGGGGTGGTATTTGCGGTCGTATTCGTCGGCGATGGGAGTTATCTCCCGCTCCAGGAAATCACGGGCATTTTTTTTGAGTATCTTTTGAGCTTCGTTAAGTTCCAGAATCATTTCTGCTCCTCCTCGGGTTGGGTTTGTCTTTCTGACATATTGCAGGTCAATAATTTTGACTTCTAACCTTTGATTTTTGACGTGCTTCAGACGAATGCGGAGACGCCCAGGGATTCCCTGCCGATGACCAGCTTTTGTATCTCTGCCGTGCCTTCGTAGAGGACCATGGCCATCACGTCACGGTAGTAGCGTTCCACCGGGTATTCGGTGGAATAGCCGTAGCCGCCGTGTATCTTAACTGCCTTGACGGCGGCTCTCTGGGCTGCCTCGGCGGCGAAGTACTTGGCTACGGAGGCTTCCCGGGTGAAGTGTTCCCCCTTGTCCTTGAGGAATGCGGCTCGGTGGACCAGCAGCCTGGCTGCTTCGGTTTCAACAATCATGTCCACCACCATTTCCTGGACAAGCTGGAAGCTGGCGATGGGTCTGCCGAACTGGATGCGTTCCTGGGCATACCTGGTGGCGGCGTCCACGCAGGCTTGAGCCAGGCCCACGCAGCCGGCGCCGATGCTAATCCTGCCGCTGTCCAGCGCGGTCATGGCTATCTTGAAGCCATCGCCCACCTGCCCCAGGATATTCTCCTCCGGCACTTTGCAACCCTGGAGAATAAGCTCGGCGGTGTTTGAGGCATGAAGCCCCAGCTTTCCCTGGATGTCTCTGCTGGAGAAGCCGGGCGTGCCCCGCTCCACCAGGAAGGCGGTAATGCCGCGATGCCGCTTAACTTTATCGGCCTGAGCTGCAATTATGGCTAACCCAGCCACGCCGCCGTTGGTAATCCACATCTTGGCGCCGTCGAGCACCCACTCATTGCCCTGGCGTGTGGCGGTAGTTTCCAGGCCGGCGGCATCGCTGCCGATATTGGGTTCGGTGAGACCAAAACAACCTATAAGCTCGGCCTTGGCGGTGCGAGGGAGGTATTTCTTTTTTAGCTGCTCACTGCCCCACTTGAGGATGGGAACCTGGAAGACAGAGACCTGCACAGTGAGCGTGGTAAACACCGATGCCGAGGCTCGGGCGATTTCCTCGCAGATGAGAGCATAGGTCAGGTAGTCGGTCCCCAGTCCGCCATACTCCTGGGGAACCGGCGCTCCCATCAAGCCAAGTGCGCCCATTTTCTGCACAATCTCGTGCCTGAAGTGCCTGTTCTGGTCGTCCTCCGAGGCTACCGGAATGATTTCCCTTTCGGCAAACTCCCTGGCCAGGTTGCGGAACATCACTTGCTCATCGGTGTAGTCGAGTTTCATGGTCTTCTTCCTTTATATTGTCGGTGCAGCGACTTATTCTAGACCAAGCCGAAAGAGCTTGTCCACACGGTGCACGCCATAATAAATCCCAAATTCCAAGCACGAAATACGAAACAATATCAAAATTCAAATGTCCCAAATTGTAAATTTTCAGGCGATTACAGCGATGTTTTTGATTGATTACAACGATGAACGCTGCCATCTTTTTGGTTTTGGGATTTTGTTATAATACGCATGGGGGTTGGTTGATGCAAGAGGCGTTGCTCTATGAGAAGCTCCCGGGGTCGCGTGTGCGCTGTCACGTCTGCCAGTGGCGGTGCCTGATTAACCCGGGGAAATACGGCGTGTGCCGGGTGCGACAGAACGCGGATGGTGCGCTCCAGGTTCTGAACTACGCCCAGGCGTCATCAGTGGCGGCAGACCCCATAGAGAAGAAACCGCTATTTCACTTCTTCCCGGGAACCGGCTGTTTTTCGCTGGGCACGTGGGGATGCAATTTCCACTGCCATCACTGCCAGAACTGGACGATTTCCTGCGTGGAGGAGCCGCACAGGATGGCTGACGCCTCGCAGATAATGTTGCCCAAAGACGCAATCAGAACGGCTAAGGCACGTGGCTGTGCCGGCATTTCCTGGACATATAATGAGCCTAGCATCTGGTTCGAATATACGCTGGACTCGGCAAAGCTGGCCAAGGAGAGCGGGCTTTACACGGTGTATGTGACGAATGGTTACATGACGCCCGAGGCGCTGGACACCATCGGGCCCTACCTGGATGCCTGGAGGGTGGATATCAAGGGATTTTCTGATGCCTTGTACCGAAATCTGGCTGGCATTCCGCGGTGGCAAGGGATACTGGAGGTGGCGGTGAGGGCGCAGGAGAAATGGGAGATGCATGTAGAGGTGGTGACAAATATAGTGCCTACCATGAACGATGATGATGAGCAGCTTAGAGGCATTGCCTGCTGGATAAGAGATTCGCTGGGAGAGCTTACGCCCTGGCATGTGACCCGATTCTATCCACAGCACGACATGACCCATCTGCCGCCGACGCCCATAAAGACACTGGAGAAGGCTTATAGCCTGGGTAAAAAGGCAGGGCTGCGCTTTGTTTACCTGGGGAACGTGCCCGGGCACAGCAGCGAGAACACGGTCTGTTATTGCTGCGGCAAGCTAGTGATAGAGAGGCAGGGATATAACACCAGGGTGGTTGGCTTGAATGGTTCGAAGTGCAAGTTCTGCGGTTCGGAGATGAATGTCAAAACCGTGCCGCGGGAAGTCAAGTTGAGGAGGTAGGTCATGGCAGGAATAGTATTTGGTTGCATTGTGCCGCATCCGCCGTTGATGGTTCCAGATGTGGGAAAGGGGCAAGAAAGGGCGATTGCGGCAACACTAGAGGCTATGGATACGCTCCGCCAGCGGCTGGCGAAGCAGAACCCGCAGACCGTGCTGGCTATCAGCCCTCACGGACAATACCATGATAACGCCATGGGAATGCTAACGGCGAAGTCGTGCGATGGCGATATGCGCCGCTGGGGAGCCAGAGGGCCAACCCATCATTTCGACAATGACCTGGAGATGGTGAAGCTGATAACAAAAGAAGCCGAGGCGGCTGGTATAGCGGTGAAGTCTATTGGAGAGAAGGGCTACGAGCTAGACCATGGTGTAATGGCGCCCCTTCACTACCTATTGCCTGCGATGAAAGGAATGGCGCTGGTGCCTCTGACCTTCTCCTGGCTACCGCTGGCGACCCACTTCGCCTTCGGTAAAGCTATCAGGAAAGCAGCGGAGCAGAGCAAAAAGAAAGTGGCTATCGTTGCCAGCGGCGACCTATCCCATCGGCTCATCCCCAGCGCACCGGCGGGCTATGACCCACACGGCAAGATATTCGACGAGAAGCTAGTGCAAGCATTATCGCAAATGGACACCAACAGTATATTGAACTTTGATAGGGAGCTTGTTGAGCGAGCGGGTGAGTGTGGTCTGCGTTCCTTTGTTATACTATTGGGAGCATTAGACGGGCTAAAGGTAAAGCCAGAAGTGCTATCTTATGAAGGGCCGTTTGGCGTAGGTTATCTGGTGGCTTCGTTCGAAATCAGGTCCTGAGAAACATTCCAGAGGTTAATGATGAAAAAACAGCTTGACCCTTTGGTGCAGTTGGCTAGAGAGGCAGTAGAAAGCTATGTAGGACAGGGAAAAACGTTGAAGCCGAAGGAACTATCTCCAGAGATGAGAGAAAGGGCCGGGGTATTCGTGTCCTTGAAAAAGCATGGTGAGCTTAGAGGCTGTATCGGCACCTTCGAGCCGACGCGGAGCAATGTTGCCGAGGAGATTGTAGCCAATGCTATCAGTTCAGCCACGCGTGACCCTCGTTTCCTGCCGGTCAGCCCTTCAGAGTTGAGCGAGCTGGAATACAGCGTGGACGTGCTGACGCGGCCGGAGCCTATAGATAGTATCGAAAGGCTGGACCACAAAAAATACGGCGTAATTGTGGAGTGCGGCTACAGGAGAGGGCTGTTACTTCCCGACCTGGAAGGCGTGGACAGCGTGGAAGAACAGATACGCATCTGCCGCTTGAAGGCAGGTATAGCCCCTGACGAGCCTGTCCGACTCTACAGGTTCCAGGTGAAGCGGCACCGCTAATCCAGACTCCCGACATTGTCACGAAGCACCAACGCAGAGTGCCACCATTTTGTGCCTGCCAATTTCATACTTTTGGCCTCCAGCGATAGTACCAAAGTACCAGCCGGTTTTAGGTCTAACGGTTGATGCTCATGGGTGTGGACTGGTCTAAACTTGGCATTACCAAACATAAGAAGGAGGTATTGCCATGAACAAATGGACAAGATGGCTGCCGCTGGTGGCCGTGTTGTCGCTGGTAGTGTTAATCAGCCCTGTGGTTGGTTGCGCCCCCAGCAAACCAACTGCTGCTCCGGCACCAGCACCGGCGCCTGCTCCCCAGCCTACACCATCAGCGCCACCAACTGCTGCTCCCCCCGTGGCTCAAGGCACTGCAGACCTGGTAGTCAAAGACCTGTGGCATCAACAGGGTCAACTCTTCTACAAGGTAGCAAACTTGGGCACCGCCGCATCACAGGGTGGAAAGGCAGTTCTACATGTGGATGGCGTGCAAAAGTCGGATGACTATGTTGAGCCCATAGCTGCTGGCCAGGAAGTAACTGCGGTTTTCCAGCGCTGGTCCTTCCCAGGATATGAAGAAAAAGATCCGCCCAAAGCTTCGGATATAGGGGCACAGAGGCTTACATTAACCGCGAAGGTCTGCATTGACACCGAGAACACCACCAAGGAAAGCAATGAGACCAACAACTGCCTGGAAAAGGTCATGGGTCAGCCTTTTGTGTACAATTTCATACTGTATGCCACCACAGCCGAGTGGATGAGTGGCAATGATAAGATACAGTGGTACCTGTCGCCAACTAATGAGAAGGGTGCCGCTTTCCCCAGCAACTACAAGCTGGAAGACGGGCAGTTTTACCATGGTGCATTGGCTATGTACCCGCCGCACAAGAGCAATGGTACTATACAGGGTACATTTGGACAGCCTTATTCTGACAATCCTTATACACCTGCTGCCATACAAGAAATTAAGATACCCGAGCTTGCTAAATTCACAGCAAAAGTCGGCTTCAGAGAGGATGCCAAGACCGACGGTGTTACTGTCTCCTTTGGTTATGTGGAGCCTAACCGCAACCTGGTATGGTTGAAGACAATGAAAGTGAACTATGACGGCAAGCTGGACAACTTCGAGGTTGACCTGAGCAGCCTGGCCGGTCAGAAAGCGCTCTTCATTTTGAAGGTAGAGGCCGGAGCCTCATGGCAAGATGACTGGCTAACATGGGTAAATCCCAGGATAAGTCAGTAAGAGTGCTCCCAAGCAAGACGAGTCTATAGTATCAAGATTAATTAAGGCAAGAAGCTCGGATTCTGCGGACTGCTGATGGAAATCGGCTGGTTCGGATAGTATCCGAGCTTCTTTATTTGCCTTCCATATGGTTCCTCAGATACAAGTAATATCAATGTGTTGTGGCACATGGGTACGGGTGATATAATCGCTGCATTCCTATTGGTCATGGAAAGGCGATTCATTCAGGTTATGGAGGTGGCGAAATGAAAAGATACATGAACTATGTGGCGGTAATTCTGTTGCTGATTCTTGTGGCGGGCATGCTGGTGGGGTGCATCAAGGTGGTCAGGAAAGGCGAACCGGCAGCAACACCGGCTCCGGTGACTCCAGCATCTCCTCCCCCTTCCGGCGCTCCGGAGACACCTGGCCAAAGGCCAGTGGTAAATTCTTTTTCGGCCAGCCCTGAGACTGTCTACCAGGGACAATCTGTGACATTGAGCTGGAATGTAGTTGGAGCTAATACAGTGGTTATACAGCCATACATCGGTACAGTGCAGCAGGTGGGTAGCCAGGTGCTTCCACTGTCTAGCAGCACTACCTTCACCCTCACTGCTACCAATTCCTCTGGCAGTACTACTGGCACTATAACAGTGGCAGTGAAACCACCTGCGGCAGGAATACCTGACCTGACGGTTACGGACATCTGGTTTATAGGAGATACTGTTTACTATAAGGTAATGAATCTGGGAAATGTCGAGGCGAAATTGAGCCTTTCGAAACTCTACCTGGACAATATTGAGAAGGCAACAGACTACTTGGACGCGGTTCCCGGCGGCCAGGAGGTGACCGGAGTCTTTCACCAGTACCATCTGCAGGTGTTGGAGGCAGGGGTTACTCCCGACTTTCCCTCGTCTGCACCTGCGCCCGTAAAGATTAAGGTGTGCGCTGATGTAAACGATGATGTTAAAGAAAGCGATGAGCTCAATAACTGCAATTCCATAGTGCTGGGCTTCTTGGGGGGATTTGATTTTGTGGAGCAGGCGCATCAGGCTGTTTGGCGGAGCGGGGCAGGGCTTCTGAAATGGCCCATGGTGGCCAGTGATTCCAAGGGAGCAGCCTTCCTTAGTAAATATGCCCTGGAAGACGACCGTAGCTATCCCAATGCTCTGGCTATGTATCCACAGCAGGTTCCTTTTGGTGTAATTCAGGGGACTTTTGGGGAGCCTGTCACTAAGCAATATGGCATGGAAGCACAGACACGGGAGTTCGTGGTCCCGCAGAAAGCAAAGTTCAGCGCCAAAGTGGGCTTAAGGAAGGATGCCAGCAAGACTGACGGAGCTACGGTTTCCTTCGGTATCATGGACCCCAGCGGCAGCCTTGTGGTGCTTAGAAGCTTGAAGGTGGTCTATGATGGAATGCTAGACGTGGTTGAAGCGGACCTGGGAGCACTGGCAGGCCAGAAGGTCTTTTTCGTATTGCGGGTAGAAGCTGGCCCGAGCTGGGAAGACGACTACGTTGTCTGGATAGAGCCGGTGGTGATACAAGAGCAGTAGGTGGAAAGCAGAGCATTATTCCCGTTATTTTTGCGCCGAGACCGCCATGATTGTCTCCCCTCATATCGGCATGTTTAGCGGGATGGTTAACGCAGTGGTGAATCGATTTGGTTTGCTGTTTGATAAATCATGTATTATGCGCTAAAATCAGTTTGATATGGAAAAATTGCTGACTACTAAAGAGGTAGCTGACATCTTGAGGCTGCGTGTTGAGACGGTCACACGGAAAGCGGAGCAAGGGCTGCTTCCTGCTATTAAGGTTGGTGGCAGGTGGAGGATACCCGAGGGCCGTTTCAGCGATTGGCTGAGGAGCAAGGAATGGCTGACTTCTGTAAAAGCACGAAGAAAACTGGAAAAGCCGATAAAGTTGAAGACATATCGACTGGGAGAGGTGTGCGGCGATTTATCTAGAAGAGAGATTTACGAAAACCTGTGATGGCTGAGCCTGTTTTCATTGATACCAATATTTTGGTGTATGCGTCAAATGAAGATAGCCTACATCATGCTAAGGCTAAAGCTGTTATCCAGAGTATAAACGACGGGGATTTGCCTGCCTGCCTATCCACCCAGGTGTTAGCTGAGTTCTTTGCTACAGTGACTAACTCCAGGAAGGTGGCTAGACCCCTCAAACCCGGTCAGGCTGCGGAAGCTGTTGAGGGTTATCTTGATAGCGACATACTGAAACTAGCTCCCAACGAGGACATATTGCGATTGACTCTGGCGCTGGCCGAGCAGCATCAGGTCATTGGTCCCGACATCTTCGATGCCCAGATCGTGGCTACTATGCTGCAGAACAGGGTCAGGACGATATACACGGCTAACACTGACGACTTTAAGAAGTACTCCGAGATAAAAACGGTCAATCCGCTTGATTGAGTGCTGGTCGTAAGCGTGATTCTAAGACCATAACCGCGCGGCTGAAAACGGATGTGCATGACGAGGTTCTATGGCATCACTCTGACGCTAGTCTGCCTGGCCTGCCTGTTGGCCTTTCCTGCGTTGTCGGCGACTGTTTCCGCTTCTCCCCCAGGTTCAGCGGTGCTGAAATGGGCGATTATCGACACTCCGGCAAGCACGCCGGAGAAAAACGACATCCTCTCGCCCTCTGAAATCAACGCTATAACGGTTTCTCCTGATGGCAATACGCTGTATGCCATAGACATTCCCAACGCTTCTTCCGGGCCAGTAGTTATTCCCGGCATCTGGAAGAGCACTGACGGCGGATATAGCTGGAGTCCCAAGTCCACACAATATCTGGTGACGGCTATGCCCCAGCCGAGGTTTCCGGTCATGGACATTACCGTAGCGCCAGATGATTCCAACCTGGTAGCGGTAGTCTGTCTTAACGCCCCCGGAACCTTGAGGCGAGAGATTTACCTTTCAACCGATGGCGGCACCACCTGGTATTACGCCGGAGCTATACCATGGGTTTATGGCGGAGGTGAGCAAGTGGGGGACATCGTCCTCTCTCCGGGCTACGAACTGGCGGGCAAGCCTGTGCACGACATCATAGTTTGCAGCCGCAACCCTGCGGATGGCAACGGACAAGGGGAGGTCTATGTCCTGACTTATCCCGGCTTAGGCGGCTGGAAGACGCAGGATTTTGGCAAGGGTGACGTGATTGCCATTGCCTGTTCACCAAACTACACAACGGATTTCAGCCTGGTAGCTATGGCATCGACCACACAACGTACCTACATCCACCTGGGCTATCGAGACGTAGCAGCCAATACCAGCCGCTGGAACATGGACGCCAACTGGCCAGTGGAGATGTGCACGCCAGACCAAAGCGGCAGTAGCGGCAGCGGTGAAAACCAGCTTATCACTGGTGACATCGACCTGCCAGGAGATTTCCTGGGAACATCGCGGGAAAAACGGGTCATTTTCGCCAGCTATGACTCTGATGGGAAGGCACAAGGAACCAGCCAAGTTCTGGACGATGCCTATCGGCTCAACGACACATTGATTACCAGGATGAAGATGCCAGGCTGTGGCAGCAACGCTCGGATAAGCACCATCGCTTACCATGGTGATAGCAAGAAGGGGAAGCTTTTGGCTGGTGAAGTGGGAGCAACCGCCTCTGAAGCTGCGGGCAGGGTCTGGATTTGCCACAATCCACTGGAATCGTGCCCTATATGGAGCTTGTCGCTGAAGCCGCCTACCGGCGGAGGCAACCACGGCTATGCCAATGCCCAGATTGCCTGGGTTTCAGACGGCTCTGCGGCCTTTGGCGGCACCGGCTCTGGAAACCGCAATACGCCGCAGAAATGGGCAAATCCGCATGATGTTTCTTGGAATGGCCAGAGCCTCGATGAATCAGCGGTCTCCATAACACGCGATGATGGGATATCTTGGAATCAGATAGGGCTCATCGATACTGTCGTCAACTGGCTGAAAAGCGTGTTTCCTGCTTACGACGAATCAACCCTCTACTTGGCTACGGTAAACGACGCCGGCTTCGACAGCGTGTGGCGCAGTCAAAGTCCGTTCCTGGGACAGCCCTGGGAGCGGGTGTTGTGCGTGATGGGAGAATCACCTATTCTGCGACTGGCGCCGGAGACAAAGGATGGGGCCACGGTCTTCTGGGGCAACCAGGGCACTGACATGGTGCGGCACTCCACGGACAGTGGTCAGATTTGGTACAACTGTATGCCTGGCTTCATCATACAGGACATGGTAGCAGCCGATAGCCAGACGCTGCTGGTGCTGCAAGCCGATGGCCAGGTGCGGCGCGGCAGCTATTCCAAAAGCTGGACTTGGGAGGATGGCGTGGATTCTGGCCTGATAAGTGCGCACACAATTGCCATACATGGCGACTATGTCCTGGTGGGAGCAGCTACAAGTTCAGTATCGCCTATTGCTTTCTCGGCAGATGGCGGACAAAGCTGGACAAAAATAACCGAGCAAACGCCCAGCAATGGCAACAGGCACGTCGCTTTTGACACTTACTTCAACAGAAATCGGATTATCTACGTTGCTGACGACAGCGGCGGGATGTATCGCTGGGCGATAGGCACCAGCTATGAATGGGATGACCTGGCGCCCCCCAACAACAGCTTCTACGGCATGGCGTTAGGCGGTGGCGGTGCACTCTATGGCACTTTCTTTACGGCTGCCAGCGGGGTGGACCGCACTTTGTACCCGCGTAGCGGAATACCCAAGCCAGGGATGTACTGGGACTCGCTGACAACAGGCCTTACTGCTGACGTACGGTTTACAACCGAGCCTGATGCCCTGGCTATCTCACAGACAACTTTGTGGGCTATCGATGCCCGCGCTTACAGCCCGCCGGCTCAAGGACGTCTCTGGGCTTTCACCGATACGTTGGCCAGGAGCAGTCCGAAGCTGAATGAACCTGCTGAGGGGGTGACTTTGAACTATGACCCGGTAAGCGGCCGGAACCAGGAGATAGACCTCAAGTGGGAGCAACTGTCGCTGGCGTCTGCATATGAAATCGAGTTAGCCAGAGACGAGGACTTCAGCTTACGGATTACCGAGGCAGAGCCGGCGAACAATCCATACTATCAGCCATCTCTCACTACCCAGCCGACGTACAGGATTATCCCCGGCATGTTGCCCGAGGTAAACACAACCTATTACTGCCGAATAAGGGTCAGGGAGGCGGCCACGGGCCAGAGAATCCGCAGTTGGTGGTCTGATGAGCGCAGCTTCTCCGTGGGGCCTGGGGTACCCGTGGCAGCATCGCAAGTTGGGGTTCAGGCGCTGCGGCCAGTTCACTGTAGCCGTAGTGTATCGGTGTCATCGGCGGCGTTTTCCTGGACGCCGTTCAAGGGGGTGACGGAATACAGGTTCGTGCTGGCGGAGGATTCTGCACTGATAAGAGTGCTGGTGGATGAGGTAGTAGCAGGCACGGCATTTGAATACCGGGGAAGGCTGGATTACGGAAAAAGCTACTTCTGGCAGGTAACGTCGCTCAGGCCCTATCCCAGCCAGCCCAGTTCGGTGTTCAGCTTCAATACTGAGACGCTGCCCAAGCCAGTGCACCCAGAGCAACAGATGTCAAACCAGTTGTTACAGATAGTGCTGGCGATGTTCCTGCTGAACGTCCTGGGCAACGTCACCGTGATTGCGGTGATGGTGCTGGTGAATAGGAGGCGAGAAACAGGAAGCTAAGAGTTAGAGGCGACCTATGAAACCAGATTTCCCAGCCCCAGCTCTTTTAGCTTCTTCTCAGTGGGACGGCTGGTCTTGGTGTCCCAGCCGTGCTCGTCGTAGTAGTCGTCCAGCATCCCGTTCACATCCTGCCGTGTCAGCTCTTTCTTAAGGAAGTAGTCCTTCAGCGTATACTCCTTGTCAGGCGCTTTTAGAGGCTGGAACCAGATATCGGGTGGCTCATCAGCCTTGCGGTCGAAGCCAGCTTTACAGTTGAGCACCTTCCACAAATTCCAAACACGCTCGCTGGTCTTCTTGAGGTCAGCAGGCGTTACCTCCACGCCGGTCACAGCCGAGTACAGATCGGCGAAGATATCCATGCTGTAAAAACGCGAGATGTAGAGCCGATGACACTGTCCGAACATGTTGAACAGGTTGAAAAAGTCCTCGCCATGCTTGGCCATCCGCCCCACGTTAAACGAGTCCTCGCTATAGATGCGCTTGATGTCCTCCTCCGGCATTCCGCAGCGGTTGGCCTGTTTCAGCAGTTCCTTGACAGGCCAGCCAGGGCTATACGAGGGGGCACCCATGGCTGCTGCAACTCCCAGCGGCCGGCCCGGATACACCATCATCTCAAACTGCATTGGGCCTAAGCCGGTCATCCGGGGGTCGCCAAAGAGAAACTGTCCTTTGATTACATTCTGGACATATTTCTCCACGCCCTTGCCAATCCTGCAGGCAGCGACCACGATGCCATCAGCCAGGACATCGCCAAAGTCTTTCCTGAAGGCTACCATCTCTGCCAGCTTCAGCAGGGTGTCCATGCTCCTGTCCAGCACTATACCGCCGGTGTCCTCTTTGGTGATAATGCCATCTTCGTACAGCGTGACCACGAAGTCCACCAAGCCCTGCAGGCTATAAACTCTATCGATGCCATAGCGATTGGTAACATCAAAGAAATGCAAGGCATCGGCATACCTGTCTAAGGGCGAACCTCCTGCGCGATGTCCGTAAGCAGTTGAAGCAGTCATGATGGCTGAGGCAGCAAATATCGCCGTATCGTAGGTAGTCACACCCTTTTCCAGTAAATCGATGCGGTCCTTGTCGCACATGGGACAGGTGATACAAGCCACCTTTTTGCGGCTCTTCTGGTGCAGCTTGTAAATCTCATCCTGCAACTCTTTAATTTCCGGCGGGAAGGGCACAAGAATTGATGAGTTCTTTGCCAGCACCGGAATTGCCCAGCTTGCGGTCATGGCAAAGGCGCCGCCCTTCAGTAAATCCCCCCGCAGGTGGTATTCCTTTATCCTGCCCCAAAGCTCGTCCACCGCCTTGCGCAACCGCCTGGGATGCGCCACGGTGATACTCCTAGTCCCCATCATAGCCACTATAGCCTTGAGATTCTTGGAGCCCATCACGGCGCAGAGTCCGGTAGAGCCTAGAGTCCCTCCCTTGTCTATCTGCGTCACCGAGATATTGACCAGGTTTTCGCCCGCCTGGCCAATCGGCACCACGCTACAGGGTTCGTGTCTCTTGCGCAGTTCGTCTGTAGTCTCAAACACATCCCTGCCCCAAAGGCCCGCAGCAGGACAAAGCTCCACACTGTCATCATGTATTTTGAGGTACACCGGCTTAGAGGAGCGACCGCTGATCACTACATGGTCATAGCCAGAGGATTTCAGAAAATGGCTGAAATAGCCACCGCCGTTGGTATGGGGAAAAGCACCGTTTAGCGGCGCTTTGTGGATGACCATAACCTCGGACGAGCCGGGTATCATGGTGCCATTAAAAGGCCCCGTGCCAATAATGATAGCATTTTGCGGAGAGAGCGGCTCCACATCTGGGGATATCAGGTCATAGGCCAGTTTATTGTTGATGCCAGCACCGCCAATGTAAGTGTGCGCCAAATCAACATCCAGCGACTGCTTCCTGATTTTGCCGCTGGTGAGGTCAACATGAAGGATATTCCCGGCATATCCTGGCAGTGCCATCTCAGACTTTCTCCTCTACCTTAACCCTGGCTAGAGCATCATAGGGACAATACACGGCGCAGACGCCGCAGGCATCGCAGTCTTTGCTAAAGGTTATCTGGTACTCGTTCTCCTTGCCCACCAGCTTCCTGACCTGGATGCGGGATGCAGATAGGTTGAAGTCGCCATCCTTGGTGAAGGAACAGCGCAACATACAGCTCATGCAGCCGGCACACTTGGAAGCATCAGCCACTACTCTACGATTGCGCTTAGAAAGTATGGATTTAGAGGCTGGTTTCTTGGGCGTCATACTTCACATCGAGACCGGGCTTAAAGATATGTCAAAATAGCACTTTATCGAATCAGTTGTCAATTTGCCCATGCTATACTATGATTGAAGCTATGGCTAGCTTGGCTGAGGCTAAAGAGAGGGTGCAGAAGCTCCGAGAGCTGCTCAACCACCACAACTACCGCTACTACGTGCTGGACAGCCCTGAGATCAGCGATGCTGAGTACGACCAGCTAATGCGCGAGCTACAGAAGCTGGAAGAGGAGCACCCCGAACTGGTAACGCCGGACTCACCCACCCAACGCGTGGGCGCTGCGCCGCTGGAAGCCTTCGGCGTGGTGGAACATACCCAGCCCCTGCTCAGCCTGGCCAATGCTTTCGATGATGATGAGCTCGATGCCTGGTACAAGCGGGCTTCCAACCTGCTGGAGGGTCGCCAGACCGATTTTGTCTGCGAGCTGAAAATGGACGGCCTGGCTGTGGCACTAACCTACGTAAACGGCTTGCTGGAGGTGGGAGCCACCCGTGGCGATGGCTTCCGTGGCGAGAACATCACCCAGAACCTGAAGACCATCCGCAGCATACCGCTGTCCGTGCCCAAGGATGCCCCCAGGAGATTTGAGGTCAGGGGCGAAGTCTATCTGCCCAAAGCCGGCCTAAAAAAACTGAATCTGGAGCGAGAGAAAGAAGGTCTGCCGTTGTTCGCCAATCCCCGGAACGCCGCCGCTGGCTCGGTAAGACAGCTAGACTCTCGCATCACGGCGCAAAGACCGCTGGACATCTTCATCTATGGGCTGGGTTGGGCCGAGGGTAAGGCAATGCCCGAGACCCACTGGGAAATCATGCAATACCTGAAGTCGCTGGGCTTTAAGACAAACCCCAATAACGCTTTATGTAAAACTCTGGATGAGGTTAAGGCCTATTACAAGCGCTGGTTGGACAGGCTGGAGACTTTACCCTACGATGCCGATGGCGTGGTGGTCAAGATAAACCGCATCGCCTACCAAGATGAGCTGGGCTATGTGGGACGCGAGCCGAGATGGGCCATCGCCTATAAATTCCCGGCCACGCAGGGTACTACCAGGCTGCTGGATATCGGTATCAATGTCGGACGTACAGGAAGCCTCAATCCTTATGCAATCATGGAGCCGGTGCAGGTGGGGGGAGTAATCATCAAGCAGGCTGCGCTGCACAATGAAGAGGACATCCACCGCAAGGATATTCGCATCGGCGATTGGGTCATCATCCAGCGTGCCGGCGAGGTCATCCCCGAAATCGTAGGGCCTATCCCCAGCCGCCGCACCGGCAAAGAGAAAATCTTCCACATGCCCAAGAGATGTCCGGTGTGCGGTGCTGAGGTGATAAAGCCCGAAGGCGAGGCTATGCACCGCTGTACCAACGCTGCCTGTCCCGCCCAGGCGCTGGAAAAGATAAAGCACTTCGCCAGCCGCGGGGCTATGGACATGGAAGGAGTGGGCGAAAAACTGTGTCAGGCTTTGTTTGAAGCCGGACTGGTCAAGGACACCGCCGACCTCTACTACCTTAGCAGGGAGCAACTGGTGAATCTAGAGCGGATGGCAGACAAGAGCGCCACCAATATCTTGAAGTCCATCGAAGCCAGCAAGGAGCGGCCGCTGGCACGGGTTATTTTCGCCCTGGGCATCCCTCAAATCGGCAGCGAGACGGCGGACTTGCTGGTAGAGCATTTTTCCAGCATAGATGAGCTTGCCCAGGCACCCAGCGAAAAACTGCTGGAGATACCCTCTATCGGCCCTAAAATTGCTGACAGCATACTTGCCTTCTTCCGCCAGAAGGAAAACCAGCACATCATCGAGAAGATGAGGAAAGCAGGGGTTAAGCTGGATGAAAGAAAGGCAAAGGCCAGGGACCTGCCCCTGGCGGGGCTGGAGTTTGTCATCACCGGCAGGCTGGATTCCTCCCCCCGCCCGGAGGCGGAGGCCAGGATAAAAGCCCTGGGAGGCAAGGCAGGTTCAGATGTCACCCGCAAGACCAACTATATGGTGGTAGGCACCGACCCCGGCTCCAAGCTGGCGCGGGCACAATCCCTGGGCACCACCATACTCAGCGAAGAAGAATTCTTGAAGATGTTGAAGGAGGCCGAAGGCAAAAGTAAATGAGGAGCTATCGCTGATGCCGAACGACCAAGCCATGGAAAAGGCCGAAGCTCCTCCCGAAGGATTTACCATCCCGATGCCTCTGGAAGTGGCCAGCGGCAAGAGCGGCGGATTGGTTAAGCTCATCGTCGGGTTGGGCAACCCGGGCAAGGAATATGCATTTAATCGCCACAACGTCGGTTTCCGCTGCGTAAACCACCTGGCAAGGCGCCATTCCATAATCATGAGCATCTATCGCTGCCAGTCACAGGTGGGCACAGGCAAAATTATGGGAGTGGAATGCGTGTTGGCTAAGCCTCGAACCTTCGTCAACCGCAGCGGGCTTGCCGTCAGTCAGCTCATGTTCCGCCACAAGGCCGAGGTTGGCGACCTGATAGTGATTTACGATGACCTCGACCTGCCGTTGGGCAAGATGAGAATTCGGGAGAGCGGCAGTTCGGGTGGACACAAGGGCATGAACTCCATAATTGCTGCTATAGGCAGCGAGGACTTCTGCCGCATCAAGGTGGGCATCGGCCGCCCCACCACCGAAAACGGAACACCTCTCACCGACGAGGATGCTATTATTAACCACGTGCTCAGCGACTTCACCACTTATGAAGAGCAGGTCATCAGGCCGGTAGTCCACCAAGCCGCCGAAGCCATAGAATCCATCCTCACCGAGGGCGTGATTACGGCTATGAACAAGTTTAACTGAGGAACAAGGCATTGTCCATGTTAAGCAAAACCATGAACACCGGAAGATTATCCTTCTTGGTTATCCTGCTTCTTATGCTGCTCTCTATCTTCCAGAGTATTGGCTGTGCAGCCACTATCAGCTATTCCGGGTCGGCAGACCATGATTATTCGGCATCAATCATCTGGGCAGGGCTGAAACGTAGCTACACCATCCATATAGGCAACTCCTATGACCAGAGCAGGCCAACCCCTTTAGTCGTTGTGCTGCATGGTGGCGGGGGTACAGGCAAGGGCATGGTCAAACTTACCGGCTTCAATGCTATTGCAGATAGAGAGAACTTCATCGTTGTCTATCCTAATGGCGTCGAAAACCACTGGAATGATGGCAGGGGAATACAACGATACCGTACCCAGGTTGAAAACATCGATGATGTTGGATTCATATCTGCCCTGGTAGACCGCCTTTCGGATGAGCTAAATATTGACGCCAAGAGGATTTACGTGACTGGCATATCAAATGGTGGCATGATGTCGCATCGCCTCGGTTGCGAATTATCCCAGAAGATAGCAGCTATTTGTCCCGTTGCCAGCAACATACCGGTAAACATGGCCTCAGCCTGGGAGCCATCGAGGCCGGTGTCGGTCCTGATAATCAACGGAACGGACGATCCACTAGTGCCTTGGGGTGGCGGCGATATACGTTTTGGGAGAGCAAAGCTTGGCGAAGTCCTTTCCGTAGCGGACACGGTCAAGTTCTGGGTTGGGAAGAACCGGTGCGCTTTATCGCCAGCGATTACACAAGTGCAGGACAAAGACCCTGCCGACGGCACCAAAGTGCGGAAGGAAAGCTACGGCGGTTGCCGGCATGGCGCTGAAGTGGTCCTTTACGCCATAGAAGGTGGCGGGCACACCTGGCCCGGCGGATTACAGTACCTGCCTGAATCGATAATCGGCAGGACATCCCGTGAATTCAATGCCAGCGAAGTAATCTGGCAATTCTTCAAAGAACATCCAGTGGAATAGCTCCAAGTCTTCTGTTTAAATTACCTATTCCTCGATGTAAATTCCCATAGCACAATTGGGTAGGGGTGATAGAGACTGCCGAATAGACACGCCCCCAAAGCTGTGGAAGCCATCCTCACCGAGGGCATAACAGCGGCTATGAACAAGTTTAACTAAATCCGCTTCAGAGAACCTACCTCGAGGCCGCAGCCTCGAGCACTGTGCTATAATTGCTGATAGAGGAAAGGTTCATGGAATACACGGTTGTGATACGAAAAGCGCCTGATAGATTCTACATAGCTAGTTGCCCGCTTATTCCTGAAGCCCATGCTCAGGGTGAGTCATATCAGGAGTGCTTGGCTAATATCAAGGAGGTGGTGGAGCTTTGTCTCGAATACCGCAGGGAACGTGGAGAGGAAATACCGGATGAAATCGGTGTTGATAGAGTCAAGATTGCGGTATGACCAAGCTACCTCCACTAAAAGCCAGAGAGGTGACCAAAGGACTACGAGCACTCGGATTCGAGAAGGTGAGGTAAAAAGGTAGCCACGCCATATTCCACCACGGAGATTGTCGCAGGGCTGCGATTCCGGTCCATCCTGCCAAGGACGTAAGCCCGTATCTGCTCTCTGACGTTCTTAAACAGGTCAAGATCAGTGAAGCCGACTTTCTGCGAGCTATTGGACGAAGGTAATGAGGCTGTTGAAGAAATCCCCTCTGTCTTTGCGAACCGAAGCTGCGGGAGAAGCATGGCAGTGAAAAATGGTTAAGAACACGATTTTCTACTCAGGTAAAAAAGACACATATAGAGAATAAATGTCACCCATCGATTTAAGCCCCTTTGTGGATGCTGTTCAGGAAAGGGCCGAGCGGCTCCGGCAATATGCGGAGAAGCAAAAGGTCTTCGGCTGGTTCTGCACCTATACCCCAATAGAGCTGATTCACGCGGCAGGGTTTCTGCCGGTGAGGATTTACGGCGGCGCAACGCCGATTAAGCTAGCCAGCACCTTAGTCCCCGACTTTGTCTGTCCCTATATGCGGACTTCCCTGGAGAGGGCGCTACGGGGCGAGTATAAGTATCTCTCCGGCATCATCCAGGGCTACACCTGCGATACGCCATGCGGCATTATCAACATCTGGGAGGAAAACGCCGGTCCAGGGCTGTTCCATTCTGTGCCTCTACCATATAATACGACTGAGAGCGCCATATCCTTCTACCGCCAGACGCTCACCGAACTCATCCAGAAACTGGCTTCATACGGCGGAAAAACCGATGCAGACTCGCTGGAGCGTTCCCTGGACCTCTACCGGGATATACGGAACTGCCTGCTTCATCTGCATCAGCTCCGTTTCCAGAACCGCCTGGCGCTTTCGGCAGGTGAATTCTATACGGTAGCCGAGGCTGGTTTCTCATTGCCTCCCGATGTATATCTCAAGCACCTCCATAACCTCATCAGCGCCCTCGGCGAAGAAAACACAAGGAACATCGGCATACCGGTCATCGTATCTGGCAGTCTCCTTGAGGACACGACAGTCTTCGACCTGATTGAATCGGCAGGCGGCAAGGTTGTTGCGGATGACCTCTGCAACGGCTACCGCTTCTGCTACCCTGCTGATGGTGTCGGCGCTGACCCCACGGAGCGTCTCATCGACCGTTACATGCACCGCTTTCCCTGCCCCAGCCGGTCGGTCATCGGAGACAGGGTCAACCATGTTAAGGAACTGATAAAGCAGTCGGGAGCAGCGGGTGCCATATTTTTGTTCCAGAGATTCTGCACTCCGCACCTGGCAGACTACCCCGCCCTCGCCGATGAACTGAAAAAGGACGGCATCCCGGTGCTGCAGGTTGAGACAGATGAGACAGTCAGCAACAGAGGACAATTGAAGACCAGGTTCGAGGCATTTTTCGAGATGATTGGGGTATAGGATGGAAAAGACACAGAAATCAACCAAGAGACTGGCAACAGCCAGGGAATTGCGGCAGATAGTTGCCGATTTCTACCTGGAAGGCCACCAGGCAAAGCAAGCTGGCAAGCCCATAGGCTGGATGCCGCCGATGAACGGCCTCATCGAGATTTTCTATGCCATGGACCTGATGCCTGCCTTTCCCGAGAACTGGTCGCCGGTCTGCGCCGCCTTCGGTTTAATCGACAAGAATTTCCAGACCGCCGAGGAAATGGGCTTTTCCCGGGACCTCTGCGGCTACATGCGAAATAACGTGGGCTACATTCACGGATTGATGGGAGTCGAAGGAGTGCCACTCGGTGGGTTGCCCGAGCCAGATATGGTTTTTCTCCCCGGCGGTGGCTGTATCCCAACCATGAAGAACTTCCAGTACATCGCTAGGCGGTTCCCGGAGGCAAAGGTCTTCAAGGCCGACCTGCCCCAGGTTCCCATCGAGAACATCCAGCGCTATCACATTGACTACGCAATCAGCGAGATAAACCGCATCATCGACTTCCTCACCGAGGTGACTGGAAGAAAGCTGGACCACGACCGACTAAAAGAGGCAGTCCACCTTTCTGACCAAGCCTGTGCACTGTGGGACGAGATTATGTCATACCGGCGGCACAAACCCACCCCCCTCTCGGCTGCCGAGATTGGCCTCATGTTCGTCATGGTAACCAGGCAGGGCACTCAGATTGCCGTGGATTACCTCACCAGGGTCAGGGACGAGGTGCGGGAACGTGCCGAAAAGGGAATCGGAGTAATCGCCGATGAGAAGGTTCGCCTGTACTGGGACAATATCCCCCTGTGGTACAACCTGGGGCTGTTCAACTACTTTGAGAGGTTTGGGGGCGTTGTCGTAGCGGAAACATACTCGGCAGCCTGGTCAATCCGGCTGGATGTGGACAAGCCCATCGAAGCCCTGGCTATGAAATCGCTCATGTCATATCCCATGGTATCCTGTGTCTCGATGAAGAGGAGGAAGGAGATGGTCCTGCGCGCCTGCCGCGACTACTCTATAGACGGCGCCATTTTGCACTCCAACAAGTCCTGTCTTCCCATCACCCTGGGGCAGATGGACATAGAGCGTGCGCTACTGGAGGAACTCGGCATACCCTCGGTCATCATTGAAGCTGACCACATGGACCCCAGAAATTTCTCCATTGCCCAGTTCGAAGAGCGGGTCAACCCATTCATGGAAATGCTGCTGTCAAGGACTTCCCACACATCAAGGTAGCAAGCAGTCGTGCAAACTGTGACCTACCACGCCGGGCAGTCTATTTTATTGCCACCAGTTCAATTTCGAATGTCAGGTCCTTGCCAGCAAGGTGGTGATTGGCATCCAGGATAACTGTGGTTTCGGTGACTTTTGTGACGGTATATATGCGGGCCTGACCACTGGAGAATATTTTCTGCAATTGGCTACCAACCTCTGGCTCAAAGCCGCTGGGAAGCGCTTCAATTGGCACTTCTTCTACCCAGTTGTCATTACGGATGCCATAGGCATCCTTTGCCGGAATGGTGACGGTTTTCTTTTCCCCCACTTCCATTCCCCGCACAGCTTTTTCAAATCCGGGAATCATCTGGCCTGCACCCAAAGTAAACTCTAAAGGCTCAAGCCCGAGCGACGAATCAAAAGCAGTGCCGTCAGCCAGTTTCCCTGTGTAGTGAACCTGAACTGTATCGCCGTTCTTGGCTCCTTGCCCTGCCGTGCATCCTGTAAGCAGTATCAATCCCAGCAGTATGGTTGCCACTAGAACGAGATATCGGTATTTCATCGCATTAACCTCCAACAGGCTATTTTAGGCACTCCCAATCCTCAGCAGATATGTGGCGGCCCAGTATTTGCTCCACTTCCTGCAGCATTATCCGTAGTTGAGGTACTGAGTATTCAGAATTGGAAGGGATGGCCAGCCGATGCTGCCCACAGACCATGAACTGGTGTTTCGTTCCGGAATAGGGTCCTATAAAGCCCAATTTCTTGAGGCGGTTAACAAAGTCCCGGCGCTTACACCGCCTCCACCGGCTCACGTCTAGGCTCCTTATTGAGGTCTATGCCATCAATCACTGGCAGAACATGGCCAAGCTTGAGCCCAACCAGAATCCAATCTTCCAAAGTCGAACGTAATTCGCGTTCACATCCGTGAAGGGTTGTGCCAAATGCTATGACTCCGGCGCATGCAAGGATTCGTCCCACAAAGCTGCCATCCTCTAACTTGTCATAGACAGCATGTTCCAGCGCCCGGGCAACATAATCAGTAAGGACAAACTGTATCGCCATGAAGTATCCTGCACATTCCGTGACTTGCTCTCACAATTATACCATGATTTTATATAGGGGGGTTTTGGCAGGTGATACACGCAGCTTAATTGTTGCTTCCCAGGATGCAAGGTAAAATAGGTGCAAAACTAGAAAACGGAGGTCACTATGGGCCCCAAGGTGTTTTTGATTCAATCAGAAGGGCTGGGACGCGGAGACGATACGCTGGGCGCCATGCTCATGGCCAATTTCCTGCGGTTGCTTGGTGAAAACAAGGAGAAACCGGCAAGCATAATGCTCTGGAACGCAGGCGTACGCCTGGCGTGTGAAGGCTCCAAAGCCATTGAGCATCTAAAGAGGCTTGCGGAACAAGGCGTGGAGATACTGGCCTGTACCACATGCCTGGAATACTTCGACCTGGCCGATAAGCTGCTGGTGGGCAAGCCTACCACCATGGTCAAGACCATTGAATCTATACTTAGCTGCGATATCGTCAGCCTATAGGGGCTGAGAGGCGTTTTTGTATTGTGAGGCGATTCAGTGTATAATACGTGTATCGTTTCAGTTCAGGTTATTACGTGCTTCTTCTAATCCCCGGGGATACACCTTAAGTATTGGATGGCCCGAACTCTAACCAAGAATTCAGAACAGGGGAGGGCATCTAATGAGCTTTCAGGACAAGTCGGTTCATTGCTCCGTCTGCGGAACCATCTTCAGCTTCAGCGCTGAAGAGCAAGGGTTTTTCCAATCTTGGGGCTGTACCAATGAGCCCAAGCGCTGCCCGTCATGCCGCCAGTCAAGGAAGGTAGAACGACACAGGAATGGCGGCTCCGACCGCCGAATGTTTCGGGCAACATGCGCCGATTGTGGCAGGGATACCGAAGTACCCTTTGAGCCTCGCAGAGGCAGGCGGGTATATTGTAGTGATTGTTATCGCAAAGTGAGACCGAATAGATGATTTTGACGAAAGGAGCATTAGCATGAATATCTATGTGGGCAACTTATCATACGACATCACCGAAGAGGAATTGCGAAATGAATTCGCAACTTTTGGGAGAATCTCGTCTGTAAGCATCCCAAAGGACAAGTACAGTGGCCAAGCCAAGGGATTTGCCTTTGTGGAAATGCCGGTGTTGTCTGAAGGCCAGGCTGCAATTAAAGGGCTCAACGGAAAAATGCTAAAGGACCGGAAGCTTACGGTCAACGGGGCTCGTGAGCGCTCTGGCGCCAGAAGCGGTGGTGGTTCCTATGGCGGCAGAGGTGGCAGTGGCAGGAGAGATGGAGGCTTCGGTGGTGGCGGCAGACAGCGAAGATACTAGACTATCCCTTCATGCACATCTGCTCAGAACATGAAACTGTGGGCCTTCACGCTTGGGGCTATTGCTTTTATGGAGTTAGTGTAAAGACATAGACCAGGGATACGCTATCGCCGAGGAAGGAGGCAATATGAACATCTTTGTGGGTAACCTTTCTCTCGATGTGACTGATGAGGAACTGCGACGAGAATTCATGGCTTTTGGACAGGTAATGTCCGTAGTCATTATGGATGATAAGTATAGTTGTGGTGGTCAATCCAGGGGATACGGCTTTGTTGAAATGGCCTCAAAGTCCGAAGGCGAGGCCGCAATCATCAGCCTTCAGGGAAAAATACTGAGGGGTAAGGTAATTGATGTCATCGGTGCTCTCCCTCTTTCACCTAAAAGAGATACGGGGTCACTCCATGGCAAGAGAGGTAGACCGTCTACATCAAAGGGCAGCCAGATAAGATACTAAGCTCAAGTTGCCTGCCATATCCCAGGAACACGTAAATGTGCATTTTATCGAGGAGTTTTAATGAGTTTCGACACTTTCAATTTGCATCCGAGCATCATGGCCGGTGTACAGGCGCTTGGATATGTTACACCTACACCGATACAGCTTAAGTCCATCCCACCAATTATGCAAGGCCGAGACATACTTGGCCTTGCCCAGACAGGGACCGGCAAAACTGCTGCCTTCGTGCTGCCAATACTGCAGCGCCTGCTGCGAAGCCCACGGGGGCGAGTTGGCGCTCTCATAATTTCGCCTACACGTGAATTAGCTGAGCAGACCTGTGAGACAATCAAGGAACTAGGGCAACACACTAAACTGCGGAGCATTGCTATCTATGGTGGGGTAAGTGCAAACCAACAAATCACTGGACTGCGTAGTGGCGCCGAAATCGTTGTGGCATGCCCTGGCCGCCTGCTGGACCACATGTGGCAGGGTGCAATCGATTTGTCGCATGTGGAAGTTCTGGTAATCGACGAGGCCGATCGGATGTTTGACATGGGCTTCCTGCCTGACATTCGAAATATCCTGAAGTGCCTGCTGCGGGAGCGTCAGACACTGCTTTTCTCGGCTACTATGCCTGCTGACATCCGGCGCCTGGTGCATGACGTGCTGCATAATCCGGTCACAGTGCAAGTCGGTCGTACGGCACCGGCAACCACGGTGTCCCACGCACTGTATCCTGTTAAGCAGCATCTCAAGACAGCGCTGCTGGTAGAGATTCTACGGCGCACCGAAGCGGAGTCGGTGCTCGTGTTTACACGTACCAAGCACCGTGCCCAGCGTATTGCACAGCAACTGAAAAGAAAGGGGTATAATGCAACCTCGCTGCAAGGCAATATGTCGCAGTACGGGCGACAGGCGGCGCTTGATGGCTTCCGTGACGGCTCTTTCAAGATACTGGTGGCGACCGATATTGCCGCTCGCGGCATCGATGTCCTGAATATTTCACACGTTATTAACTACGACATGCCTGACAGCACAGATGCCTACACTCATCGCATCGGCCGCACGGGACGCGTTGACAAAACTGGAGATGCCTTCACGCTGGTGACGGCTGAAGATACAGCTATGGTGCAAGCTCTTGAGCGCGTTCTCAACGCAAGGCTGGAGCGCCGCAAGCTACAGGGTTTCGATTACGCGGCGCCTGCACCACAAAGAGAATTCGTCGGCTCGCCACCCCGCTCACAACGGGGTACAGTGGGGAAAAAGCGGATTGGCAACCAATAGTCATGGCCTACATTGACAGCATAGCCTATCGCATTTGCTAATTACTGTGATTAGCAGTAGAATATGTAAAGTGGTTTAAGTTCAGGTTACTGCATACTAAAGTAAATTACTCGTCGTACACCTCACATTTATCCAGTAGTCAGATGACCGTAGCTCTAACCAACTAAATTAAAAAGGAGGTCATCTGATGGGTTTTCAAGACAAAACGCTCCAGTGTGCCGATTGTGGAACCAGTTTCACCTTCGGCGCGCAGGAACAAGAGCTGTTTGCGTCACGAGGCTACACCAATGAACCGAAACGATGTCCTACTTGCCGTCAGGCAAGGAAGTCGCAAGGTAGCGGTTACAATGGTGGCTATGGCAACAGGTCACGGCAGATGTTCCCGGCAACATGTGCCCAGTGCGGCAAAGACACCCAGGTGCCGTTTGAACCTCGCCTTGACAGACCAGTCTATTGCAGCGATTGCTACAATAGAGTCAAAGTGAGCAGGTAAGCACACAGGTTACGGCTCTAAGGCCCAGAAGCCAGAACCCTCTGGCTTTTGGGCTTCCTTATGTACACCAAGAAGGTAAATTAGCTTGAGCTATCGAGACGATTTAAGAAACATAGTCATAATCGCCCATGTTGACCACGGCAAGACAAGCTTAATTGACATGATGCTGAAGCAAAGCAAGGTCTTCCGTGATAACCAGCAGGTGGGCAATTTGATACTTGACAGGAATGCACTAGAGCGAGAGAAGGGCATTACCATCCTGGCCAAGAACACTGCGGTAATTTACCGCGGTGTGAAGATAAACATCATTGATACCCCCGGCCATGCCGATTTCAGCGGGGAAGTGGAGCGGGTCATGAATATGGCAGATGGCTGTCTGCTGCTGGTCGACTCTGTTGATGGGCCTATGCCCCAGACCAGGTTTGTGCTGAAACATGCGCTGGCCAGGGGATTGAAACCAATCGTGGTCATCAACAAGATAGACAGGGAGAATTCCAGAATATCCGAAGTGGTTAGTTTGACTCAGGACCTCTTCCTGGAATTAGCCACCCACGCAGACCAGCTCGATTTTCCCATCCTGTACACCAGCGCTAGGAACGGCACAGCTACCATTGACCCAGAAAAAGAAGGCGAAGACCTTATCCCATTATTTGAATGCATACTCCACCAGGTGCCGCCACCTTGCATTGAGGCGGGGCCGTTCCAGATGTTGGTATCTAACCTGGACTATAATAGCTACAAAGGCAAGCTCGCCATCGGCAAAATCTACCGAGGGAGCATTAAACCACATGACAAGGTCACAGTTCTTGGGCAAGATGGCAGTGCCAAAAACTATGAGGTGAGCGAGGTATTCGCTTTCATGGGGCTTAATCGCCTGGAAGTAGATGAGGCAACTGCAGGCGATATTGCGGCTATAACTGGCGTGGAAGTAGTAAGCATCGGGGATACCATAGCCAGTCCCGATTACCCCGATGTCTTGCCCCGCA